>Ga0207428_10001126_pt1 | contig 28985 bp, 28 predicted proteins | sample RhiMethybrSRZTD1_FD_187600 | JGI IMG/M metagenome (GOLD analysis project Ga0207428, IMG submission 187600) | Populus rhizosphere microbial communities from Tennessee, USA - Rhizosphere MetaG P. TD hybrid SRZTD1 (SPAdes) (version 3) | ecosystem: Host-associated > Plants > Roots > Rhizosphere >...
GAATGTTGCAGACCTCCGTCAGTGCCTGGCCTGCGATGGAGTTCCTAAACCGCGTGCGCAAGTTCGATTCTTGCCGGGGGCACACAGCACACCCGTAACCACACGGTTCACGGCTCTCGACCCGATCCTTGTTCGATCAGCGATCACGCGCTGTCTACCAGCCGTCTACAAAGGGCTCGAGCGTTCATATGGAGTGGCATCTCCGGCACAGGGGCGAAGTACCGGTTGAGAAAGCGGCCCGGATCTATACCTCGCGCTGCGAAGTACCGATTGACCCGAGGGGACTCGAATCAACTCACAGTGTGGACCGGCACCTCGAAAAACTCGACGGATACACGGCGCTCCGTTGACCCGGGGTCCATCGCATTAAGTGCCTCGTCGCCCCGCCGCATCGCATCCTCAGTCTCGAAGAGCGTCACGCCCACGCCCTTGCCCGTTTCGCGGTTCACGAGCATGAGCATCTTCGCGCCCTCCAGCCCCGGCGGTGCGTCGCCTTCGACCTCCGCGCGAACCATCGCGATCGCGTCATCCACCATCGCCGGGTCACTCTCGAACGTTGCCACGCGTGCATACATCACGTCACCGCCTCCGTCTTAGTGGTCAACCGGACAGCGTATGACATCGTGCTCGGTGAGGCGCAAGGGCTCGACCAGTGATCCCTGAGCGCGGCGCCTCGGGGCCTGGTGACATCCGCGCAAGGCGAGGCTGACGACTATGGCAACCGACGTGGCAGTGACTTGCGCCGGTGTGTCTCAGCCGCATTCCGTCACGGCCGCTGGGCCACAGCTGCTCAAGCCTCGCCGACGCAGGCGCCCTGGCTCGGTGACGGGCCTTCGCGTGGAAGGCAGACCGTCGGGCGCTCCGTGGCGTTCCGATGTCCCCTGGGACATTCAGCCTACGGAAGCTCGGGAGCACCTCGCCTTCGGTAGTACACAGCCTGTTCAGTTCGACGCGCGGTGCGGGTCACCTCAGGAGACGGACCGCGACTCGTCAACGCCAGGGAGCCGGCGCCCTACGAGTGTCTGCCGTTTGGCGTTGCGGGTAGCGTGGGTGAAACAAGTGGCACGGAGATGTGGTGTAGCCCCGCGAGAGCTTGAAGGGCCAACACGGTATCGGCCACAGGAATGTCCTCGAGGTAGCGCGGGCGTTCTTCGAAAGTCCTGAGCACCGCGCGGATTGCCGGTCCATAGCTGCTGGCCTCGCGGGCTGCCATCGCCTTACAAGCTTCCGCGGTCGCTTCCGGGAATGCAGCAACCTTTGTAAGGATTGTTGCGAGACGCCCTGCGGCAGCGTCATCGCCTAGTGTCAGATAAGAGAGGCAGGCGGCATAGTGCGCGGTCGGAGACGCCGACTGAGTATCGGCTCCCAGGTCGAGTGTCCACATGGCCTCGCGTCGCGCGCCAACAAGATCCCCTGCGATCAAGCGTGCCTTGAGCGGACCGATCGAGCGGCCCCAACTGCCCGGTTCTGCATCGGCGAGGCTGCGCCGGTAGCAGAGCGCTGACCGCTCCAGCCACGACGCAGCTTCACCGTGGCGTTCGAGCATGAGGAGTGACAGGCCAGCTCCCCACGCTGCGCTCCCGATTCGCATGAGTTGTTGGTCTCGTCGTCGTGCAGCTTCTGGCCCGTCGGCACCGGCAAGCCGACGGGCGCCATCGAGGAAGCGCCGCAGTTCGCGTCGCAGATGCCACGTCCAACTCCCCTCGCCGGCTTCCGTCTCCGGTCCCGCGAAGTGGTCTATTTTCGGATCTAGGCCGCCCGCGATGAACATCTCCCAGCCCTCGTCGATCGAGCGCCATGGCTGCGTTTGCGCGGTTTGCGCGGCAGGCGCATAGACCTCGCGAAAGTAAGTTTCGAGATTTTCGATTGATCCTGCCGCGTCGACGAGTAGGAAATAGTCGTTGCGTACAAACTCGACGCCATCGGAACGCACCGCATCGGGTGCTGGCAACCGCTTTGCGAGTATGAGCGCGCGCACATGCTCGATTGGCTCGATGCGAGCTCGACAAAGGCTCTCGAGCGAGACAAGTCCCTTCAGGCTGAGAGACCTCGAACCTCGATCCGGATCTTGTCCGAATCTGTCTGTCCAGCGTCGTCAGTGATGCGGAGCACGGCATCGTAGGGGCCGGGCGTATCGTAAGCGTGGAAAACGACGCTTTCCCCGGCCACGAAGGATCCGTTTCCCTCAAAATCCCAGTCGAACGTAATTTCCCCCGTCCCGTCGCCGGATGTCGAATCGGATCCATCGAACCTGACTTCCTCGCCCGTTGGAACCGAGACCGGAGAGGCCGAAAGCACGGCTAGGGCGGCGCCGAGGTTTGTGTATGGGGGCGGCGAGTACGCACGACCCGGCGCGCCTCCCACAACAATGAACTCGGCGGGCTCGTCTTGGGTGATCACCTTTCGCGTTTCGTCTGGTCCGACGCGGATGAAGACTCCCGGTTCGAGCGTGTACTCCTGCGAACCAACCGCGAGCGTGGCGCGCCCCCTGAGCGCCACGTAGACCTCCTCATGGCCATTGTCTCGATGGTTGTGCTCCGGGTAGATGTCGGAATTGGGAGAGAGCGTGATGAGTTGGATACCAAATGCGCTTACACCGAGACCCGCGCGTAGGCGCGCGAAGCTGCCGTGATAGAAGCGCTCGAGATCCTCGGCGCGCTTGACGGTGACGTCCGGCTTCTTCGAGGGAGCGGAAGGATCGCTGTCTTCCCGACTTGCAGGTTCGGAGCTCATCGACCTAGTCCGCGGCCCACCCGGCGGGGTGTCCAGCGACATCGCGCTCCTTGAACCGCGGCTGCGAACCCGCCCGCAACGCCGACCGACGGCGGTGGCGCTGGCACAAGGAAAGTTCGCTCGCCGTGAGTCGAGGGTTGCGAGGTGCCCACATCGACGATGCAGTATATTAAACGCGCTGGCGCTTGCTAGCGAACCGGTGGGCGCCCCGCAGCATCGCCGAGCTCGAGTGGGTGGGACCAGCGAAAGGTGAGGGATGATGGCGACGGCCGTTAAGCAGTTGGAATACCTCGCAGTCTCGAACGATGACGGCTCGGTAATCGAGATTCCCGTCGCGTCGGTTACAGGAGATGCCGATGGCCCAACGCTTCTGATTGTGGCGGGCGTCCACGGATCTGAGTACGTCGGAATCGAGGCCGCCAGTCGTCTAATCCGTTGGGTGGACTCAGGAAAGTTGACAGGAACGCTACTCGTTGTTCCTTGTCTGAATGTGCCCGCGTTTTATGGTCTCGCAATGCACGTTAATCCTCTCGATGACAAGAATCTGGGGAATCTCTTTCCCGGCGACGGCAACGGTACGATCACAGATCGCATCGCGCGAGTCGTCTTTGACGAACTCGTTGCGAAAGCCGACTTCGTGCTCGATATCCATGGCGGCGATCTCGAGGAAGAGCTTGTCGAGTACAGCCAGGTGAACTCGACTGGCAACGATGACGTCGACGCCAAGGCCGAGGCGCTCGCACGATCCCTGGACATGCCGATCTACCTGCGAGCGTCTGCGCCGGAGGTGACGCCAGCACGCGGCGGCCTCTTCGAAATGGCCTCAGTGCTGGGGACACCAGCGGTCTTGGTCGAGGCGGGAAGTCATGGAGACCTTGATGAGTCGGTCGTCGCCGTGCAGTTCAAGGCGATGCGCAACGCGCTTTACCACCTCGGCATGCTCACGGGAGCCCCGATTGTCGCCAACCCTTCACCGCTCGAGTTGCACCGTTTTCTGGGTGTTGAGGCGCCCGTCGACGGCTTTTGGTACCCGTATGTGCGTAAGGGCGAGATTATTCACAAAGGGCAGGCGCTCGGCGAGATACGCGACTTTTTCGACTCTAGACTTGCCCTCGTTTCGAGCGAGGAAGACGCCGCGATTCTCGGCGTCATGACGGTTCCTCCTCGCCGCAAAGGGGACTGGGTAATGGGGCTCGGGACGCTCCGCTAGCGGAAACACGAAGAGCGCCGGATATCGAGGAGGAAGATCGTGACAGCAAGAGAACGTCCATGGCCGTGGCGGATGATCGTTCGCGGAGCGTTTCGAGACGGTTGGTTGCTCGCGCCTCAAGACGAAAAGAATCGGGTGTTCCATGCTTGGGTCGATGTCCACGAACAATGGAAGGGGATGGGTTGCCGCCTACTCGCAACCCTTGACGACGAGCTCAGCTTGGTCGGCGAGCCGGCCGCCAGGCTGTGGAACTTTTACAGCGTGTGGGAGATTCCCGAGCCCTCGATTGTCTACGACTTGCTAAATCTGTTCCGAACCGAAGATCCGGAGACAATCAGGCTCGATCGCTACTTCTCGATTGAGACGGTCGTCGGGAAGCCGGTCGTGACGCTCGAGCGCCGCCTTGGATGGCCCGAGCTCGCCACCCAGTCCGGTGGCGGTGAGTAACAGCTCTGTGACAGCCGACTGGATCATCTCCGGAGGCGCCATCGAGACGATGGAGCCTGATGGTAGGAGGGTCGAGGCAGTTGCGATTTCGGGTGGCCGGATCCTTGCGGTCGGTTCCACGGAGGAACTTCGCGAGCTCGGCTCGTCGAAGACAAGACACACCGACCTTCAGGGTGCCGCTCTCCTTCCCGGGTTCACCGACACCCACATGCATCTGGAGAAGATCGCCGTCGAGTTGATGATGGTTCAACTTGGCGAAGCGGGAAGCCTAGATGAGCTCCTCGCAGCCGTGTCGGAGACGGCAAGCAAGACCCCCGTCGGCGAATGGGTGCATTCCTTTGGCGACGACAATGCATGGCATGAGCGTCAGCTACCCGAAGCTCGGCTTCCGACGCGCGCAGAGCTGGACCGAGTTGTGGCCGAGCACCCGGTCTTTCTCCTCCGTGGGCCCGACGTCGCGGTGCTCAACTCGCTCGGCGTCGTCGAACTCCTGCCCCAGGTAGGCGCGCTCGAAGATGTCGAAATCGATGAGGAGAGTGGGCTGCTGCGCGGTTTCGACGTGAGACTCCTCCAAGGTGACCTCCGCGCGCCCGGGCGCCAGCGACGACTGGAGATCCTGGGCGCAGCCTGTCGCAAACTCCTGAGTCTCGGAGTCACAGCCGTGGTCGACCCAGGGCTACCGGCGAGCTTCGCCGAGACGTGGGAGCTCTACAACGACGCCCGTCAGCAGGGACTTCTGCCGCTGCGCGTCGAACTGATGGACAGGCTCGACTACAGGCTGGCCTTCGAGGACGAGTTCGCCCGGATTGCGCAAGAGGTGGCGCGCCCTCTCGCGGGAGATGACCGCCTTCGCTCGTTCGGTATCAAGATGATCCTCGATGGGGAGTTCTCCAACGCGTGGATCCGCGCCGGGGAGGCGCAAGACGTGGTACCGACCAAGAGATACTCACCAGAGGAGTTCGATGCCATCCTTGACCTGTGTGGAAAACGAGGATGGCCGTTTTGTACCCATGTAATGGGCGGCGGCGCAATCGATTTCGTTATCGAACGCGTAGAAAAGGCGAAAGAGCGTGGATCCCGTTTTTTCCCTTTCCAGCTTTCTCTCGCTCATGTCTTCCTCCCCTCTCTCCAGAACATCCGTGATTGTGTCCGGCTTGGCATCGCCGTATCCGTACAACCACTTCTTGCGTATGTCTTCGAGCAAGAAATGAGCGATGCGTGGAGTGAACTCGCGGACAGGTCTAACCCATATCGCTCGATGGTCGAAGAGGGCCTCTTCCCCGCGGGCGGCTCGGATGTTCTTCCCTGTGAGCCCTTGCGCGGTGCCCAGATGGCAGTCACACGGCGCTCACGCGAGGGAACAATCTTTGGCGCGACCGAAGCTCTTCCCCCAAGGGCAGCACTCGAGCTGTTCACGAGTTCGGCCGGGCCTTACATGCGTCGCTTCGACCGTGGCCGCATCGCTCCGGGATTTGCCGCTGACCTCGTCGCGTGGTCGAAAAACCCGCTCTCGGTTGACCCCGGGGAGTGGCTCAACCTGGAAGCCCAATTCGTGACGGTCGACGGGGAAACAGTTTATGAAGCCTGATGGATGCGCGCCTCACCCTTGGATGGGCGCCACAGGATTTGGCTCGCGTCCGCTGATTCGTGACAAAAGGAGCTGCCGTGCCGCAACCGAAGAAAGAAACACGCGATCTGACGACCAGCGGGCCTTCTGGCGAGGAGATCCGCTTTCCTGTTGGCTGGGTGCGTGGGGGTGAGGAGGGGCCGACCCTGGCTGTCGTCGCCGGCGTCCACGGGTCTGAATACGATGGAATCGAAGCGGCCAAGCGCCTCTTCGCCTGGGTTGAGCCGAGCGCTCTTCGCGGCACATTGGTGGTCGTGCCGTGCCTGAATGTCCCGGCGTTCTACGGGCTTGCCATGCATGTGAATCCCATAGACGGCGAGAACCCGGCTCGTTGCTTTCCCGGCGACCCGAACGGCAGCTATACGGAGAGAATGGTCGATCTGCTCTGGCGTGAGGTGATTACCGGTTCCGACGCCGTGGTAGACGTGCACGGCGGCGATCTCGAGGAAGAGCTCGTGAGCTACAGCCAAATCAACCTCACCGGCGACGAGTCGGTCGACCGAACCGCAGAGGGAGTGGCTCTCGCGCTTGATCTGCCATTCTTTGTTCGACGCGAGGCCCCGGCCTCACCCCCCACGAAAGATGGCACGATCTGCCAGTTGGCGGGACCGATCGGTATACCCGCAGCACTCGCTGAGGCCGGCAGTCACGGCATTCTTGACCCCGCGTGTGTCGCCGAACATCTGAAGGGACTAAAAAACGTCCTCTCCTATCTTGGCATGATCGACCAGCCGGCCATCATCGAGCATGAGCAGCCCGTTTTGCTCCATCGCTTCGTGGGTGTCGCCGCCTCTGTGAGCGGCATGTGGTACCCATCGGTCCGCAAGGGCGACGTGATTCAACCCGGCCAGTCACTTGGTGTCGTCAAGGACTTCTTCGGCCACGAACGCGAAGTCGTGGTGTCGGATGAAAACGCCGTTGTTCTTGGCGTGATGACTGTCCTCGCCCGCGGCGAGGGCGACATGCTCATGGGACTCGGAACGCTTGACTAAGAGCGACGCCGTAGCCGAGTCGCGTGTCCTCAGGGCACGTGAGTCGTTGTTCGCGTCGAGAGCGCGGCTCGGCGCGGTCTTACGCGAGGCACGATCGGCACGCGCTCTGTCCCTGAGCGACGTTGCGCGCGAGACCGAGATCTCGACTTCGTTCCTTTCGCTGGTCGAGAACGGTAAGAGCGACATCGCAATCGGTCGGCTCGTCCGATTGCTGGCCTTCTACGACCTCCCCGTCGATGATGTCATCGGCGGTCCATCGCCGAGCGACGCTCACACGGTGAGGCAGGCCGAGGCTCGCTTGCTCCCCGCCGCCCAAGAGGGAATCGAGTTCCTTCTACTTACCTCGGACACCTCGCACTCGATGATGCCGATGCTCATCGTGTTCGAACCTGGCGCTCAACTCGCCGAACACGGATGTCACGAAGGCGAAGAATTTGTCCACGTCCTGGAAGGAGCTCTCCGCCTCGAACTCGAGGGGACACCAGCGCGGATCCTCTCAGCCGGCGACAGCGCCTATTACCAGGCTGACTGCCCTCATCTCTTCAAGAACGCGAGCCGTACAGAGCCACTCCGCATCCTCTGTGTCGACACGCCTCCCAACCTACAGCCGCGCATCAGCAGCGATGGCCTGGGACGCAGTAAAAAAGTACGCACAGCGTAGATGGACCCGGAACTGATCAGGACAGAGTTCCCCCACGCCGTACGCGTTATTGACAACGTCTGGATACCACTGTCAGACGGCTGTCGACTCGCCGCGCGGCTCTGGCTGCCCAACGATGCCGAAGCGCACCCGGTGCCAACGCTGCTCGAATACATCCCGTATCGAAAGGACGATTGGACCGCGATCGGTGACTCGATGCGGCATGCCTATCTGGCCGGCCACGGTTACGCGTGTCTGCGCGTCGATATCCGCGGCAGCGGGGGCTCGGACGGAATCCTGGAGGGGAAATACCTCAAACGCGAGCAAGACGACGCACTCGAAGTACTCCGCTGGATCAGGAACCAGAGCTGGTCTACCGGATCGTGCGGAATGTTCGGACTCTCTTGGGGCGGCTATAGCTCGCTGCAGGTCGCGGCGCGACGTCCACCTGAGCTGAAAGCCATCATCAGCGTTTGCGCCTCAGACGACCGCTACGCAGACGACGTCGGGTACGTCGGCGGGGCCTTGCTCGGACTCCACGCGATCTCATGGCCGTCGATGATGCTGGCATTTAATGCCCGCCCTCCTGACCCAGGCGTTGTCGGTGACGACTGGCGCGCCATGTGGCTTAGGCGGATGGCAGAGACACCGCCGTTCATCGAGGCCGCACTACTACATCAATCGCGAGATGCTCATTGGGAGCACGGATCGGTGCGCGAGGACTATGGCGCGATCGCATGCCCAGTCTTTGCGATTGGGGGTTGGGCAGACTGTTTTCGAAACGGACTGTTCCGTCTGCTTGGCGGTCTTCCGGGCCCAAAGAAAGGATTGATTGGCCCCTGGGGCCACCAGTATCCCGAAGAGGGTGTCCCGGGTCCGCGAATCGGTTTTCTCCAAGAATCGGTTCGTTGGTGGGACTACTGGCTCAAAGGAATCGACACGGGCATCATGGACGAGCCGACGCTGCGAGCATGGATGCCGGACCCGGTAGAGCCACGGACAGCCTATGAACGCCGACCCGGGCGCTGGATCTCAGAGCGAGCCTGGCCCTCGCCAATGGTCGAAACGCAGCCGATGGAGCTCTCGTTTCTTTCCAACGTCGTTCCGAACACAAAAGTGGTCGGGCTCGCAGCGGGCTGCTGGTGCGGGTTCGGGGTTAACGGCGATTTCGCACCCGACCAGCGTCGCGAGGATGCTCTCTCCCTGTGCTCGACGTCGCAACCGCTTGACGAGCCCATCGAGATCCTTGGATTCCCGAGCGTGAACCTCACACTCATCTCCGACCGCCCGCAGGCGCAAGTCGCGGTTCGACTCTGCGACGTCGATCAAGACGGCTCCTCGTTCCTCGTCACGAGAGGAATTCTCAATCTCACGCACCGCGACAGCCATGCAGCCCCTTGCGCCCTGGAGCCGGGCGTTCCGATCACAGTCGAAATCGAACTGAATGCGATCGCTCACGCCTTTCACCCCGGACACCGAGTACGTGTCGGACTCTCGTCGACATACTGGCCGTGGGCTTGGCCTTCGCCAGAGACTGTGCAGCTGACCGTCCTGGCCGGTGAGCTTCGGCTTCCCGTGCGAATCACCCAGAAAGACGATCTGACCCCTCCAAAATTCTCTACCCCGGAGTACGCGGCCCCGCTGAGCCACGACGTCACGGACGCCCCCTCGAGCAGGCGGGCGCACCACGAAGATCTCGCCAAAGGTCATCACCGGCTCATGTGGGATCACGACCCGAGTCGCGGCGTGCGTCGCAAACTGGCAAACGGCCTGGAGTTCGGGACAGTCGGCAGTGACTCTTACTCAATCACCGACGGCAGGCCCGTGTCGGCGGTTGCGCGATCCAAGTGGGTGGTTCATCTTGCTCGCGACGGATGGCGGATCCGACTCGAATCGGCCGGCACCTTGTCTGCCGACGCGTCAGACTTTCGTGCCGCGCAGACCCTCAAAGCGTTCGAGGGGAACCATCAGGTGTTTTCGGAGGAGTGGATCTTTCGGGTCCCAAGGAAGGACGGCTGAGGCCCCTCTCGCCTCTCGCCCTCACTTGAAAATTTTGGACGAGCGCTATAAGGTTCCGGCGTCCGCCAGCTACGACTCGACGTGCTTGTGCTTGCTCGTGTGTGGAGGAGGCAGCATCGGAACATGAGACTGGTAGGGGTCAAAGGCGCTCGGAGGGCTTCGCACCGATATGTCCCGCCGCTCCCGTGAGAATGAATCGCGGCGAGGGCGGGACGTTCCGTAAACGCGAGAGTATGAAAGGACAGTGGGCATGTCTGCACGGCTCAGACGAACCGTTCGCGTAACACGACGAAGAACTCCCTTTCTTGCTTTGGCCATCGTTGTTGTTCTCGCGACGGCCACGGCTGTTTCCGCACACACCACGCAGGGATCCCGCGCGACTGCGCCGCTTGTCAGCGGGCAAACTACGACAGTCTTTCGTCTCGCACAGCAGGACCCGCCAGATCCGTTCGATCCCGCGACTCTTAGCGATAACCGTTCGATCGAGCTCGCCCAGAACGTGTTCGACGGGCTCACGCAGATCAATGAGAAGGATCTCAGTATCGCTTCAGGACTAGCGTCGCGGTTCACGGTGAGTCGTAACGGCAAGGTGTACACCTTCGCTCTACGACCGGGAATCACCTATCAGGACGGTCGGGCCATGACCGCGCAGGACATGGTCTACTCGCTTAACCGTGCCCTCAACCCTGCGGTCAAGAGCCAGTACGCGTTCTTTCTCAGCCCAATCAAGGGGGCCCAAGCCGTCGCCGACGGCAAGGCAAAGGTTGTTTCGGGCGTAAAGGCCCTTGGCGCCCGACGTGTACAGATCACCCTTAACCAACCCACGCCGTACTTCCCTGCGCTTGTATCGATGTGGCCCTACTGGGCCGTGGACCAAAAGAGTGTCGACAAGTTCGGAAAGAAGGCTTTCGATCCGCCCAACCTCAATGGAACGGGAGCATTTCGCCTGGTCAGCCAGGTCGTCGACAACAAGTACGTGTTCGAGGCCAATCCGCGCTACTTCCGTGGTAAGCCCAAGGTCGGCCGTGTCGAAGTCACGATCGTTCCGGATCCCGCCGCCCAGCTAGCTCGCTATCGCGCAGGAGAGTTCGACGTCATCCAAAACCTCGATGCCGCAACCTATCTGCAGGTACAGGGCGATTCGTCGCTGCGAAATCAGCTCCATAGCAGGCCGATCCTCCGCACGGTCTGGATTAACATGTCCAACGACAAGGCACCGTTCAATAACCGCCTTGTGCGACAGGCATTTAACCGTGCGATAGACAAGCAGGCGCTTGTGCGCATCGCCCTTCGGGGACTTGGCGTTCCTTCAAGCACCTTCCTGCCTCCTGGCATGCCCGGAAGCGTCGCTGGCACGCGGCCGGCGATTCCATTCAATGTAAAGCTCGCACAGCAACTACTGGCACGCGCTGGCTACCCCGACGGTAAGGGCTTTCCGAACGTCACCATGTCGTTCAGCTCGCGCTCGGACTTCCAGGCCGTCGCAGAATTCGTCCAAAGTCAGCTCGATCAGAACCTTGGCGTGAAGATCACGCTCAAGCCTCGCCCATCAAAAGTGTTCAATAACGAACTCGGCAACGCCGCGACTCGACCCCCGATGTCGCTTTACTCGTTTGGCCTTGACTACCCAGATCCCCAGGAGCAGCACGAATACCTCGGCGTCTCGGGTCCGAACGGCTTTGCAAATTACGCCGCATACAAGAATCCGAAGTTCGACAAGCTCATTGCGAAAGCGAACCGCACCGTCAATTTCAAAACTCGAATGCGGCTGCATCGCCAGGCTGAGAACACCTATCTCAATGACGAACCGATCATCCCTCTTTACAATCCAATCGCTACGTGGCTTGCAAAGCCGACTGTGAAAGGATTCACGGTAACTCCTCTGTACATGACCAGGTGGGTCAACGTTTCTGTCGGAAAATAGCGCCTTAGATCTCCCTCCTTCCCTGACCGAGCACGGGGGGCCGCGAAGCAATTCTTAGCTTCTTGCTTAGACGAATCACGGCCCTCGTGCCGGTCTGGCTCGGAGTGGTGTTTCTAGCGTTTGTGCTAGTCCATTCCATCCCGGGTGGGCCGTTCGACACAGGCGCTATCCGTCCTCCGGCGACAACTGCTCTCCTCGAGGACCACTACCATCTCAACGACCCGCTTTGGAAGCAGTTCGGGTACTACCTAGGCGACATCGCCCACGGTGATTTTGGCGAATCGCTCACGCGGCGCGGATTGGCCGTCTCGGACGTCATCAAGGAGCGGTTTCCGCGTTCACTGATACTTGGCGCCACCGCGCTGATCGTTGCGCTCCTAGTTGGCATACCGGCCGGCGTGATCAGCTCAGTGCGCCGAAACCGCCCGACGGACTACACCGTGATGGTCGGCGCGACGCTCGCATACGCGGTCCCAAACTTTGTCCTCTCGTTGCTGTTCATCCTCTTCTTCGGCCTAAAGCTCGGATGGTTCCCCTTAGGTGGATGGGGAACACCTCAGCATGTTGTCCTGCCCGCGATCGCGCTCGGTCTGCCATGGGCGGGGCTGGTCGCACGTCTCACACGCGCCGCGATGCTCGACGTCTTGCAAGAGGATTTCATGAGACTCGCGGTCATGAAAGGCCTTGGCCCGGTCACAGTGGTCGTTCGGCATGGATTCCGCAACGCCCTACTGCCCCTGACGACGGTCATCGCGGTGCTCACGGTCGAACTGATCACAGGCAGTCTGATCATCGAGGTGATCTTCGGCATACCGGGAATCGGGCAGGAGATGGTGACGAGCGTCCTCGCTGCCGACTACACGATGGTCCTTGGGCTCGTCATTTTCTACGCCACAATCATCTTTATTGCCAATTTCCTGGCAGACGTCAGCTACGCCCTCCTCGATCCCAGGATTCGGAATGGCTGACGTCGCGCTTCCCCTCGACGAACTAGGTGCCCATCCCGCACGCTCCCCGTGGAAGCTCGCCTGGGATCGCTTTCGTGATCATAAGGCTGCATGTATCTCCGCCGTGTTTTTGGCTCTTCTAATCGTCGTCGCGCTCGCCGCTCCGCTCATTAGCCGCTACCCTCCGAATTACCTCGGATTCGACCCCGTGGTCGGGCCGTCCTGGGCTCACTGGATGGGAACCGACCATCTTGGAAGAGATCTCTGGAGCAGGGTCATCTACGGAGCCAGAATCTCGCTTCTTGTGGGTTTTGGTAGCCAAGCACTCGCTGTAACAATTGGCGTTTTGGTCGGGATGACCGCTGGATATTTTGGCGGCTGGCTCGACTCGATCTTGATGCGCCTCACCGACATCATGCAGGCGCTCCCTGGAATTCTCCTCGCGATGCTCTTCGTCACCGTCCTCGGGTCAAGCACAAGATCGCTTATACTGGCAATTGGACTAGCCACCTGGCCCGTCATGGCACGGGTAATACGGTCACAGGTATTGCAAGCTCGACGGCTTCAGTACGTCGAGGCCGCCGCCGCACTTGGATGCTCCTCGTTTCGAACGCTGAGCGTGCACATCTTTCGAAACGTGCTTGGCCCCATCATTGTGCTGGCAACATTCGGCATCCCGTCGGCCATGTTCACCGAAGCCCTCCTCAGCTATATCGGCCTCGGGCCGCCACCCCCCAGCCCGAGCTGGGGACGGATCATCTCTGACGCCTTCCCCTATCTAGAAGTATCACCTCACTACATGCTTTTCCCGGCCATCGCTCTGTCGGTCACGCTGCTCGCGTTCAACTTTTTGGGGGACGGGCTGCGAGACGCGTTTGATCCTCAAGGAGCGGACTGATGCCCCGCGGGAGGGAAGGGACGACGTTGATCTCCGACTCCGCTCTCGAGCCGGTGCTGGCCGTTCGTAATCTATGTGTCGAATACACAACGCGTGCGGGGAGCGTCCACGCGGTGTCGGACGTAAGCTTTGACATTTTTCCGCACGAAACCCTCGGGCTTGTGGGGGAGTCAGGGTGCGGGAAGACGGCGACGTGTTTGGCGATTCTCGGACTGCTGCGCGCTCCCGGCGGCAAGGTCACTGGCGGGGAGGTCATCTTCAGGGGTGCGGACTTGACGCGCCTGACCGCCAAGGCATTTCGCAGATTGCGAGGGCGCGACGTATCCATGATCCTTCAGGAGTCCGTTTCGGCGCTGAATCCCGTCGCCACTATCGGACGCCAGATCGACGAAGCGATCAAAGTGCACAATCGGAAGCTGCCCCGCGCCGAACGACGCGCGGCCGTGCTGGAGCTGTTGCATCAAGTCGGAATCCCGCAGCCAAGCCTGCGCTACAACCGATACCCGCACGAATTGTCGGGAGGTATGCGTCAGCGAGTCATGATTGCCATCTCGATTGCGAACCGCCCCTCGCTTCTCATCGCCGATGAACCGACTACGGCCCTCGACGTCACCATCCAGGCGCAGATCGTCGATGTTCTGAAGCATGTTCAGCGGCAGTCGCACGCCTCGACTCTGCTCGTCACGCACGATCTTGGGCTTGTCAGTCAAACCGCGGATCGCGTAATTGTGATGTACGCCGGCAGCATCGTGGAGACCGGTGATGTAATGACAATCTTCGGCTCGCCGCGGCATCCGTATACCGTCGGCCTACACCAGAGCGTCCCGCGCCTCAGTGGCGCAACAGAGCGGCTGACCCCCATTCCCGGCCAACCGCCTAGCCTGCTAGGCGAACACACAGGGTGTCCGTTTCAGCCACGATGCTTCCTTTCACGAAACCGACGCCGATGTTTGGACGAAGCGCCGGCCCTGCGTGAAATCGGAACAGTCGGACACACTGTCGCATGTCACTTTGCAGAAGAGCTCAACCCGTCCACCGATAATCACCGAACGGCCAGCCGCGATGGATGAGGGCACGACCACCGTCTCCAAAGCGAACGTTGAGGTCCTCCGGTTGGAGGGCATCGTGAAGCACTTCCCCATTAGTCAGGGCGTCTTTAGGCGGACCGCAGGCGCCATCCGTGCGGTGGATGGCGTAGACCTGGACATCGAATCAGGTGAAACAGTTGGACTAGTAGGAGAGTCAGGTTGCGGAAAGAGCACGCTCGCCCGATTAGCTCTAAGAGTCCTCCAGCCGACCTCAGGACATATCGTGCTCGAGGGGCAAGACATTACCGCGCTTTCGTCCAGGCAAATGCGCCCTTATCGCCGAAACGTACAGATGGTCTTTCAGGATCCTTATACCTCGTTGAACCCGGGCATGACCGTTGAAGCGATCGTTTCCGAACCCTTCCGCGTTCACCGGCAGCATATGAGCTCCACCAAAGTGGCAGAGCTTCTACGCTTAGTAGGCTTGTCTCCAGCGCATCGTAATCGCTACCCGCATGAGTTCTCCGGCGGCCAGCGACAGCGTATTGGTATCGCGAGAGCGGTCGCACTAAATCCGCGACTACTGATACTCGACGAGCCCGTCTCCGCTCTCGACGTATCCATCCAGGCGCAGATCCTCAACCTCTTGATGGATCTTCAGGAACAGCTTGGAATGACCTATCTCATGATCGCACATGACCTCGCGGTTGTTCGCCACGTCTCGACGCGCGTCGCAGTGATGTATCTCGGAAAGATCGTGGAACTAGGCCCCCGCGACGAAATCTACGCGCGACCCTCCCATCCGTACACGCAGGCACTCCTATCTGCGGTACCTCCGGAGTCGCCTACCGAACGCGACACACGGAGCAGAATCGTTCTGCAGGGCGACCCACCCAACCCGGCGAACCCACCGTCTGGTTGCAGATTTCGTACGCGCTGTTGGAAGGCACAGGCGATTTGCGCGACCGAGGAGCCGCTTCTCATCAACCGGGGCGCCCAACACCTGACAGCCTGCCACTTCGCTGACGTAGGCTCCGTTGGGCCGCAGGGGACGCCCGACCAGCGGTAGGCGCCGTGATCCGGGGGCAGTTGGTGGCTATGAACCCTTCGGTCTGCGTCCCCGACGCGCGACCTGTCTGCCTCCGAGTCTCTCCGCTTCGGCGTCCGTGACATCGAGCTCGCGTGAGCCGCGACGCGCGTCAGCGAACGTGATTCTTACAATCGCCCCCTTGCCCTCCGGAATCTCCTGACCGGAGATATCCGAAACGCGAACCGTCTTCCGTGCCACCTGGAATCTCCTCTATTTGCCGTAGGTGAAGACGAGCGTAAACGATTCAACTCCCGCCAACAGATCGCCGGGCGTTCAGCGTGATTCCCGTCCGCCCAGACGTAGCGGCGCAGGAGCGGCCTCAGGTGGCATGCGATGCCGCCTCTAGCGTTGTGGTTACTAAGCATTCGCCGTCTGTTGTCCGCGAGTAACTCGGCCGGACGAGAGACAGCTGGAGGGAAGACTGTGGCAAGCGGTGTGGCGGGTCCAAACGACGAAGCGCAAGTGCAGCGTCCGTGCGGGATCGAAAGCTCTCGTTGTTCAAGGCTTCAAAACCTGTGCGGTCGTGTAGCCCACGGCTCGGTCGGTTCGACTCCGGCGCCGCTCCGTACACCCGATCGCGAGTTCCCGCAAGGGTTTGTTGCGCTCCAGAAGGCCCGGGCTCGTCACACTCAAAATGCTCGCGGAACCGCTCGGGGCCGCTGGCCGCGAGGGCGTACCGTTGCCTACGAGGGGGCTATCGCCGCGCAGATCTCCTCGTTGAGCGGGATGTCGAGGCCCGAGACGGATACGAGGGTGCCGGTATCGAGGTCGATCACGAACCGGCCTGCCTGCGCGTAGACGACGCCCGCGCCTGGGACGATGAAGTGGCGTTGGCTCCCGGTGCCGATCAACGTGTTCGTGGCCACATCGAGGTGGATCGTGGCCGGAGTGACGGACGAAATCGCCCTGCCGTTCGCAGAGTAGGTCTCCAGGAAATCGACACCGCGGGCGAACTGTCGCACCGGCGTGCCACTTGAGTCCACAAAGGTCGAGATCACGAACGTGCCGCGGTTCGTATAGGTGAGGCCGAAGGGACACGGGTTGTCGGCCGAGCCGACGGGATACACGAAAGTCTCGTCGAGCGAGATCGTCTCCGTGACGGGGGGTGCTGCAGTGGCGGCCGCCGTGACGACGAGAGCCGTCGCGGCGAGGAGCAGGACGATCCGCAGCGGGGTGATCATGTCGATGCCTCCGATCGATGCTTAATCACGGTCCATGAGGGTCTGGTCGAAGAAGGCGATCATTCGCCGTTCGTACTCGGCCGGGCGGGCCTCGATGCCGCCCGTGTGACCGGCCTCGGGGATCGTCCAAAGCGACTTGGGCTCGCCCGCCGCCTCGAAGAACGTGGGGGTGAGGCTCTCTCCGCCTTGTCCGTGGCCGGCATGGATGAGGAACACCGCGCGTGGCGCGATCCGAGCGACAAGTTCCTCGAGGCTCGGTGGCGGCAACTCGTTCGCAAAGAGCGAGACGCCCGCCGTCGTCACGGCCCAGAACGGGATCCCGAAGAAGCGCTCCCCGACGCTGGAGCCGAGTGCCGCCTCCCGGACTGACCGAATTCCGGCTCCATCGGACACGACTGCTTGAAGGGCGGTCGAGTCGGCAGCCCGGTCGAGGAGCATCTCGCCGCCCACGGACAGGCCGATCCCTCCGATATGGCCGGGCTCGACGTCAGCGCGATTCTCGAGGAAGGAGATCGCCGCGTCGAGATCCCGGTCGCCGGCCCAACCGAGTGCGTTGGGGTCGCCGTCGCTCTCTCCCTCGCCCCGTCGATCGAAGAGGAGGACGCCGTAACCGTGGCGGACGAGCATCCGCGCGGGACGCTGGGGTCCCGAACGGCCTGGGAATGCGATCACGGCCGCGCCGTTACGGGAGGGGACGTACCAACCGTCGAGGCGAAGCCCGTCCGCGGTCCTCAGGGTCACGTTCACGTGTGGAGCGCCGAGGCGCGGCGGCGGGACGACTGCGCGCGCCGCGTGGGTGTAGACGTAGGCGCTCATGAGCGGGACGAGCACGAAGACGAGCGCGAATGCAGCCACGAGTGTGATCAGCGTGCGCCGGCTATACCGACGGGGCAGCGAGTCGTCGGTGCGGCGCGTCTGCCAGAGCGTGATTGCCCCGATGCACAGGAGCGCGATGCCGGCGAGCAGCATCAGGAGGCCGGTGTAGTCGTCCCCCGAGGGGCCGATCTTCATCGCGTAGTAGCCGGCTTCGCCGGCGCCCGCGACGAGGGCGAAGAGCCCGACGACGAGCGCGAGCGTCGCGCGTAAGCCCCCGCGCAGCCCTGGGTACGCCGCCGCGATCGCGATCAGCGCGACGAGCGGCACGACGCCGCTCATGAGGTGGTCGCCCGCGGAGGTGCCCGGCTGCGGCTGGAGGAAGTTGTCGTCGACGACGTGAAGCGCGACGACGGCGAGCGCCGTCCGCGCGACGACCGCCTCCCGCCACACGACCGCGCGGGAGGCGGGGACGGCCCCGGCAGCGGTCGTGGTCACTCGTACTGCAGCGCCTCGAGCACGTTCAGTCCGGCCGCGCGCCTCGCAGGAAGTATCGCCGCCAGCATCCCGGCCAGGATCGCGATGCCGACGAAGACGAGGAGTGTGCCGTACGGGACGGCGAAGACGATCCCGTAGTCGGACAGCGCGACGGTCGTGATCACCGCGAGGAAGACGCCGACCGCGATCCCGAGCGCCGCACCGATCAGGGCCGTGACGATGCTCTCGTGCCTGATCATGCGCCGCACTTGCCGCCGGGTCATGCCGATCGCCCGCAGCATCCCGAGCTCGCGCGTGCGCTCGAACACCGAGAGGACGAGCGTGTTGATCACCCCGAACAGGCTCACGATCACGGACAGGCCGAGCAGCGCGTAGAGAATGTTCAGGGTCAGTGTCAGGTCGGCCAGCTGACCGTTCTTGAACTCGTCGCGCGTCTCGACCTCCGCGACCGGGAACGCGGCGAGGGCCCGCTCGAGCGCGGCCGTGTTGTCGTCCGACGGTCCCCCGTGGACGTTGAGCAATGTGAACTCGTTGTCGTGCGTCGCAAACGAGTTGTCGAAGGTCGCGATCGAGATCGACACCTCGCCGAAGGGTGAGCCGCCCTTCGGCTCGTCGAAAATGCCATCGACGCGAAGCCGCAGCGTCCTGCCGGTCGGGGTGTCGACGGCAAGCGGCGACCCGACCGTGAGCGAGTGGTCTTCCGCGTAGCGCTTCTTGATGAACGCGCCGTTCCGACCCAACCGCGCGGGGACGTTCCCCGAGCCGGCCGACCACTTCATGGCCACGACCTTCGTCAGGTTGCCGTCGACGCCGTTGACGCCCACCGACTTCCCGGCGATCTTGGCGTCGGCGGCACGGATCTCCGACATCACCTCGACGCCCGGTGCCTTCTCCGCCGATCGGGCCGCCTTGTTCGTGAGCGGGTCGTTGCCGGCCGTCACGGCGTAGTCGGCGACGAACAGGTCATCGACCGCGCTGGTGAACGAGCTGCGGACGCCCTGGCCGAGGACGGCGACAAACGAGATCAGCGCGAGCCCGATCATCACCGCGGCGGCGGTCGAGGCTGTCCGCGCCGGGTTCCGTACGGCGTTCTCGCGCGCCAGCTTCCCTGCGGTACCGCCGAACCGCGCCCCCGGCGCTCCGAGGACGAAGGCGAGCGGACGCACGACCCGGGACGCCACCATCGCGACCGCGACGAACAACAAGAGCACGCCGGCGACGAGCGAGATGATCCGAACCTTGATGTCGAGGCCGTCCGCGAACAGGCCGTACGAGAAGAGCGCGACGGCGGCCACGACGATGACGGCGGACGCGGGCACCGCATAGCGGGCGAAGCGCGAGGAAGGCATCACGGCGCCCTCGCGAACAGCCGCGATCGGCTCGATTCGGGTGGCGCGGAATGCAGGTCGCAGGCTCGCCAGCACCGCGATCAGGACGCCGACCCCGAGGCTGACGACGATCGTCCTGGTGGAGAAGACGATGCCGCTGCTCGGCAGCTCGAGCCCGGTCGCGTTCAGGAGCTCCTTGAGCCCGACCGCGAGGACGAGACCGAGGAAGAGCCCGACGATTGAGCCGATGAGGCCGATGACGACGGCCTCCAGCAGGACCGAGCCGAGCACCTGACGGCGCGAGGCGCCGAGCGTACGCAGCGTCGCGAGCTCCCGGATCCGCTGCGCGACGGTGATCGCCAGCGTGTTGGCGATCACGAAGCTCCCGACGAAGAGCGCGATGCCTCCGAAGCCGATGAGGATGTACTTGATGAGGTTCGTGCCTTCTTGCGTGTCCTCGCTGTCGGCGGCCGCCTGCGCGGTCGCGCTCTTGACCTGCGTGGTCCCGGACAGCAGCGGCTGGATCTGCCCGATCAACTCGGCGTCGGACACGTCCGGTTTGGCGCCGACCCGGATCAGGTCGAGCTTGCCGCGCTTGTCGAACAGGCGCTGGGCGGTCGCCAGGTCGAACACGGAGATCGTCGTGCTGCCGATCGAGTCGATCGAGCCGAAGCGGACGATTCCGCTGACTCGGTACTTCTCGACCGGTCCGTCGCCGAACGCCTGGACTGTCTGGCCGACCTCGAAGTGCTGCCGGTCAGAGGTCGCCTTGTCAATCGCTATCTGGCCATCGCCCTCGGGCCAGCGGCCCGCGACGAGCTTGAGCGGGCTTAGGCTCTGATCGGCAGAGGGGTCGACGCCGATGGCGACGCCCTCGTCCGCGTTTCCGATTGCAGTGCCGCTCTGGTCGACCAGTCGCGCGGAGTCCTCGACCGAACCCTGCGCGAGGCGCACTCCCGGGAGCGCCTCTACCTGCTGCAGCACTTCGGCCGAGAACGCCGGTGCCTGGGGAGTGGCGTCGGCCGTGTCGGTCGCCTCTTCGGAGCTGATCACCGCATCGGTGCTCTCGTACGTCTCGTTGTAGATGCTGTCGAAACTCTTGGCGAGCGTGTCGGTGAGCACGAAGCTGCCGCTGATCATCGCGACGCCGAGGACGATCGCGAACGCCGTCAGCGCCGCCCGGAGCTTCCGGCCCAGCAGACCCTTGAGGGCGACCCCGATCATCGCAAGGTCACCTCCTCCAGCGCCTGGAGGATCTCATGGGTCGTCGAGCGACCGAGATCGTTGACAACGGCGCCGTCGGCGAGGAAGAGCACGCGGTCGGCGATTGCGGCCGCATTGGCGTCGTGCGTGACCATGACCGTCGTCTGCCCATAGCTCGTCACGGAGTCGCGCAACAGCTCGAGGATCTCCCCGCTCGTGGTCGAGTCGAGGTTGCCGGTCGGCTCATCGGCGAACATCACGGTCGGCCGCGAGACGAGTGCCCGGGCAATGGCGACACGCTGCTGCTGCCCGCCGGACAGCTCCGACGGACGGTGCTTGCGCCGGTCTCCGAGCCCGACCTTTGCGATCAGCTCGGCGAGGAACTCGGCGTCGGGCTTCGTGCCGGCGATCGACAGCGGCAGCACGATGTTCTCCTCGGCAGTCAGCATCGGCAGCAGATTGAAGAACTGAAAGACGAACCCGATGTGCTTCCGGCGCAGCTTCGTGAGCTCCGTGTCGCCGAGCTCGGAGATGTTCGTGGCTTCGATGAATACTTGGCCCGACGTCGGCTTGTCGAGGCCGGCGAGCAGGTGCATCAGGGTCGACTTCCCGGACCCCGACGGCCCCATCACCGCCGTCAGCTTCTCCCGCTCGATCTCGAGTTCGACCGTGCGGAGGGCATCGACAGCGGTATCGCCGGAGCCGTAGCGTCGGCCGAGATTCCGGGCGGTGACGACCACGTCCCTGACGTATCCGGCAACGTCTGTCTCGACCTTGGTGCGAGGTGCGGCGACGACGTTCATGTGGCGTCCTTTCCCTGGCGAGCGAACCCCCAGCGTCCCTCGGGACGCCTGCGCCTCGCGTCGGTGAAATCGCCAGTCTGTGCCGTCAGGAGTCCGTCGACCAGACGCCGCGTCCCCTCACAGCGTCGCCCTCGACGAGGCTGAGTCGGATCAGCTCGGAGCGAGACGTGATTCCGAGCTTCGTGAAGATCTTCCGCAGGTGGTAGTCGATCGTGCGCGGGCTGAGGAAGAGCTGCGCCGCGACTTCCTTGTTCGTGGCGCCCTCGGCGACGAACCGTGTCACCTGCAACTCCTGCGGCGTGAGCTGGTCGATTGCGTTGGGAACCCGGGTGCGTGCGGTCTCGCCGCTTGCACGGAGCTCCGTTCGCGCCCGGTCGCTCCAGGACGCCGCGCCGGCACGTTCGAACGCCTCGAGCGCGGCGCGAAGATGTGTACGCGCCTCGTGGCGCCGGCCGGCGCGGCGGAGCGACTCGCCGAAGACGAGCTCGGTACGAGCTCGGTCGAACGGCCGCGCGCTCTCACGGTGCCAGCGCAGGGCTTCGAGGAAATGGCAGTCCGCCGACGCGGCCGCAGAGAGCAGGCCGCGGCATCGGGCGGCCAGCGCTAGGGCCCACGGAGGTGCTGTCTCCTGCGCGAAGCGCTCGAAGCCGTCGAGCGCTGTCTGCGCCCGCGCCGTCTCGGCGACTCGGACGGCGGCCTCGACCAAGTCGGCGGTCGAGACGAGTTTGATGAAGGGATGTCCCGCGCCCACTCCGGCTGCCGCGATCCGCTCGAGCCTCGCGAGGGCCACGGCCGAGCGCCCGAGCCCAAGCTCGAGGCGTGCGAGGGCCCACTCGGCGAGCGCAGCCTGGTAGCCGAGACCGCGCGCCGCGGCCTGCTCAAGTGCGTCGCCGGCATACGAACGGCACTCGTCCTCGCGCCCTCGAACGGCGGCGATGAGCGCGAGCGACGCGAGCAGATGGCAGATCGAGTTCAACTGACCCGTCTCGGAGGCGAGTCGGAGACCTTCGGAGGCATGCGCCTCAGCGGCGGCATAGCGTCCGTTGACCGCCTCGGCCCGCGCCAGGAACTCGAGGACGTACGGCAGTGTGCTGACACCACCTTCCTCGCGTGCCCTCGCGGCAGCGCGCGAGTAAAGTTCGAACTCGGTGGTCTCGTCGCCGAGGTAACCCGCGCACGCTCCGGCATTGACGAGCCGTCGCGGATCCTGGAACCCGGCGGCCAGCTCCAGCGCCTCGCGAAGGAGCGGCACGGCCTGCTTGGGGTCGCCCGCGAGAAGGCTCCCGACGCCCGCGAGGACATCGACACTGAAGCGCTGGTCGGCATCGTCGGCCCGCAGCAGGCTCTTCGCCCGCCGGCCCATCTCGACGATCTGTGCGGCGTCTCCTGCGTACGACGCCGATTGGCCGGCTTCGATCAGCATCTCTGTCGCCTTCGCGGGAGCCATCGCCGCGATCTCGGCCGCTCCGCCGGAGAGCGTGACGAGGGCGTCCGCAGGGACGCCGCACCGGAGCTCGATCGTGCCACGCAGATGTACGACGTCCGCACGCACGAGCGGGTCCGTGACGAGACGCGTAGTCCGGGCGATGAGCGCGCTCGCGCGTTCCGGGCGACCCGCGAGCCATGCGTCCTCCGCAGCTCGTACAAGCCGGCGGCCGCGAGCCTCGTCGTCACTCGAGAGCTCGGCCGCACGCTCGAGCGCACGGGCGGCAGCGGCGAAGCCGCTCCTTTGCCTCGCGCGCTCGGCCGTGAGCTCCAGTTCCTGAGCCACGTCGTCGTCCTCGCCCGGAGCAGCGGCGGCACGGTGCCAGGCCCGTCGGTCCGCGTCCTGCTCTCGATGGAGGACCTCGGCCAGCACCCGATGCACGGCGCGGCGCTGTCGTGACGTGGCGCCGCGGTACACGGCAGAACGAATCAACGGATGGCGAACAGCGACGCCTCCGTCCGTGAGATGGATCAGGCCCGCCGTCTCGGCCAGGTCGAAGGCGCTCGGCTCCACGCCGAGCATCTCGGCTGCATCCATTACGGTCGCGAGCCGGCCGGAGTCGTCGGCCGAGACGAGCAGCAGCAGGGTCTGGGCGGTAGGCGGTAGGCGTCGGGCACGTTCGCTGAAGGCCCACTCCATCTCCGCACTCTCTGGAAGTGGGTCCGGGAGCGCCTCGCGGCCGGCGAGTTGCGCGTCGCTCAGCAGGGTCGGAAGCTCGATCAGGGCGAGCGGGTTGCCGCCGGAGCTCTCGACCAATCGGTTCCTCACCGCGGGCGCTAGAGGCGACCGGACGCGCTCGGCGAGCAGCTCGTTTGCCGGTTTCCGGTCAAGTCCTCGGAGCGTCAGCTCGGCCAGGCCAGGGGCCTCGAATTGCCGCACACCGCCCTCGAGCGCCGCGAAGAGCAGCACGACGCCCTCGGCCTCGAGCCTGCGTGCAGCGAAGGTGAGCGCGTCAGCAGACGGCTGATCGAGCCAGTGAGCGTCGTCGATCACGGCCAGCAAAGGCGCCTCTTCGGCCGCCTCAGCGAGCAGACTGAGGACGCCGACACCGACGAGGAAGCGGTCCCCAACGGATGCCTGCCGCAGGCCCAACGCGCCACCGAGTGCCGCCACCTGCGGCGCGGGCAGCCGGTCGACCCGATCGAGAACAGGATAGAGGAGTTGGTGGAGGCCGGCGAAGGCGAGCTCTGATTCCGCCTCGATCCCGACCGACCGCAGCACTCGCATGTCGGTGGCCTGCTCCTCGGCGTGCGCAAGAAGCGCTGACTTACCGACGCCCGGCTCTCCGCGCACGAGAAGTGCGCCACTTTGCGACGACCGCGCGCCGGCGACGAGTCTCTCGACAGCGGCGGCTTCGACCCGCCTGCCGTAGAGCATGAGACGAGCCTTACCCGCGCCGTCTGTCAGGAAACCTCACCAGGTGGAAAGCGGATTCGTGCTGTCATCGCGGCTCCAACGCAGAGACGTGATCCGTCGGCCAAGCACGGTCTTGTTGTTCGGGGCGGGAGCGAGGCGAGCCGCTTCGGTGCTCTAACGGCGCTTTCCCACGTGGAGGTTCGCCCTGAGAGCACACCCGTTCCGCCAACAGTCCGGCGTGGCATGCCGACGCGCGCATACCTGGATGTCCTAGGAGTAACTGGATCCGATGCTTCATGGCGGACTGTGGCACCGAGTCGTCCGGAGCATGCAATCGCTGTTTTCGTCGAACATTGAGGCCTCGTCGATCCGAGACTTCAAAACCGCTGCATCAGAACGAGATAGGCAGCCACGCCTCCCGGCGTGTCGCGTGCGCAACCGCCGGACGATGGTTCATCGGCCCCGGTGAATAGGGTGTGAGACATGCACCTCTCCGGTGTCGCAGTACGAACCGACCAAGTGCAGCTGCTCGTCGGGCTGCTGAACGCCGATGAGCTGGCCGCAAAGCTCAAGCTGGCCAGCAAGAACGGTAACGACCTCGTCGCTCTCAGCCGTCCGGACCGCGAGCGGATCGTTGACGTTCTTCCCGACCCGCCGCCTTCCGGTCTTGCCGAGCTTCGGAGTGTCCTCGTCCAGCAACTCAAGCAGGCACAAGACCGCGAGACGAGGGAGGCACGAAGCCGTGAAGCGCAGCAAATGCGCGACGCGCGAGAACTCCGCAAGCAGAGAGGCTGACCAGCTCGCCTTCCGAGGCTTGGAGCGTCCCCGTCAGTCGGCTCTCCTCACACCTACTGCGGACGGGTTTGCGGAAGGGCAGGCTGCAACGGTGCGGCCTGAGCCGAAGATCGCAGCGTTCCTCGACCTGTTCGACCGGGCCGAGCAGGAGGAACTGACGTATCACACGCTCGCCGGCGAAACGGTCGAGGAGCTACGCACCGCCTTCCGGCGCGGCCTCTCCCGGGCGTAGGGCATGTGCGCAGGGGTCTCGAGGTCGGAGGACGGTCGTTCTCGACCGTAGGGCTCCATACGTGTAAGAAGGACCTCATGCCCATGGTTCCCAGCGGACACAAGACGCTCGTCCACTACCCGGACGGCACCTCCAAAGTAATCACCCTGTACGTGCGCCCTCTCGTAGGCCAGATCATCGCCCACGGTTGGGAGGTCACGAAGGTCGCGACCGACGAGGACGATGATGCTGGAGCCCCGGTCGAGTACCAGATCTCCGTCGCACGCCCAGCGAGCGAGTCTCCGGAGACGGACGTTACGTAGCGGTCCGGTGCGCCGCAATCGCGCGGGCGGTGACACGCCGTTCGTTCCTCCTCTGGCGGGCCGGCCGATCGGCCGCAGCCGGGCGGGCGGACTCGGGTGAGCCCGCCCGGCGCCGCAGTAGGCAGAGGGGGACTCGCTCCTACTTCTCATCCTTCCCGCGCAGAACTGGTCCTGGTGTGACTGGCCGAACGACCGGGGCCGGACGCACGAGTCGAGGCTAGACTGGGAGGAGATTCGCTGTTGCGCGTTTCGGGGGGACAGGATTCGCGAGCCGGCCCCCTCGCAGAAGCTCCGGCCAACCTTTAGAGGAAGGGCAGCATGTCCGAACCGCTTTCGGCTCTCCGTTGGTCTGGACGACTGGCGGTCGACTCAGGTCGAGCCACGCCTGCGCCTCCGGTGCGCGACGGGAACGCGGATCAGTTGCGCTGCTCGTTTTGCCAGGCCAGGCTTGGCGAGACCCCCGTATCGACGATTCCAGGGTCTGGCGCGCTGGGTCGGCGTACGTCAACCAGCAGTTTCTGCTCGACGTACTGCCGAGACAGCGTTCTGGCACTCGCCGCGCTCCACCCCTCGCCACTCGCTTCGAGCGAGTTCATCGCCAAGCGGGCGCTGTTGACCGATCGCCTCCTCCACTTATGGCGCCACGGTCAAGGACCAGACCCCGCGCTCGTCCTACTGGCTGCGCGAACCGCGAGTAACGGACTCGCGAGTGCCGACGCCGTCTGACCGACAGGGCCTCCGTCACACGGAGAAGCCAAGCCTCCGCACGGGCCGCACTCTTGGGGTGGGCCTGTCGTTCAGGTGCCGAGCCCGCGGTTGGCATGTTTCGCTGCGGCGCGCTTCGCCGTCCGTCGCTCCTTGAGCGTCTTCTGCGCAGGTTTCTTTCCGAGCTTCTTGGGTTTCTGCGAGCCCTTCATTGCATCCTTTCCTCTCGCTGAGTTCGACGCGGTCGTTGGCATGGCGCGCCTGGCAGGGCGAGAGATCGCCATGACCGGCGGCGACCCCCCAAGAGCAAGCACGCACCGAGTATCGCACGGGATCCCGAGGGCGAGTGTCTCGGCGTGACCAGGGTGTGTGCTTGTATCATTCCGGTCGACAAGGAGTACGGATGGAAACCCTGGACGAGGCCCTGCGAGCGCGCATCGACGAGCTGGCAGGGTCGGACAAGGGCCGGCAACCGATTCTGTCCACGACCGGGACACAGGTTGCGATCGCGGAGCTCATTGCGCGGAATGACCGGCTCGAGCGGATCGTCGGCGAATTGAGCCTCGAGCTCGAGGCCCTCGCCGCCTCGCAAAGGGGCGGCGCGGCAGCGCGCGGCGCGGCCGCGTCAGACCGCTAGGCAGGTGCGCGACAACGAGCCGGCTGCGGCCGCCAGCCCGTCGGGCAACGGGCTCCGCATAGCAATGCTTGCGCCGATCTCGTGGCGCGTTCCCCCACGTCACTACGGACCGTGGGAGCAGTTCGTGTCGCTCCTGACCGAGGGGCTCGTCCGTCGGGGAGTCGACGTCACGCTGTTCGCCACGGCCGACTCGGAAACCGGGGCACGCCTGGTGGCGACCGCTCCGACCGGATACTCGGAGGATCCGGGACTGTCGGCGAAGGTCTGGGAGGCCCTCCACATCTCGGCCTTGTTCGAACGAGCGGGCGAGTTCGACGTGATCCACAACAGCTTCGACTTCCTGCCGCTCACATACAGCAACCTGGTCGACACACCAGTGGTCACCACGATCCACGGCTTCTCGTCCGAGCAGATCGTCCCCGTGTTCGAGAAGTACAACTCGACCGGCTACTACGTCGCGATCAGCGACTCCGACCGGCACGAGCGCCTCGACTACGTCGCGACGATCCACCACGGGATCGACATGGACGAGTTCGGGCCGGGGGAGGGGCCGGGCGACTACCTGCTGTTCTTCGGAAGGATCCATCCCGAGAAAGGCGCCGTCGAGGCGATTGACGTTGCGCAGAAGGCCGGCCTGCCGCTGATCATCGCGGGGATCATTCAGGACCACGAGTACTTCGAGCGATCCGTCGAGCCGCGGCTCGACGGAGAACGGATCACGTACGTCGGCGCCGTAGGCCCCGATCGCCGCGGCGAGCTCCTCGCCGGAGCTCGGGCGCTCCTTCACCTCGTCAGCTTCGACGAGCCGTTCGGCTTCAGCGTCGTCGAGGCAATGGCGTGCGGAACGCCGGTGATCGCCCATCCACGTGGATCGATGCCTGAGATCGTCCGCGACGGTGTGAACGGTTTCCTGGTCGGCTCTCTCGGAGAGGCGGTCGTCGGGGTGCGCGCCGCCGCGTCGATGGACAGGGCCCTCGTGCGGGACTCGGTCGAGCGTCGCTTCGACTCCAACCGCATGGTCGACGACTATCTCGAGCTCTATATCCGCGTCGCCGCGGATCACGCGCGACGCGCAGGTGAAGGCAACGTTGGCTGACCCCGTGTCGTCGAGCGAGCGTTTCAGGCTCGGCGTCAACTACTGGCCGGCTCGAACGGCGATGGGGTGGTGGTCGGACTTCGATCGCATGGAGGTCGCCGCCGATTTCGCGCGGATCGCCGCCAGCGGGCTCGACTCGATCAGGCTCTTCCTCACCTGGGCGGACTTCCAACCGGCCCCTGACGAGGTGGACCGGCGCATGCTGGATCGTCTGATCGCCGTGGCGGATCTGGCCGCCGGAGCGGACCTCGCGCTCGTTCCCACGCTCTTCACCGGTCACATGAGCGGCGTGAACTCGATTCCGGCGTGGGCCCTGGGCGGGACCGACCGCGACGATCGCTTTCGTGTGGTGTCCGACGGCAGGGTCAGCGGAAGCGCCTTGCGGAACTGGTACTCGGACCCGCTCATCGCCCGAGCGCAGGCGCTGTTGGCGACCGAGGCAGCTGGAGCTCTGGCCGGCCATCGCGCCCTGTGGATGTGGGACCTCGGGAACGAGAACTCGAACTGCGTGATACCGCCGACCCGCTCGTCTGCGCGAGAGTGGCTGCGACGGATCTCCTCGGCGATCCGCGCGGCCGACCCGAGGGCGCGGTTCACCGTCGGCTTGCACATGGAGGACCTGGAGAACGATCGCCTCCTCGGGCCACGCGAAGCGTCTGAGATATGCGACGTCCTCTCGATGCACGGCTATCCCATCTACGCCCGGTGGGCCGAGGGGCCCACGGACGAACAGCTCCTGCCGTTCCTGGCTGATGTCACGCGCTGGCTCGCCGGCGGACGTGACGTGTTGTTCGCGGAGTTCGGCCTGCCCACCTACCGCCGCGGCGATCCGGTTGGCGAGGCGGTCAGGCTTCGAAGCGCAAGCTCGCTCGTCGAAGAGCAGGCTGCGGCGGCCTTCACCGAACGAGCGCTGACGGCGTTGCAGCGGGCCGGCAGCGTGGGCGCGATGCTCTGGTGCTACACCGACTACGCCCCGGCAATCTGGGAAGAGCCGC
>Ga0207428_10001131_pt1 | contig 28947 bp, 22 predicted proteins | sample RhiMethybrSRZTD1_FD_187600 | JGI IMG/M metagenome (GOLD analysis project Ga0207428, IMG submission 187600) | Populus rhizosphere microbial communities from Tennessee, USA - Rhizosphere MetaG P. TD hybrid SRZTD1 (SPAdes) (version 3) | ecosystem: Host-associated > Plants > Roots > Rhizosphere >...
ATTCGATGGCCGCATCGACGATCCCAAGGCGGGATGGAAAGGGCGCGGGTTGTGGACGACCAACGGCGATCGCGCGCCGTGGCTGATCGAGGGCGGCAAGGGCACGAAGCCGCTCGCGGCGCACTTTCAGCTGAGACCTGATCCGCTCGCGAAATGAAATAGGGCGCTCGCGAGTCGGTGCGATCGTACTCACGGATGTCGGTGCGATCGTGCTGGCGCGTGTCGGTGCGATCGTGCTGGCGCGTGTCGGTGCGATATGCGACGCGTGTAACTCGATCTGACAACAGCACGGTCGGATCCCCTCTCCTCTGAGAGATCCGGTGGCGATCTGGCAGTTCGATTTCTATCTTCTACCGGCGTCGAGTGTCGAGCAGCGATTTCGAGCGGTGCCCGTCACGGTTTCTGCCGACGAATATGACCGCGTGCGGTGGTGGGAAGGCATCAATCTTCGCCGCGCCATCGAGCACGATCTCTCGAAGATGCTGTCACCCCATCGTTCCCGCAGCTTCGCGTACGTGAGTGATCCGGAAGGCTTTCTCCGCAAACTCGCGGAATCGGAATGAGGCGAACGACACGCGTCAGTTCAATCGCACCGACGAACGCCAGTTGCCATCACACCGACCAGCGTCAGTCCGCTCGCACCGACCGCCGTCAGGACCATCGCACCGACAAGCGTCAGTACCCTCGCACCCCTCAGAACATCCCGTGCGACCCGTACCACGCTCTGATCGCGGCGAGCACGGTCGGATTGTTCGACACGTCGTTGTGCTCCGCTCCGGGGTACACGCGCAGGTCGTGCGGAACGCCGATCGTCTGAAGGACGCTGTCCAGGCGACGGTCCGATGCGATCGGCACGACAGAGTCGGCATCGCCGTGATGGAGCTGGTAGGGCGTGCGGATGCTCGTCGCCTGACTTTCCGGAGGAGCGGGGCCAAACGCGAAGGCATCGGTGCGAACGCCGCCCGCGGTGTGCGAGGCCGCCCTGAAGTCATTCGGGTAGGTCGCGAGGAGCGCTGTGGTCACGAACGCCCCCATGCTGTGTCCGTGCGCCGCCACGCGACGCATGTCGACATACCCCAGCGTTCGCAGAATCTCGTAGACGGCGTGCGCGCGACGCACGTTCGCCTGACTCGCGCCCGGCTCTAGAAGCGTGCCCGGTGCGCCCAGCGACACACCGCCAGCGTGCGTGTAGTTGGTGGCGATGCACACCAGGCCCCATCGCACCATCTCGGCGGCAACGCCGCGGCTGTAGACGTTGGCGCTGCCGCCCGCGCCATGGCTGAGGATCACGGCGGGAAACGGTCCACCACCTTGCGGCTTGAGCAGGATCCCCTGCAGATCGTACGCAATGCCCTCGAGCGTGCCGCCGTACGTCCAGGTCGCGCCTTGGCCAGAAGCCGGATCGCCTTGAAGTGTGAATGCGGGAGATGACGGCGCCGGCGATGGCGCCGTGGGACTGCTCGATTCTTTTCCGCCGCATCCGGCGGCCAGCACCAGCAGGGTAACGACGACCAGGCGCATCGTTGGTCTCGCGCCGCGCTTAAAGAACAAGCCCGGCCTACACTGTCGATTCGCCGGGCGTGATGAATATGCCCGGCCTACAGCGTGCGCGTTTCAGCAACTGGCTATCGCGAGGCGACGACGAGCACGGCCTTGGCGCCATAGCCGCCGCGTTGCCGCTCGACCTGGGAGTGGACGCCCTGCTTGATCGGATCGTTGTCGTTGAACGTCTTCCGTTTCGCCGCGTGCTCGCGATACGGCTGCCAGTCGCCGAACACTTCTTTGGTGATCGCGTCGGGGAAGAAGACCTGGCTCGCAACCACTTCTTTGTTAGCGAGGAAGACCTTGAAGTGCACGTGCGGCGTCCGTCCGCCGTACCAACTCGGGAAGATGGTACGGAATCGCACGTTCCCGCTGGCGTCTGTGAACTGCGTGCCCCTCAGATACTGCTTCCCGACCGCGAGCGTCGGCGACACACCGCCAACACCCGATTGCTGCGAATAGCCTGAGTAGAGACCGAGCGCGTCGGCATGCCACACGTCCACACGCGCGTTGGCGAGCGTGGCGCAATCCCCGGCGCGTACGACCTGCAACGCGAGATCGAGCGGCGCGCCCGGCTGTCCCGACGTGATGTCCGAACGAATCAGCTTCGGGTCGAGATAGAACGGACCCTCGCCGGCATCAGGCGTCAACACACAACTCCGCGACGCCTGTGCCCACGCGCGCTCGCCACCGAGCGTGGCGAGCAGAATGCCCGAGAGCCCGACCAGCGCCCGGCGCCGGCCGACTTGCCCTGAGCGAGCGCAGCGAGTCGAATGGGCGTCAATGCCACTGGGCACCCAGGACGGGCGCAACCCTTGAGGCCCTAGGGCCCAGGCCTCAGGCCCCAGATCGTCCACAGGCCTTCGAGCATGCCGTTCAGTGGGCCCTGAGGCCTGGGGCCTGGGGCCTTCTCGGTCGTACATGCCACCGCCTCAATTCTCTTCGGCAGGCGCCGCCGGCCGGTTCGGCACCGGCACTTGAATCGCACGACGGGCGCGAGTGAAGCCGCGCTGGCGATCTTCCTCGATCGCCTTGTCCTCGGCCCGTTCGGCGCTGAGCGCGTTCGGCAGGCCGTAGTTGCCTTCGTGACACTCGTACGGCAGCAGCACGCCGCCGTCGAGCGGCGTCAGCGGCATCGACATGGTGAACGGCCGCGCGTATGTCACGGGGTCGTCCACCGTGAACTGGTACTGAATGACGTCGAGCGCCACGCGCTTGAAGCGCTCGGTGATCGTCATCTTGTCGCTGTGGCGGAGGCCGTTGCCGTTGCCGCCGATGCTGGTCTTGTCGGTCAGGTTGGTGGTGACGACGATGAGCTCGTCGCCTTCCCAGCGTCCGCGCGAATCGCCGAGATACTGCCGGATCGGCTGGCCGATGTGCGGCCGACCGTCGGTGTAGATGACCCGTGTGTCGTGGATCATCTCGTAGCTGAACGCGACGACGCCCGGCGCCTGCACGATGCGATTGCCGTTGCCGTAAACGACACGCAGCACCGAGCCGACGATGCCGCGCGTGATGCAGCGGTCGTAGAGCGTGAAGTCCTCGGTCGTGTTGAAGGGACCGTCGCCGAACGTGCCGCGATCGCGCGAGGCCCGCCGCTTCTGCGCTTCGGGTGTGACCGCCGGCATGCTGCCGTCGGGCGGGTCGACGATCAGCGAGGTCTGGCGGAAGGCGCGCCGCGCGAAGTCGTTGCGGAACGAGCCGATGTCGCTCTCACCGTTCTTGATTCCCTTCTCGACCTGCTTCCTTCGAGCGGCAAACGCCTCGTCGCTCAAGTAGAGATTGGTGCCGAACTCCTTGGGCCGCTCGCGCGGGATGCCGGACGTGTCGTCACTGCTCCAGACACCCTGGAGGTCAGGATCCCCCCACGGCGTCCGCGGCACGGTGTACGGGATCGGAGCGCCGCCGTTGTACGCCGTGATCACGAGCGGGGGCGCCGCAGCTTTCTGCCCGGAAACGGACCACGATGCCGCACTCACACCCACGAGCAGCACGAACCCGAACGCACGCGCGCGCTTCATAGCCTGCCCTCTCAATCTGAGTCGTTCCTCGGCTCGACCGTCGTGCCGCTCATCAGCGGGCCGTATCGGTCGAGCCGATTATAAGACGTTGTAGGAATCAGGAATCTGATTCCTCCAACGTGTATATTCAGCACTCATGGCCAAGAAACTGCTGCTCGCAGCCGGTCTCGTGTGCGGATGCCTGTTGACGACGCCCGGTCAGGTTCACGCTCAGGCGGCGCAGAACGCCACCGCCGTGCCGTCCCAACTTTCTGCGCTGGCGCCGGCCAATCTCCAGAAAACACGAGCGAAGGCACCGTTCGACCTCACCGGGACGTGGCAGCATGACGGGCGCGCGAACACGTGGCGCTTCGTGCCCGAGACCTTCAAGCTGACGGCCGCGGCTCAGGCGCACTACGACCGAGGGGTGCAGGCGCTGAAGGACGGCGGCGTCTACCGCGACGACATCGGACAGTGCTGGCCGGCCGGGCTTCCCCTCATCATGACGCGCGTGTGGCCGATCGCGATGATTCAGCTGCCGACGGCGATCTACATGGTCAGCGGCTTCATGAACAGCATGCGCATCATCTATCTCGATGGCCGGCCGCACACCGACCCCGACATCGTCGTGCGCACGTTCAACGGGGAGTCGATTGGCAAGTGGGAGGGCGACACGCTGGTCGTGGACACGACATATTTTCCGGGCCACCATCACTGGCTGGATCAGGGTGGAGCGTCGGTCCCCGCCAGCGAAGACCTGCACATCGTCGAGCGCTTCCGCATGCGCAGCGACGGCGCGCTCGACATCGAATACACGATGACCGACCCGAAAAGCTGGGAAGGCGACTGGAAGATGACGAAGACGTTCCGGCGCCGCGACGACACCGACATCACCGAAGTGCAGTGCCTGCCGGACCTGAACGATCACCTACCGGCCACTCAGTCGAAGAAGCTCGTGAAGTAGAGGAGCATCGATGACGCGCTCAATCCTCGCCTGCACGCTCGTGCTCGCGGCCGCGATGGCCGCGTCGCTCGAGGCCCATCACTCGCCGGTCATGTTCGATCGCAGCGCCCGCAAGACGCTGGTCGGCACGGTCGTCGAATTCGTCTGGACGAATCCACACGCCTCTTTCGCGCTAGACGTCCCCAACGAAAAAGGGAGCACGGATCGATGGGGCGTCGAACTGGGCAGCCCCAACTCGCTGGCGCGAAACGGATGGCGATCGTCCATCCTCAAGCCGGGCGACAAGGTGACCGTCGTCGTCAACCCACTCAAGAGCGGCGAGTTCGGTGGGATTTTCGTCTCGATCACGCTCGCCGACGGCCGCACGCTGGGAGGCCGCCCGACCGACTAGCTTGGTCCTGGGTCCTTGGTTCTTGGTGCTTGGTCCGTCCTTGGTCCTTGGTCCGTCCTTGGTCCTTGGTCCGTCCTTGGTCCTTGGTCCGAGGTCCTCTGGCGGTCGATTCCCATGGACCAAGTTTCATCCACGCGTCGGCGCGTGCATCGTGGCGACGACGACGGTCAGGTCGTCGTGCTGCTCGGCGCCGGCGGTCCATTCACGCATCCGGGTCGCAATCCGCACGGACACGTCATCGGCCGGCGTTCCGCACACATCGCGAAGCAGATCCTTGAGCCGGTCTTCGCCGAACTCCTCGCCGTCGGTGCGGCGGGCTTCGGTCACGCCGTCGGTGAACGCGACCAGGAGATCGCCGGGGCGGAGATCGATTTCCGCATCCTCGTACGGGACGTCCGGGAACAAGCCAAGCACCGTGCCGCCGGTGCCGAGCTCCATCAGCTCGACACGCTCCTCGATTCGGCGCACGAGATACGGCGGGTTGTGGCCAGCATTCACGTATCGCAGGCGCCGGCCATCCGGCTCGAGCTGCGCGTAGAAGAAGGTCGCGTAGTTGCTGCCACCGGTGGACCGGTGCAGGAACCGGTTCATCCTGGACGCGAGCTGCGACGGCGTGATTCCGCTTTCCACGGAGATGACGCGCAGCGACGCCTGCACGACTGACGTCAGCAGTGCGGCAGCAATCCCTTTGCCGGCGACGTCGGCAATCGCAACGCCGATGCGGCCGTCGCCGACGTCGACGAAGTCGTAGAAGTCACCGCCGACGCTGCGCGCGGGCATCGTGTACGCGGCGAAGCTGGCCGCGGACGCGGCCGGCGGCTGTGGCGGCAGCAGCCGGCGCTGCACTTCCGCCGCCAGCGCCAGATCGCGCCGCACTTTCTCTTGCTCCATCGCGCGATCGTTCAGCCGCGCGTTCTCGATCATCAGCGCGAACAGCTCGGCCGCACTGCCCAGCACCTGTTTGTCGGAGTCGGTGAAGGCGTCGCGGCCCTCTGGCGGTCCCAGCAGCAGTACGCCGACGATCTCGCGTCTGGTGCGCAGCGCGACCGCGAGCCGGGCATCGCTTGCCTTGAGCCGCTCGACCTCGGCGACGTGCTCCGGCCGGAATTCTCTCGCCCATTTCGACCACGCATCGAAATCCGAGGGCTGCAGCGGCAGCGGATGCGGGTAATGCGTCAGCCGGTTGATCAGGATCCCACGCGACGAAATGACGCAGTCGCCGCCGCGATACTCCTCCTTGGACACTTTCTCGAGCAGCAGGATGAACTGCGCGCCGACACGCTGACGCAGCGCAGGCAGCGCGACATGCAGCGCCTCGGGAAACGACGCCGCGCGCTGCACCAGACCGGTGAATTCGCCGATCATCGAGAGCGACGGTACCGCCGAGCGCTCACGCGACGGCGTGATCACACGCAGGGCTCGGCGCACGTTGCCGCGCGCGCTCTGCCACACGGATTCGGGCTGATCGCGAATCGCCAGCATCGGAGGCAGCATCGCCGCACGCAGCGCCGGCATCGCCGCTGCGCTCAGCACGGCGAGCGCGAGACCAGTCCCGGCCGTGGCGATCGTTGGCGCGTCGAACGCATGGACGCCAAAGATCTCTGCCTCGACGAGCCGTCTGAGCGCCCACGCGCCCGGCACCGCGATCAGCGTTCCGGCGACGATCATCGAGAGGGCATCTCTGACGACGACCCAGACCGCCGAGGTACGGGTCGCTCCGAGCGCGAGGCGCACGCCGATCTCGCGCGTCCGCTGCGTCGCGACGAACGCCATTACGCCGTACACGCCGATGATGCAGATCAGCAAGGCGGTTGCGCCGAAGCCGCTCGACAGCGTCGCCAGCGCCCGTTCCGTCCACAACGATCGCTCGATCTGGTCGTCGAACGTCGTCGGCTCGACCGCGAGCGCTGGATCGACCGCCGCGACCGTCCGCCGGATCGACGCGAACGCCGATTCAGGGGTTCCTCGCACGCGCGCGTAAAAGGCACCGTTCTCCGACTGGTTGTCCCAGAAGCACATGAAGATCTGCTCGAGACCTTCGTCGCGGAGGTCGCGGCGGCTCAGCTCCTCGCGGACAACGCCGATGATCTCGATGTTGGTCTGGGTGTCGACGCGGCTGCCCAGGCCGATGCGGGCGCCGACTGGATTGCGGTCGCCGAAGTAGCGTCGCGCGAAATTCTGGTTGACGATGACGGTCCGGTAGGGGCCTGGCGGCGTGCCCGGTGCCCGTACGTCGCGCGCGTCGAAATCGCGTCCGGCCGTCACCCGCACGCCAAGCGTCGAGAAGAACCCGGGGCTGACGCGCATGCGGTGAACGGGCCGATCACTGACCTTCCGTTCCTCCGCCTGGATCGTGACGCTTCCCGCCGTGATGCCGCCATTGAGCATCTGCGTGTTGCCGACGCCGGCCCGCTCGACTTCAGGGAGTTCCTGCAGTCTCCGGAACACCTCGCGCATGACGCGTTCGCTGTCGTCGTAGCTGTATCCGATGGACGGCGGATCGAGGCTGAACATCAGCAGGTTGTCCGTCGCGAATCCCGGGCCCTTCGCCTGCAGACGAGCCAGCGTTTGCACGAACAGCCCGGCCCCCATCAGCAGGAGCAGCGCGAGCGCGATCTGGCCGGCAACGAGCAGCTTGCGCAGCCGAACCCCGCCGGCGAAGAGATTCGAGCGGTCGGCAAGCGCCGCACTCAGCTGAAGGCGGCCGACCTGAAACACCGGTGCGAGGCCGCAGAGCGCTGCGGTCGCGACGCTGATGACGATGGCAAACGTCAACACGCGAACGTCGACGCCGGCATTGAGATTGGACGCCTGCGGCACGAACGAGCGGAGCGCGCGCGATACAAGCGGCGCCGTCAGCACGCCAAGGGCGCCTCCCGCCAGCGCGACCAGCAGGCTTTCGACGAGCAGCTGCCGGGCGATGCGTCCGCGCGACGCCCCGATCGCCAGGCGCGTCGTCAGCTCACGCACACGAGTCGCGCCGCGAGCGAGCAGCAGCCCCGCGACGTTGAGGGACGCGAGCAGCAGCAGAATCAGCGTGCCGCCCATCAACACTTGGAGGGGACGAGAGAGGGCGACGCGCAGCCCGGAGATGCCGCGCGACGCCGAGGAGACGTCGATGGTCGACGCCAGGAAACTGCGCCGCTGCGCCTCGGTAATGTTCGGAAAGCCCTCGCGCCGCGTGTCGGCGTCGAGCGTCGCCTTGAACCATGGCTGCAGCCCTGTTCGCGCCTGTTCGAGAGTCACGCCAGGCTTGAGACGTCCGATCACGTGCATCCAATGGACGCGGCGATCGAACAGGCCGTCCCAATCCGGCGTCGCCAGCCGCTTCATCATCGCCGGGATCCACACCGAGGCCGCGTCGCCCACGTCCATGCCGCGAAAGCTCGCCGGCGCGACGCCGATCACGGTCAACGGGTTGTTGTTGATCAGCACCCGGCGTCCAACGATGTCGCGCGGCGAGCCGAGGCGATTGGTCCAGTAGTCGTACGAGAGCACGGCCACCGGATGGGCCAGGGGCTGCAGATCGTCCGACGGCGCGATCAGGCGGCCCATCAGCGGCTGCACTCCGAGCACCTGGAAGTACGAGCCCGAGACGATCTCGGCCGTGACTTCCTCGTGCTCGCGTCCGGTCGAGATGTTCACGCCCAACGGATGACGGCAGACGACGCCGTCGAAGAATCGATCCTGTGTCTGCAGGTCGCGGCACAACGGGTAGGACATCAGGCTGCCGGAGCCGTATTCGACACCGATTTTCGAGCCGTTCCAGTCCAAGAGGACGAGGCGTTCCGGCTCGCTCACCGCGAGCGCGCGAAGCAGGACCTGATCGAGCAGCGAGAAGATGCCGGCGCTGGCGCCGATGCCCAATGCCAGCGACAGCAGGGCTGTGGCGGTGAAACCAGGGTGTCGGCGGAGGGTGCGAAGCCCATAGCCGACGTCGCGGGCGAAGTCATCGAGCCATGGCGCAGTCGGTTGATTGCGCGGCGGTTCCATCGTGTGGCGGCCTAATCTTCCGACGCGTCGCACCGCACGGTCAACCAATTCGACCTCGACGATACATCGCGGATCAGTCATCCTGAATTCATGCAGAGGATTGCGGTCGTTCTCGTCCTGCCGCTCGTGCTCCTGTCGACCACGACCGTGCGGGCGCAGGATAACGCTCCGCAGAGGAAAGAGCTCGAGGGCATTCTTCTGCTCCAGGCGAAGAAGAATCTGAGCCTTCCGTTTCGCGACGCACCGATGCCGTGCTTCGCGCCGTGGATCACGGCGGATGGCGACAATCTCGTACGGAACGTCTCGCCCAGCGGATTGAACGCGGGGCTGCGACCGGGCGATGTGCTGCGCAAAGTCGGCGCGCAGGTGCTCGACGGCTCGACCCAGTACGAGTGGCAGATGGCGATGACGCGGATGGCGTCCGGCCTGACGTCGTTCTTCATCGAGGTCACCCGCAGCGGCAAGCCCGTCACGCTCACGCTGCCGTGTCAGGCCCCGATCGCGCAGCGTCTGTTTGAAGCCGAACGCCGCATGCTGACCGCGGTGGTGCAGCGCAACTGGAACGCGTGTCTGACCTCCGGCGCGATCGTCATCGACGCGTACGCCACACCCGTCTCTGAGGTCTACTCGCGCATGAAGTCGTGCGGGACGATGGCCGATGTGGACGACAAGGAGGCAGCGGAGTACATCTTCGACCACGCGCTCGCGCTGACGCTCGAGAGCCAGGCGCTCAACCCGAAACCTCAGGATCTCATCGAGGGCGTGCGCGATGCGCTGCGACAGCTGGATGTCGTCCGAGTGGCCGGCGGCGAAGACTACGCGTCCAAACTCCGCGCGGCGATGTCCGACGTGGGCATGAGCGTGCCGGCGGCCTCATCGTCACCGCGACGTTAACGGAGCTTAGGCATCGCGCAGCGTGATCATCGGATCCACACGCGCGGCAGCCATTGCCGGAACGGCGCTCGCCAGCAGCGCCGCCGACATGACGACGACCGCCGCTCCGACGACGGTGATCATGTCGAATGGTGATACGCCGAAGATAAACCCGCGCAAGGCGAGACCACCGAGCAAGCCTGCGCCCAAACCGCAGGCGAGCCCGGTCATGGTGAGCCGCGCGCTCCCCCCTACGATCACGCGCACGATATCCGTTGTCGTGGCGCCAAGCGCTTTGCGGACGCCGATTTCTCGCGTGCGTTGCACGACGGCAAACGAGATCAGACCGTACACGCCAAGTGCGGACAGGAAGATCGCCAGCACGCCAAACGCCGCCGTAGCCGCCGCGCCGATTCGTGCCGGCAGGACCGCGACCGCCACGGCCTCCGTCATCGGTTCGATTTCAATTGCGACTTCAGGCGCGAGCCGCTGCATCTCGCGCACGACGACAGCGGCTGTCGCCGCCGGATCGGCGGTGCGTGCGTGTAGCGTGACCTCCCACGACGCGTGCTGTTGCATCGGCAGGTAGACCGTAGGGGCAATGGTCTCGCCGAGCGTGAAGTACTTGCTGTCCCGGACCACGCCGATCACCTCGACCGGCTGCCGGTCCTGGAACATCCGCTTGCCGAGTGCGTTGCTGTTCCAGAACTGTCGCGCCAGCGTTTCGTTGACAATGACGACCCGCGGTGCTCCGTCGCGATCCTCAAACGTGAAATCGCGGCCCGACACGAACGGGATGCGCATGGTCGCGAACCAGCCCGGCGTCAACGTATTCGCGGTGACCCGGCGGGGGCTGATCTGCCCGCTTGGCTCGGTAATCGCCACGTAGAACTCCTCGCGGCCTCGCATCGACAGCGGCACGATTTTCGATATCCCCGCAGACTGGACGCCGGGCGATTCGCGAACACGCCGTTGCAGTTCCATCAGCACGTCCTGAACGCGCGCCTCGCTGCCGCGTTCGACGGCCACTCCAGCCAGCAGCACACCTTGCGGATCGAATCCGGGGTCGACATCGGTGATGTGTGTGAGGCTTCGGACGAACAAGCCGCTCCACAGCAGCAGCGCGGCCGAGGCCGCGACTTGCCCGACGACGAGCGTGCGGCGCAGGCGCTGACGGCCTGTCGAGCCCGCGTACATGTCTTTGAGCGACGACACGACATCGAACCGCGACGCGCCGCGCGCGGGCGCCAGGCCAAACACCAGCGTCGTGGCCATCGTCAGAACCGCCGCATAGGCGAGGACACGAGTGTCGAGCCCCAGATCGAACACCGGACCGAACGGCAGCGACGTCAGCTGCGCATTCAGGGATGCGGCGAGCCAGCTCGCCAGGAGCACGCCAGCGCCACCACCGGCAGCGGCCAGCACCAGACTCTCGGTCAGCAACTGCCGAACCAGACGGCCACGGCCGGCGCCAAGCGCAAGCCGCAGCGCGATCTCATGACGTCGCGCCGCCGCGCGTCCGATCAGCAGTCCAGCGATGTTGGCGCACCCGATCAGCAGCACGAGCCCCGACACGACCGCCAACACGCCAACGAACGCGAACACCGGGAGCAGCGTTCTCACCATGCCCTCGAACGCACGAATACCCTGCACGGGAAACACGCTCACGCGAACGAACGACTCGTGGATGTCCGGATGCGCCGCCCGAAGCTGTTGTGCGAGGATCGTCAACGCGGCCGCCGCCTGCGCACGTGTCACGCCTGGTCGCAGCCGTCCGGCCACCTCGAACTCCCATTCGGCCCGGTCGCGGAAGATCGCATCGGTGGCTGTGGTGTCGGCCGCAAACCAGAAATCCTCGGACGCTCCGGGTGGGTCGACCCCGCGAAAGTGAGCCGGCATAATCCCGATCACCTCGTAGGGCCGGCCGCCGAGCGTCAGCACTCGTCCGACGATGGAGCGATCGCCGCCAAACCGCGTCCGCCAGAGACGATCCGAGACGACAAGCAGATCGCGCCGCGAGTCGGACGGACTGTAGGTGCGGCCGATCGTCGGTGCCACGCCGAGTACGGCAAAGAAGTTCTCAGAGGTCTGTTGTCCCGTGAGTCGCGCCGGGCGGTCGCCGGTGGCCAGGCCGAGCACCAGTCGCCGAAACGCGATCATGTCAATGAACACGCTGTTCGAGCGGCGAATGTCCTGGTAGTTCGGCCACGCCATCTCCGTCGCACCGGCCTTGATTCGCGCAAGTTGGTCGGGCGCAGCGACCGGCAGCGGCTTGAACATGAGCGCATTGACGATCGCGAAGATCGCCGTGTTGGCAGCAATGGCAACCGCCAGCGTCGCGATCGAGGCCGCCGCAAAACCGGGGCTGCGAACGATGAGCCGCAGCCCAAACGCGATGTCCTGTCGCGCCTCCTCGACCAGGCCGGTGATCCGGCGACGCCGCTCGAGGCGATCGCCGTGCACCGCACACCCGCGTTCGCCGGTGCCTGCATCGCCGAATTCGCGACCGGCCTGGGCGCGCGCCTCCGCCTCGCTCAGGCCGAAGCGCCTCAGCTCCTCGGTCCGCATGTCGAGGTGAAACTGAAACTCCTCGCGGATGTCGTTGCGCACGTCGTCGCGCCTGCGGAACGGAAACCGGAAGGCCCGCTTGATCGCTCGACGCTTCATCGCCGCACCCTCACGCCGTTTCGATGACGTTGAAAATTGCTTCGGCGTATCGCTTCCACGCCGAGACTTCGGCCCGCAGCTGCCGCTTTCCTTCCGCCGTCAGCTCGTAGAACTTCGCGCGCCGGTTGTTCTCCGAGAGCCCCCACTCCGAGTCGATCCATCCGCGGTCCTCGAGGCGATGCAGCGCCTGATAGAGCGCCGCATCCTCGAGCTTCAGCACGGCGTGGGTGCGTTGGCGCACCCAGCGAGAGACCTCGTAGCCGTGCGCAGGCCCCTGTTGGAGCGCGCGCAGAATCAGCAGATCGACGGTGCCTTGCATCAGGGCCAGCGTGCTGTGGCTCATGTTCCACTCACATTGTGAGTGGAAGGCAGGCCCGACTGCAAGCAGGCGTCACACGTGGACCGGAACGACGATCCAGTAGACTGGCTCGGGAACTCGAATGAGCACGCCGCTCGAGGACTACGCGCTCATCGGCGACTGTGAGACTGCCGCGCTCGTGTCGCGCCGCGGATCGATCGACTGGTTGTGCTGGCCGAGGTTCGATTCGTGCGCCTGCTTCGCCGCCCTGCTCGGCGGACCCGAGCACGGACGATGGGTGATCGAACCGATCGACGATGAGGCGCGGCCACGCCGCCGCTATCGCGATGCGACGCTGATCCTCGAAACGCAATTCGAAAGTGCCGACGCCGCCGCAACCCTGATCGACTTCATGCCGCCCCGCGGTCGGAATTCCGATGTCGTCCGGCTCGTGAGAGGCGATCGCGGCCGCATGAGGATGCGTCTGGAGTTGATCCTGCGGTTCGACTACGGCCATTCCATACCGTGGGTCAACCGATTGCCGGATGGCACGTGGAGAGCGATCGCCGGCCCCGACATGGCCGTGTTGCACACGCCCGTCGAGTTGCGCGGCAAGGATCTCACCACGGTCGCGGAGTTCGAGGTCGCTGCAGGCGACACGATCTCCTTCGTTCTCTCGCACGGCGCCTCACACCTGCCACCGCCGGACGAAATCGACCCGCTCGCTGCGCTCGAGGAGACGGTGGCGTTCTGGACGAAGTGGGGTGAACGCGGCAAGTCTCACGGCGAGTGGCTCGCCCTGAGCGAGCGAAGCGAGCCGAAGTGGTCCGATGCCGTCACCCGATCGCTCGTGACGCTCAAGGCGCTGACCTACGAGCCCACGGGCGGCATCGTCGCCGCACCCACGACGTCGATTCCGGAGCACCTTGGCGGCGCCCGCAACTGGGACTATCGCTTCTGCTGGCTTCGTGACGCGACGCTCACGCTGCTCGCGCTGATGAACGCCGGCTACTACGACGAAGCCGGCGCCTGGCGCGACTGGTTGCTTCGCGCCGCCGCCGGCGCGCCCTCGCAAGTGCAAATCATGTACGGCATCGCCGGCGAGCGAAGCCTGCCGGAGCTGGAACTGCCCTGGCTCACCGGGTATGAAGGGTCGCGACCCGTTCGCATCGGCAACGCCGCGCATGGGCAGCTTCAGCTCGATGTGTTCGGCGAGGTGATGGACGTGCTGCATCAGGCCCGCGAGGGCGGGTTGCAATCGCGCGAGGCCGACTGGGCGTTCCAGCGCGCGCTGCTCGCGCACCTCGAGGACATCTGGGCGCAACCGGATCAGGGCCTGTGGGAGATGCGCGGTGCGCCGCAACATTTCACCTACTCCAAGGTGATGGCGTGGGTCGCGCTCGATCGCGGAATCAGGAACGCCGAGGCGCTCCGAATCGATGGTCCGCTGGATCGCTGGCGCGCGCTCCGTGCGCGGATCCACGACGAAGTCTGCACGCGCGCGTTCGACCGCAGTCGCGGCGCCTTCGTCCAGGCATACGGGTCGTCCGAGCTCGACGCCAGCCTCTTGTTGATGCCGACCACCGGGTTTCTGCCAGCATCCGATGCACGAATTCGCGGCACCATCGAGGCGATCGAACGCGAGCTGGTCGTCGACGGCTTCGTGATGCGCTACAACACCCACACGACAGACGATGGCCTGCCGCCAGGTGAGGGCGCGTTTCTCGCTTGTACCTTCTGGCTAGCGGACGCCTTGGCCCTGATCGGACGGGGCGACGATGCGCGACGCCTGTTCGAGCGCTTGCTCGCGCTGCGAACTGATCTGGGACTGCTGTCGGAAGAGTACGACGTGCACGCGAAGCGGCTGGTCGGCAACTTCCCCCAGGCGTATTCCCACATCGCCCTGGTGACGACCGCGCACAACCTGGGCCGCGTCGAGAAACCGGCGCGCCAGCGAGCCTCGTAGTCACCTGCTGATCGATCACATCGCTGAGGCCGACCAGAACTGAACTCCGAGCGCGCACGGTAACCTGCGGGTTACTCCTTCAGCCATTCCGCTTCGTGGATCTGTTATTGCTTCACGGGGACGCGTTCGTGTGAACGCATCGACGCGATCGACCTCGCATCCGTGCGGATCAAGCGATCGACGCGAAATCCGATCAGCACACCGTGCGCCGTGATGCGCGCTCGTGGGACGCGCGTCGTCCGGCGCCGAACACCTGGGAGTTGTCGTGATGCGACCGATCTGTCATGCCGTACTGACGCTGACGCTGATGCTTCCATGCGAGGCGGTGGCGCAGCAACGTGATGCCGCCGCATCCAACCTGTTTGGCATCGAGCCGGGTGCGTACCCCGTCGGATTCCAACTGCTCGATGAGCAGGACCCGTCGCGGCTGATTCCCGGCGGCAGCGGCTCGACGGCTCACGCGCGCCCGATGCGAATCTACGTGTGGTATCCAGCCGCGCGATTCGGGCAACCCATGCGCTTCGGCCGATACGCGGCGCTCGCTGACGATGATGTTTGGCCAGCGGCGGTCGCCGGAGGTCTGCGCGACAGACTGAAATATGCGGGTCAGCCGCTCGCCCGTTCACTTCCGCCCGCCGCGTTTGCGGCGCTGCTGCAGCGGCCCGTCCTTGCCGTCGAGAATGCCGCACCGGCAAAGGCGCGGTTTCCATTGATCGTGATCGGTCAGGGGATCTGGTTCGAGTCTCCGCTCGCCCTCGCCGCGTTGTCGGAGTATCTCGCCGGGCGTGGCTTCGTCGTCGCGACGGCCCCACTGGTCGGGACGGCTTCACCAATTGTCAAAGTCGATCGACAGGACCTCGAGACGGAAGTGCGCGATATGGAGTTCGTCATCGCACGCGCGCGCCGATTACCCTTCGTCAACCCAGACACGCTTGGAGTCCTGGGCTTCGATCTGGGCGGCATGGCGGGGTTGCTCCTGACGATGCGTAATCCCGACGTCGATGCCTTCGTGAGCCTCGGCTCGGACATCCTGTTCGACCACCCGTCGGGTCTGCCGAAGATCGCAGCAGACTACAATCCGCGAGCGCTCCGCGTGCCGTGGCTGCACACCACTCCGGCATTCCTGGCAACACGACCGACCGGCTCGAAATCGGAATCGCTGTTCGATCAGGCTGCCTACTCGGAGCGCTTCCTGCTTGTCCCCGACGCGATCGCTCACGCGGATTTCACCAGCTACGCCCTCGTCGACGGGCGAAGCGCGGTGCCGATTTACTGGGCGGCATCGGCGCCTGGCGACGCCGAACGTCACCGGTTGGTCAGCAAGTACGTCTTCAACTTCTTCGCCGCGTTCCTCGCGGGGAACGCCGAGGGCCGCGCGTTCCTCGCGCGGACGCCCGACCAACCCAAAGGCCCGAACATCACGCTCGAGCATCGACCAGCGGCTCGAGCCTCAATCAGCTACGACGCATTCGTGCAAGCCGTGATCGCCGGCCGAGCCACCGAGGCGATCGACGAGCTCCGAGCCGCCGCGGCCGTGGAGCCGAATCACATTCTGCTTCGAGAGTTTTCACTCGACAGAGTGGTCACGAGTCTGACGCTCACCTGGGGCCTGGTCCGAGAGGCGATTCCCGTGCTGGAATTCTGGGTCGAACGCTACCCCGCCTCAGCGCGAGCGCTGTCGATCCTGGGAGAGTCTCACATCCTTCTCGGCAACAATCGCGCGGCGATTGAGGTGTTCTCCAACTACGTCACGCAGTATCCGAACGACGCGCGAGCGCAATCGAGACTGGAGTGGCTGCGCAGCCGTCAGGACGGTGCCAATAGGTAACGTCCATCGCCTAATCCTCCGGTAGGACCTGCGGATTCCAGACCACTTCCCACAGGTGCCCATCGGGATCCTGGAAGTAGCCGCCGTAGCCGCCCCAGAACGTCGGCGCGGCGCGCTTGATGATTCGCGCGCCGGCCCGCTCGGCCTGCGCCATCACCGCGTCGACCTCGTCTTTCGTTCTGACGTTGTGACCGAGGGTGAACTCGGTCGCGCTCGCTGGCGACTTGGGAAGCGTGGAGTCGTGGGCGATGTTGTCTCGCGCCCAGAGCGCGAGCTTGACCCCGCCTTGCAGGTCGAAGAAGGCGACCGCCCCGTGTTCGTACTCCTGGCCGATGATGCCCTGCGTCGCGAAGCCGAGCCCGTCGCGGTAGAACGCGAGCGCCCGCTCGAGATCGTCGACGCCAATCGTCAGCACGGCCACTCTCGGTTTCATCGTCACCCTCTTGAAGGCCCCAGGGCCCAGGGCCCAGGCCTCAGGCCTGAGGCCTCTTCTCGTGGCAGACACCATCTCCAGAGCCAGTCGGTCGCCAGCCACAGCAGCGTCCCCGAGAAGTGTTGCCCAATCGGACGGACCCGCGTGTTCTGAAACGCGGCGAGCTGCCAGCGGCCGTCGCGTCGGACCGCCACGAGCGTTTGAATCGAATCGCGCTCAGGCGCCGGTTGATGCTTGCCGCGAGGAATGGTGCCGCCGCGCGCGTGCACCACCGCAACGTCCGCGGCAACGAATCGGATGTCGGTGACGTCACCCGTCAGCCGCGTTCCCCTAAGATGAGTCCTGAACAGCGGCTCGTGAAATCGCACGATCTCGTCACGGCCGTGGAATCGCGTGCCGTCGAACGCCACGAAGTCGGCGTCACCGGTGAACGGTGCGGCAAAGGCGGCGGCGCTGCCGCGATTCCAGCCGTCCATGACCGCGAGATACAACGCTCGCACGTGCTCGCCTTCGGAGGTGTCGCTTCGAGTGCCGTGAATCTGCATGGCGCGTCTCCTTGCTGGACTCCTCTCACCGACAGCATCGCATCGCCATCGGGGACGATCTTTCCGGCGCTTGCGGCGTTTTTCCAGATCTTGCGGTGAAGACGTTCGCCCGACTTGCGGCACCGCGGCTACGGCTGGGATGATGGCGGGCGTGGTCACGCGCATCAACCGCAAGACTCCGCTGACTCGACAACAGTTGAAGGAGTCGATCGGTCGCGCGATCTCGCGCGTGCAGGACGCGTCGGTCGCGTTCGACGATCTTGCCGCGGAGATCCTCGCGCTCGATCGGGCAGACCTGCCGTGCATGACGCGGCTGCTCTTCGCCGGGCCCGCAACGGCCGACGAGCTCGCCGTCGTGCTGCGCGCCCGCCGCCGCGTCGTGCTGAGCACGCTCGAACGCCTTCAGCTCGCCGGCTACGCGCGTTTCCAGGCGGGCGGGAACGGCCGCATCGAGCTGACCGAGCACGCGCGCACATGGATCGAGCGCATCTGGTCGCCGCTCATTCACGAAGGGTACCGCGTGCTCGACACGTACCCGACGCGCCAACTGTCGCTGTTCATCATCTTCCTGCGCCAGGTCGTCGACGTTCAGGAACGCTTCGCCGGACAGCTGCAGGCGTGGCTGGATCGGCCGGCGTCGCCAGCGCGGCGTTCGCATCTGCGCGGTGGGCTGTCGCCGGCTGCCCTTCGCCGCGTGCAGCTGTTCGTCGAAGCGAATCTCGACCGCTCGATCCAACTCAACGACATGGCCGCTCGCGCCGCGCTCAGCCCGTATCACTTCGCGCGCGCCTTCAAAACATCCGCCGGCATGACCCCACGAGCGTTCGTCGAGCAGCGGCGCATCGAGCGGGCAAAGGCGCTGCTCGTCGATTCGTCGCGGCCGCTGTCGCAGATCGCCGTCGACGCCGGCTTCGGCACGCAGAGCCGGCTGACGACAACGTTCCGGGTGCGTACCGGGTTCACACCGGCAGCGTATCGACGAGCGCAGGCGAGTACGTAGTGTCCGGCTTCCGCCTCCGCGTGAAGTCGCAGGCCGCCGCTTGACGCGCGATCAGTTCAACGAGTTGCCGCAGATCGACGTGCAGGTGGCGCTCGGACAACCCGGAGTCGGGCAGCGCGTGTCGGAGCGGACTCAGCGCTCAACGCGCTCGGCGGCGCATCGTGCTGACCGTGCCGTATTTCATGACGGCGGCGCTGCAGTATCGCGGACCGATGCAGCGGCAGTGCTTCCCGAGCGGCTGGCGACTCTCTTCTGCAATCTGGTCCCGCTGAAGATCGTGTCGGTATCCTTCGGCTGCCGCGCGTGCCCATGGTGATGGTGTGGCACGAACGAACGGACGCCGATCCTGGAGCGCGCTTCTTCCGCCAACTCGTTCAAGAAGCCGTGAAGGGCTCTGGTACACACCGTGCACGGATCGAACCACATGCCGGTCGCTCGCAAGCACGCGGACGTCAACGCCGTCGTCGGCGGCTACCTGCGTGACCTGGCGTTCGCGCAGACGATGCAGCCGAAGACCTTCGGCTACAAGCGCGCCGCGGCGGCGATCTTCGCGCTCGAGATTCCGATCACCGAGCTGATCGCACGACACGGCCGTCTGCCGAAGATTCCAGGAATCGGCCCTGCCTCGGCGCGAGTGATCCACGAAGTGCTCGACACGGGAGAATCGGCCACGGTCGAGCGTGCTATTGATGCCAGCGGGCAACGCGAGGAGATCGACCGCCGTCGAGCTCTGCGACGCCACTTCCTGAGTCGGGCCGAAGTACGGCGCGTCCTGCTCGACCCCGGCTTCGACGGACCTCGCCGCGATGAGTATCGGGGCGATCTGCAGCTGCACTCCGAATGGAGCGATGGCGCACCGACCCTGCGCGAGATCGTCGATGCCTGTCGTGACCGCGGCTACGCCTACGCCGCGGTCACCGATCACTCGCACGGCCTGAAGATCGCCGGCGGCATGTCGATGGAGGAAGCAGCCGAGCAGCGCCTCGAAATTGAGCGGCTCAACGCCGCAACGGGCGACGCCTTCCGGCTGCTCCACGGCATCGAAGCCAACATCGACGCCGAGGGACACCTCGATCTGAGCGCAGATGAGGCCGCGACCTTCGAGGTGGTACTGGCCGCGCCCCATTCACGCCTGCGCAGGACGGAGGATCAGACGTCGCGGCTGATCCGCGCCATCGAGACACCGCGCGTCCGCATCCTCGCACACCCGCGCGGCCGCATCTCGGGTTCGCGTGCGGGCGTGGTGGCTGATTGGGACGCGGTCTTCGCGGCGGCCATCCAGCGAAACGTCGCCATCGAAATCGACGGCGACCCCGCGCGCCAGGATCTCGACTACACGCTCGCGGCGCGCGCGCTCGACGCCGGGTGCCTGTTCGCACTCGACAGCGATGCGCACACGACCGAGCAGCTGTCGTACACCGATACCGCGCTGGCGCATGCACGTCTCGCGGGGATCCCGTCCGAGCGCATCATCAACTGCTGGCCGCTGGAACGCTTGGTGTCGTGGTTGAAGTCCGGCTGAAGCCGGACGCCACATGGTCCGGCTAAAGCCGGACACTACGTCATTGGTCCGGCAAAAGCCGGACACTACGTCACTGGTCCGGCTAAAGCCGGACACTACATCACTGGAGAGACGTGCACAGTGGTGTACTCGGCGACGACACTCGACCTGCGAGCGAGGTCAGCCGCGGCGGCCCGGACCTTCGTCCGCGATATCACCGACATCGTCGGGATCGAGGCTCTCCGAATGGCCCAGCTTGGTGTCGTCGACCTCACGAACGAAGCCGCGTTCGCGCGAATCGGCCGTCTGTGGGCCCGGTTCGTCCGGCTCGCCCCAACCGAACTCCGGCTCCAACGGTGTCAAACGCATGCTCGTGCCTCGCAGGGATGGAGAACCGACATCGTACGTCGAGCAAGCGTTGTGCCCTTGCGAACGGCACACCTGCTTGCGACGCGCAGGTGAGCCGGCATGTCACAGTGAAGGTTTTGCAGCTCGAGCGCCTACCTCTGATGGTGAGAGGATAGCGCCTTCCACGCTCGATAGCCATCGGGCATGCAGACGGCACACGGCCGGAACCCGGCGGCAGCGGCAGTCGCCGCATCGGCGAAGAAGACGCGGTGCTGACGATAACCACCACGCGCCAGCGCGCGTAACGCGGCGGGGCAATCGAGCCGGCCAAAAATCCGAGTACGGCGATGACCGCCGACAGTTCCGGGATCATCACTCAGTACGACACGGCCGTCTCCATCGAGGAGGCGATACCGCTTCATCGACTTACCAGAGCATCAAGTATGGATTATGGATCTGAGACGCGGGGGCAATCACCTCCGTCTCACGCGCGGTCTCGAGCGGAGTGACTTGGAACGTGGCGGCGTCGAGCAGATACGCTCGACGATCCGGGGCGAGTGCGCGCAGTTCCTTGTTGCGCGGCCCGCGGTCATAGACGACCCACTGCCGCGCCGAGGCGAGATCCACTTCATTCCTGGTGAGCCCGAGATGCGGATTGTGCCCCAGCGGATACCGGACGAAGACGATCGCCTTGTCCGCGGGCAAGGTGCGCATGGCCGCGTCGGCGTGGCGATGAAAGGCGTGGCGTTCGTCGACCGCGGCGCGAACACGGATCACGTCGCTGAGACCGAATGGAATCAGCAGGATCATGGCGCCGAGGCAGGCGTTGACCGCCTGTGCCGGCCACGCACCACCCTCCTCCGGAGCAAGGCCGCCAAACTTGTGGAAGATGCGACCCAGCTCGCGAGCGCCCAGGAAGAAGAGAATCGGCAGCACCTCGACGTAGTACAGGATCCACGCCTGAGGATGCGCGAACACCAGATAGGCCACCAGCAAAAGTGCGACCGTCAGCGCGCCGAATCGATCGAGCGCGGACCCGCGACGCACCGCGGCGACGATCAGCGCCGCGATGCCAAGCCGCCAGCCTTCGGAGCACCAGAACAGAATCCCGAAGAATCGCTGCGCAAAGGCCATCGGCACCGACGCCGGCGTGTAACTTTCGTGAATCGGCCGGGCTGAATCGCCCACCGCGGCGAGCTCAGGTGGCAAGGCGCGCAGCGGAGCGGCCGGATCGACCCCGAACCCAGGCTTGTCGAACGGGAAGTACACGCGGGAGTAGTACGGATACGGATCGATCCGCCAATCACCCATCGTGTGTTGGTTCCACACCGGGCCGAGTGCGAGAAGCGCACCACCGACGACGAGTGGAGCCACGAGCGGACGCCACGCTCGAGTAGCGATCACCCGGCGTCCAATCATGAACGCAAGCGGCAGCGAGAGCGCCGCCATCGTCAGCGGTCTCGCATTCACTCCCCATGCGAGTGCCGCGGCGACATAGACCAGATGACGCGGCCGCTCCGAATCGAGCCAGCGAATCGTGCCCCACAACGCGATCAGCCACATCGCGGTGCTGGTCGTCTCCGAGAAGTACGTCGCCGCCCAATGCAGGTTCGCCCACGAGGTCGTCCACATCCACCACGTGAGCAGCGCGACCCATTGATTGGCCAGCCGTCGAGCCACCCAGAACACGAGCCCTCCGGCGATGCCGGTGAGCAGGGCGGGCATGAGGCCCGGCAGCCCGAGCCAGATGCCAGGGACGAGCGTCAGGGCGTGTGCCGGCGGGTACTTCGCAAACACCGCCGGCGCGATGAACACGTGCATCTGCTCGAAGAAGTCGGCGATCGGCGGAGCCGCGGCCGTCCAGCGGCCGGACGCGAAGATCTCGGCCTGCAGCAAGTACGCGCGTTCGTCGTGGATGACACCAGGCTGGACGAGCGATCGCCAGACGATGGTCACGATGACGAAGGTCAGAGCGCCGAACGCCGCCGGGGCCCATCTGCCGGCCAATGCGCTGACGATGCGTTCGGGATAGATCGTCCACGAACGGCTCTTGCGTGCGATCACGATCAGCCCCGCGAGTACGAACACTGACATCAGCACCGAAAGCAGCGTCGGGTGCGGGGGGCTGACCACTACGCTTCCTTCTGAGCGAGCACCTGATACTGCGCGCCGGCAGGAACCCTCGCGACCCAACGCTCGAGTGGGCGGAGGACGGCGAGCTGACGCGGGAACAGGAAGCGGAAGTCGGTGCGCACGATCCGGAATCCGCTCTGACGCAGCAGCGCCCGCGCCTCCCGTGGCCACACCAGAATGGCGTCCCGATCGAACGGAATCCGGCTCATCACCAGACGTGTGCCCGGATTCCACGGATTGTTCTCCCACAAGGCGAAGTAGCCACCAACCGAGAGCGACGCGCGGATGCGGGCCAGGGTCGCCAGTCGTTGCGCCGGCGGGATGTGATGGAAGACGCCGTTGCAGTACGCAACATCGAACGAGCCATCGCACGGCATCTCGTCGACCGTGGTGAAACGCACGCGCGGGCCGTGGTGCTGGCGTCGCGCCACGGCCACCATGTCGGCCGATGGATCGACGCCAAGAACCACACGGGCGTCGAGCTGTCGCAGGAGTTCCCGACAAGTGCCGCCGGTGCCACAGCCGAAATCGAGCACGCGTGCCGGCGCGGCGTTCAGGGCGGCGAGCCGATCGGCAAGGCAGTGCACGCGCGCCGCGGCGAAGTATTCCTTCGACTCGCCAGCGAGCGAGATCCCCTGATTCAACGCGGCGTCGTAGTTGCGCGCGTAGACGTCGAAGTGCGTCTCGCTCACCGTCGCCGCATCTCCAGCAGACTCATGAAGAAGAACGACAGCATCGTCTGATAGCCGAGCACGGCCAGCGTGACGCCGGGCACGACCACGCGCATCGTTTCCGCGTAGTTCAGACGGCCGAAGTCGCTGACGCGCCATTGATTGAGCGCCGCCAGGAGCATCACGCTTCCAAGCAGCACTGACACACCAGCGAGCACGAGGCCGCGCTCGAGCGGCACGAGCCGCCGCACCCGCTCCACTCGCGCGTCGGCCGGCAGCAGCCCTTCAGTGACCGCGAAGGTCTTGGCGACGAGCGAGAACAGCATGCTCTGATAGCCGCAGATGACCGCGAGGCTGGCAAAGAGCAGCGTGTGCGCATCGAATGTCAGGCGTCCGATCGTGAGTCCCGGCATCGCCACGGTGTAGCCGGCGAGCCCGCACGCCATCAGCAGCAGCCCTGGCCGGAGGAACAGCCGCCGCGGCGTGCAGATCAGGAAGAACCGCAACGTGCGCCAGCCGTCTCGGAACGTCTTCAGATGGGGCGGATGGCTCTTGCGTCCATCGGGGTGCAGCGTGATCGGCACCTCGGCGACTCTGGCGCCGGCGAGGCTCGCCTTGATGATCATCTCGGTGGCGAACTCCATCCCGGTGCAGCGCTGATCGAGCCGATGGTAGAGCGCCTTCGTAAAACCCCGCATGCCGCAGTAGATGTCGTGCACCGGCGCGCGAAACCACGTGCGCGCGATCCGCGAGAACATCGGATTGCCGAGCCATCGATGCAGCCGCGGCATCGCACCGGGCAGCACGCGTCCGCCACCCGACTCGAGACGGCAGCCCTGCACCAGCTCGTGGCCCTCTCTCAGCCGCTCGACGAACGCCGGCACCTCGGCGAAGTCGTAGCTGTCGTCGGCGTCGCCCATGATCACGAAGCGGCCGCGCGCCGCCTCGATGCCGCCCATCAGGGCCGCGCCGTAGCCGCGATCGCGCACCGCGACGACCCTCGCCCCTTCGGCACGCGCAATCTCAGGGGAACCGTCCGTGCTGCCGTTGTCGGCGACGATCACTTCGCCGGCAATGCCCGCACGCTCCATGGCGAGCCGGGCCTTGCGGATACAGGTGCCCAACGTGTCCGCCTCGTTGAGGCAAGGCATCACCACGGACAATTCGATGTCGGGCTGTGTGTCGGGTTGTGTGGTCGTGGGCAACGACATGCAGAGGGACTTTCTGAACCTTCGCGATCTGTTGTCGGTTGGAAAACGACAGCAGTGCAGTGGTTTGGAAAGTCCTCGCCCTATTCCGCGCGCATCGCCACCAAGGGATCGATGCTCGCCGCCGTTCTGGCAGCGAGGAACGCGCTCAGCAGCGCGATGGCGCCGGCGCCGGCACCGGCGGCCGTCACACTCAACGAATCGCGCGACGCGACTTCGAACAGCAGCGATTCGAGAAATCCAGTGACCAGGAGTGCTGCAGCGAGCCCGGCGGCGACGCCAAAGACGACGACCGGCATACTCTCCGACATCACGGTCCCGATCACCTGACGCGATGTCGCGCCGAGCGCCACCCGGATCCCGATCTCCCGCGTTCGCAAACGCACCTGCCAGGCGATCAGCGTGCCCAAGCCGAGCGCAGCCAATAGCGACGCGGTCGCGGCAAAGCCGTTGAACGTGAGCGCCACGAGACGAGGGTTCGCGATCTGCGCCTGGACCGCATCGCCGAGCACGACGACGTCGTCGATCGGGAGTGTCGGATCGAGCGCGCGTACTTCGGCTCGCACCGCGCTCACGATCGACTCAGGACGTCCGCCGGTTCGCACGACGAACTGATGCACCGCGTAGGGACACTGCGCCGAACTGATGTACAGGTCGAGCCGACTCCCGCGCAGCTCACGGTACTTGGCGTCGCCGACGACGCCGACGATCGTGAACCATTGCCGATCGTAGGGAGAGCCGGGCAAGGGAAATCGCAACCGTTTTCCAAGCGCGCGGCCATCGGGCCAGAAGCGTGTCACGAAACTCTGGCTGACCACCGCGACCGCCGGCTGGCCTTCGCGATCGCCGTCGGTGATGCCGCGACCCTCCACGAGCGGAATCTCCATCGTCTCGAAGTAGCCCGACGAGATCGCTTCGAGATTCGTCAGCGGGTTCTGGGCGGCGTCACTTGGCGATTGCCCGTCGATGGTCACCGCCCAATCCATACCGACCACACCCCACAGCGGCCTGAGGAGCACCGACGCGGCGTGTTCGACTCCCGGCAGCGCCGACAGCCGGGGCAGCAGGCGATCCGCGAACGCGAGGCTGGCACGCGCATCGGGATAGCGACTGGCCGGCTGCGGCACGTCGAAGGCCAGCACGCGATCGGCGTTGAAGCCGACGTCGACGGCGCGCAGGTTGAACAGCGTCCGCGTCACCAGCGTCGCGACCACGAGCAGCACGACGGCGAGGGCGATTTCGGTTGCGGCAAGCACTCTCCTCGCACCACCGCCCTCGCCCGCCATCGAACGTCCACCCTGTTGCAACAGCGCGCGCACGTCTCGCGACAGCGACTGCAGCGCCGGCGCCATCACACAGAGCAGGATCGAGACGGCGGTGACGGTCATCGCAAAGGCAAGCACGCGCCAGTCAACACTCACGTCGGCGATGCCGGGAATGTTTCCGGGCGCAGCGACACGAACCAGGCGTACGATCGCGAGGGCGAGCGCCGTCCCGATGATGCCGCTGAGGGTCAGCAGCACCGCGGATTCCGCCAGCGCCTCCGTGACGACGTGCCAGCGCGTCGCCCCCAGGGCGAGGCGAACCGCGAGATCGTGCGCGCGTGCGGCGCTGCGGACGAGCAGTAGACCACCGACGTTGGCGCACGCGACGCCGAGCAGCACCAGCACGCCGGCGAGCAAGGCCCAGAGCGCCGGTCGAGTGTCGCCGAGCAGCTCGCGCTGGAGCGGCACGACCGACACGTCTTCGCGCCCGCGAGACGCGTGATAGCGCTTCGTGAGATCCGCGAGCGGAATCGCGAGGTCTGCACGCGCCGCCGCGGGCGTGATCCCAGGCTTCATGCGCCCGATGATTTCCAACCACCCCACCGAACGGTTGTCGACGTAATCGGCGGCGCCGTGGGCAACGGTCACCCACATCTGGGCGTCAGGCGGATAGGCGAACCCGCGCGGCGCCACGCCGGTGACGATGAACGCATCGCCGTCGAGCGTAAGCGGCTGACCGACGATCGACGGATCGGATCCGAAGCGCTGTTGCCACAGCGCGTGGCTGATGGTGACTCCCCGCGCCGAACGAGGCACGTCCTCCACCGGCGTCAGCGTGCGGCCAACGGCCGCTCGAACGCCCAGCACCTCGAAGAAGTTGCCCGACACGATCCGCATCGGGATCACGACCGCGTCGCCGCGGCCGGTCAGCGTCATCCCGGCAGGCGCATTTGCCATGGCAGCGACGCCGTCGAGACTGCGCACGGCGCCCGCGAGATCGATCGTGTCCGGCCAGGAGAACCCGCGCTTCACGGTGTCGCGGTCGGGAATCACACCCCAGATCGCCACCAGCCGGTCGGCGTACTGAAATGGCAGCGGGCGCAGCACGACTCCGTTGACGATCGCGAACACCGCCGTCGCGGCGCCGATGGCGCCGGCCAGACACGCGGCCGCGCACGCAAACAGCCGCGGCGAACGGCTCAAACTACGGAAGGCGACGCGAAGATCCGACAGTAGAAGATGAACCATGTTGTTCGTCACGACGTCCGTTCGATTTATGTATGCAGACGGTCCTCACCCGATCGTCTGCCGGTCCCCTTGCACCTGATTCGCCCTCGTCGCGGCGAAGCCTCCACCCCCGTGGCGACGACAAAGGAGTAGTTGCATGTCCCGCGTCTCCGTTCGAATGCTAGCGCTCTGCGTCACGCTCGTGTGCGTCGCGGTACCCGCCTCCGCACAATCAACTCCGAAGGCCGAAATCTCCGCTGGATACCAGTTCCTGAATTTCTCGGTCGAAGGCGAAAACGAGTCGATGCCCAAGGGATGGTATTTCGACGTGGCCGGAAACCTGAACCCGATGATCGCCATCGTGTTTCAGGTCGGTGGCAACTACAAGACCTTCGAGGAGTCGGTGAGCTTCGGAGGCGCCACGGCGTCGACGACCGTCGATCTCAAGGTCCACGAGTTTCTCGGCGGCGTGCGTCTGAACGCGAGAACCGGCGCCGGCGTCACGCCGTTCGTCCAGGTGCTTGGCGGAGGACTCAGCGGGTCGGTCGATGCGACCGCCACCACGACGATTCCGGGTCAGCCCCCCTTCTCGATCAGCGACTCGGATTCCGGCACTGATTTCGCGCTCGAGATTGGTGGCGGCGTGAACTTCCCACTGTCAGACGCCGTGGGGCTGCGAGTCGGCGCCGACTATCTGCGGATCTTCGAAGAGGACGCCGGCGCGAACCTGTTCCGGTTCACCGTCGGCATCGTGTTCGGTCGATAGCCAACCAGAAGGCCTCAGGGCTCAGGGCCCAGGCCTCAGGTCGATGCTGAGGCCTGGGCGCAATGAGCTTGAGGTCAGTTCGTTCCTGACGACTTCAGCATGCGCTGAAATGCGGCCTGATAGAACGACAGCTTCGCCGTCGGCGCAGCGGTTTCGACCTGCGGCGTATCGCCGAAGACCATCACCCGGCCGCTCATCAGGTCCTTGTACTCGGACCAGCGTGGCAAGCCATTGCCATTCGGATCGCCTTTCGCGATGAAATTGACCCAATACGACGACATCATGTCGGCGAGCTTCGTATCGACGTCGTTCCACGTCTGAGTGGCCTGCCCTTTCGGGTTGTTCCAGGCATACGAGATCTCGGCGGTGTGCGTCGCCCCTTGCGGCGACGGTCCGCCGTTGAGCGTCGGGATGTGTGTGAAGAAGTAGGTGTAGGCCTTCTTGCCCTGCTTGGCCTGGGCGACGGCCCACTGGCGCATGTTCCAGTTGATCTCGTCGGCGCACGCCACGTGCGCGGCCGGTTGCGCCTCGGCATCCGACGTCACGCTATAGAGCTTCACGTACTCGTCTGCGGCATCGCCGAACTTGCGCTGGGCGTTGGCCTTGAACGTCTCGGCGGTCAGCGCCGGGCCGCCGCCGCGGCCGCCGCCGCCGCCGCACACGCCGAAATTCGCCTCGTCCTTGTTCGAGCCGGTGAGGACGTCAACGGCGTTCTGCCGCCCGTTCATGAACGTCATCGAGATGTCTTCGGGAATCAAATAACCGTCGATGACGAGGCCGCCGCCGGTCAGGCCTGTCAGTTCGTTCACCGGCTTGGCGCGGAGCTCCGCGATCGTCTTGACGCCGAGCGCTTCCGTCGCCTTGGCGCCATCGCCTTGCGCGACCTCGCCCGACCTCATGCGCCCCATCGTGAGGCCCATCCAGCCGCCGCTCTCCGCGATGGCGCGGTGGAACAGCCCCTTCGCCTGCGGCGAGCCGACGAGTGCGCCAACCATGATCGCGCCTGCCGACTCGCCGGCGATCGTCACGTTGTTCGGATCGCCACCGAAGGCGCCGATGTTCTTCTTGATCCATTGCAGCGCGGCGATCGCGTCCATCATCCCGTAGTTGCCCGACGCGTGGCGGCTCGATTCCTTCGCCAATTCCGGATGCGCGAAGAACCCAAATGCCCCGAGGCGGTAGTTGAAGGTGACGATCACCGGTCCCTTCGACGCCAGGTTTTCGCCGTCATACCAGGCCAGCCCTCCTGATCCGCCGGTGAAACCGCCACCGTAGATCCACAGCATCACCGGCCGTCGATCGTTCGGATTGTTGGCGCTGGTCCAGAC
>Ga0207428_10001133_pt1 | contig 28923 bp, 16 predicted proteins | sample RhiMethybrSRZTD1_FD_187600 | JGI IMG/M metagenome (GOLD analysis project Ga0207428, IMG submission 187600) | Populus rhizosphere microbial communities from Tennessee, USA - Rhizosphere MetaG P. TD hybrid SRZTD1 (SPAdes) (version 3) | ecosystem: Host-associated > Plants > Roots > Rhizosphere >...
CCCGTGACACGCCGCGCAGAGCTGCGCGTACACGGCATACCCTTCCTGTTCGCGCGGGCCCCCCTTGATCGGCGGCGGTCCCTGGCGCTCCGTGCTGAGCGCCATCCGGCGATAGCTCGGCATCTCCAGACTTCGCACGAAGAGCATTCCCATGCCCGGATCGGCCGCCACGCTTCCCCAGTTCGCTCCACCCCACGCGCCGGGAAACTGAATATGAGAGCGCAGGTGGCTCGAGGGCGTGAACAGGCCCTTGTGATCCGTCTCGCGCACCGCCTGGCGGAGCTTCTCCTGCTCGTCGGCGCTCATGAACGGATTGACGTCCGCGGCCGTGAATGCCTGGCGCGCGAACGGCGGAGGCTTCGTCGGAAACGGCTGCGTGGGCGACGAGACTTCGCCAGGGACGTCGCTCTTCGGCACCGCCCGCTCTTCGATCGGCCACAGGGGCTTTCCGGTCAGGCGCTCGAACACATACAGGAAGCCGGTCTTGCCCGCCTGTGCGACGATCTCGACCGGCCTTCCGTTGCGGCGCACGGTCAGGAGCTTGGGCGCGGCGGTGAGGTCGTAATCCCAGAGATCGTGGTGCACGACCTGAAAATGCCAGAGCCGCTTGCCGGTGCGTGCGTTGAGCGCCAGCAGGCAGTTGCCAAACAGGTTCTGGCCCGGGCGATCCGCGCCGTAGAGGTCGTGTGTCGGCGAACCGGTCGGAGCAAACACGATCCCGTTCTTCCTGTCGACCGTGATTTCGCCCCACGTGTTGGCGCCGCCGGCGTACTTCCACGCGTCGGACGGCCACGTCTCGGAGCCGAGCTCACCGGGACGCGGAATCGTGTGGAACGTCCAGACGAGCCGGCCGGTGACCACGTCGTACGCCCGGAGATCCCCCGGCGGTGATCCGTAGCCTTCGCCAGTGTTGGATCCGACAACGATCAGGTTCTCGAAGATGCGGCCAGGACTCTTGTTCGGTCCGGCCAGCCGTCGCGGCTCACCGGTGCGCATATCGACGAACCCGTCCTTGCCAAACGTCCTGATGAGCGCACCGCTGGTGGCGTTTATCGCCCGGAGGCCACCGCCGGTGTTGAGCAGCAGCCGCCGATCGGAGCGGTCGACGTTCTCCCAGTACGTGACACCGCGCTCCGGCGCCTGTTCGGTCGAACTCCACAACTCCTTGCCCGTCGCCGCGTCGAGCGCGACGACGAGTCCCTTCACGCCCGCGACGTACAAGACACCGTCGACGGCGATCGGGTTGAACGGCAGCCGCACCGGGTCTCCAGGCACCGGGTAAAACCAGGCTCGTTCGAGTTTGGTGACGTTCGTCCTGTTGATCGCGGCGAGCGCGGAGTACTGCATGGAGTCGGGCGAGCCGCCGTAATCGCTCCAAGTCGTGTACGCCGCGTCGGCTTGCGACGCGGCGCGCTGGTTCACGGCGACGACGGCGACCAGCAGAGAGGCGGTCGCAGCGGCTACCCACCTGAATCCCGATCGGATCGCCCACGCCATGCGTCCTCCCGAGCTGCGAGACAACCGGTGGTGACGGGCCACGCCGTCACCCGCCGGTCTGTAACGTTAAAGGTCTTTACTTTACCGCTAAAGTTCGCTATATCAAGAGCCGCCGAAAACATCCCCGGGGTCATGGCTTCCGAGACGACGCCAGTCGAGACGAGAGGGAGGCTGCATGAAGGCCCTTTTCAGTTGTCCGCTGTGGACCCTGACGCTCCTGAGCGCCGTCGCGTGGTCGCCAGCGCCCGCCAATGCGCAGGTCCGCTACGGTTCGATCGTCGTCGAGGCCCGCGACGCCAGCGGGAGCCCGGCGCCAGGCGCCGATGTCACCATCACCGAAACCGGCACAAATCTTAGCCGCACCGGCGTCACGAACAACGCGGGCGTCGTCACTTTTGCGACGCTCCCGCCAGGCAAGTACTCGGTCCGCGTGAACCTCACCGGGTTCAAAGAGTTCGTCACGACCGATGTTGCCGTCTCCGAAGACGGAGTGATGCGGGTGACCAGCCAGCTCGAAGTCGGGCAGATTACCGAGACGGTGACGGTGTCGGGGGCTGCCGCGATCCTGCAGACCGATCGGGCCGAGGTCCGCACCGACATCCCGGCGGTACAGCTCGAGAACCTGCCGGTTCCCGTCGGTCGGAACTATCAGAACCTGTTCGTCACCGTGCCCGGCATCTCGCCTCCCGAGAACATGCATTCGGTGGCGGTCAACCCGGCGCGCGGACTGGCCTTCAGCTCGAATGGCACGACCCGCAACGCGAACTCGATCCGCATCGAAGGGGCGATCTCGAACAACCTCTGGCTTCCGCATGTCGCCGCGTACGTGCCGGCGCTCGAAGCAATCGAATCGGTCGGCGTCACCACGAGCACGTTCGACGCCGATCAGGGCCTGTCAGGGGGCATGTCGGCCAACGTCCTGATCAAGAGCGGCACCAACCTGTTCCGCGGCTCCGCGTTCGAGTACTTCTACAACGAAGGGCTCAAGTCGCGGCCATACTTCCTGCCTGCCACCGAGCAGAAACCCGAGGCCAGCCAGCATCAGTTCGGCGGCACGCTCGGGGGCCCGATCGTCCGCAACAAGGCGTTTTTCTTCGGGAGCTATCAGGGCACTTTCGACCGCCAGTTGGCGAACCGCTTCGGGACGGTTCCCACCGCCGCAATGCGGAACGGCGACTTCTCGGCTTCGGCGACACCAATCTACGACCCGTCAACCGGCGCCGCAAACGGTAGCGGCCGCACGCCGTTTCCCGGCAACATCATTCCTCGCGAGCGGTTCGATCCGATCGTGCAGAAGCTGCTCACCGGCCTGCCGCTGCCGAACCTTCCAGGCCTCGCCGACAACTACTTCGCCACCGGCGACTACACGTTCGATCGCCACAATATCGACGCCAAGGTGAACTACAACCCGACGACCAAGCTCGGTCTCGTCGGGCGCGTCGGCTGGCTTGGCTACGAGTTCCGGAATCCGCCCATGTTCGGCGACCTGGGCGGCCTCCCCGTCAACTCCACGGCGGCCAAAGCCGGGACCGGCCTTGGCGACACCTACACCTTCACGGGCAGCCTTTCCTACGTCGTCTCGCCGACATTCCTGGTCGATACCTATGTCGGCGTGACGACGATCGAAGTGACGTCGGAGCCCGATCGGCTCGACGAGAACCTGGGGACCGGTTTCCTCGGAATCCCTGGCACGAATGGCAACAACCGCCTTTACGGCGGATGGCCGCACTTCAACATCACGAACTACTCGAACATCGGCTACGCCGGCAGCAGCCATTCGCCATACATCGACGATAACTGGCAGGTGCAGTACACAGCCAACGCAACATGGACGAAGGGGGCGCACACCCTGAAGTTCGGCGGCGACATTGTCCGGCAGGCGATGAATCGTCACGAGCTCGGCGATGGTTCCGGCAGCTTTACGTTTGGCGGCGGCCCGACGCAGATCCAGGGCGGACCCGCCGGAAACCAGTTCAACACCATCGCCGCATTCCTGCTCGGCCTGCCCACGGGCATCTCGAAGAGCGTGATTCCTTACGAGAACGATTACACGCGGAGCCGGAACTGGCAGTTCAGCTTCTTCGCGCGGGACCAGTGGCAGCCTACCCGCAAGCTCACGACGTCACTCGGCCTGCGTTATGACCGCTTCCCCATGGGGACGCGTACGACCCGTGGGCTCGAACGCTACGATCCCGAGACGAATCAGATGCTCATCTGCGGCGTCGGGCCGGTGCCGACCGACTGCGGCTACGACATGGGGCCGGGAAACTGGTCGCCTCGTGTGGGGATGGCCTATCGCCTCACCGAGCGCATCGTGGTCCGAGGTGGTTACGGCATCAACTACGACCCGTACCCGCTGGCCTTCGTCCGCAACATCCTCGGGAACTACCCGTCATCGATTTCGCTGAGCGTGCCGCAGCCGAACGCGTTGCAGCCTGCGGGGCGACTCGCGGACGGGATTCCGGCGATTGCCGTGCCCGACGTCAGCAGCGGCATTATCCCGGTGCCGCTGAACGTGAGCGCGCGCGCGCTTCCAGCAGAACCCACGCGCGGCTACATCCACTCGTGGAACGCGACCGTGCAGGCGGAGCTGCCCTGGGGATTCACGGGACAGGCTGGGTACGTCGCGACGCGGCAACGCGACATCAATCAGATCATGGACGCCAACGCCGGCCAGGTGATCGGCGCCGGCAACGCCGGGCGGCCCCTGTTCGTGCGCTACGGCCGCACGGGCGCGACCGGCATTCTCAGCAACCCGGGTTGGAGCGACTACGATTCGCTCCAGGTGGCACTGATGCGCCGGCTGGCGCAGGGGCTCCAGGCGAATGTCGCATACACGTGGTCGAAGGCGTTCGGCATCTGCTGCGACACGCTCAGCGACAATCCGCCACAAGTGCAGGCGCTCGAGTATTTCCAGCTGAACGAGGCGCGTCTGCCCCAGGATCGTCCGCACAACTTTCAGGCATCGTTCGTAGCGGAGCTGCCGTTCGGCGCGGGCAAGCCTTTCCTGAGCGAGGGCGGCATCGCCGCAGCACTGTTCGGCGGGTGGCAAGTCAACGGGTTGCTGAGCGTCTATTCGGGCGCGCCTTTTACCATCACATCGTCGGGGACCTCGCTCGACCTGCCAGGCAGTACCCAGTTCGCGGATCAGGTGAAGGACCAGGTCGAGATTCCCGGCGGCATCGGACCAGGCCAACCCTGGTTCGACACGTCGGCGTTCCGCCCGGTGACCGAGCGGCGGTTCGGCACGGCGGGCGTGAACAGCATGCGGGGACCGGGGTTCGGCAACTTCGACCTGAGCGTCTTCCGCGACTTCGGTCTCGGCGGCGGCCGGGCGGTGCAGTTCCGGATGGAGATCTTCAACCTGACGAACACGCCGCACTTCGCCAACCCGCAGAACAGCGTGAACGCCGCCAACTTCGGGATCATCTCCGGGACCGCGAACAGCGGCCGCGAGGGCATCGACGAGCGCCTGTTCCGCCTCGGATTGCGGATCAAATTCTGAGGACAGGTGGCAGTCGGCAGTGTCCAGTAACCAGTTTCCAGTAACCAGTTTCAAGTTCTTTCAGACTGGGTACTGGAAACTGGAAACCGGTCAGGGAGTTCAGGAGAAGTTCAGGAGACAGGACGAAACAACTTTCCCGCCGCCGGCGCGGCGGTCAGCAGCAACTGCTCGATAACCGCCGATCGGAGGCATGCTCGAATCATTGACCCGCTGAAATCGAGATGCTCTTTGCCCGCGTGTTGTTGTTCTCCACCGACTCGACCACCGCATCGTCGTGATCGGCCTTGGCGATGATGTAGTAAGTGCCCGGCGTGGTCGAGCCCGGGATCACCAGCGACACGGACCCCGTGTGGCTCGCTCCGGCCAAGAGGGACGGGACCAGCCGGCCGGCTAACAGCAAATCGCCCGCGTCGAGTGTCAGGTTCGTGGACAAATAGAAGCTGGTGACCGTTCCGGCAATCGTGTCGCCACCTTGATTTGTCGTCGTGTCTCCTGCGGTGATGGTGGCGCCGGCAGCGGCGGAGAATGGTGCCGTGACGGCAGCGACGATCACATCCGGTCCGATCCGGACCGAGCCGCTGAAACGGCTGTTGTTGTTTTCAGTCGTCTCGGGGACCACGCCATTCCAGTCTGCGACAGCGACCACGTAGTACGTCCCGGGAAGTGTTCCTGCCGGAATCCACAGCTGCGTCGACGTGGTGCTGGTTTGCGAGACGCCAAGCGGGCCGACGGCACGGCTCCCCAGGAGCACGTCATTGGCACTGTACGCGAAATCGAGCGACAAGTAGAATCCGGTTGCCGATTCCGGCGCCGGGGCCGTTCCCTGGTTTTTGGTCGCGTCCGTGACGCTGATGGCTCCGTTGGCCATTGCCACAGCCGGCGCGGTGACCGCCGTTACGACGAGGTCGCCGCCAATCCTGACGACTCCGCCGGCCCTGTCGTTATTCGTCTCAGTCGTTTCCGGGACGGCGCCGTTCCAGTCGCCTCTCGCGATCACGTAATAGCTGCCAGGTGCAGTGCCCGGCGGGATCTGCAGCGACACGGATCCGGTGCCGGTTGCGCCGGTAGACAACTCGCCTACCGGCCGGCTGCCAAGGAACACTGCCGTCGCGTCAATCGTCACGCCCGTGGACAGATAGAACCCTGTCGAAGAAAGCGATGCGGCCCCGGCTCCCTGGTTCTTGGTGGTATCGCTCACGGTCATCGGCGCGCCCGGAGCGCCGGTCGCTGGCACAGACACCGCCGAGACGATCAGATCGGGTCCGACCTTGACCACGCCGCTCGCTCTGCTGTTGTTGGTCTCCGACGTCTCGGTCACGGCATTCGCCGTGTCCGCCTGGGCGAGAACGTAGTAAGACCCGGCAGCCGTGCCGGCTGGTACCATGACAGCCATCGTGTCCGCATCGGAGTCGCCGGCCGGCAACGCCCGTACCGGCCGGACGCCGAGCATCACGTCCGAGGCGTCGACCGCCGTGTTCGTTGACAGGTAGAAACGCGTCGCCGAAACCTCCGCGCCGCCGCCGCCCTGATTCCTGGTGGTATCGGACACGCTCATCGGCCCGCCTGCGCCGGCCGTCGCTGAAGCCGTCACGGCCGAAACGATCAGGTCAGGCCCAATCTTGATCGCGCCGCATGACTTCACGTTGTTCGTATCGGCGCTCTCTTGAACGGCACCATCCCAGTCGGCCCTCGCGAGAATGAAATACGTCCCGGTCGACGTCAGCGGCAGGTGCAGCGTCGTCGAGACGGCGTCGCTCGCCCCCGCCACGAGCGCCGGTGCGACACGGGTGCCGAGGAAGACGTCCGAACTGTCCCACGTGATGTTCGTGGAGAGATAGAAACCGGTTGCGGAAGACGGCGACCACCCGGCTCCCTGGTTCTTCGTCGTGTCGGTGACGGCGACATCCGTATCCGATCCGCCCATGGAGGGCGCCGTACACGAGGAGACCATCAGGTCCGGTGCAAGGTCATCGCTGACGATCGTGATTGTCGCGGTAACCGGTGATCCGAGAAAGTACCCCGGATTCGGAAGGACGGTGATGATCACGGTCTCGTTGCTTTCGTATTCGGCATCATCGATCGATGACACCGCGACGTTCGCGGTCGACGCCCCCGTCTGGAATGTGACCTGTCCGGACAAGGACTGGTAGTCAGTACCGGCGCTGGCCGTGCCTTGGACGGTGTAGTAGACGGTCAGCGGCCCGCTCGGGTTACCGGTGCGACTGAACGTGAATACGCCGCTCGTCGACCCCGCTTCCGCGGCTTGAGGCGTTGACGCGACCACCGTGATTTGTCTGGAGGGAGCGATCGTGACCTCGACGGTGTCGGTACCGGTCTCACCGTCGTTGTCGGTCACCTCGAGTGTCAACGTGTGCGCGCCTACCGTCAGCGGGATGGTTGCGATTGCGCTGCTGCTCAGAAGCGAGTTTCCTTCCTTCCATGCATAGCCGACGATGGTGCCGTTGCGATCGAATGAGGCGCTGCCGTCAACGGTCACGAGCGCAGTGCCGTCGCCATCGTTGTCCGGCACCGTTTGATCAGCGCCGGCGTTGGCCACCGGCCTGGTCAGCGAGTACATGAGCGCACTGCGGAGATTCAGGCCGCCGTGGATCGTCCAGCTGTCGAGGCGTGGTCCTCCGACACCCTGGCCATCCGCACTATTGAGCAGAATGTTCAGGACCTCGCTATTGCTCGTGATGTCGGGCCGGGACCACAGCAGGGCGGCGGCACCGGAGACGAAGGGCGTCGCCATCGACGTGCCCGTCAGCCAGGTGTAGCAGCCCGAATCGCCAGGCACCGTTGACGCCGCGCACGTCGTCGATGGATACGTTGACAGGATGACGTTTCCTGGGGCCGAGATGTCCACCCAGGAGCCGTAATTGGAGAACGACGCACGGAGATGATCCTCGTCGAAGGCAGCGACCGAGATGACGTTGTCCAGCGCCGCCGGATAGAACCGTTCCGTCGTTCCGTCGTTGCCCGCGCCGGCCACGATAACGAGGCCGGCATTCCACGCATCCTGCACCGCTTCGTCCAGCGACTGCGAGTAGGCGGTTTCACCAAGGCTCATGTTGATGACCTTTGCGCCGTCCGTAATCGCTCGAGCGATCGCCTGCTGGATGGCGAAGTCGTCACACGTTCCGTCCGCCCGACATACTTTGTACGCGCGGATGCGGGCATGAGGCGCGACGCCAGCCACGCCTTCGGCCCTGCCTGGAGTCCCGGTGAGGTTGTTGAGAGCGGCAGCGATGATTCCCGCGACGTGGGTGCCATGACCGTGGTCGTCCATCGGGTCGCCATCGGGGGACATGAAATCAACGCCACCCGCATAGTTCGCTGCCAGGTCCGGATGCGTGTAATCGATACCGGAATCGATCACGGCAACGGTCACGTCAGAGCTGCCCGTGGAAATCTCCCACGCCTCCGGAGCGTCGATATCAGCGCCTGGTGTGCCGGCATAGAAGCACAAGCCGGGGATCAGACACAGAAACTGCTGGCCGGTGTTGTTGAGTGCCCATTGTTCGTTGAAGTAGTAGTCGCCCGGCACGACCGCGGATGCTGCACCCTGAGCGAGCGGAGCCGGAATGGTTCGGACGAAGTTGGGCTCGGCGTAAAGGACGTTGGGGTTCCGCCGATACCGCGCGATCGTGGCTGCCTCTTCGCCCGCCGGCACGCGTATCCGCTGCAGGCCGGTGCGCTGAATCTCCGCCAGCGACGTGCCGCGAGCCACCCGGTGGGCGCTGGCCTTCTCCGACGCGGCAAGGCCTGGCCGGAATTTCACGATAATCTCGCCAGTGACGAACGCCCTCCCCTGTGTCGCTCGTTGTGCGAGCGGCGCCGCGGTCACTGCGATAACAGAAATGAGAGCGAGGGCGACGACACGCGTGTTCAGACGCAAAAGTCTCCTCCGGGCTGTCGCCCGCCGAGGCAATTCTGCTACCAGCTCGGCTGCACGTGTCACAGGCTGGAACAGCCCCGGGCTCAATTCCTTTCGGGGCGCGCACTTACGCCCTCCGGACAGGCGCAGGGATCGAGATCACGGCACCGGGAAACCGGCGGCCAAGGAAACAACATCGGAGGGGAAGTGCAGTTTTCGCCAGCCTTCGCTCGCCCTTTGGGCGAGACTCCGGCTGGCAGGCCCTGACGTTCGAATGAGGAAAGAAGGATGAATCCAGAGAGTTCTGCTTTAGCGGTCCGCATCTCACGGCGCCAGCTGCTGTACGCCCTGTCGATCGGCAGTGCCGGTACCGCGCTTGACTGGAACGTCCCGGTGTACGGCGCCCAGGCCGCACCCGGGGCAGCCGCGCCGGCGCTCGCGACGCTGAACCGCTTTCCGCGCATGGTCCAGGAGTTCTTCGTGGCGCGCGAGAACGCGCTGCACGAGCAGCGGTTGGCACGGCTCGCGGCGCTGAAAACGAAGGCAGACGCGGAAGCCTACGTGCGGACGGTCCGCGGAAAGATCCGCGAGTCGTTCGGACCGTTCCCCGAGAAGACGCCGCTCAACGCGCGCGTCACGAAGGTCGTCGAGCGGGATGCCTACAAAATCGAGAACGTGCTCTTCGAGAGCCGGCCCGGGTTCCTGGTTTCGGCGAACCTCTACGTTCCCAAAGGACGGCGCTTTCCGTTGCCGGGCGTCGTGGGCAGTTGCGGGCATTCAGCGAACGGCAAGGCGATCGACACGTACCAGTCGTTCTGTCAGGGGCTCGCGCGTCTCGGCTACGTCGTCCTGATCTTCGACCCAATCGGGCAGGGCGAGCGCATGCAGTACGTGGATGCGAACTGGAAGCCGATGCGCGGCACCGGCACCGCCGAGCACAACTACGCAGGCATCCAGCAGGTTCTCGTGGATGAACGCTTCTGCACGTGGCGCGCGTGGGACGCGGTCCGCGCGCTCGACTATCTGGTCACGCGCAAGGAGGTCGACACGCGCCATCTCGGGATCACGGGTAACTCGGGCGGCGGCACGATGACCACGTGGCTGTGCGGCCTGGACGATCGGTGGACGATGGCCGCGCCGAGCTGCTTCGTGACCGAGCTGCGGCGAAACATGGAGAACGAGCTCGGCGCCGATATCGAGCAGATCCCGCCGCGCGCGCTCGCGCTCGGCCTCGATCACGAAGACTTTCTCGCCGCCCTCGCGCCGAAGCCGGTCATCATCCTCGCCAAGGAGAAGGATTACTTCGACGCGCGCGGCAACGAAGCCGCGTACGGGCGGCTGAAGCGACTCTACCGGCTCCTCGGCGCGGAGGACAACGTCGCGTACTTCATCGGGCCCACCTACCACGGCTACTCGCAGGAGAACCGCGAGGCGATGTACCGATGGTTCAATCGCTGCACCGGCATCTCCGATGCCACGACCGAGCCGAAGCTGGTGCTGGAGAAGGACGAGACGCTCTGGTGCACGCCTCAGGGCCAGGTCGCCGCGCTGCGCTCGAAGCCCATTCAAGACTTCACTCGCGACAAATCGAAGCTGCTGGCGTCAACGCGAGGCACTGTCGACGCTGCGGCGCTCGGCCGGACGGTCGCACGCAGCCTCAGACTGCCCAAGCGCAGCGGTGTGCCCGAGTTCCGCATCCTGCGACCGCTGCCCGACCGCAAGTACCCGATGCGTCACGCGCTGCCGTACATGGTGGAGACCGATCGAGGCGTGCACGCCCTCGTCTATAGACTCACGAGGGAGCCGCTCCTCTCGAGGCCGCCGCGCGAGACGAAGAAGGCGATCCTGTATGTCTCCGACCAGTCAGCCGACGCCGAACTGCGCAGCGAGCCGCTGATACGAGAGCTGATCGAGGCCGATCCCGAAGCCGCGTTCCATACGTGCGACGTGCGCGGCATCGGCGAGTCGACCCCGCAGACCACCAGCCTGAACAACTCCGACGAGTACAACACCGACTATTTCTATTCCTCGCACGGGCTCCTGCTCGACTATCCGTACATCGGCCAGCGGACCTTTGACGTGCTCAGGGTTCTCGACTGGCTCGCGGGATGGAACTACGACCAGGTACACCTTGCCGCGCGGGGTCAGGGCGCCGCGCCGGCGGCGTTCGCGGCGCTGCTCTCGCCGCACGTGACGCGAGTGACGCTGAAGCACCCACCCGCCTCCTATGCGGAGATTGCCGAATCACCCGACTACAACTGGCCGCTGTCTGCCCTGCCGCCCGGCGTGCTGGTCGACTTCGACCTGCCCGACTGCTATCGCGCGCTGAAGGCCAAGGACCTGAGGCTGCTCGAGCCGCTCGGCGCCCGCCGAGGGTTGCCTTGAGACAACCGGACCCGGACGATGGCTTGCGCCAGCGTGTCCAGGGCTCCTGGTGCCTGTCTCACCGGAGAACTTCATGACGGGACTGGCGCACTGGTTCCGGTGACAGAGTACACTCCGGTGCACCCATGCCCATCACATCCGTGACGGCGCCGCCAACCCACTCGAATTGCGCTCGCGTCGACCCGTTACGCATCGGTCGACCGATTCCTGTTGTCGCGATCTTCGCACTGATAATGGGCGCGTTCCTCGCGGGATGCGGTGAACCGGCGAAGTCTGCCGCCGAGCCGGCACCAGCCGCCCTGCCCGCGGCGCCCGCGACCGCCGACAACGCCGCGATCACGATTCCGTGCCCGACGCGCGGCGTCTTCGGCGACGGCCCCACGTACTACGCTCAGTTCTATGAGGACTACATCCTTGGGTACGTCTTCAAGGATCAGAAGAGTGGCTTCTACGTCGATGTCGGCGCCAACGATCCCGACAAGAGTAGCGTCACCAAGTACTTCTACCTGGCCGGCTGGCGCGGCATCAACATCGAGCCGATTCCGGAACTGGTCGAGAAGCTGAACAAATCAAGGCCCGAAGACACGAATCTAGGTGTGGCGATCTCGGATCGGCCAGGCGCACTGACCTTCTACAAGGGTCTCCACGAAGCGTCCGGCCTCTCGACCCTGAGTGCGAAAATCGCGGCGTCACACCGGGTCAAGGGGTTCGAATTCGCGAAGATCAGAATTCCGGTGACCACGTTGAACACGGTGCTCGACGAGCATGCGAAGGACAGGCCTGAAATCACCTTCATCAACGTCGATGTCGAAGGCTTCGAGAAGCAGGTGTTCTCGAGCGTCGACTTCAAGCGATATCACCCGCGGGTCATCATGGCGGAGTCCACGGCCCCGCTCACCGAAGTGGCCACACATCACCTGTGGGAGTCGATCCTGATCGACAACGGCTACATCTTCGCCATGGACGACGGCCTGAATCGCTATTATGTGCACAGCAGCCAGGAGAGCCTCCTCCCGAAGTTCATCGAGGCAAACTTCTGTGTGCTGCGGGACAAGCTGACCAAGCGCCTCCATCTGGACGGCTTCGAGGCCCGTTGACACGGATCCCGGCCGGATCTGGATGCCGTGAGCAGTCACTTCAGCTCCATCACTGTCCCGACACCCCATCCATCGTTGAAGTCTCCTAGCCGTTTCAGGTCGAGGAACAGCAGGCGTTCAACGATCCGGATGCGTTCCCAGCCCGGATACTTCTTGTCATCGTGCACGATGACGTACCTGACGTTCTCGCGTCGCAATGACGCGACAGACGCTTCGTCGGGAAACCGCGCCAGGCGTGCGAGGCGGCGGAGATAGGACGGTGGATAGAACCCACTGTACCCGTTCAGGATCGGCATCCAGTGGAACGTCGACATGTACTCGAACCGAGGATCGTGGTTCGGCGCCCAGTCGAGCCTGGCCATCGGGAACTCCGCGACGACGCCGCGAGGAAGGGTCGCGAGCAGCCTGTACAGGGGCGGGGGCTCGTTGTGGTAGGCCACGAGAGGGAGCGAGCCAACTCGATACTCGAGCAGGAGAATGGTGCATATCAGTGCTGCAGCCGCACGCCGTTTCCACGTGGTCATCGCGGCCGTGAGTGCGGCCGTTCCGTAGGCCGCGAGCACACCGAGGAACAAGAGGCAGAACGCCGACGCTCTGGCCGGCGCGCGCAGACCGCGGAACACACCGACGTACTCATACAGCAACGGATACAGCACGCCGTTCGCGCCGAGAGAGAGTTCGAACGCAAGGACGAGTCCGATCAGATAGGCAATCGCGGGAGTCGTGGGCGGCACCAGCAGCAACCCGGCGAGCGCCAGGAGCGGCGGCAGGATGCCCGGAAACAGGCGCCGCTCGTTAGCGCCTGCGTACATCGAACCGTACAGAACATTGGTGGGCGTTGCGACGCGATAATCTCCCGGCTCCGCACTGTTTTCTTTGACCTGATCCGCCGGCCGCATGCCGACGCGCGCCGCCGCCGCCGTGTAGGGAATCGAATACACCCCTGACACCGATGCCGCAAGCGCCGTCCCCAGGACGAGTGCGCGCCCGCTTCGGACCAGCCGACGACCGCGCAATGTCAGCAACTGGAGCAGCGCGACGGCCGCGATCAGGAGGAAGAGAAACACACCGTAGTAGACGCTCGAGGTCATCTGCAGCGCGAGGAACAGCCCGGTGAGCAGTCCGAATCTGATCGATGCCGTTTCGATGGTCCGCTGCAGGGCCCAGAACGCCCACGGGCTCCACACTGTCCACTGCAGCTCCAGGTGCATGTAGTGCTCGAACCGGTACGGCGCGAACGCGAAGATCACGCCGGCCGCAACGGCGCCCCCCGTGCTGCCGGTGAGGTGGCGGGCAAGCACGAAGCTGCCGACGCCCGACGCGACGATCGCGCCGAGCAGCATGAGGTTGTGGACCAGCACCGGGGGCACGCCGGCCCACAGCAAGGGGGCCGCGAGGACACCCTCGACCAGCATCGCATCCGAGTACGCGAGCACGCCGCGATCCGGCTCGAAGATATTGCCGTTGAACAGCTCGGCGGGTGATGTCGAGAGCGCATGCGCGATCCAACGCAGGCGCCACAAATTGAAGAACACGTCCTGATGATCGAAAGCGTGCGTCTCGAGGACGACGGCCTGGGGCCACGTCATGATCAGGGTGAGGAGCACGAACAGGATCGTGGCGCCGGCGCCGGAGCGGAAGAAGGCCCAGGGGTCGATCGCGCCTGGAGGGTCAGCCACACGCCATCATAGTTCTGCCGACCGTTGCGCGCGAATCCGCCACAGGCCAGAGATCGATCCTCGCTGCGGAGCAGGCCCGAGGCGCCGTTCGACCGCATCCTTCTGTGCCGCGGCCCACGCCTTCAGCCGCTCACGGTAGGCGGCAACCCGGTCCGGGAACTCGCGCGCGCGATCGTGGCGCTCCATCGGATCGATGCACGTCTCGAACAGTTGCGACCGGCCGGTGTCCAGCTCGTGAAGATATTTCCAGCACGCATCCGTGAGCCCGAGCCATCCCAGCGAATAGTCGGTGTAGAACAGCGCCATGCGTGAATTCGGACGGAGCAGCGACGTGCCCTGATAGGCGGCCGGTTCGCCGAGGCCGAGCAGATCGAGCACGGTGGGCGCGGTGTCGATGATGCTGGCCGGACGGTCCACGCGAACCTGCCCGGCGATCCGTCCGGGCGCGGCGATGAAATAGGGCACGCGGACGTTCTCGTCGTAGATGAACAGCGTGTGCGCGAAATTCCCGGGGTGCTCGCCAAACGCCTCGCCGTGATCGCCGAACACGATGAACAGCGTGTGCTCGTCCAGCCGCCGCTCGCGCAGACCTCGAAGGAGTTTTCCGAGGGCGGCGTCTCCTTCATGCAACGCATTGAGGTAGGCGGGAAAGTCCCCGCTGCCTTCGAACGGTCCGCCGCCCTCTGACGCATATGGATGGTGACCGGCGATCGGGAGGTAGGTGAGGAAGAAACGATCCTTCCGTTCCAGCGAATCGACCCAGCCGAGCATCCGATCGACCGTCGACGCTTCGTCGACACCGAAGCTCGAGTCGACACGGCCGCCAATCGCCCCGGCATCTTCCAGCAGATCGAAGCCGCGATCCCGGATGACGGCCTCCATGCCGAGGTACATGAACCGTCCCGAATGAAACAACGACGTCCGGTAGCCGGCATCCTTCAAGATGCGGGCGAGCGATGCGCAAGGGACGTCGCGCAGTACCTCGGGCGGCACATCGAAAGCGGGATACCTCGAGCACAGCGTCGCGAAGAGTCCTTTGATGCTTTCGGGATACACGGAGTACGCGCGATTGAAGACGATGCTGTCGCGCGCGAGGCTGGTGAGATGTGGCATCGGATCGGCGGGCGCGCCGTAGAGGCCGAGGTGGCGCGACGCTGTCGATTCGAGCACGATCAGCACGACGTTCCGGCCGGCGAGCGAGCCCGCGAGGTGCATCAGGCTCTCTCGTGATGATGTCGCGGCGTACGGGCTCGACCGCCAGTCGACGGTTCCGGGCGCGGCGGCGACGCGCGGAACGCTGGTGGCGACGAGCGCGCCTACTGCGCTGCGGTGGAGTCCGCGGGTGTCGACGTACGCGACACCGGCGCATCCGACGGCAGCCACGACGGTCCCGACGCCGATCGTGCGCATGCCGATGGCAATCGTCCGCGTGCGAAAGAACCAGGGCAGCGCGGTCCCGGCGATCAACGGCACCGCGAGCGCCGCCAGGTTGCGCGGTGTGACGTAGTGCGCGATCGAGTCTGCAAGCGGTCCGCCAGCCGCGCGGATGATCGTCCAGGTCAGGGGCGTCGAGAGCACCCGGGTGACCGGAACGTTGATGGCGACGTACACGACGGTCGCCGCGTACAGCGCCCAGCCGATCCGCTCGCGCTTCAGCGATGCATCAACCAGGAAGAAGACTCCGGCAATCAGCACGTCCTGCCAGATGTAGGCGAGCGCCCACACCGACACCGGCACACCGGTGCCGACGAGCGTGATCGCCTTGGCGGCGATCAGCGTCGCCAGCAGGCACGCGGCCCTCAGCGGCGCACGAGATTCAGCCGTTTGAGCAGCATCCACGACACGGTTGCGCTGTCGCCGCGCGCCCTCCAGATCCAGTCGTGCACGAGGACCGCCGGCGCCGGCGGATGCTCGTAGACCCGTGCGCGATCGCCGATGAACGACAGTGGAATGACCACGAGATCCCCGCCGTCCGGCGTCGCGGCATCGAACATCTGGTGCCGCAGCGTGACGCCATCGACGAACGCACGCGCCGTCTCCAGGTTGGCGGGTTGGGCATCGACGATGGTCAGGGTGGCGTCGGGCAGCAACTGGCGCAGTGCCAGTGCCGTGCGCGGGAACAGGCCGCCCCCGACGATGGTCACCCGGCGGGGAGAGGGCATGAGCGGCAGCAGTGCGCGGAATGCGCGTGCGTGCGCGCGCAGGACGAACCGTTGCAGCCACGCCGATCGCAGGACCCGCCGTTCGAGCCACTCCAGCGCCGCAGGAACCGCCGAATCGATCCAGCGAAGCACCGGCGGCCACTGGCTCGTGCGCGCGCCGGCCCGGGGCAGCCGGGACAGGTGCGACCAATGCTCGCCCGGCCGCAGGTGATGCTCCACGTGATACCCGTCGTTGAAGAACAGCCAGTTATAGAGCCGGCCGTAGTGACTGGTCGTCCCGCCCACGTGCTCGAAATGCCCCTGCAGCCAGCACAGGGCGATGCCCAGCGCGTAGCCCGGGAGGTAGACGCTGACGAAGAACACCGGAGCCACGAACGCCAGCGCCGTCCACACCGCGCCGACGACCGCGGTTTCGACGAGCATGCCGGCGGTCCATCGGAGCGGCCGATCGACACCTGCGTGATGCCGCAGATGCCTGTCCCGCCACAGTCCCTGTGGAATCCCGAGCAGCGCGCTCGAGTAGATCGAGAACGCCCGGTTCAGCCCCCGCGAGCGGAAGAACGGGCAGTGAATGAAGTTGTGCGCGATCGTGTTCGCGTTCCACCAGAGGGCGATGCCAATCACCGGGATGGACGGCGCCCGCACGAGGACCAGCAGGTGGACCACCGAGAGCGCGACAAGCACTCCGTCCCAGGATGAATGGCGGAGCGCCCCCCTCGGCTGCGACGCCCTGCCCTGAGCCTGTCGAAGGGGCCTGCCCTGAGCCTGCCGAAGGGGCCCGCCCTGAGCCCGTCGAAGGGAGATGATGCCGGCCATCGGCGTTCCCCTTCGTCAGCGCTCGCGGAGTGCGGTCTTCAGTCTGGCGACGGTCTCGTTCTGCCCCGGCCGCCCGGTCACCCGCACGACACCCATCCGAATCGGGTACTCGTCCGGCGACGCTGGCTTTTCATCGGTCTTTCGCACGCGTCCGTTGTTGAGACGGCGGGCGCCGAACCCGATTCCCGTCGACTTGCCGGCGACCGACTGTACATCGGACCATTCGCTGCGACAGACTTCCGCCTGCCCCTGCGGGCAGCTGAAATACAGGTAGCCGCGCTGGGCCGCCCCGTAATCGTCGGGGTTGTCCGGCTGTGCGATCGCGAACGCTCCCCAAATCTGAATCCTTTGCGGCGTGCCGCCCGCCGGTTCCACGACCACCTTGTCCACGATCGCGTACACCCCGATAGGATCGCTGGCGCGAAGAACGTCCGTGGCCAGGGCCGTCATCACTCCCACGACCGCCAAACCGCTGAGCATGCGCTTCGTCATTTAGCACCCGACCTTTCTCGATCGGAAACTGAGAGACATACAGCCCAAGACGCGCGAACGCCTCTGACTGTTAGCGGTGCCAGCTTTGGCGTGACGACCGCGGCAGAGGTAACGAAGCCGCCCCGCACGTCGCGAAAGGGGTCGGCTCCCGAAGCTCAGAGACTACGAGCGTTTGGTGGCCACCGGCTTGACGCTCGTCGTGGCTTGATTCCTAATGGATGCCCCAACGACACGTTCCGCATCCGTCGGTTTCACGGGCACGAGGAAGGCGCATGCTGCTGATTACTCTCGTCGCACTGGTTGCGCTCGGGCAGGCCCCGCCGCTCACGAAGGCGGAGCAGCTGCAGGACGCCGCCCGCAAGGGCGATGCCGCGACGGTCAGGAGGCTGATCGACGAGGGCGTCGACGTCAATACCAAGTACCGCTACAACGCGACCGCGTTGTTCTACGCGTGCGATCACGGTCATGTGGAGGTGGTGAGAACCCTGCTCGAGAAGGGGGCCGATCTCGCCGCGAAGGATTCGTTCTATGGATTCACGCCGCTGATGCTTGCCGTCAGTCCGGCCCAGAAACGGAGGCCGGAACACACCGAAATCGCGAAGCTGCTCATCGCGAAGGGCGCGCCGGGCAAGGACGCCGCCCTGGGCGGCGCGATTGATGCCGGCGACGCGCCGCTCGTGAAGTTCATTCTGGACAGCGGCGGCGTCCCTGCCGCGAAACTGTCGGAAGCGCTCGAGGAGGCGAAGTCGGAGAAGAAGACCGAGATCGTCGCCATCCTGGAGCAGGCGGGTGCCAGGCTGCCCGAGGAGTTCAAGATGAGCGCCGCCGACCTCCAGCGCTTCGCGGGCAGCTACCGGAATGCCGGAGGCAACGAACTGGTGATCGCGGTTGCCGATATGAGACTTTCGCTCGGACCCGCTGCCGCGCCGCCCGCGCAACGGACGCCTCTCGTGGCGAAGGATGCGATGACGTTCCGCACCGTCGGGATGGGTGGGCTGTCGGTGACATTCAAGGTCGAGGCGGACAAGGTCGCCGGCATGACGATCGTGCCGCCTCAGGGCAACCCGATCGTCTACACGAAGATGGAGGAGAAGTGATGATCCGCGGCTTCCGCGTCGGTCTGACCGCGAGCGTGTGCCTGACCTTCTTCTGCGTCTCGCTCTCCGCGCAGCACTGGCCCTCGTTCCGCGGCGCGAATGCCGCAGGCGTTGCCGATGGCACGCCGACGGCGGTCACGTGGAACGGCCCTGGCGGCACGAACGTCGCGTGGAAGACGCCGGTGCCCGGCATCGCCGTCTCGAGCCCGATTGTCTGGGGCGATCGCGTCTTCGTGTCCACCGCCGTCAGCAGCGATCCCAAGCAGACGATCCGCACCGGGTTGTACGGCGATGTCGAACCGGTGAACGATTCATCGAAACACACGTGGCGGCTGCTGGCACTCGACAAGAAGTCGGGCAAGATTCTCTGGGACACGGTCGCCTACGAAGGCATTCCAAGAACCAAGCGCCATCCCAAATCGAGCCAGGCGTCCGCGACGCCCGTGACTGACGGGCGCCACGTCATTGTCTCCTTCGGATCGGAGGGGCTGTACGCGTACGACTTCGACGGAAAGCTGCTCTGGCGCAAGGATCTCGGCGTGCTGAACAGCGGGTGGTTTTTCGATCCGGATTACGAGTGGGGTCTCGGGAGCTCGCCGATCATCTACAAGAACCTCGTCATCGTGCAGTGCGACATCCAGCGCAACTCGTTTCTCGCGGCGTTCGACACCGCCACCGGCCAGGAAGTCTGGCGCACCGCGCGCGAGGAGATCCCCTCCTGGTCGACCCCGACGATCTTCGAGGCCGACGGCCGGGCAGAGCTCGTTACGCAGGCGACCGGGTTCACGCGCGGCTACGATCCGATGACAGGCAAGGAGCTGTGGCGATATTCGGGCAACTCCGAGATCGCCATCCCGACCCCGGTCATCGGACCGGGCATCGTGATCATTACGAACGGCTACCGCGGCGTGCAGCCGATTTTCGCAATCAAGCCTGGCGCGACCGGCGACATCACGCTCCAGAACAAGGCCACGACGAGCGATTTCGTGTCGTGGAGCACGACCCGCGGCGGTCCCTACATTCCGACGCCCGTCGTCTACGGCGACCAGCTGTACGTGCTGCTGAACAACGGCGTGCTCGCCACCTACAAGGTTGCGACGGGTGAACAGATTTACCAGAAGCGCATGGGCACGGGTGGCTCGTTCAGCGCGTCGCCGGTGGCCGCTGACGGGAAGATCTACTGTTCGAGCGAAGACGGTGACGTCTACGTCATCAAGGCAGGTCCCGAGTACGAAGAGCTGGCAAAGAACGCAATCGGCGAGGTCCTGATGGCGACGCCGGCAATCTCCGATGGACTGATCATTTTCCGCGGGCTGCACAACATCTACGCCATCAGGCCGCAGCGCTGACGGCGCACCAAGGGGACGCCCGCCCCACCGGGCAGGCTTTATCGAATATCGTCAATACCAATAGCGCGGGTCGATAAATCCGCGGGTTTCCGCAGGCCGCGTGTAATAGTCGGCCTCCTCGTGCGTCTAGGTTAGTGAGACGGGACGAGGTGACCACAGCCATCACGCAAATCGTCGAGCTGCCCATCCCAATGCGTTCCAGGACCCCGGTGGCGGGGTTTGCCGCGCTTTACGAGCGGCATTACGAGGCGGTATTCCGCGCGGCCCTGCGCGTCACCGGAAATCCGGCCGATGCCGAGGACGTCCTGCAAACCGTCTTCCTGCGTGTCATGGCCGGGGGTGGAGACGTCGAGGAGGTTGCGCTGCCGGCCGCCTACTTCCGGCGGGCAGCCGTCAACGCCGCGGTCGACGTGCTGCGCCGCCGCGAGCTTCGTTCGGAGTCGGGCTACGACCCTGAGGCCCCCTTCGTCGCCGTCCGGCCCCAGTTGGATCTGAAAGAGCGGCTTCGGCGTGCGCTGGCCATCCTGGAACGCGAGGACGCCACCCTGTTCCTGCTGCGTCACGTCGAGGGGCTGTCGATCGAGGAACTCGCGGCGATGTTCGAGATGGAGAAGAACAACGTATCCGTCAGGCTCCACCGAATCCGGCAGCGGCTACAAGCTGAGATGCAACGCTAGGCAGCGCGAGTGCGAGCGAGCGCCGCGAGCGGGCCACGCGAAAGGAGCGTGCCGGCGAAGCGGCGCGCGAGAGAGCGCCCGCCGCCGCCGAGGCTTCGCCGGGGTCTCGCCGTAGCGCTTCGCGCGAAGGCGGATGTAGGGGAGTCCGAGGGGCGAAGCCCCTCGGATCAGAGTTAGACAGGAGATTCCGTGATGTCCCAGAACAGTCTGGACCGAGCACTTCAGGAAATGAAAGACGAATACGTTGACACCGGGACCCTCGAGGCGGCGCGCGCGCGCGTCTGGGACACGATGACGAGCACTGTCAGCGCCACGTGTGCCGAGTTCCGGCTGGACTTGCCCGCGTATCTGGCCAACGAGCTGGGGGACAGCCGCCGGATCCTGGTGGAAGACCATCTCGGTCGCTGCCCCGGCTGTCGCGCCCGGGTCGCCGAGTTGAAGGGCGAACGGACGATCGTCGCGATGCCTCGCCGTAGCCTTGGCGAAGGCGGGTCCTCGTCCCGGTGGATGCGATGGGGAGCCCTGGGTGCCGCAGCCGCAGTGCTCATGTCGATCCTGTACGTCGGACGCGACACCATCGACGGCATGATGGCTCCGGGCGGCCCGCGAGCGACGGTCGTGTCCGCCAACGGTGGCTTGCACCGCCTGCCCATGGGCTCTCTCGACGCCGGCGCCGAGATCGGCGAACACGAGTCGGTCCGGACGGGTCCGGGAGCCCACGCCATGCTGCGGCTCGCCGACGGATCGATGGTGGACGTCAACGAGCGAACGGAGCTGTTCGTGACCGCCGCCTGGAGCGGCCAGGCGATTCACCTCCAGCGTGGCGACATCATCGTCCGGGCCGCGAAACAACGCCGCGGTCACCTTCGAGTGCTGACCCGGGATTCCATTGCCTCGGTGAAGGGAACCGTCTTCGCGGTGTCCGCCGGCCTGGGGGGCTCGGTGGTCTCGGTGGTCGAGGGGTCGGTGGCGGTGAACCAGCCCGGTCAGGAACGGCTTCTGAGCCCGGGCCAGCAGGCCGCGTCGATGCCGGCGCTGGCGAGCTCGGTAGCCAGCGCGGTCTCCTGGAGCCCCGAGGCGGATTCCTACCTGGAGCTGCTCTCGTCGCTCGTGAAGATCGAACGCGAGCTGAATTTCCCCGCCGAGCTGAGGACCCAGTCGACCCTTCTTTCGTCGCTCCCCGCGGGCGCCGTTGTCTATGGGACGATCCCGAATCCGGGCGTCACGATCGGCCGGGCCCTTTCCCTCGCCGAGGAGCAGTCGGCGCAGAACGCGGCGTTCTCCGCGTGGTGGAATTCCGAGACGGGACAGCTGTTGAGACAATTGACCGATCAGATCCAGACCGTGAACCCGCTGCTCGGGGACGAAATCGTCTTCTGCGCCAGTCTCCCCGGGACCGGCGAGGCAGTGCCGATCGTGATGGCCGGCGTGCGACCGGGAAAGCGGGAGGAGCTCTCGAGTGCGCTGGCAGGACTTTTCGCCGCGGCGGGCGAAGCTCCCCCCGCGTATTCGGTTTCCGATGATGTGGTGGTCGTGTCGAGCTCGTCGGCGAACCTCGCGTGGGCCCTCGCTCATCTGGGGCAGGCTTCCGGCTCGCCATTTGCGGCAGCCCTCGGGAATCGGTACCAGCGTGGCGTCGGTTGGCTTATCGGAATGGACGTGGCGCCAGTGGTCAGGACGGCGTCCGGAGACGATGCGCCCCCGGTCGAGCTCGCCGGCATGATTGGGATGAAGTACGTCTTTCTCGAACAGCGTGCTCCTGCGGGTGCGATCGAGAACGAGGTCACGTTCGCGTTCGAGGGCGCACGAACAGGCATGGGGTCGTGGCTGGCTGACGCCGGGTCCGGCGGCGCGGCCGAGTATCTGCCGGCAGATGTCCTCCTCGCCGGCTACGTGTCGACCCGCGAACCCCTGCAGCTGTTCGAGGAATTCGCCGCGCAGATCACCAGGTCGGACCCGAACTTCGAACGCAACATGACCACCCTCGACGAGAAGCTTGGCGCCGGCTTCGTGCAGAATCTGGCGGGAGCGTTGGGCACCGAGGCGGCGCTGGCAGTCACGGGACTGTCGACCAGCGGCCCGACGTGGTTCATGGCGAGCCTGGCCAACGATCCGGCGATGATCGACAGCTCCCTCGGGAAGCTGGTGGACGCGTTCAACGCGGAGCTCGGGCCTGACGAACAGGCCAAGCGAATCGTGCTCCAGCAGGAGAGCGCGGGCGGACGCACGTGGAACACGATGAAACCGGGAGGACTTCCGATCGGGATCGTGTGGACCTACGATCGAGGTTACCTGGTGGCGGGCTCCGATCGCGGCGTCGCCGAGCGTGCCATCGCGACCCGGAACGGCGGCTCCCCGCTCGTCTGGTCGCCGGAGTTCCTCGGCCAGCTCCCGTCATCTGCCGGACTCCACCCGTCAGCGTTCGCGTGGCTGAATGCGAAAGGGGCGCTTGGACTGCTGTCGACGCTGACGTCGAACCCGAAGATCGCCGAGCTCGTCGCCGGACGCGATCCGATTCTCGTGGTGTTCGATGGAACACCAGAACAGATTCACGCGTCCAGTCGTACTCGTATCTCCGGGGTGATCATGGACGTGATGCTGCTTCAGAACCTGGGCCGCCCGCCTTCGCGTCCGTGACTGATGCGAACGCTACGGCGAGGCAAGGTCTATCGCAGCACAATCACCGTCGGCTAGGAGAGCCTTGAGCGAAACAGCAGTCGTCGAACTCGAAGACTTGAGGGTCAAATTGGGACGGCGGGAGATCCTTCACGGGATCTCCTGCCGTCTCGGCGTTTCGGGCACGGGAAAGGCAGTCGGGCTGCTCGGGCCCAATGGCGCGGGCAAGTCCACGCTGATCCTCACGCTGCTCGGATTTCACCGTGCCAGCGCCGGACGCGCCCGGATCCTGGGCATGGACTGCCGCCGCAACATGGGGGAGGCCCGGTCGCGCATCGGCTACATGCCGGAGAACGACTCGTTCGTCGGGGAGATGACGGCGGTCAGTTTCCTTCGCCAGATGGCGGAACTGTCGGGCCTGCCACCAAAGGCGGCGCTCGAGAAGGCGCACGAGGTCCTCTTCCACGTCGGGCTGGGAGAGTCGCGCTACCGTGAGCTCCGGACCTATTCGTACGGGATGAAACAGATGGCGAAGCTCGCCCAGGCGATCGTCCACGGGCCGGAGCTGGTCATCCTGGACGAACCGACCAACGGGCTCGATCCGGCGGCCCGCCGGCGAATGCTCAAGCTCGTCACCGATATGAAGGAGGAGCAGGGGATGAACGTGCTCGTCTGCTCGCACCTGCTGCGCGACATCGAGCAGGTGTGCGACGAGGCAGTGATCCTGAAGGACGGCGCGATCGTGCACCACTGCAACCTCGAGGCAGAGCGGCGGTCGAACAAGTCCTTCGTCGAGCTCGAGGTGACCGGCGACGATCGAAACCTGCGGATGGCCCTGCCGGAGATCGGCGCCGATGGCGTGTCCGAAGGCGGCGGCCGCTGGCGTATCGTCCTGCCGGCGGGAGTGGAAGTCGAAGCCATCTGGGGACTCGCGGCGCGACAGGACCTGCTGGTGAGGAAGCTCACGCACCGGCGGGACACGCTCGAGGAAATCTTCCTGAAAGCCATGGGCCATCTCTCACACACGCCGGGAGAGAGCCCGCCTTCGCCGCGAAGCGGCTTCGGCGAGGTCTCGCCGTAGCGCGCCTGACAGGACGTGCGCGGAGGCGGATGCAACGCTCGAAGTCGGGGGCAGCTAACGCCGGCAGCTGGCAGCTAGGAACCAATGGCCGTTTACAAACGAGGATATCGGCGATACGACGGACCCCTGACCGGGCGCTGGACACGGTTCATGGTCCTGCCCCGTTACGCCTGGCGCGGGCTCTATGAGCAGCGGCTGGTCATCCTGCTCACGATGGTGGCGTTCGTGTGGCCTCTCCTGTGCGCCGGCTTCATCTATCTCACCAACCATGTCGAGCTGCTGCCGGGACTCGACAAAGAGTTTCTCGACTTCATCCAGGTGAACGGCCAGTTCTTTCGCGTCTTCATGTACGTCCAGGCGGGTTGCGCGGTGTTCATCGCGGCGCTGGCAGGGCCCGGCCTGATTGCGCCGGACCTGTCGAACAACGCGCTCCCGCTGTACTTCAGCCGGCCTCTCACGCGCTGGAGCTACGCCCTGGCGCGGCTGACCGTGATCATCGGCATGCTGTCGGTCGTGACGTGGATTCCAGGCCTGCTGCTGCTGGCGCTGCAGGTGGGCCTCGCCGGCGGCTGGTGGTTCCTCGCCAACTGGACGCTCGGTGCGGGGATGGTGGTCGGGTTCCTGCTCTGGCTGCTGATCTTGAGCCTGGTGGCGATGGCGAGTTCCGCCTACGTGAAGTGGAGGATCGTGGCCGGAGCCGTCAGCCTCGCGGTCTTCTTCATCCTGAGCGGCGTGTCCGAGATGATCGACCAGGTGTTTCGCGTCTCGTGGGGGCATGTCCTGGATCCCGCCTGGACGGTCAACCGCGTGTGGTGCACGCTGCTCGGCGTGGATCCGCCCGAGGGCCCCGGGGCCGGAGCATCGATAGTGGCATTGACCGCCTTCGTCCTCCTGCTCGTCGTCGTAATCGAACGCAAGCTGCGACCGGTGGAGGTCGTGCGATGAGCAACGACCGTCCAGGCGTGATCGAGCCGGCAGCTCACGGGCACGCTGCTGACAAGGAACGCAGCGAGCAAGCGAAGCGCAGCGAGCCACGCGAACGGAGCGAGCCGGCGAAGCGGCTCGCGAGAGAGCGTGTCGGGGAGTCCGAGGGGCGAAGCCCCTCGGTAATTTTCGAAGAAGTCTCGAAGTTTTACGGCGAGGTGCTCGGCGTGAACCGCGTCACGTTGAACATCCCGCCGGGAATCACGAGCCTGGTCGGGCCGAACGGCTCCGGCAAGACGACGCTGATGAACCTGATGACCGGCCTGCTCTTCCCCGACCACGGCCGCATCCTGATGCGCGGGATCTCGCCGCGCGATCCCGAAGCGCTGATGCGGATCACTGGCTATGCCACGCAGTACGACACGGCGCCGCGCTGGGCCACCGGGTTCACCTTCATCACGACCGGCCTCCTGCTTTTCGGATACAAGCATTCGGAAGCGGAGGAAAAGGCGTGGAAGGCGCTCGAGCAGGTCGGCCTGACCGAGGCGGCGAACCGCAAGGTCGCGGCCTACTCCAAGGGCATGCGGCAGCGGGTGCGGCTGGCGCAGGCCATCGCGCACGATCCCGACCTGCTGGTGCTGGACGAGCCGCTGAACGGGCTCGACCCGTTGGTTCGTGCGGAGACGATCGACCTGTTCCGCGCCTGGGCCGCCAGGGGAAAGCACGTGATCATCTCGAGCCACGTTCTCCAGGAAGTCGACGTGGTCAGCGACCAGGTGGTGCTGATCGCCAACGGGATGATCGTGGCGGAAGGAAAAATCCGCAAGGTGCGCGACGAGATCGACGAGCATCCCAGCCAGTACATCGTCCGATGCCGCGACCGCAACGCGTCGGGCGTGGCGGCGCTGCTGTTCGCCGAGGATCACATCACCGAGATCAAACTGAACGACGACCGGCTCGGCATGCTGGTGATGACGCGTGATCGGGAGCAGTTCGCGCGCGCGCTGGGGCGCATCGCCCTGGACGGTCACCGGATCGAGAGCGTGGTGCCGGCCGACGAGAACGTCGACGCGTTGTACGAATACCTGATCGGAGGCCAGTCGTGACTCCCCTGTCCGCGCGAGCGCGACAAGCCTGGACGGTCGCGAAGATCGAGCTCCGGCGTGCCTTTTTCGCCAGGCGATCGTTCTGGGTCTACGGGCTGGCGCTCCTGCCCGCGGTGATCTTTTTCGGGCACGGTCTCGAAGCGAAGTTCCGGAGCGAGCGGCTGACCCGCCGCGGCCTGATTACCGCGGCCCAGATCGACGGCGTCCAGGTGGGAGAGTCGATCGACGATGTGAAGAAGCGGCTGGGAAAACCGGGCGGAGAAATGTGGTCGACCCGGACCCGGCGCGTCCGGCAGCGCACCGGGAATGCCGGGACGACGACACATGTGATCGAGCCGGCGGTCGACACCCGGTTCGTCCGCCTGAATGTCGCCCGTCCTTCTTATGACGGGGAACCGGTCGCCAGGATTTACGAGTTCGAGGTCTACGGGCCCGATGGCCGGGTGAATCTCGCGCTTCACCGTCCCACCACCGGAAGCCTGCCGTGCCGCCCGGATCAGGGGCCGGAGAAGGCGGTGAACGGCAGCGTGGCGGGAGGTCAGGCCGACAGCTGGTGCGCGGACGACTGGCCATTGTTCCTGCAGGTGGATCTCGGAGCGATTCGTCCCGTGACCCGCTTCATCGTGAAGCACGCCAGTGCCGGAGGCGAAAACGAGGAGGCCGACACCCGCGAGTTCAACATCCAGTTGAGTCCCGACGGCAAGACCTTCACCACCGTCGCGACGTCCACGGGCGCCGGGTTCGTCGAACAGCGCACCGAGTTGCGCGACCTCACCTATTTCGACGGAAGGCGGGCCGCCCGGCTCCTGTTCATCGACGGCAAGCTGCAACGCAAGGACGTCCACCGTCCCCTCGACTTCGAAGAGGATCGGGCGATCTTCGCGGGCATCTTTCAGTACTTCTATCTTCGGCTCGCGATCTTCTTCGGCTGTCTCGGCATCTTCATGTATCTCTTCCGCGGCGAGATGAGCAACCGGACGCTGCACTTCTGGTTCCTGGCGCCGGCGCGGCGCGAGGTGCTGCTGGTGGGCAAGTTCGCGGCCGGGCTGATTGCGTCTGCCGCGATCTTCGGTGGCGGTGCCCTGCTCGCGCTTGCCGCGATGATCTGGCCGCACGATCCGGTCGAAGTCCAGGCCTACTGGAATGCCGGAGGCATGGGACAGGTGTTCTGGTATGCGGCCGCGGCCACGCTCGGGTGCGTCGGTTACGGCAGCGTCTTTCTCGCGGTCGGGTTGTATGTCCGCAACCCGATCATCCCCGCGGCCGTGCTGCTCGCCTGGGAAGGAGTGAACGGCATCTTTCCGCACGTGCTGCAGAAGATGAGCGTCCTGTACTACCTCCAGTCACTGTGTCCCGTCCCGCCACCGATCGACGATGACGTCCCGACCTTGATCCGGCTGCTGGCGGCGCCGGCTGCGCCCGCCTCGCGTCCAGGCGCGATTCTCGGGCTCCTGCTCCTGACCGCCTTCGTCCTGTGGATCGCCGGTCTCGCCGTGCGGCGCATGCAGATCTCGTACGGCGCGGAATCGTAACACCAACCTTTCCATCCATCGCTTCGTCTAAGCCGTGACTCGGTGGTCGTGACCGGCCACGTCTGCGTCGGAGTCCGCGCATCCGGAGGTGGCACATGGCGTCGGTGACGAGAGATCTGCGATATGCGCTGCGGATGCTGCGCAGGAGTCCTGGTTACACCTCGATCGCGGTTCTCACGCTGGCCATCAGCATTGGCGCCAACACCGCCATCTTCAGCTTCGTCGACGGGATGCTGTTGAAGCCTCTGCCGTATCCGGATGCCGACCGCATCGTCCGCGTGATGGAAAAGCCGCCTCAAGGCGAACGGAACTCGATCTCGACGCTCAACTTTCTCGATTGGCAGCGCGACAACACCGTGTTCGACTTCCTCGCCGCGCAAACCGGCGGCGGTGCCACGCTGACGGGCGTCACTGAGCCGGTGCAGCTGCGCGGCGGCCGCGTTTCAGCCGACTACTTTCGCATCTTCGGCATCGAGGCTGCGCTCGGACGGACGTTCGCGAGCGGCGAAGACCAGCTCGGCAACCATCGCGTCGTGATCCTCAGCCACGCGCTCTGGGTCAGCCAGTTCGGATCGGATCCCGGCATTGTCAATCGACAGATCCTGCTCGACAACCAGCCGCACACGGTGATCGGCGTGCTGCCTCGAGGCGGGGCGTTCGATCGCGCCTTCAATCAGATCTGGCGTCCGCTGGCGTTCGAACCGTCGAACATGACCCGTGACTTTCATTGGCTGGTGGCGTTCGGGCGGCTGAAGGAGGGCGTCTCGCTCGAGCAGGGCCAATCGGCCATGAGCGCGATTGGCGCACGGATTGCGGCGGAGTTCCCGGCATCGAACAAGGGATGGGGCGTCGTCGTGGAGCGCTATGCCGACACGCTGATCGGCCGGGACATGCGCCGGGCACTCCTCGTGTTGATGACGGCGACCGGTCTCGTGCTCCTGATCGGCTGCGCCAACCTCGCCAATCTTGCGCTGACGCGCGGTCTGTCCCGCGAACGTGAAGTCGTGGTCCGCGCCTCGCTTGGCGCCCGC
>Ga0207428_10001135_pt1 | contig 28911 bp, 23 predicted proteins | sample RhiMethybrSRZTD1_FD_187600 | JGI IMG/M metagenome (GOLD analysis project Ga0207428, IMG submission 187600) | Populus rhizosphere microbial communities from Tennessee, USA - Rhizosphere MetaG P. TD hybrid SRZTD1 (SPAdes) (version 3) | ecosystem: Host-associated > Plants > Roots > Rhizosphere >...
AGAATTTCGGCCGCGCGGCCAAGCGTTTGGGCATGTCCCAGCCACCGCTGAGCGAGCAGATCCAGGTGCTGGAGCAGGCGCTCAAGGTCAAGCTGTTTGATCGCTCGCGACGCGGTGCGAAGCTGACCCCGGTGGGGGCGTCGATTCTGCCGGCCGTGCGCAAGTTCGCCGACCAATTGGAGCGCCTGGAACTGGCGGTGGAGGAGGCGGTGGCGGGGCAGTCGGGGATGTTGACCATCGGCGCGATTTCTACGGCCATGTTTGATGTCTTGCCCGGTTTGATCGAGCAATTGAAAAGTGATTATCCGCACCTCACCGTGTCCGTTCGGGAGATCGACAGTGTCGAAGCCGTCCCGGCGCTGGAAGCCGGCGACATCGACCTGGCCTTCGCCCGGTTGGACGGTGATCTGGGGGCCTCGATCAAATCACTGCCGCTGACTCAGGACCGCCTGGTGGTGGCCCTGCCCAGCGATCACCCCTTGGCTGCGCGCACGCGAATCAGCCTGTCCGGCCTGGCCACTGAACCTTTGGTGATGTTTTCCCGAAAGGTCAGTCCGGTCTACTTTGACAATCTGATCGCGACCTGCCGCGCCAACGGCTTTTCCCCGCGCGTGCTGCATGAAGTGCGCTCGGTCGCCTCGCAAATTGCCTTTGTCAGCTGTGGCCAAGGCATCGCACTGGTACCAGCGTCGCTGAAAAAACTGGCGCCCGACAACGTGGTGTTTCGAGCGCTGAGCCAGAAGCTCAATGTCGTGACCACAGCGGTGGCCTGGAATGCAGATCGGCCCAACCCACTGGTGGAGGACCTGGTCACCCTGCTCCAGTCCCGGGCGTGAGTCGACGGCCCTGTGCGTGAACAACAATGATAGGTTTGGCGTATGTAAGCCTTCCCCAATAAGGAATTTACAGATGGCTCGATTCCCTTGAAATTGCGAGCCTGGCTGCCGGCAATCCAGGTTCGGCGCTACCTTTTCGTTCAAGGAGTCAACAACGTGCCTTCTCCAGAAACGTTCACTCATGTGCAACTCCCTCTGACGGTGGAGGGTGTCCAACTGAACGTGGCCGCCATCCATCGCGACGGTGCCCTGGCGCCGATTGTGTTTCTGCACGGGTTTGGCTCGACCAAGGAAGACTATGCCGACATCGTGCGGCAGCCCGCGTTTGCCGGTCACCCTTTCGTCGCTTACGACGCACCGGGTTGCGGTGAAAGCCAGTGCAGTGACCTTTCCAGGATTTCCATTCCCTTTCTGCTGCAGACGGCGCTGCAGGTGCTGGCGCATTTCGGCATCGAGCGCTTCCATCTGGTCGGCCACTCCATGGGCGGGTTGACCGCGTTGATGCTGGCCCATCAGTTCCCGGATCGGGTGCTCAGCTTTGTCGATATCGAGGGCAATATCGCCCCGGAAGACTGCTTCCTCAGCCGACAGATCGTTGACTATCCGAGCGACGATCCCGAGGCGTTTTTCGCCGCCTTCATCGAGCGTGCCCGACACGCTCCGGCGTATGCCAGCGCACTCTATTCCGCGAGCTTGCGGCACAAGGTGCGTGCCGGTGCGGTGCGAGGGATTTTCCAGTCGATGGTCGACCTCTCCGATAACGCCGACCTGATGGGCAAATTCCTCGGGTTGAAGTGTCCGCGCATGTTCATGTACGGCGAACAGAACGCGTCGCTGTCCTACTTGCCCCATATCCAGGCTGAAGGTGTGCGGCTGGCGCCCATTCCGGAGTGCGGGCATTTCCCGATGTATTCCAATCCCATCGCGATGTGGCAACAGATCGCCGATTTCCAGGCGAGCAGCCTTTCCGGGTAAGTCCGGTCGTCCTGAGGGCTTCCTGATCGTTCGCGGGAGCCTGGCCAGGCCACGAAGTTGAAATTCAAAAGCTGATTCAGTCACTACTCCTTCCTTCGGGCGGCGACGTGTGCAGGCGCGTGCGTGCCTGAAATCCGTGTACCTATAACGCCGGCCTGGTCGGCAGTGCCATTGTCATGGGCATCAAACGGGGGGTGTTTGCCAACGAGGCGGGACTGGGGAGTGCTCCCAACGTAGCCGCGGTGGCGAAAGTGGATCACCCGGTGGCTCAAGGGGTGGTTCAGGCCTTCAGGTTTTTCTCGACACCTTTTTGATCTGTACCTGCACGGCACTGCTGATTCTGCTGTCAGGCTTTTACACGGTTGGTTTTGAAGGCGATGGCCTGGTGCTGACTCAGAACGCGTTGGCGGCAGTGGTCGGAGACTGGGGACGCACCTTCATCAGCGTGGCGTTGGCTCTGTTTGTCTTCACGTCGATCCTCTACAACTACTACCTGTGTGAGAATAACCTGCGCTTTTTGCTCTGTGACAAGCGCGCTGCGGTCATTGTCTATCGTGGTTTGGTGTTGCTGCTGATCCTTTGGGGTCCGTGCAAAATCTGGGCACTGTATTCGCTTTTGCCGATATCACCGCTGGCTTTCGTGAACCTGATCGCCCTGGCGCTGTTGTTCAATGTCGGCATGCGCTTGCTGCGCGACTATGACCAGCAACGCAAAGCCGGTATCAAGACGCCCGTCTTCGATTCCAGTCAGTTCAAGGACCTTGATCTTGATTTGCAGGCATGGCCGAACAGGAAGCAAGCGTCCGACGCAGTTCCCGAATCTACAGCACAAGTAGCCTCCGCACCTGCCACACCGTGATGCAAAAAAGGGCGCATGGATTTCATGGGCCCTTTTCAAATACCTGCTGTAATCGTCAATGCTTCAAACGCTCGCAGCGGAGGACTTTGCGCAACCCTTCAAACCGGTGCGCTCTTCGACCTCACCGGAACCGCTGATGTACCCGTACCGGGACAGATTCGGCATCAACATCGCGGCGATGAAAGTGATGGTCACGACGGCCGCGACATAAAAGAAGAAATACTCCTCGATACCTTGTGATCGCAACGACAAAGCGACGTATTCGGCGGTACCACCAAATGCCGCATTACCGACGGCATACGGAAAGCCCACGCCCAATGCGCGTACCGCAGGTGGGAACAGTTCCGCTTTGACGATCCCGGCAATCGGGGTGTAGAGCGACGCAATGGCCAGGCCACCAAACACCAGCAGGAACGCCGTAAACGGGCTGCTGACCGATTGCAGTGAATAGAGCAGGGGGATCACCAGCAGCATCGCCAGCCCGGAAAACATCAGCATGTGCGCCTTGATCCCGATACGGTCCGCCAGCAAGCCAAACAGTGGCTGGCAGAACATGAAACCGACCAGGGCCGCAGTCATGATGAAACTGACCGTTTCGGGACTGAAACCTGCGGAGATCACCAGGAACTTCTGCATGTAGGTGGTGAAGGTGTAGAAGTACAAAGAACCACCTATGGTAAACGCTACCACCAGCGCGACCGCTCGTTTGTGCTTGAACATGCCGCGCAGCGAGCCGGCGTCTTTACGGTTCATTTCTTTCCTGGTGGCGGTTTCATGCATGGCGCGCCGCAGATACACCACCACGATAGAGCTCAGGGCGCCGATGAAGAACGGAATCCTCCAGCCCCATTCGCGCAATTCTTCGCCGGTGAGGGTTTGCTGGAGAATGACCACAGTCATCAAGGCCAGCAACTGACCGGCAATGATGGTGAAGTACTGAAAGGAGCCATAGAAACAGCGACGACCAGGTGTCGCGATCTCACTGATGTAGGTGGCACCGGTTCCGTACTCTGCCCCTACCGATAAACCCTGAATGAGTCTGGCGACGACGAGCAAGACCGGGGCTGCCATACCGATGGTGTCGTAGGTCGGCATGACGGCGATCAGCAGGGAGCCGGCGCACATCATGAACACCGAGATAATCATCGAGACCTTGCGGCCGCGAGTGTCGGCAATCCAGCCGAAAATCCAACCGCCGAGCGGTCGCATGAAAAATCCAACGGCGAAGACGCCGGCGGTTGCGAGCAGTTGGGTGGTGGTGTCGCCTTTTGGGAAAAACGAAGCAGCAAAGTAGATGGCGGTATAGGCGTAAATGAAAAAGTCGTACCACTCCACCAGATTGCCCGAGCAGGCACCCATGATGGCTTTGACGCGATTCGGACCTTTCTCCTGATCGGTCTTGGCAGCGTGGTTGGCTGAGTCTGTGGTTGATGCGGACATGATGTTCACCCTTTCTTCAAGGCGAGACGATACGAGGAGTACACTGAGGCGTCTCCGACGTTGTTAGCTCGACGGGTTGATTTTTGCTTAACGCAGTGGCTTTGGCCTGTTGACGATCAAGACAAATGAAGAGGGGGGATGTACGCGAGAGGCCAGCTTTTCGCTGCCTGGGTAAACCGACCAGGTTGAGTAAGGAGAAACGTTGCAAATCATGGTGCAAACCCTCGAATCTTATTCTTGTAGTAAGTCGATCGCGCTAGGTGTCGACGTTGATTGCAAACTACCGCAGAGTGGAGGGAGTAATAAGTCGTCGGTCAGGCCTAACTGATATGTCGAAATTCTATAGCTTGGCTGCAGCCCCGGCGGGCCGGGGGATACAGCCGGGTCGAAGAACACTGGCCCTCACGACACGCGGTTTGCGGGGCACTCCAAGGTTCGCAAATGCGTTTACACTCATATCACTTTCGACGCATATCGCGCCGAGCCCGATTCTGACTGGCCTGGTAATGGATGTTGTTCAACTTAAAACCCTGATTCATGTTGCTGAGCTGGGCAGTCTCAGCAAAGCTTCTGATCGGCTTCACATTGCGCAACCGGCGCTTAGTCGACAAATTCGATTGTTGGAGAAAGAACTCGGTGCTTACCTGTTTGACCGACATGGGCGAGGCATGGAGATTACCGATGTCGGCAGAGAAGTACTGGCGCATGCCACCCGAATCATGGAAGAAATGGAGTCCATACGAAGCTCGGTGGTGGGTGGACGGTCTTCTTTTCGTGGAACGGTCGTCATTGGTACAACGCCAACGGTGGCGGAAATTGTTACCGTCCCTCTGGTGCGCAAGATCAGAGAGGAGCATCCAAATCTCGCCGTCAGGTTTTCCTCGGCCTTCAGCGGTTACTTGCTGGATTGGGTCCAGCGTGGTGAATTGGAGCTGGCCATTTCCTACGATCCTCAACCGCTGCATACACTGCGAATCGTACCGGTGATGATGGAAAATTTGCTGCTGGTTGGTCCCGCCAGTGCCAACCTGCGCATCGACACACCAGTGTCCTTTAAGTCTCTGGCCGAGCAGCAACTGATACTACCAAGCGTTCGACACGGGCTTCGCGTGATCATGGATAACTGTGCGCGTGAAGTCGGGATCAAACTAAAGACCAGCGTTGAAGCTGATTCTTTCGGAGCGATGATCGACCTGGTCCGCAATGGTTTCGGTTTGACCGCCTTACCTCTTGCATCGATTTACACACAAGTCGAAGCCGGCGTGTTGTCTGCCGCCCCCTTGATCGATCCCGTTCCCATGCGCAAGCTGGTTCAGGTCTTTCCGGCGGACAGACGGGTCAGCCCCGCGGCCAAATTTGTCGGGGATGCCTTCATTGAAATTGCTGCCGACCTGGTCAAACGCAAGATTTGGGCCGGACACATGCTATGAGCAACCGACATGTCCAGTTCGTCGGTATGTCACCACGTAACAGTCACCAACCCTTGACCGGAACCTTTAGAGGGGGACCATTGTTGGTTTCGAGGCACCACCGTTTTTTGCACTAGCCGCGTTGTCCATGAGCGGATATGTGGCCATGGAGATCATACGGCAGGCGCCTGAACGGGTGATGACACTGCCCCTGATAGGCGCCATGGTGCGACCGGACGATAAAGCCCGAGCAAGTGCGCGATGTGGCCTGTTGGCTCTTGCACCAATGGGCCGGTTCAAGGGCGAGCACCGCAACCGATACCCAGACTCATACATCCGCGCTGCATAGCTACATCCATTACCGACACCGTTAAGGCGTTGGCACAAGCGATAGGAAGAGAGGGCTTCGTTCGGCAGCAACAGGCGATTATCAAACGTGCGGACTTTCAGCCTGTACTTGCGACGATTGGGAGGATGACGAAATCACACCCCCCGGCAGAGTCCGAAGAGATCCATAGGCGCGTATGCACTCACGTCTGGTTGTTTTGGCTGAATGTGGAGATCTGCCACCGCTTGAGCATCCGCAGTTTGACGACGCAGCTGCTGATTCGATGGCTTGATGAATCGCCCACTTAGCCGTAGTTGTGCAGCTACCCACGACTTTCGTATTTTCTCACCACTGATGACACTGTTTTGAACCATCTAACGCTACTGCCAAGTGTATTCGGCATTTTTACATTGGGGATGCTACAAGTTCTGGTCTGGGGAGGTTCGTTCTTCCTGATAGCCGTGATGGCCGATCCGATCATGAAAGAGACCGGATGGGCCAGCCAATGGGTGTATGGCGCATTGTCTCTAAGCATTCTGGTTTCCGCGATGCTGGCGCCATTGATCAGCCGGCTTATCGCCCGCTACGGCGGCCGCCCCATCTTGGCCAGTAGCGGCCTGGGCATTGCCATCGGGTTGTTTCTGATGGCCAGTTCGACCTCGTTACCGATGTTTCTTTTGTCTTGGGCAGTGATTGGCGTCGGTATGGCGCTGGGGCTATATGAAGCGCTATTTGCCACTTTAGGTTCTCTATACGGGGAGCGGGCGGGCAGTGTGATTACCGGCATCACGCTTATTTCCGGGTTTGCGACAACGCTGTCCTGGCCCGCGGTTGCGCTGGTCATCGAGCACGTTGGCTGGCGCACGACGTGTGTTACTTATGGGGTGTTATTGGTCATTGCCGTGGCACCGCTTTATCTATGGGTGCTGGCGCCTGGTGCGGGACCACTCACAAAAAGCCAGGCAATGGGTGATGAAAACCTCTCAATCGATCGGCGGATCTATCTGCTGCTCACGCTGATTTTTGCGATGGGTGCAGTGATCATGACGGCGATATCGGTCCAGCTGATTTCATTGTTGCAGGGGCAGGGCTATTCGCTTGCAGCCGCCATCGGACTGAGCGCCTTGCTGGGTCCAAGCCAGGTAGGATCACGTGTCCTACAAGTGTTTTCGCGAAAGCGACACCCGATCTGGACAACATTGATCTCCGTGGTATTTGTAGCGATCGGTCTGTTGCTGGTGACTATAGCGCCGGCAATGACCGCGCTGGGTCTGGTGATCTACGGCGCGGGTAATGGCTTGCGGGCGATCGTTCGAGGCTTGCTGCCGCTGGCCCTGATGTCGCCCACCCATTATGTTTTGCTGATGGGGCGCATGGCTCGGCCTTCGCTCATTGGACAGGCCTTGACCCCCCTCGCGGGTGGATACCTGTTGCAGACCTGGGGTGCAGGTGGTGTGCTTGCGGGCCTGAGTTCGCTGGCCGTATTGAATGTGCTGTTGGTCTTGCTACTCATTCGGCTGGTGTGAAAAGAACAGTGCCGACCCTGCGACAGGTCAGCCGTGTACGCTGCTCAGATACTCGAACAACTTGGCCGCTTCCGGGGCGAGTTGCGCCTGACTCGCAACCCCCACGAACAAGGTACGGTGGGCCCAGTCATCGCTCAAGTCGACAGCGATCAAGCGGGTACCGAGCAATTCGGCACGCACCGCTGACAACGGCAAGATCCCGATGCCCAAGCCTGCTTCGATCATGCGACAGATGCCGTCGAAGCTGCTGACCTGAATCCGGACCTTGAGGATCTTGCCCGCACTCACGGCGGCATCGGTGATTCTGCGCAGCAACGAGCTGCCTTGGTTGAGCGCTACATAATCGAAGCCAAGCGTGTCGGCAAAGGACACGCTGCGCTCATTGGCCAGTTCATGGCCGACGGGCACCAGTAGCACGAGTCGGTCGTCACGGTAGGGTAGTTTGTACAGGCCCTCAGCCGGTACGTTATCGGCAAAAATGCCGATATCGGCACGCCCGTTTTCCACGGCTTGAATAATCGGTTCGCTGAGTGCTTCTTCAAGTCCGATACGCACGTTCGGGTTGGCGCGCAGGAACGACGCGAGGTCATCCGGCAGAAACTGGACGACGGCGGATGTGTTGGCGAACAACCGCACATGCCCGCGCACCCCGACCGCGTAATCACTGGCGTCGCACGCCATCCGGTTCACGCCTTCCAGAATCGTTCTGGCATGTTCAACGATCCCTTGTCCCGCCGCGGTCAGTTCGAGCCCCCTCGGCAAGCGCACGAACAGTGGGCACTGGGTCGTTCGCTCCAGCTCGGCCAGACGTTTGCTGGCCGCCGAGACCGTCATGTTGGCCTTTTCGGCGGCACGGGTCAGGTTGCCGGATTCGGCGGCGAAGATCAGCAGGCGCAAGGACAGCAGATCGAAATGCAGGGGATTAATCATCAAGAGGATCCAAGGTTTTCCAATCTGGAAAGAGTAGTGGCGAAATATGAAATTTTCATCTGCCCGGTTTGTGTCGATTATCCATGCCACAAGTACTCAACAAGAACGGGAAACGTCATGAGATTACCTCTGCAAGGTGTCAAGGTCGTGGAGCTTGGTCAACTGATTGCTGGGCCATTTGCGGCGAAAATGCTTGGCGAGTTTGGCGCTGACGTGATCAAGATCGAGCCTCCGGTCACCGGTGACCCGTTGCGCAAATGGCGCCTGCTGCATGACGGTACTTCCGTCTGGTGGGCCGCGCAATCTCGCAACAAACGTTCGCTGACCCTCGATTTACGCCAGCGTGAAGCCCAGCAGGTCGTACGCCAGTTACTGGTCGACGCGGATGTGCTGATAGAGAATTTTCGGCCAGGCACCCTGGAAAGCTGGGGGTTGGGCTGGGACACGCTGCACGCCCTGAATCCAAAACTGATCATGCTCCGGGTCTCTGGTTACGGCCAGACCGGGCCGTACCGTGACCGTCCCGGATTCGGCGTGATTGGTGAAGCGATGGGCGGATTGCGACATCTTTCCGGCGAGCCCGGGCGTACGCCCGTCAGGGTTGGCGTTTCCATTGGCGACTCGTTGTCGGCCTTGCACGGGGTGATCGGGATTCTGCTTGCCCTGCGTCATCGCGAACAGAACGGCGGTGATGGCCAGCAGATCGACGTGGCGCTGTACGAGTCGGTGTTCAACATGATGGAAAGCCTGTTGCCCGAATACTCGGTGTTCAACGTCGTTCGTGAGCCCGCCGGCAGCAGTTTGCCGGGTATCGCGCCGACCAATGCCTATCGCTGCCGTGACGGTGGTTTTGCCTTGATCGCCGGCAATGGCGACAGCATCTATCAGCGTTTGATGGAAGTCATTGGTCGCCGTGATCTGGGGGCTGATCCTGATCTGGCGCAGAACCACGGCCGAGTGTTGCAGGTTGAGCGCATCGATACCGCAATCTCCGAATGGACCGCGCAGCTCTCCCTCGACGAAGTCTTGTCGATCCTGACCGAGGCGCGCATCCCGGCCGGTAAGATCTACAACGCTGCCGACATAGCCCAGGACCCGCATTACCGAGCGCGCGACATGTTGCTCGACAGCCAGCTGGACGATGGCACGCCGGTGACCTTGCCCGGCATCGTCCCCAAGCTGGGGACCACGCCTGGCAGCGTGAGTCGCTCGGCGCCGACTCTTGGCCAGCATACCGCCGAGATTCTTGGCGAGCTCGGCATCGACGCTGCACAGCAAGCCGACTGGCGCCAACGCGGCATCATTTGAACCGGAGAATGAACATGCAACGTCTTTTCTTACAGGAAGTCGCCACCCGTGACGGCTTCCAGAATGAAGCGCGTTTTATCGAAACCGTCGACAAGATCGCCATGATCGACGCCCTCAGTCAGTGTGGTTTCGCCAAGATCGAGGTCACCTCGTTCACCTCGCCCAAAGCCATTACCGCACTGCGCGACGCTGAAGCGGTGATGCAAGGCATCCGCCGCAATCCGGCGGTGGAATACACCGTGCTGGTGCCTAATGTGCGCGGTGCCGAACGGGCCCTGGCGTGCAATATCGATGAAGCCAACTTGGTGATGTCGGTCAGCGAACCGCACAACCGTTCCAATCTGCGCATGAGCCGCGAGCAGTCGTTTGCCCAGCTCAGCGAAGTGGTCAGCGTCATTGGTCAGGGGCCGGTGGCGATCAATGTGTCGTTGTCGACCGTGTTCGGCTGCCCGATGCAGGGCGATGTTCCGGTGGGAGAGGTGTTGCACTGGGTCGAGCGCTTCGCCGAGCTGGGTGCTCGCGGAGTGACCTTGTGCGACACCACTGGCATGGCGTACCCGAGTCAGGTCGAGATGCTGTCCCGGGCCGTTCGTGAGCGTTTTCCGGCGCTACAACTGACTCTGCATTTCCACAATACCCGTGGCATGGGCCTGGCCAATGCGCTGGCCGCCATCGAGGCCGGGGTCGATCGTTTCGATTCATCCCTTGGCGGCCTGGGCGGTTGCCCTTATGCACCGGGGGCCAGCGGCAATGTGTGCACCGAAGACCTGGTGCACATGCTGCAGTTGATGGGCTTCAACACCGGGGTTGAGCTGGACCGGGTGTTGGCGGTCGCCGCGCAATTGCCGGGTTTGGTCGGTCACGATATTCCCAGCCAGATCCTCAAGGCCGGCAAACGTCTGGACCTGCACCCGATCCCCGCCCATGTCGCCAACCTGGAAAAACAGGTGCCGTCGGCCCGAGTCCAGGAGCTGCACTCATGATCGATCATCTCGACCATTTAGTGCTGACCACCATCGACCCCGTGGCTGCCGAGGATTTTTACGTGCGGGTCATGGGCATGCAGGTGCAAACCTTTGCTGGTGGGCGCAAGGCGTTCACTTTCGGCCAGCAGAAAATCAACCTGCACGTGCGTGGCCACGAGTTCGAGCCCAAGGCGCACTTGCCGGTGCCGGGAGCGCTGGACCTGTGTTTTATCGCCTCGATCCCTCTGGACCAAGTGATTGCGCACCTGGCCCGTGTCGACTGGCCCATCATCGAAGGCCCGGTGTTGCGCACCGGTGCCACCGGGGCGATCCGTTCGGTGTATGTGCGTGATCCGGACCTGAACCTGATCGAGATTTCCGAACCCGTCCAGCCGGAGCGTGCAGCATGAAAGTGGTATTTCTTGATAGCGATAGCCTGCCCGTAAGTATCGCTCGCCCGGCCTGGGTCACCGACTGGCAGGACCGCCCCGACACGGCGTCGGACCAAGTGGTGGACGCTGCACGGGGTGCCGATGCCGTGATCACCAACAAGGTGCGCATCGGCCGGGCCGAACTTGAGCAACTGCCGAACCTGCGCTTCATCTGCGTCGCGGCCACCGGTTACGACTGTATTGATCTGGCGGCCTGCCGTGATTTTGCCGTGACGGTGTGTAACGTTCCGGCCTACTCGGCACAAAGCGTCGCCGAGTCGGTGATCGCGTCAATCTTCGCCCTGCGTCGACAGCTGTTCGCTTACCAGGCTGCTGCGTTGCGGGACTGGCCGGATTCGCGGCATTTCTGCGTCCATCGCGCGCCGATCCGCGATGTTCAGGGCAGCGTGTTGGGCATCGTCGGTCGGGGCGGAATCGGTTTGGCCACGGCGCGTCTGGCGAGCGCCCTGGGCATGCAGTTGCTGTTTGCCGAACACCGTGGCGTGGTCCCGGTGCGCAAGGGGTACCAGTCCTTTGAAACGGTGCTGGCGCAAAGCGACGTGATCTCTCTGCACTGTCCATTGACCGAGCGCACCCGACACCTGATAGGGGCCATGGAACTGGCGCAGATGAAACCCGGCGCGTTGCTGATCAATACCGCTCGCGGACCGCTGGTGGATGAAGCGGCGGTACTCGATGCGCTGGACAGCGGTCGCCTCGGTGGCGCGGCCCTCGATGTGCTTTGCCAGGAGCCACCTCCGGCCGACCACCTTTTGCTCAATAGCCGCCATGCCAACCTGATCGTTACTCCACACGTGGCCTGGGCCAGCCAGAGCAGCCTGCAACGGCTGGCCGACGGCATCCTTGGCAACCTGCAAGGCTACCACTCGGGGAACCTGATCAACCTCGTGTCGTGAAGGCTTCACCACCCAACAAGAAGGTCCACACATGAAAACAATAACAATCACACCGGTCCGTCAGTTTGTCTCGTTGTTCATTGCCGCGCTGTCCCTGGGCGCATTGCTGCAGGTAACGCCTGCCGTGGCGGCCGCCATCGTGCCGCCAGGTGCTCCGGTGGTTGGGATGATCGATCACGTCGACCACATCGTCCTGACTGCCACCGACCCGCAAGCGACCATTCATTTCTACACCGAGGTGATGGGCATGCACCTGGAAAAATTCGGCGAGGGCCGGGTGGCTTTCACGTTCGGCAACCAGAAAATCAACATGCACGTGCGCGGTCATGAAATCGAACCCAAGGCCCACGTGCCCGTGCCAGGGGCCCTGGACCTGTGCTTTATCGCCAGCGCGCCACTGGACGAAGTCATCGCCCACCTCAAAACGGTGAACTGGCCGCTGGTGGAAGGGCCGGTTACCCGAACCGGGGCCCGGGGGCCCATTCGCTCGGTGTACCTGCGCGATCCCGATCTCAACCTGATCGAGATTTCCGAGTACATCCAGAAGTAATCATTCCCCCGAACACTCTTTCCCAGGCGATCGGTCGTGCAACGATGTGGCGGTCGGCTACCTGGGGAAATGCATCACGCCTGCGAGGAAGCCATCATGACAACAACAATTACACCCTCGATTGCCGAAAAAAAGCCGAGCCATTCACGACTGCGCCGAGTGTTCCGCCACCTGTATGTGCAGGTGCTGCTGGCGATTGTGCTGGGCATCATCTTCGGTCATTTCTACCCCAGCCTCGGCGAAGAAATGAAGCCCTTGGGCGATACGTTCATCAAGCTGATCAAGATGCTGATTGCACCGATCATCTTCTGCACCGTGGTCAGTGGCATTGCCAGCATGCAGAGCCTCAAGCGCATCGGCCGGGTCGGCTTCAAGTCGTTGCTGTACTTCGAAGTGCTGACCACCCTGGCGCTGGTGATCGGGCTGGTCGGGGTCAACCTGATGCAGCCTGGTACGGGCATGCACATCAATCCGGCGACCCTCGACGGCCATGCCATCGACAGCTACAGCAAGCTGGCCCATGAACAGAGTGTGGTGGGCTTTCTCACTCATATCGTGCCCAGTACCGTGTTTGGCGCCTTTGCCGAAGGCGATATTCTCCAGGTGCTGTTCATTTCCATCCTGTTTGCCTTCGCTTTGCAGATGCTCGGTGCTGCCGGCAAGCCGCTGCTGAACCTGATCGATCTGGTGGCCCAGGCGTTCTTCCGCATGGTCAAGATCGTGATGTATGTCTCGCCGCTGGGGGCCTTCGGCGGCATGGCCTTTACGATCGGCAAGTATGGCGTCGGCTCCTTGGGGGCGTATGGCAACTTGCTGATCTGCTATTACGTGACGGCGTTGTTTTTTGTGTTCGTGATTCTCAATCTGGTCGCGCGCCTGGCCGGTTTCAGCCTGTGGCAGTTTCTCAAGTACATCCGCGATGAGCTGTTTCTGGTGTTGGGTACCTCATCTTCGGAGTCGGCATTGCCTCGGTTGATGGGCAAGCTTGAGCGCCTGGGGTGCGAGAAATCGGTGGTGGGGCTGGTGGTGCCGTCGGGTTACTGCTTTAACCTCGATGGCAGCTGCATCAACATGACGGTGCTGGCGATTTTCATTGCTCAGGCGCTGGATATCCCCCTCGACCTGTGGCACCAGGTCACCTTGTTGTTGATTCTGTTGCTGACCTCCAAAGGCGCGGCCAGCGTCACCGGCGGTGCGTTCATTACCCTCGCGGCCACCCTTGGCACCCTGGATGTAATTCCGGCGGCCGGGTTGGTGCTGGTGCTTGGGGTCTACCGGTTTATTTCCGAGGGCGGGGCGTTGATCAACGTCATCGGCAATGGTGTCGCCACGCTGTTCATTGCCAAGTGGGAAGGGGCGCTGGACGAACAGAAGTTGGCGTCAGAGTTGCGCAATGGCTGTGCCCGGGAGGTTGAGGCTCAGTCCTGAACGAGTTGTCGCAAGACAGCCCCAAGACCGCCCGGTCCACGAAAGCTGGGTGGTTTTGGGTTTCTAAATCGGGTGGTTTGAAGGTTTTCGCAAAACCGATCGACTGCATTTGGTAGGTTGACTGTCTGCTCTTGGTCGATTCTGTTAAAAAGCCGGTCTGCCTAAACTGCCTGATCATTGACTAGTGAAAACGCCTTTTTTTGCACGCTGCTACGTGAAATCCGAGTCCGGAAGCCTCTGCCAAAAGTAAAGATTTCAATGTCAGACGCATACTTTTCTGATGCGCAAATCATGGCCGACTTTTTCAACAGAATCGGCCGATTGCTGCCTATCGAAAATGGCAGTAATCGACTCATGGCTGCCATCGTCGTGGTTTGCTTTCAGGCTTGTATCCGCTGGTGCTCACTTTCGCATCGTTTGAGCATCAGAATCGAGGCTCAGTCGCGGTTTAGTACTGCTTTGTGTTTACTGATTGCGAGCGAGGTGGCCCTCAGCCGGCGAAAAAACTATGAGCCAAAAAGTTGCAAGAATGCAGTTCAATGCTGTTTTGCTGCCCTTATCCGTATAAGAATTTGCATCAGGATGAAAATTGCAATGGGCGCCATTGCAATGACCGCTGATCTTGGAGACAACTCCATGCCCAGCAAATGCGCTCCGGAGTAAAGCAACTTCAACAGGTTCAGGACGTAGTAGGTGATGGCGATAATGGAGAGGCCTTCAACCGCTCGTTGAATCTTGATCTGTGCATCCGCTCGCGCGTTCAGGCTTTTCAATATTTCGGCGTTTTGCTCCTCCATCTCCACCTGGACGCGTGCCTGCAAGAGTTCACCCAGATTGGCCACGCTTTTCGCCAGCACGTCGAGCCGTTGTTCCGTAACGGCACAGTATCTCACTGTTGGTTTGAAGCGCCGCTCGATGAAAATCCCCAGACGCTGACAATCACCGGCGCGGTTTTCCCGCAGTTCTGCCAAGCGTTCAAACACGAGTTGTGCATACGCTTGTGTGGCGCTGAAGCGATGGCGGTGTTTGGCTGAGAGGCTGACGACTTTGGCTGATAGCTCTGCGATTTCTGAAAGCAGGGCTTTTGTATTGCTTCTATCGGGCGCAGCGTTTCGCTCCGACAGATCGGCCAGCGTTTTATCGAAAACATTGAGCTGGGAACTCAATTGCTTTGCCGCGGGCAGCGAAAGCGAGGCCATCATGCGATAGGTTTCAATCTCGAGCAGCCGGCGAATCATGCGCCCTTGGCGATAGGCGTTGAGATGATTGTTGATGAACAGAAACCGGTTTTCACCGCATTCGCTCAAGCGGAAATCGCTCCAGACGGCAGCATCGCCGCCCCCTATGGATGATCCGCACGGATCCTTGAATCCATATTCCGAGTGATCTCCCGTCCAGGAATCGCTGCTGCGAACCACTATTTGCACACTGTTGATCAACAGCTGGGTGTAGGGGGTGATTTTTACCGCCAGGGCATCAGGCAAGGTGCTCCAGTGCGGACTATCCGTTGGCGCGGTGACGACGTAAGTGAGAGTAAAGAACTCGGCATGTCGTTCCCATTTCAGCCAGTGCCCGTCAAGTCTGGTGATCCCTTGGGGGATTTCACCACTAACCGGTTCATCATAGAGACTGTTGAGAAGTGACTGACGCTCGCTTTCGTTGCCCATGACGGCCATGTGAAAAACATGGGCCGGTTCGCTGAAGTACAGAGAGGGGCGGGCGTGCAGTTCGTTATGAAGCGAATGTCGTAACGGGTGCATGGTGCTTATGCCTTGAGCGCTGAGTCTTTGCCGCAGTTAACGATTCCCACGACAAAGTGAGTCAGGGCATCCGTCAGTTTTTGTTCCGGGAGTTGTGTGCTCTGCCAGAGGGATTGTCCGTAAAGCATTCCGATGACAGCTTCCGTGATGAGTCCGGTGCGGTCGCTGATGCAGCCATGCTCACCGCGTTCAGCGGCGATGATTGTTCTCAACAGGGCGACATAGCTGCTCTTGAGTCGGTTGATTTCCTGCTGTTGCTCATCGGTCAAATTGACGAATTCACGTGTCACCAGCAGAAGACGGTGCTTTTCTGCCAGATTGAAAGCCACGAATGCATGTACAAAGCGGTGGAGGCGATCACGGTGAGACCTGGCTCCACGCATACGACGTTTGGTGTCGGCCAACAGGTCAGACACCGCGCCTTCAATGAGTTCGAATAACAAACACTGTTTGTTCTCGATATGCGCGTAAAGCGAGCCGGCATGCAGCCCCAGTTGCGCTGCAAGATCGCGCAGGCCTATCGCCTGATAACCGCGCGTCGCGAAGAGTTCCAGCGCCACATCAAGAAGACGGTCTCGGGCACTGCCGGGTTCGGATTTCGAGTAGATAGTGGCCGCAGGCATGGTGCTGTCCTGTGTTCTTGGACGGGGTACTTGCCGACTGTTGCCGGACAAATTGGGTTTGACCAAATGTAAGACAACAGGCATCTTACGTAAAGACTAATCGCGGAGGTGTTTTATGGATGGGCAAACGGTCGTAATCGTCGGTGGCGCTTCGGGTCTGGGGCTGGAAACTGCCAAGCTGATGCGCAAGCGCGGGGCAGCGAAAATCGGCATCATCGATAGAAATGAGCAGTTGATGGCTGCCGCGGCGGAAGTGCTTCGCGCCGATGGTTGCGAAGTTGCCACTGCGGTGGGCGATATCTCCCGGCAGGAGTCGGCCCATGGCGCTTTCCAGCAAATCGTCGATGCGCTGGGACGCGTACATTGTCTGGTCAACAGCGCTGCGATTTATCCGCGCAAGGGCATTTTCGAGATCACTGACGAGGAATGGGATCTGGAAAACGCGGTGAACATCAAAGGCACTTACCACATGATGGTCGCCGCGGTGAAACACATGCAGGCCTACGTGGCGGCGCCTGCCGTGACCGGCCGCATCGTCAATGTCACCTCGGTCGACGCTTTCAAGGCTCATCCGCAGAACGCCCACTACGCAGCGACCAAAGCGGCGGTTGTCAGCCTGACCAAATCCTTTGCCGAGGCCTGTGCCAAGGATCAGATCCTGGTCAATTCGGTGGCGCCCGCAGGTTTCGCAACCGAGCGCGCAAAGCAGTTGGGCTTCCTCGGTGAACTGGCTGCGGCCAACCCGCTGGGCCGCGCAGCCGAGCCTGCCGAGATTGCCGAGTGGATCGTCATGATGGGCAGCAGTCGCAACAGCTATGCCACCGGTGAAAACGTGATTGTCAGCGGGGGCTACATCTATGCCTGATTCAGTATCGGTGCCGGCGATCTACCGTCGGGCTTTGGTCACGGGCGCCACCAGCGGTATCGGCAAGGCCGTAGTGCTGGCATTGCGCGATGCCGGTTTACAGGTGATTGCAGTCGGTCGCAGTCCCGAAGCGTTGGCCGAGTTGCGTTCGCAACCGGGCGTGACGGTGGTCGAGGCTGATGTGCGGCAAGCCGATGCGTTCACCGAAATCCTGGCACGCTACCCGGTGGATGTACTGGTCAACAACGCTGGTGTTTTGTCCACTCGGTCCTCGTTCCAGGAAATGGATCCGGCGGAAATCGACAACATGTTCGACATCAATCTGAAGGCACCCTTGCACCTGACACGTAAGGCATTGCCCGGAATGATCGAGCGTGGCCATGGGCATCTATTCTTCATTGGTTCCAGTGCTGGTCGTGCGCCACATCCCGGGGCAGCTGTTTATGGTGCGTCCAAGGCGGGTATCAGCTTGTTCTGCGATGCATTGCGCTGCGACTTGCTCGGCAGCGGGGTGCGCGTGACGGAAATTGCCCCAGGACGGGTCCAGACGCAACTGTACAAAGCTGCCATGGGCATGGAGGCCGCTGGCGCCGAGTTGTACGACGGGTATGAGTCGATCATGCCGGAAGATATTGCGACGTTGCTGTTGGCCGCATTGAGCCTGCCTCAGCAAGTGGACGTGTCTCGCCTGGAGGTTTTCCCGACTGCTCAGGCAGTGGGCGGGGCACGCATGGTCAAGACCAGGGGTTGATTATCAGGGCCGGGATTTCATCGATCCCGGTCGACACTTTTACGAGTGTCTGAAGCAGCCGATTACCGTGTGACAGTGCTTGACTACATGTAAGACAACATATAACTAACATTTCAAGCGGGCTTGATTGCCTCTTGTCATGAAATCAGGAATTTCAGGGGATACGACGATGACTGCTACTTCATGCCGGGTCGGCGTGGACATAGGTGGGACCTTTACCGATATCGCGCTTGATGTGGGCGGGGTATTGCACTCAACCAAAATTCTTACCGACTATGAGCTGCCAGAGCGCGCCATTCTCACCGGTGTGAAAAGTGTCATCGATGCCGCCGGCCTGAAGCTGTCTGACATTGACCAACTGATCCATGGCACCACCCTGGCCACCAACGCGCTGATCGAGCGGCGCGGGGCCAGGACTGCATTCATTACCACGGAAGGATTCCGTGACACGCTGGAAATGCGCACCGAAAACCGCTTCGAACAATACGACATCAACATCACGTTGCCGCCGCCGCTGATTGAGCGCGAACACCGCTACACCTTGCGCGAGCGCCTGGATGTGCACGGTGATGTGCTGATCGCGCCTGAACCATCCGATATCGATGCGCTAGTCGAGCGAGTGGCCGAAGGCAACTACGAGAGCATCGCGGTTGGCCTGATTCACAGTTACGTCAATGGTGCCCACGAACGCCTGTTGCGCGATGCCTTGCAGCGCCGCTTGCCGCATGTGTCCGTGTCGATTTCCAGCGAAGTCTCTCCGCAGATGCGCGAGTTCGAGCGCTTCAATACCGTTTGTGCCAATGCCTACGTCAAGCCGTTGATCAAGTCCTATCTTGATCGGCTGGTGGTGACACTCAAACAATCCGGTGCCGATTGCCCGGTGTTCATGATCCACTCCGGTGGCGGAATCATTTCGGTGCAGAGTGCGGCAGAGTTCCCTGTGCGGCTGGTCGAGTCCGGCCCGGCCGGTGGTGCGATTTTCGCAGCCGACATCGCACGCAAATACTCACTGGATTCGGTGGTTTCCTTCGACATGGGCGGTACCACGGCGAAGATCTGTCTGATCGAAAACCAGGTACCCAAGACCGCCAAGACCTTTGAAGTCGCACGAACCTATCGCTTCAAGAAAGGCAGCGGCATGCCGATCTCGATCCCGGTGGTGGAAATGGTCGAGATCGGTGCCGGTGGCGGCTCGATTGCCAGCATCGACAGCATGCGCCAGATCCGGGTCGGTCCACACAGCGCGGGCTCCGAGCCGGGGCCGGCCTGCTACGGTCGTGGCGGCCTGGAACCGACCATCACCGATGCCAACCTGTTGCTGGGTCGCCTCGATCCGGACAACTTCGCCGGTGGCGCGATGCGCCTGTCCATCGATAACGCCGCTTCGGCCACTGCGCGAGTCATCGGTGCACCTCTGAACATGGAAGCGGTCACCGCTGCCTACGGTGTCTGCGAAGTGGTCGATGAAAACATGGCCAACGCGGGGCGCGTGCATGCCGTTGAAAGCGGCAAGGACATCGCGGAATACACCATGATCACCTTCGGTGGCGGTGGTCCGCTGCACGCTGCGCGCCTGTGCGAAAAAATGGGCGTGTCGCGCTTCCTCGTGCCAGCGGGTGCTGGCGTCGGGTCGGCTATTGGCTTTCTGCGTGCGCCATTTGGTTACGAGGCAGTACGCAGCGCTTTTGTGCGCCTTTCTGAGTTCGATGCGCCACAGGTCAACTCCCTGATTGATGACATGAAGTCCGAGTCCATCGGTTTCCTGCGCCAAGGCATGCCTGAAGGCGAGCCTGAACTGGAGTGCACGGCGTTCATGCGTTACGTCGGCCAGGGCTGGGAGATTCCCGTTTCCCTGCCATTCAAGCCATTCAGCAGCAGTGACACCGCAGAGTTCAAGACATTGTTTGAAGCGGCTTATACCCAGTTCTTCGGTCGCCCGATCGAAGGTCCGGATGTCGAGATCGTCAGTTGGTCGGTCAAGGCCAGCTCACCGCTGTTGCCGGTGCAGCCGGTCGAGCAGATCAGCGCTTCGCATCGTGCCCACGAGGTTTCGCGTAGAGGAGTCTTCGACGTCGTCAGCGGTGGCTTTATCGATGCCGGCATCTTTCAGCGCGAGGAGTTGCAACCGGGTGCTCGTGTCGATGGCCCGGCCATCATCGCCGAGCGCGAAACGTCGACCTTCGTGTCGTCCTCCTTCACCGCCACGGTCCAGCCTGACGGCTGCCTGCTGGTTGTTCGACGCTAAGCGTCACTTGCATAGAAGGCGATTTTCCCATGAGCGATACCTTGATCGATATTCAAATGCAGGTGATGTGGAATCGCCTGATTTCGGTGGTTGAAGAGCAAGCCCTGACGCTGATCCGCACCGCATTTTCGACCAGCGTGCGTGAAGCTGGCGACTTGTCCGCCGGCGTCTTCGACCGGTCTGGCAACATGCTTGCCCAAGCGGTTACGGGCACCCCGGGACACGTCAACACCATGGCCGAGGCGGTGGTGCATTTCATCAACGACATTGGCCAGGACAACATCTTCGAGGGCGATGTCTACGTGACCAACGACCCGTGGAAGGGTACGGGCCACCTGCATGACATCACCATCGTTTCGCCCTCGTTCTACAAGGGCGAGCTGATCGGTTACTTCGCGAGTACTGCCCACGTGGTCGACATCGGCGGCCGTGGCTTTGGTCCGGATGCCCGTGAAGTCTACGAAGAAGGCCTGTTCATCCCGATCATGAAGTTGTTCGAGCGTGGCAAGGTCAACCGCGACTTGATCAATATTCTGCGCAACAACGTGCGTGAGAATGATCGGGTGGTGGGTGATTTCTATGCGCTGTCGGCCTGCAATGAAACCGGCCACAAGCGCCTGTTGAGCATGCTCGAAGAGTTCCGCCTGGAAAACCTGGAGCACATCGGCGGCTTCATTCTGGAGCACAGTCGCCGTGCGACGCTGGAGTGCTTCAAGTTGTTGCCGCACGGCACCTACCAGAACAGCATGACCCTGGACGGCTACGACGTTCCAGTGACCTTGTCGGTGACGCTGACGGTCGGGCCGGACGGCATCCTGACCGATTTCAACGGCACTTCCGGCATGAGTCAATTCGGTATCAACGTGCCGCTGGGGTATGCCAAGGCCTACGCCTGCTATGGCCTCAAGTGCATCGTCGCTCCCGAGATCCCGAACAACTCGGCGTCCCTGGCGCCGTTCGATGTGGTGGCGCCCGATGGCTGCATTCTGAATGCCAAACACCCGGCACCGGTATCGGTGCGTCACGTCCTCGGACACTTCGTTCCTGACCTGGTGCTGGGGGCGCTGCACAAATGCCTGCACGGCCAGGTTCCGGCCGAGGGCGCCAGTGCGTTGTGGAACCTGCACCTGAGTGTCCGTCCTCTGGTAAGTAATCCGGATGGGCGAAATGCCGAGATGCTGATGTTCAACAGTGGTGGCATGGGCGCGCGCGCGGCGAAGGATGGCTTGAGTGCCACGGCGTTCCCGAGTGGTGTGCACACCATGCCGGTCGAGGCCACCGAGCATGCGGGGCCGGTCATTGTCTGGCGTAAAGAGCTGCGTAATGGCTCTGGCGGCGCCGGTCAGTTGCGTGGTGGTTTGGGGCAGGAGATCGAAGTGTCCGCTGCCGAGGGTTACTCGTTCCGCTTCAGCGCGATGTTCGACCGCATTCTTTTTCCCGCTCGTGGTCTTGAAGGTGGCAAGGAAGGTGCCAAGGGTTATGTCGGCCTGGACGACGGCACGCTGTTGCGCGGCAAGGGCCAGCAGTTCGTGCCTTCGGATCGCCGGCTGATTCTCAGCCTGCCGGGCGGTGGTGGTTACGGCGATCCGCGTCAGCGTCCTCGCGAAGAGGTCGAGCGTGACCTGCGCTTTGGCTACATCAGTGCCGAGCAAGCGCGTGACGATTATGGCTATGAAGCCGGGCAGGGGAGCAAGTGATGGAATTTCAAAGTTCGCGGGTCAGAACGGTCAAGAGTTCGCCAAGCATGGCGGTGTCAGTTCTGGCCAAGAAAATGCTCGCTCAAGGCGAGCCGGTCATCAACCTCAGTCTGGGCGAGCCGGATTTCAACACCCCGGCCCACGTCATCGAGGCGGCCTACCAGGCAATGCTTGGCGGCAACAACCACTACACCGCGCCCAACGGCTACGAGGTGTTGCGTCAGGCCATCGTCGACAAGTTCTCTCGCGAAAACGCGCTGAACTACGGACTGGACGAAATCTGCGTGGCCAATGGCGCCAAACAGCTATTGTTCAATGCCTTTCTGGCAACGCTGGAGCCGGGCGACGAGGTCATCACGCCTGCACCTTATTGGGTGTCCTACACCGATATGGTGCTGCTCAACGGTGGTGTGCCGAAGGTCATTCCCTGCGGTTCCGAGTACGGTTTCAAGCTTGATGCTGCACGGCTTGAAGCGGCCATTACGCCGAAAACGCGCTGGTTGATGCTCAACTCGCCGAACAATCCCTGTGGTGCGATTTACACCCGGGAAGAGTTCGCGGCGCTGGGTGCCGTGTTGCAGAAACATCCGCGGATCCTGGTGATCTCCGATGAGATCTACGAGCACATCATTCTCGGCGACAAGCCCTTTGTCCCATTCGTGACGGCGTGCCCTGAGTTGCGTGAGCGCACCCTGCTGATCAACGGGGTGTCCAAGGCCTACGCCATGACGGGCTATCGCCTGGGCTATGCAGCGGGTCCGAAAGAACTGATCGTCGCGATGAACAAAACCCAGTCGCAGACCACGACATGCCCCTCGGCCATCTCACAGCTGGCAGCCGCAGCGGCGTTGAGCGGTCCGCAAGACTTCGTGCGTGACGCCAATCGTGAGTATCAGGCCCGAGGCGCAATGGTCGTCGAAGGCTTGGCGGCAATCGACGGTCTGGAATTGCAGATGCCGGAAGGGGCGTTCTATGCCTTCCCGAAATGCTCGGCATTTATCGGCAAGCGTAGGCCCGATGGGCAAGTGATCGCGACCGATACCGACCTTGCCAACTATTTGCTGCAGGTCGGCAAGGTCGCGACGGTCCCGGGTTCTGCGTTTGGTCTTGAACCCTACATTCGCTTGTCTTTCGCCACATCCCGGCAACAGCTTGAACAGGCCATCGTGCAGATGCGCGATGCGCTGGCCCTGCTGGTTTAAGCGTTGCAGTCACTGACTAATTCGAGATTGATCTGATGAGCAAGCCTTTCAAACGACTGTTGATTACCGGTGCTGCCGGCCGCTTGGGCAAGGTCTTGCGCGAGCACCTGCGCGACCTTGCCGATGAGCTGCGCCTGACCGATATCGCTGACATGGGCGCGGCGGCGCCGCACGAGCAACTGGTGCGCTGCGACCTGGGTAATCTGGCGGACGTACTGCCGCTGGCCGAAGGCGTTGATGCGATCATCCACGCAGGTGGCGTACCGCTGGAAAATACCTTCGCCGCGATCCTCAACGGCAACATCGTCGGTACCTACAACATCTATGAAGCCGCACGTCAGCATGGTGTGAAGCGAGTGGTTTACACCAGCTCCAACCATGCCATTGGTTTCTACGACCGTACCGAAACCATCGACTCCACTGCTGCGCATCGCCCCGACAGCCTGTACGGCGTGAGCAAATGCTTTGCCGAGGATCTGGGGCGCTATTACTGGGACAAGTTCGGCGTTGAGTCGGTGAATCTGCGCATTGGCTCTTCGTTCGAAGAGCCGTTGGATCGCCGCATGCTGGCGACCTGGTTGTCGTTCGCCGACTTTGCTCAGTTGGTGGAGCGCTCGCTGACTGCGCCGCGCGTTGCGCACATGATCGTCTACGGCATGTCGGCCAACCGTGAATCGCTTTGGGACAACCGCACGGCCTCGTCGATTGGCTACGTGCCAAAGGACAGCGCCGACGATTACCGCGAAAAAATCGAAGCGAAATTCCCGCCCCTGGACCCCAATGAGCCTGCAGCGCGCTACCACGGTGGCAATTTTGCCGGCGCAGGCCACTTCGAAGATCCGAAGTAACGTTTCCCCATCGAATTCTCAGAGGTCCGAACCATGGCTTCGACAGCTACAAAGCAACACTACGACGTAGTGATCGTGGGCGGCGCGGTGAACGGCAGTGCCACGGCTTATTTCCTGGCCAACAACCCGGACTTCACCGGGTCGGTGCTGGTCATCGAGCGTGACTGGACCTATGCGCAGTCGGCCACGGCGCTCTCCAGCAGCTCGATCCGCGTGCAGTTTTCCAACCCGATCAATATTCAGATCTCTCGGTTTGGCGCGCAGTTTATCCGGGATTTCCCGCAGCTGATGGAGGTCAATGGGGACAAGCCTGATCTCGCCTTCAAGGAAAACGGTTATCTGTTCCTGGCCGACCAGAAGGGCTTCGACGTGCTCAAGCGCCTGCACCAGACCCAGCTGGACAACGGTGCCGACGTGACCCTGATGGACACCGATGCGCTGATCAAGCGTTTCCCCTGGGTCAATCCCGACAGCCTGGCTGGCGGAACCTATGGCGAGAAGGATGAAGGCTGGTTCGACAACTACGGCATCATGAACGGCTTTCGCAAGAAGGCGCGCTCACTGGGTGTCGAGTACATCGAGAACGAGGTGGTCGAGGTATTGCGCAAGGGCGATCTGGTCACTGGTGTGACCTTGGCCAGTGGCGAGCGCATCACCTGTGAATACCTGGTCAACACCGCCGGCACCCGCGGGCCCACGGTGGCAAAAATGGCCGGTCTGCAGATCCCGGTCGAGCCGCGTCGGCGCTCGTTGTTCGTTTTCGACTGTCATACACCACTGCAAGGTGTGGTCCCGCTGACGATTGATCCGACCGGTGTGTTTTTTCGCCCGGAGGGTCATCTGTACCTCGGCGGCACTTATCCCAAAGTCGATCCGCAAGTCGATTTCGATGACTTCGAGGTGCTGCACGACGAATTCGACGAAGAGGTCTGGCCGATCCTCGCCGAGCGAGTGCCAGCGTTCGAGGCGATCAAGGTGGTCAACTCCTGGGCCGGGCACTACGACTTCTGCGTGCTGGATCACAACGCAATCGTCGGACCGCACAACGAGGTGCGCAACTTCCTCTTCTGCAATGGCTTCAGCGGTCATGGCCTGCAGCAGGCGCCCGCGATTGGTCGCGGCCTGAGTGAGCTGATCACTTACGGCGAATACCGCAGCCTGGATCTGAGTGCGCTGTCTTACGAGCGCGTGGTGGAAAACCGTCCCTTTTTGGAAGACTCGGTCATCTGACCGCGTGGCCTGATGGAGAATAACGATGACTAACAACAATTCCACGGCGACCCGCACAGGCGGTCAGGTGCTGGTAGATGCATTGCGCATCAACGGCGTCGAGCGTGCTTTCTGTGTGCCTGGTGAAAGCTATCTGGCAGTACTCGATGCGCTACATGATGCCAAGGATGATATCGAGCTGATCGTCTGCCGTCAGGAAGGCGGGGCGGCTTACATGGCCGAGGCTTACGGCAAGCTGACGGGCAAGCCGGGTATCTGTTTCGTGACTCGTGGTCCGGGCGCAACCAATGCTTCGGTGGGTGTGCATACGGCGTTTCAGGATTCCACGCCAATGATCCTGTTCATCGGCCAGGTGGCCCGGGATCAGGTAGAGCGCGAAGCCTTCCAGGAGATCGACTATCGCCGCATGTTTGGCCAGATGGCCAAATGGGTCGTCGAAGTGGACGACGCTGCGCGTTTGCCGGAACTGCTCAGCCAGGCCTTCCATCGCGCCACCAACGGTCGACCGGGGCCGGTCGTCGTGGCGTTGCCGGAAGACATGCTGACGGATCGGGTGGATGTCGCTGATGCCGGCCCTGCGCAGGCCATCGAGCCGGCTGCTTCGCCTGCTTCGCTCGAACAGCTGCAAAGCCTGATCGGTCAGGCGCAGCGCCCGCTGGTGGTGCTCGGTGGCGGCGGCTGGAGCGGGGAGGCGGTGGACAATATCCGCGTGTTTATCGAGAAACAGAACCTGCCGGTGGCAGCATCGTTCCGCTGCCAGGATCTGTTCAACAACACGCTGCCCAATTACGCCGGTGACCTGGGCCTGGCGGCCGGTCCTGAGTTGGTTGAGGCGGTAAAAAAATCGGATCTGTTGCTGGTGATCGGCGCGCGTTTGGGCGAGATGACCACGGGTGGCTATTCGCTGGTCAATATCCCGGTGCCGAAGCAAAAGCTGGTTCATGTGCATGCGGGCATTGAGGAGTTGGGGCGGGTTTATCAACCCACCCTGGCGATCAATGCCGGGATGAAAACCTTCGCGGCGCAGGTGGCTGCCTTGCCAGCCGTCAACCCGCAAGGGCTGGCTGACTGGACGACACAACTCAACCGTGGCTACCGCGCGAACTTCGACTGCCCGGCCTCACCGGGTCCCGTGCAGATGAGCGAGGTCATCGCCTGGCTCAATGATCGCCTGCCCCACGACAGCATCATCACCTGCGGTGCTGGGAACTACACCGGCTGGGTGCATCGCGGCTATCAGCACCGCACCTTCCGTACGCTGCTGGGCCCAACCAACGGCTCCATGGGTTACGGGGTGCCGGCTGCGGTGGCGGCCAAAATCACTGCTCCAGAGCGTACGGTCGTTGCATTCGCCGGCGATGGCTGTTTCCTCATGAACGGTCAGGAGCTGGCAACGGCCGCCAACTACGACGCTCGTCTGGTGGTGATCGTGGTGAACAACGGCATGTACGGCACCATCCGCATGCACCAGGAGCGCAGCTATCCAGGTCGCGTTTCTGGCACCGAACTGCATAACCCGGATTTCGCCATGTTGGCCCGTTCCTACGGCTTCCATGCCGAGACGGTCGTGGCGACCGAGCAGTTCGCCGAGGCCTTCGAGCGGTGTGTCGCTTCGCAGAAACCTGCATTGATCGAGATTCAGGTCGATCCGGAAGCGCTGACGCCTCGAATGACCCTGAGCCAGATACGCGAAAAAGCCCTCGCTTCGCGCTGATTGACCTCGGGCGGGACGGATTGAACGTCCCGCCTTTTTTTTGCCTTCAAATTATACGAGCGCCTCATCATGAGACTTGCCGATCCTGAACTGCTGCGTGAATCTTGCTACATCGATGGTCAATGGGTGGCGGCTGACAACGCTCAAACCATCGACGTTACCAACCCGGCCACCGGTGAAGTGATCGGGCGTGTACCGCGTATGGGGGCCAGTGAAACCCGGCGAGCGATCAACGCTGCCCAGGCCGCGCTACCCGCCTGGCGCGCACTCACGGCCAAGGAACGGGCGGCTCGGCTGCAAGCCTGGTTTCGCGAAATCATGAACCATCAGCAAGATCTCGCGCAGATCATGACCGCCGAGCAAGGCAAGCCACTGGCCGAGGCACGGGGCGAAATTGCTTTTGCTGCGGCTTACGTGGAGTGGTACGCGGAGGAGGGCAAGCGCATCTATGGCGATGTAATCCCATCCCCCCATGCTGATCGACGATTGATCGTGACCAAGGAGCCTATTGGTGTCTGCGCGGCGATTACCCCGTGGAACTTCCCGGCGGCAATGATTACTCGCAAGGCTGCGCCTGCGTTGGCAGCGGGGTGTACTCTGGTGCTGAAGCCGGCTTCGCAAACGCCATTCAGTGCGCTGGCACTCTGCGTGCTGGCTGAGCGGGCTGGTATTCCCCGTGGTGTGTTGAGCGTGGTCACGGGCGATTCCGGCGCAATCGGTGGTGAGCTGACCTCCAGTCTGATCGTGCGCAAACTGTCGTTCACGGGCTCTACGCCGATTGGCATCAAGCTCCTTGAACAGTGTGCCGCCACGGTCAAAAAAGTCACCATGGAGCTGGGTGGCAACGCACCTTTCATTGTGTTTGATGATGCGGATCTCGACGCAGCGGTCGAAGGGGCGGTGATCGCCAAATTTCGCAACGCCGGGCAGACCTGCGTGTGCGCCAACCGTTTCTTTATCCAGGACGGCATCTACGATCGCTTTGTTGAGAAGTTCGCCGAGCGGATCAAGGGTCTGGTGGTGGGCGAGGGCACTCAAGCGGGCATCGAAGTCGGTCCGATGATCGACGCCAAGGCGCTGGCCGGTGTCGAGGCCTTGGTGATCGAGGCTCGGGAGGCTGGAGCGCGGGTGGTGGCGGGAGGCAAGCGTCACGCCTTGGGTGGTGCCTTCTACGAGCCGACCTTGCTGGCCGACGTGACCGCCGATATGCGTCTGGCTCAGGAGGAAATCTTTGGGCCGGTGGCGCCCTTGTTCCGCTTCAGCAGCGAGAGCGAGGTGATCGCCCTGGCCAACGCCACGGAATTCGGCCTGGCCTGCTATGCCTACGCACGCGACCTGGGGCGCGTGTGGCGGGTATCGGAGGCGCTGGAGTACGGAATGGTGGGTGTAAACGTGGGCGTACTGGCCACAGAAGTTGCGCCATTTGGTGGAGTCAAATCTTCTGGTCTGGGGCGCGAAGGATCGCGCTACGGTATCGAGGATTACGTCGAGATCAAGTATCTGTGTCTCGGGCTTGGCTGATGAGGTGAAACAGCAGGGCGGAGATCACTCTCCGCTCTGTACCAGGCGCTGATAACGCGAGAGGCTTTCTTCAAGATGCTTGCGCAATGCATTGCGGGCACCGTTGATGTCGCCCATGGTAATCGCCGAAAGAATCGCACCGTGTTCTCGGCCGATTTTCTTTATGTGTGTCTGGCGGCTCTTGCCTGTGGATTGCCCGTGCTTGAGGTGCAGGTCAAAGATGATGTCCGGCCCCAACGCCTCTAGAAGCTGGGTGAAGTGAGGGTTGTTGGTGGCACGGGCGATAGCGAGGTGAAATTCGAAATCGGCCTTGGCCTCTTCTTCAAGGTCGCTTCCATCCAATGCATTGAAGCGATCGAAGGCTTGCGTGATGTCGGCCATGCTGGTCGGGCTGCGGCGTTCGGCGGCTCTGGCAACGGACTCGGTTTCAATACCCAGGCGAAGCTCCAGTATTTGGGCTGCCGCGCGGACATCATCTACGGCGGTGCTGAGAGCATAGCCAATGCGCTTTACATCTTGCTCGACGACAAACACGCCCACGCCTTGCCGTGCG
>Ga0207428_10001136_pt1 | contig 28891 bp, 27 predicted proteins | sample RhiMethybrSRZTD1_FD_187600 | JGI IMG/M metagenome (GOLD analysis project Ga0207428, IMG submission 187600) | Populus rhizosphere microbial communities from Tennessee, USA - Rhizosphere MetaG P. TD hybrid SRZTD1 (SPAdes) (version 3) | ecosystem: Host-associated > Plants > Roots > Rhizosphere >...
TCGGGTCATAGGGTGCGCCGTAGGTGGTGCTGCGCCGGATGATGCGGTGAATGTTCACATCGGCGAGCACCGCCATCTCGGTATCGCGCGGGTTCATGCGCCGCATATGCGAGCCGAGCGGCACCTTCCGGCCGTCCGGATCCGCGGCATAGGTGAAGTCATTGTTTTGGCGAAGGTCTGCGCCCAGCGCAGAGTCGTCCTGGGTCGGGGCGAGCGTTAACGGCGCGCCGCTGCGCCAGCGGCCCACCAACTTCGCCGCGAGCAGTTCCCGTTCCTCGTCGGTCCGGGCATGCTCGTGCAGGAACCGGTTGAATGTCCCGACGCGTGACTGGTACTTGCGCACCCCGACAAAGGTGCCATTCCGTCCCAGCATGTCCGGCCGTGGCATCGGCAGCGGCACACCGGCTTCTCCCGGATAGCCGAGGATGAACTCTCCCGCCTTGATCGGTCGGCCCTGACCGGGCAACGACTCGACACCACTGCCCTCGATGGCCGGCTGGCCAATCGAATCCTTGTAGCCGAGGGGATTGAGGTCACCCGGTTGGGCGCCGAAGTCTTGCATCAGCAGCAAGTTGACGCCTGTGAATCCTTGGTACTGCTGCCGTGCCGTCTCCATCGCTCGGTGCCACTTGTCTTCCGACTCGCTGAAGATGCTGACCGCGATGTGGATCTCTCCGGTGCCGAACGGCTTTTCCCAGTTCTTCGGATCGTTCGGTCCGTAGTCCAGCAGCTTGTCGGAGCGCGCCGCCATACCCACGCGGAATGCCTCTGGGAAGCTCTGCAGCGAGTCCTGCGGCACACCCAGTGCCACCAGCCCGGGGTAGCTGATGGCTATTGAGGTCCATGCCTCGCCGGCCTGCCACCACTCGGCCGCGGAGTCGACATAGGGCGTCAGCCGCCGCACGAATTCTTGACCGGCCTGTGCATCCTCCACACCGAACATGGCGTGCGTGCCACAGTACGGCTCGGGCCGGTAGCGCAGTAGCGTCGCCTGGACATCATCGAGTTCAACCGTGACGGTACCGCGCGGAATGTCGCCGCCGAGACGATCAATGAGTGGCATGGTGCTTCCCTCACCAAGATCTGATATAGGCAGGCTGACCGGGACCGTGCGAGATCGGGCGATGCCGAGCCTGCTCGCCGTCCGGCGCGTGAGGCTAGTCGCTGATCTTGTCCAGGAACTCGTCCAGTGCCTTGCCGACCCGCTCGAGCCGTCGCGTATCCACTCCAGTCAGATTCGGGCTGGCGACGTACCACGCCTGCGCCGCGGTCTGGTGTTTGACGAGCCAGTCTTTTATCGATGGGCTGTGAACCCCCGGATATCCCTCGGTATTGCAGAACAGTAGATCCAGGGCGTTGGGGATCTTCGTCGCGAAGTCGTCGATGTAGGGGTCCCAGTCGTCGTCGTATGCGGTCGCGAAGAGCAGCTGCGTGTCGTTGTCTCAGGAACACGAAGCGCATGTCGTGAACGGTGCCAACCCTGTCGGCGCGCTGAAAGTTGCCTCCGAGCAGCTGCAGCAGACCGCGAAGTCGTTTCGCCCCGCCCTCCTGAACGGAGTGATTATGGTGAATTCCGAGACCCTGCCCTGCCGGGCGCCCTTCCGGCCGGCGTCTTGCGTCACTGTTGCCGCTGCCACTTCTCGTGTGAGATCGGGGATCCCGTTCTCCAGCGCGACTCTGCCCAGCTCGGGCGCGCTACGCTCCTGCAGCTGCTGGATCTTCTCCTCGACCGTCCGGGCCTGATCCGGTTCGATCGCCGTCGGTGTTTCGGTTGTTATGTCTGCCTTCTCCTTTCGAGCTTGTTCGACTTGTGAGCCTGGCAATCGATTGCCTAGCGAAGGCACACACTGAGCTGTCTTGCTGGCCACCACCAACGATCGCGCTTCCCGGCGCCTGGTAGCACCCGTCGATCCCCCTGGTCATTCACGGGCGCGCGGCCAGCGCAACGCCCGGGCCCCTGGCGTTGCAACGGCGGGCTGTCGACGGCACCTGAAAACTGACCCCCTAGCGGCAGGGCGGGTTCTAGTCAACGTCGCAACGCGGACGGTTCTTGGAGGCTAGCAGCGCCTTGAACAGCTCGGCCGGCGAGCGACCTTTGAGAACGAGTCTGGGCCGGTTGTTGAGCTCGTTCTCAACAGCCAGCAGATGATGCGGGGAGTGGGTGCTCAGGTCAGTGCCCTTAGGGAAGTAGTCGCGCAGAAGGCCGTTAGCGTTTTCGTTTGAGCCGCGCTGCCAGGGTGATCGGGAGTCGCAGAAGTAGACCGTCGCGCCGAGCGATTGGGTGATCGTGAGGTGCCGGGCCATTTCGGTTCCCTGATCCCAGGTGATCGACCGCAGCAGCGCTGCCGGTAGGTCGGTCATCCGCACCTTCAGTGCCTCGTGCAGCGTGTCGCCGTCGCGCTGCGGAAGGTGCAGCAGCCGGACCATTCTGGTCTGCCGTTCCACCAGCGTGCCGATCGCCGAACGCTGGTCCTTGCCGATGATCAAATCTCCTTCCCAATGCCCCGGCTGGGAGCGGTCCTCGGGCGGGAAGGGCCGTTGGTGGATCGTCAGCATCGGCTGCTGAAACCTCGGCCGACGCTGCTCGGTGCGCTGTTGAGCGCGCCGGTGATCTCGTCCGGTGCGCAGCGGTGAAGACGATGGGGAGCCAGCCGAGATGGCCGCAGCAGTCCCGATCTCGGCTGATAGACGGCCTGGTAGATGCTCTCGTGACACAACCACATCCCCGGCCGGGCGGAGAACTTCACCCGCAGGTGACGGCTGATCTGCTGCGGGCTCCACCGCTGGTCCAAAAGCTCCGCGACCACCTGTCTGAGTTCGCTGTTGGGCTCGATCCGTCGCCGATGATTGCGGGTGCGACGCGCGGTCGCACAACGGTGCGCATCGAACGGACGGTAACTCCGACTTCTGGTCGCGTTGCGGCGCAGCTCGCGCGAGACCGTCGAAGGTGCCCGACCCAGCCGGTGCGCGATCTGCCGCAGGCTCAAGCCCGCATGGCGCAGATCCGCAATCTCGATCCGCTCCTCCTGCGACAAGAACCCTTGAGCTGATCTGACGTACCGCCAGCCGCTCCAGCGCAGGTACCAAACCAACGACCTGACCATGCCGGTAGGTCTTGTAACCACGCGACCAGTTGTTCCCCGTGGTCCGGGAAACACCGACCTCACGAGCAGCGGCCAGTATGCTCCATCCCCGTTCACGCAGCTCCATGAACCGCTGACGCTTGGCCGACTGCGGACGCCGCCCCGGCCCCTTCCTCACAGGCCGAGACGACGACAACACAACCTCCAGAATCTAGGAAGCGTTGCGACCGTGAATGGAAACCGCCCTGCCGTCAGGGGGTCAATTTTCGGCTGCCGTTGACACGGGCAGCGCTACCGGCGGTTCAGAACCCGCAGCGATGGTCGACAAGACGTCAATGAATCCGCGCGAGGATCTGTGTTCCCGCGCTATCCGAGCTCAACGCCCCCAGCTCTCAGGACACGCAATGCAATTTCCGCAGCTGCTGGCGCTTCCCCCGGACAACGTGACGACATATGAGATGTGCTCGGGGCCTTCTCCTGACAGGGACGGCGCCAGATGCGGGTGTTATGCACAGGTGACTGGGCAAAGACTGTGCGATCCGCGCCGGGGATTAGCGTCGCCAAACGTCACTCATCGTTTTGACCGCCGGGGTCGGCGCGGTTCCTTAGGTGGAGAGAGCGAGATCGATAGGAGGTGAATGGTGCAGACGCGCTCGGCTTGTTATCGACTGTGTTCTGACGCGTTCCTTGTTGCCTGTCTGGCGGGCTGCGCAAACCGGACCCAGGACCGACCCCTTCGCCAACCTCCGATCGCTTCACCCGAGCGATTGGGGCGACACCTTCGTCGAGTGGTTCGCCTTCAACCGCTGATAGGGCGGCGATCACAAAGTGCACGCACTCCCGTGTAGACCTGAGGCTACGCTCAAGCCGCTGGACGCTTGGCGTGCTCCACCGCCCAGTCAAGCGCGTAATCTGCTACCTCCTCCCATCCGTCCTGGCCCACGGTGTAGTGCGAGCGTCCAGGGAACTCCTTGTAGTCAGTGACCGAATTGGTGTTGCGGTAGTGCTTGGCGTTCGATTGGTTGACCGCTGGAGGCATGAGGTTGTCATCTCCGCCCGCTATGAACAGCAACGGTGCCCTGTCTTCATTCTTGAAGTTGACGTAAACATCCTGGTGACCGGGCGTGAAGTTGGCTAGGGGCCCGGCCCATACGAAGCTCCCCGGCGCCGGGATGTGGTAGCGCTGGTAGACCTTGTCCGACTCCTCCCGACTGAGGTTGGTGGTGAAGGCGTAGTTGAACTGCTCTGGGGTGAAGCCCACCGCCCTGTGGCGATTGGCGGGGTGCTTCAGAATCGGGAAGAGGGATCTGATCTGTGAGACCGGGGTTACCCTGACGCCCTCTGCCGGGGCGGAGTCTATGGCCACGCCTGCTGCCCCATAACCATGATCGAGTAGGACCTGGGTAAAGAAGCCTCCTGCCGAGTGGCCCATGATGATCGGCGCTTTATCTAGCTCGCCGACGATCCCCTCGAGGTGCTCGACGACTGCGGGGATAGTCACCGCCTCAATCGGGGAGGGATCCGCGTTGAGCGCTTCGACCTCGACCTCAAAGCCTGGGTAGGCAGGCGCGAGCACGCGGTAACCACGGCCCTGGTAGCGCTCGACCCACTTCTCCCAGCTTCGCGGGGTGACCCACAGACCGTGGATCAGCACGATGGTGTCCGGGCCGGCCGGAGTGGGCGTGTTCTCGGCATTCACAGGGTCCTCCTCAAGTCGACGTCTCCTCGAGTGCGATTGTCCACCCGTTAAGCTCCCGGTGCACCTTCCCGATGGCCAGACTCCCGGAGCACTCCAAACCGAACTTCGGCCCGTGCTAAGGCGCCCGCGCTCGTCCAGAGCTTCCCCTAATGTTCTGGCGTCGGTCCCTATCGGATGTCGATATCCCTTTCGACCGCCGCCGCGAGGAGGAATGTCAGGCGGAGCGCCCCCTCTAGGGTCAGGTACAGCTTTCGCCGGCCAGCGTCGTAGCTGAGCTGAACGCCGTCATAGGGATCGCCCTTGAACCGGCCGACGACGATGACGCCCTGTTCCTCACTGTCCTTGGGACGCTGGTCTATCAGCACGGTGCCAAGCTGGGTGTACCCCTCGTCCATGTGCCATACCCTTGCGCGGGTTCATAGTTGGGCGCAAGGTGATTCGCCGGATGCCCCGTGTCGGTGTCGAGGCAGTCGGCGGGATCGACACCCGTCGCTTTCTAGACTCACGCGCATGACGACTAGCCGGCTCGAGGCCTTCAGCGACGCGGTACTCGCGATCATCATCACGATTATGGTGCTGGAGCTGGAGGTACCCCCCGAACCAACGCTCCAGGCCCTCGCGGAGTCGGCGACCGGGTTGCTGACCTACCTGTTGAGCTTCGTGTACTTGGGCATCTACTGGAACAACCACCACCACCTGTTCCAGCTTGTTGACCGGGTAAGAGGCGGAGTGCTGTGGCCCAACTTGCACCTCCTCTTCTGGCTCTCGCTGATACCGTTTACGACCGCGTGGATGGATGAGCATTTCGGCACTATTCCGGTGATGGTCTACGGCGTGAACCTGCTGCTAGCTGCTGCGGCCTTCTACCTCCTTCAGCTGAGTGTCATGCGGGGTGGTGGACCGGACAACGCGCTGCGGCAGGCGCTTGGTCGCGACCTCAAGGGCAAGATCAGCCCGCTGATTTACCTGTCCGGCATAATCGGCTCCCTGCTGTGGGTATGGGTCGGAATCGCGGCGTACGTCCTGGTCGCAGCGATCTGGCTGGTTCCCGACCGACGGATGGAGCACTACATCGACGCGCACCAGGAGCCGCCCACCTTGCGGCCGTGATTCACTTGGCGGCGGCGAGGCAAGATCCTGGCGGTAGGTGTCGACGCTTTCCTCATCGACTGCTGCAGCCGCGCAAAGAGAGGTGTGAACCGTACTCCGCTGCCCGACCAGGATCACATTGGCGGCGACAGACTGATGCGCGGGTCGCCGCCGCTCGGGGGTCGCTGGCCGCCGCCGCAGCCGTGAGCGCGGTGCTGACCGACTCCCACACCCGCTCGGCGTCGCTGGCTGAGTACAGCGACAGCGCGCGCTGGGCGAGCCCTGCGATGGCGAAGTCGTTGGGCCTGCTACCGAGCGCCAGCACCAGCCGGCTCCAGCCAATCGGCCCAGACTCGGTGAGCAGCCGTCGGTCAGCCAGGTCGAAACCACTGATCTCGGTCCGGATGAACGGACTCGCTTGGCCAGCACGTCCTGGATCGGGATCCGCACGGCGTCGGCGGCGCGGGTGCCGACTGATGTTGATGCAGACTAGCTCTCACTCGCGGAGTTGATCATCATCGCCGATAGAGGTGTTGACCGCGTTCGGTAACGGGACAGGCCTGTTAGGGAGGACGCTGAGCTGCGCGCCGGCGACGCTACTGGCAACGACACGACGAGCCTGACGGTTGAGATCGGTGCCGGTCGCTCGGCTTGAGAACCTAGGCTCGCCGTTGGGAGTTTGCTTGGATTTAGGCCTCTGATAAGGGGATTGATGGTGAAGGAGGGTCTTCCGGTGCCGGGTGTGGAAGCGCGGGCGGATAAGTTCAATGTTCGCGGGTCGCTGCGGGGATAATTCCCCAATCCAGGATGGGGTAGTGGATTTGGCCGGGCCTGAGTATCTTCGTTCTGTTCTGATCATGATTTAGCTGGGGCCCTTTTCATGGGCTCTTGAGCTTTGATGTTGATCTAGTCCTTCGGCCTGTCGATCTCCTCCCGGAACCGTGACCGAATGACTGTGATGATCTTCGGTCTGCAGGTCGGATGTTCTTGCATCATGAGGTCGTTGGCAAGCAGCGGTGGCCCCTGGTCGGCCTCTGACGAATAGAACGAACGGCGGCGCTCGCTATACGTGGCTGCAGCCGAGCAACCGTCTGGACTAGTAAGTCCGGCCGGTATCCAATGTGCAACATGACTGATTCTTATGTGGTGACGTGGTGACTGCTGAACGTCCGCACGGCCCGCTACCCGTGCTTCTGGTCTGCTTGACCGTCGTGACCGGGCTTGTCGATGCGTTCAGTTACCTGAGCTTGGGGCATGTGTTCGTCGCGAACATGACGGGCAACGTGGTTTTTCTCGGCTTCGGGCTTGCGGGTGTCGGGGAGATCTCGATTACGTCGAGCCTCCTCGCGGTGTTGGCATTCGTCCTCGGCGCGACTGTGGGCGGCCGGTGGGCAGCGGGCCGTGCGGTGCACCGCGGGTACCTTTTGGCTGCGGCCACCTGGGTTCAGGCGGGCGTCGTTCTGACCGCTTCCGTCATCGCGAGCGTCGCGGGCATGCGCGGCTACGTCGTGCGCTTGACGCTGATCGGTTTGCTGGCTGTGGCAATGGGTGGCCAAAACGCTGTGGTACGCCGCTTGGCCGTACCTGACCTTACGACCACGGTGCTCACTTTGACCGTTACGGGTCTGGTCGCCGACACCACCTCCGAATCAGTGCGCGGTCGGCGATTGATCTCGGTTCTCGCCATGTTCGTGGGGGCGTTCGCAGGAGGTGTCTTGTTGCACTTGGTCGCCATCACTGGGCCGCTCTGGTGCGCGGCGATCCTCCTCGTCGCCTGCGCTGCGAGCGCCCACGTGGCGGTTGGCCGACCACAATCCGAGACGTGGCGGTAGCACTGGCGGTAGCACTGTTTCGTTGATGACTGCCGGATTGGCCCAGCGCCCGGATTAGGACGCACCGACGGCCCGCCAACGTACGCAGGCTGATAGTTATTTCTGGTAGCGTCCGGAAAGCTGTGTCTAACCACGAAACAGGTATTGGCGCTAACGAATACTGCGACGTACCAAAGCACAATAATTGGAGGACTCGCGCTAACGAGCGGACCGGTACCTGAAAGTGGTGGGCTTTTGGGGGATTGGTTCAGGTACCGGTAAAGGAAGTGTCACGCTGCTTAGCCTCATGAACTGGTACTTAGAGCAAACACGGGGCTAATTCGAATCCAATTTGCGGTGAAGGACCTGGCCCGTAGTCAGCGACTTACAATGGATCTCCGCTCCAAATAATTTGCCGACTCACCTCAGGCCCTGCAGTGGATGGGCTGGATCAGATAGCTGCGGTCAAACGATCTTGCTCTGGGCGCTCGTCATCGGCTGATGACAAACGCGATGTCGTCGGGGTAGCAGTAGCTCCAGTCCTCGCCAGGCTCGGCGGAGCGGATGATGGCGTGGCGAGCATGGCGCGCGTGAGCGGAAGCGTGCTTGCTCGGTGAGTCGTCGCAGCAGCGGATATGACCGCACGTGTGACACATGCGCAGGTGCACCCACCAACCGCCGCTCGCGAGGCAGTCTTCGCAGCCAGCGATGCTATCCGGCAGCTCCAGGAACCGGATGCTGTCAAGATGTGAGCAGTTAATGGTCACCGTTCAAGTGCCTCCTGTAGGGCGCGCCTAAGTTTGCGGCGTAGCCGACCACCCGGTCAGCTCACAACAAGCTCAGGTTCCGTCTCTTCCGACCACCCCACCCGTTCTGCCAAGAGTCGCCCGCCATCTGACCGGTCGCACCCGTGAAGTCCCTGGTCGATTCCCTGGCTCGCGCGTGGGTCTGCGCTAGGCGCTCTCGAGGATCCGGCCGTCCTCGGGAAGCGCAGCCCGAAGCTGCCGGCGAGAGCTGATGTCGAGCTTGCTGAACACCTTGCCCAGATGCCATTCGACCGTGCGCGCGCTGAGGAAGAGCTGCGCGCCGATCTCCGGATTGGACAAGCCATCGCGGGCGAGCCGGGCGATCTGAGCTTCTTGAGCAGTGAGGTCGACACGCATCGTGACGTCCCGCTTATGCACAGTTGCACCTGTGGCAACCAACTCTCGCCACGTCCGTTCTGCGAAGCTCTTCATGCCCATCATGTTGAACATCTCGTGGGCAACATTCAATTGGCCGCGCGCGTCGACCCGTCGGTTCGCCCGTCGCAGCCATTCGCCATATAAGAGGTGCGTACGGGCAAGCTCCGCACGTACCCGAGTCCGGCTCAAACGCTTGATCGCGTCGCGAAACGCTTCCTCCGCGTTGGCGCCGCCGCTCAGAAGAGCTCGGGAACGGGCTTCGATCCCGAGCGCCCAATCCGTTCCGGTGGCCTGTGCCTTGCGGGTCAGGCGATTCAGGGCCTCCCGCGCCAGGTCCGTTCTTCCGGTTCGGGTAGCCGGCTCGATCAGCTCGCTCAAACCCCAGTTCTCGGCGACTACCTCTTGGTATTCGTTGGCGGAGCGAGCTCCGATAACTGCCTCTTCGTACTGGCCTAGGCCATTGCACAATACGGCGCGGGCGTATTCACAAATGGCAATGCCGATGCCCTCGCCGCGGAGGTGGACGTCACGCGTCGTTATCTCAATCAGTTCTCTGGTCGGTAGCTCCTGCCCTCTCCATGCGTTCAGAATCAACGCACCATACGGCGCCGAGCTGATTCCGGTCGCCTGCTGTACCGACTGGCTTTCTGCGACCGCTAAGGCGGCGGCGGAGAGTTCACCGCAGAAAACGAGTACCGGCGTATGGGCGCTCAGCGCCAGCGCCAGTTCGCTGAGCGTGCCGGTCTTCCGAGCGATCTGCACGCTGTGATGCGACAAGAGATACGCAGTTTCGTCGTCCCACAGCTCCAATGCCACGACGCAGCCCTGCCACAACCAACGGAGTCGTTCCTGTGGAGAGACTCCTTCCCCGGAGAGTTTCCGCAGTGCGTCCCGGCACACTGGAATGCCTTTGGCGTAGTCGTCGGTGAGCGCTACCAATCCGTCCAACAACAAATCGGAAACCCTGGGCTCGTTATCTGTCGGGCGTGGCCCGGCGAGGGCGGCCTGTGCGACTTCGCGCACGCCCACTTTTTCATTGAGCCGTGCTCCGAACAGCGCTGCTGAGAATGTGTCGAGATAGGTCTCGCGAGCGAGATTCACGTCCAGCGATTCGAGACGTCGTGCTGCTGCGAGTAGTAGAGGCGGTGCCTCGGTGCCGCGACTTGACGCAAACGCGAGCTGGGCACGCAGCAGGTCGATGCGGACGCGTTGCGCCTCGTCAGCCGGCCCGTCGCTGGCGGTGGTGATGAGAATCCGGGCGGCATCGAATGTCCCCACCAACATGTTGGCGAAAGCCGCATCGAGCGCCCGCTGAACTCGCCGCGTGGGGTCGGGCGTCAATTCGGTCGCATGCGTCAGGAACGCAGCCGTCGCGGCGGCTCCTCCGCGATCTTGCGCGCGACCAGCGGAGTGCTCAAGTTCCGCGGCGACATCCTCGTCAGGCCCAGGGGTGGCCCGGGCACGGTGCCAGGCATGCCGGTCGGGATCCGCCTCGGCGTCGGTGGCCTCAGCGAGCGCGCGATGTACCTGCCGGCGGTCTTCGGCAGTGGCCGAGCGGTAGGCGGCGGCTCGGACGAGGGGGTGCGCGAATTGGACGCGTCCACCAACTTTCAGCAACCCGGTGGCCACTGCGGGGTCGGCAGCAGCCATTTCGAGGCCAAGCCCCTCGGCAGCGCGGCCGAGGAGCAAAGGGTCGCCGAGCGGTTCCGCAGCTGCAGCCAACACGAGCAGTTGGGTGTCGCCGGAGAGCATATGGAGGCGCCGGGCGTAACTCTGTTCGATCTTGCTGGCCACGGTATGAGGGTGACTTGCGGGAAAACCGAAACCGCCGGCGAATTCTGCGGTGTTCCAGGAGCGTGGAAACTCAAGCAGCGCGAGCGGATTGCCGTGGCTCTCGGTGACGATCTGGTCGCAGACGGCGGCATCAAGTGGGCCGTAGACGTTATCCAACAGCAACGCCCGAGCATCGCTGTCGTTGAGTCCGTGGATGGGCAACTCGGGAAGCCCGGTCAGGACGTCGTCGCCGCTACCCCTGCGAGCTGCGCATACCAGCGCGATTCGCTCGGCGAGGAGACGGCGGGCGACAAAGGCGAGGATCTGCGCTGACGCCTGGTCGAGCCACTGGGCGTCGTCGACGATGCAGATCAGCGGTTGCTGCTCGGCGGCGTCGGCCAGGAGGCTCAGCGTTGCAAGTCCGACCAGAAATCGGTCTGGCGCGGCGCCGAGCCCAAGACCGAAAACGGTTGCGAGCGCCGCCCGCTGTGGATCGGGCAGCCGGTCAAGGCGTTCCAGCATCGGTGCGCACAGTTGATGGAGACTGCTGTACGCCAGCTCCATCTCGGATTCCACACCGACGGCTGTCGCCACCTGCCAGCCGCTGGCTCGCTGGGAAAGGTACGCCAGCAAGGCGCTCTTGCCAGCGCCCGCATCACCTCGCAGAACGGTCACCCGGCTCGTGCCTGTCATCACGTCGGATAGAAGCTGGTCGAGCGCCTCACACTCAGTCCGACGTCCGAGGAGTGGCGTGCCGCCCGTGTCCGCTCCCACAGCCAACGCCGACCTCCGCTGAGTCGCATCGGCACCCGGCTTCGCGCCGCACTAGTCCCATACTTTGGGAACCAGCGTCTTTGAAAGCGACACTGCCTAGTCGGCAGTCTCCACGGGTGGCATCACCCTTCTGACAACGACCCAAAATGAACCAAGTACCAAAAATAGAGTCTACTGCTGGGATCGCGGTCGGCTCCAGTGACGATCGGCGAGAGCCGCCCCGTTTAGGCGCTCGTGAGCAGCTGGCTGTGCTCAGAGAGGGTTGCCCGAAGCTGCCTGCGAGAGCTGATGTCGAGCTTGGTGAACACCTTGCCCAGATGCCATTCGACCGTGCGCGCGCTGAGGAAGAGTTGCGCGCCGATCTCGGGATTCGACAAGCCGTCGCGGGCTAGTCGGGCGATTTGCTCCTCCTGGGGTGTGAGTTGCTCGCCAGTGTGGTTGGTCGCGTTGCGCAGCTTCTCTCCCGTAGCGAGTAGCTCACGGCCGGCGCGCTCGGCGAACGCTTCCATCCCGATGGTGACGAACAGGTCATGGGCGGCTCGCAGCTCTTTGCGCGCGTCCGCGCGCCGACCCTCGCGGCGCAGCCACTCGCCATATAGCAGGTGCGCCCGCGCGAGCTCTGGGCGCAGCCGGGTACGGCTGAGATGATCGATTGCCTCGCGGTACAGGGTGTCGGCGGTCGCGTTGTCGCATAGCAGCGCTCGCGAGCGTGCCTCGATGCCAAGCGCAAAGTCGGTACTGCTGGGCTGTGTCCTGTCCGCCAACCGCCTGAGCGCATCGCGTGCGAGTTCGGCGTTTCCTTGGCGTGCCGCCGCCTCGATAAGCTCGGGCAGCACCCACGTCGTGGTCCACGGGTCGAGGGGGTTCGAGCCGGCCTGTAGAGCCGCGGACGCCGCCTCCTCGTAGCGGGCGAGGCCGTTGTACAACACCGCCGCTGCCCAGTGCGCGGGGATCGCCGAGGCTGGTTCCCCCGAGGCCCCGGTTTGATGGATGACTTTGGCGATTAAGGCAGAGCTCTCTGATTCCCTACCCTGCAGCGACCACAGCCTCAGCAACGTGAACGGCGGAAAGTGGCTCCCGGTGGCCGCTGCGATGCTGTCTGTTTCCGCCGCGATCGCAGCGGCACCGGCAAAGTCGCCGATCCACGTGGTGGCGACTCCTAGCGAGTACAGATGGAGCGGCAGCTCCGCGAGCGCACCAGCTTCACGGAAGAGTTTGACAAGCCTGGACGAGATCGCCAGCAGGCCCTCTTGGTCCCACATTGCGGCGGTGGCGGCAGTGCCAGCTATGCCCCACCGAAGGACCTCTTCATCCGACATATCCGGGAGCACTTCTGCTGCTCGCTGCAACGTCGGCGCTGCGGCGGCGAATCCCTCTGTTATGAGAACAGCGAGCCCATTGAGAAGCATGTGGTGGGGACGCAGCCGGTCGACGGGCTGCGGAAGGGCCAGGATGGCGCGGCAGATCTCATGGAAGTCACCTTCGCGGGTTGGCCCGGCTTGACTGGCGGCAAACCAGGCGGTCATGTATGTATGGCGCGCAAGTTCGGCGTCGAGGAGTTCGAATCTCCGCCCTGCGCTAAGCAGGAGCAACGGAGCCTCGATACTGCCAAGACCGGTGGCCCAGGCGACGTGGCCGCGGACGAGGTCCACACGTGCTAGCTGGGACTCGTCGAGCGGGCCGTCCTGCGCGCTCGCCACGAGGCCGAGTGCCGCGTCGAAGGCGCCGGCCTCAAGGCACAACTGCGCCGCAGCCAGCGCCCGGTCGGCGCGGCGCCGGGGATCCAGTGTCAGCGCGACGGAGCGCTGCAAGAAGGAAGCTGCGGCGGCCACACCGCCACGAGCCTGCGCCCGACCTGCCGAGCGCTCCAGTTCGGCGGCGACCCCCTCGCCGGGACCCGGCATTGCGCGTGCCCGGTGCCAGGCGCGCCGATCCGGATCCCGGTCCGGATCGGTTGCTTCTGCGAGCGCGCGATGGACGCGGTGGCGGTCCTCCGCGGCAGCCGAGTGGTACGCGGCGGATCTGACCAGGGGATGAGCGAACTCGATGCGTCCGCCTATCCGGAGTAGGCCTGCGTCGACTGCAGGGTCGGCCGCTGTCATGTCGACGCCAAGTGTCTCGGTCGCCCGGTGAAGCAGGATGGGGTCGCCAAGTGGCTCTGCTGCCGCGGTGAGGACGATCAGCTGCGTTTCGGATGGGAGCACGCCGAGGCGCCGCGCGTAGCTTTGTTCGATCTTGCTGACTACTGGTTGGGTCTCGGGCAGCCCGAAGCCGCCCGCGAGGCTTGTCACGCTCCAGGTCCGCGGAAACTCAAGAAGGGCGAGCGCGTTGCCGTGGCTTTCGCTGACGATCTGGTCGCACACGGCGGCATCCAGCGGCCCTGTGATGTTCGTGAGCAGCAGTGCCCGCGCATCGCTCTCGCCGAGCCCCTCGATCGACAGGTCAGGCAGCCCCCGAAATATGTCGTCACCGATGCCGGTCCTTGCAGCGCACGCGAGCACGATCCGCTCGGCGAGGAGGCGGCGGCCGACGAAACCAATGATCTGCCCCGAGGCGCTGTCCAGCCACTGCGCGTCGTCGACAATGCAGAGCAGCGGCTGCTCATCGGCGACCTCCGCGAAGAGCGTGAGCGACGCAAGACCGACGAGGAAGCGGTCAGGCGTCGGACCGGCGCTTAGTCCAAACACGGTGGCGAGCGCTTCCCGCTGCGGTGGGGGCAGCCGATCCAAATGATCAAGCATCGGACCACAAAGTTGATGGAGGCCGCTATACGCAAGTTCCATCTCCGACTCGACGCCGACTGCCCTAGCAACGCGCCACTCGGCCGCTTGGTCAGACAAGTACTCCAGCAACGCGGTCTTGCCGACTCCTGCGTCGCCGCGTAGCACCATGACCCGGCTGGTACCGGAAATCGCGTCGCTCAAAAGCTGGGCGAGCGCCTCGCACTCACTTTTTCGTCCGAGGAGCCTCGGACCTTGAACCCGACCCTGGCTCATTTGGTGGCCTCCAGGCGCCAGCCCTTAGGGCACGACCCACCGATCCCTAACAAGCCGGTACCAAACACGATCGTACGACTCCTCGTATGGGCAGGACCACGGCCGCCGACCAGGACAGTCGTAAATGGGTCGACGCAGGCTGTCGATTGGCGACGCTCAGCTACCGGTATGGCTGCCTGGTAACCCTGGCGGCGACGTTTAGAACTTGTCCGGGGAGACTCACGGGCGCGAACGACGGCTGGAACGTGGAGGATCCGATGCATGGCAACGACAACGACACTTCAAGTCCAGTTTCGTACCGTCGACGGAGTCAGGATCCGGTATGCCGACAGCGGTGGCTCACAAGAGCCGGTGCTGCTGCTTACCAGCCCATGGCCGGAGAGCGTTTACGCATTCGCGCATATGTGGACCACGCTTGCCGAGCACGCGCGGCTCTTTGCGGTTGACCTTCCTGGTTTCGGCGCATCGGAACGTCGAGACGACCTCCTGTCTCCACGAGCAATGGGCGGGTTCCTGACTCGGCTCATCGCTGAGGCTGATCTGGGCCGGCCGCACATTGTGGGGCCGGATGTCGGAACCGCCGCCGTCTTGTTCGCGGCCGCGGCACATCCGGAGCGGATGGCAAGTGTGATCGTGGGCACCGGTGGAGCTGCGGTTCCAATCCAGCTCGGTGAGCCGCTTGCGTCGTGGGTGCTCGACCCTGACTTCGACCAATACCGCATGATGGATCCCCGCGCGATCGTGAGCGTAGCGGTGGACAGGATTGCCGGTGGGATACCCGACGAGATCCGCGCGGACTACCTCGCCTGCTATGAGGGGGACCGCTTCGCCGAGTCGATGCGATACGTCCGCAGGTATCCCGAGGAGCTGCCCGCGCTTGCCGAGCTATTGCCGCAGATCACGACCCCGGTCACGATCATCAACGGCCGCAACGATCCAGTCGTCCCTCTTGTCAACGCTGAGTTTCTCGACGAGCGACTGCCCAACAGCCGCCTCGCTATCGTCGATGCCGGCCATTTCGTCTGGGAGGAGGCGCCGACCGAGTACGCCTCGATCATCCTCGAGTCCATTACCCAATAAAGAGAGAGAGTCTGGTGCCCGCTGACAACGTCGCGGCTTCTCGCTGCCTCGCGCCACGCGGAAGCGAAGGGCTAGACCGGGTATCGGCCAGGGGATCCCACGGGTGCGATTAAGGGGTGCACGCGCGAGTGTCATTCGTGACACGACCTAAGGAGGCAGCTGTGAGCATGACAGATGTCCGCGACGACGAGAGCGGGATCGCAAATGTGAAGAACGTCGACTTGAAGTTCGAGGCGGTCGTCATTCCCGTCTCCGATGTCGACCGTGCAAAAGAGTTCTATTCACGCCTCGGGTGGAGACTCGACGCCGACTTTCCGTTCGATAACGGTTTCCGGGTTGTCCAATTCACCCCGCCGGGGTCGGGCTGCTCGGTCCAATTCGGCACTCACATCACTTCGGCGGCGCCCGGCTCAGCGCAGGGGTTGTACCTGATCGTCTCCGACGTCACAGCTGCGCGCAACCAGCTCGCCGCCCGCGGCGCCGACGTCAGTAAGGTGTTTTATCCGGGTACGCCGGGCGCTCAGTTCCAGCGTGACGATATGAGCGGTCGCGTAACCGGGCCTGCGCCAGATCACGCAAGCTACAGCTCATTCGCGACGTTTACCGACCCGGACGGCAACGGTTGGCTGTTGCAGGAGATCACTGTGCGGCTGCCCGGCCGGATCGATACCGCTGAGACGGCATTCGCTTCAACTGCCGACCTAGCGAGTGCGCTGCGGCGCGCGGCAACTGCCCACGGTGGACATGAGAAGCGCATCCGGATGGAGGATGAGAACTGGCCCGATTGGTACGCCGCGTACATGGTTGCGGAGCAGGCCGGTACGGAGCTTCCGACGTGAGCGACTACGACGTCATCGTCGTCGGCGCCGGCTCGCCGGGCGAGCACTGTGCGGGAGCGTTAGCGGCCGGTGGCCTGCGAGTCGCGCTCGTCGAGCGCGAGCTGGTCGGTGGCGAATGCTCGTACTGGGCGTGCATCCCGTCCAAGACGTTGCTGCGGCCGGGCGAGGCTGCGTATGCCGCGAACGATGCGGCTGCGCCGGCAGAGGTGGACGTCGAGGGCGCGCTCGGGTGGCGCGACTTCATGGTCTCGAACTATTCCGACGCGGGCCAGGAGCGCTGGCTGGCTGACACCGGCATCGAACTGATTCGCGGCAGCGGCCGACTCGCTGGTCGCGGCGTCGTCGAGGTTGGCGGCGCACGCCACACCGCCGACCACGTTGTGCTTGCGAATGGCGCGGATCCGGTGATTCCGCCGATCCCAGGACTGCGCGAGCTCCAGGGAATCTGGACAAACCGGGAAGTGACCGGAATGAGCACTGTGCCGCGTCGGCTGTTGGTGCTTGGCGGCGGGCCAGTCGGCGTCGAGATGGCGCAGGCGGTCCATCGCCTCGGCGGTGAGGTCGCAGTTGTGGAGAGCGCACCGAACCTGCTAGCCCACGAGGCTGCGCCGCTCGGGGAGGCACTCGCCGAGGTGCTGCGCCAGGAAGGCATCGAGCTTTTCCTCGGCGCCACGGCGGCCGCTGCCGAGCGGGACGGCGAGGAGTACGTCCTCGAGGTCGACGATGGCAAGAAGCTGCGGGCCGATCGGCTGCTGGTCGCGACCGGCCGACGGCCGCGTGTTAAAGGCCTCGGCCTGGACACGGTGGGCGTAGAGGTCAATGGGCATGGCGTGCCGGTTGACTCGCGCCTCCGCTTGGGCGAGGGCCTGTGGGCGGTCGGCGACATCACCGGCATATGGCAGCTGACCCATGTCGGCAAGTACCAGGGAGAGGTCGTCGCGTCCAACATTCTTGGCGAGGTTCGTGAGGCCAACTATGACGCTGTACCACGGGTGGTGTTCACCGATCCGCAAGCCGCCGCCGCGGGTGCGAACGAAGGCCGCTTCAGTGGTACCGCGCGCCTATCGGCGCTCGCGAAGATGGAGACATACACCCGGGCGTACGCCGAGAGCAAGGGCTTCTTGACCTTGCTCTCCGACGGTGAGCGCCTTACCGGTGCGTATGCGCTCGGGCCCGAGGCAGGGGAGTGGCTTCAGCAGGCGACACTGGCGATTCGCGCTGGCGTGCCGATCGAGGTCCTGCGGGACACGATCCAACCCTTCCCGACCTTCTCTGAGATCTACGTCGAGGCGCTCAAGGCGCTGCGTGAGCAGATCGCGACAGCACAGCAGCCAGCAGAGATGGGTGCGAGATGAATGAGGTTACCGCGACGACAATTCCTCCCGTCCAAGGGGAGAGGAAGCTGATCGGCCAGACGTTGCTCGTGATCGGCGGCAGCGCTGGCATTGGACTTGAGACTGCCCGGCTCGCCCGCCATGAGGGGGCCGACGTGATCATCACCGCACGCAACCCAGACCGCCTGCATCAGGCCGGGCTCGAACTCGGGGCGCGCATCGCCGCGTTCGATGCCACCGACTTCGACCGGCTCGAGCGGTTCTTCGATGAGCTGCCTACACCAATTGACCACGTGCTCATTACCGGGCCAGGTCCTTACTATGCGCCGCTGTTGGAATTCGACATCGAAAAGCTGCGTGGAGATGTCGATGCGCATCTCTTGCTGCCGCTGGTAGTCGCTCGGAAGACCGCGGGCAAGGTTCGGCCGGGAGGGACACTGCTCTTCATGGGCGGCACCGGAGGCCGCCGAACGGCGCCCGGCCTCTATTTCCTTTCGGCACTCACCGCCGCCGGCCCTGCCATGACGAAGAATCTCGCGCTTGAGCTCGCGCCGGTCCGAGTGAACCTCATCGCGGCCGGATTTGTCGACACGCCGTTCTCGGCAGCGGTCCTCGGCGACCAGCTGGAAGCACGACGCGAGCAGCTTCGTACAACGCTGCCGATCCGACGAGTCGTCGGCCCGGCCGACATCGCCGCGCTGGCGGTCCACCTCATGATCAACACAGCGGTCACTGGCGCGACGTTCGATATAGATGGCGGCCAACAGCTCGTTGGAATATGAGGTGCAAGCGAGAGCTAGCTCACGCCGCCAAACTATGAAGCACGGCGGCGCGTCCGTCGCGAAATAGGTCGCGACGTAGGTTGAGGCCTGGTCGAGGTCGCGGCCCCAGGAGTGGCGAGGTGACGCTCGGCCCAGCGTCTGATCTGCTCGAGGGCCGGCAGTAGCGCGCGACCGGCCTCTGTCAGGGTGTAGGTCACTGACACCGGCGGTCCCTCCGCGACGTTTCGGTCTACGAGCCCTGCTTCGGTCAGCTCGGCCAGGCGTTCGGACAGAACGGAGTCACTGATGCCGGGCACCGCCCGAGCCAGTGCGCGGAACCCGACAGGCCCGCTGATCAACGTGCCAAGCAGCACACCGGTCCAACGCTTGCCGAGGAGGTCGAATGCTCGCATCAGCGACTCGTCGGCGGCGATGCATTCCTCGGCTGGAACGGTGGTGGCAGCGCTCCGGGTGATCATGGAACAATACTAGCGTCACCGATGTTGCTAGGAAATCAGTAGCGCCTAGGATGATCGGAGTGAGCTAAAGCATGAGGAACACCACGAGACCCGGGATCGCGGTGCTCGGAGCCGGTCACGTCGGGCCGGCCATCGCCCGACTTGCACTCGAGGCAGGCCACCGCGTCGCGATCGCCACGTCGGGCGACCCTGACGACCTTGCTCTGATCACCGAGCTGGTGATTCCCGGGGCCGAACCTCGATGGGCCGCCGATGCCATCGCCAGCGCCGACATCGTCGTACTCGCGATGCCACTGAATCGCTTTCTGCGGATGGACCCGAAGGTCTTGTCCGGAAAGCTGGTGATCGATGCGATGAACTATTGGCCACCGACCGACGGCAGCCTTTCGCCGCTTCTTGACGATGAGGACATCGGAACCAGCGAGATCGTTGCGGAACGGCTGCACAATGCGACCGTCGTCAAGTCGCTCAACCACATCGGCTACCACGAGCTCGAGAGCCACGCCCGACCCTCTGGCGCCGCAGACCGGTGCGCGCTCGGCGTTACGGGCGACGATCCCGACGCCGTAGCTACAGTTAGCGCATTCATTGAGGGCATCGGCTATGACGCCGTCCCGCTGCGTCCACTCACCGCTGGCCGGGTGCTACAACCCGGGGGACCGGTGTTCGGTGCCGTGCTGCGCCGCGACGACTTCCAGCGCGCGGTCCACGCGGTCAATGGCGTACAGCAGGGCCTCCGCCTCGCCGAGGCGCGCTACGGGCAGAGCGCCTGACATGCCTGAGCACCCCATGAGCTCCACATACGCTGGCGCCGAGCAGCGCGACTTTCCACTGGTGTTAGGGCTTGACACCTTTGGGGACCGTACGAACACTCCGGATGGCAAGCCGCTGTCGCACGCCCAGACGATCCGCAACATTGTGGAAGAAGGCATCCTGGCTGAACAGGTCGGGATCGACTTCTTCGGCATCGGGGAACACCACACTGACTACTTCCCGATGCCTGCCGCCGACGTAGTCCTGGCTGCAATCGCCGCGCGCACTCAACGGATCCACCTGGGATCCGCCGTTACAGTGCTCAGCTCAGATGACCCGGTCCGGGTGTTCCAGCGCTACTCCACGCTGAACGCCCTTTCCAACGGTCGGGCTGAGGTCATCCTCGGCCGCGGATCAAGCATCGAGTCGTTCCCACTGTTCGGCTATGACCTCGCCGACTACGAGCAGTTGTTCGAGGAGAAGACCGCGCTTTTCGCCCAACTGCTCGAGGGCGGTCCGGTCAGCTGGCGGGGCAGCACCAGATCGGCACTGCAGAACCAGGACATCGTTCCCCACCTCGAGAACGGAAACCGGCTCCCCACGTGGGTCGGCGTCGGCGGCAGCCCCCAATCAGTCATCCGCGCCGCCCGCCTCGGCTTCTCACTGATGCTGGCGATCATCGGCGGGCCCCCGGCACGCTTCGCGCCGTTCTCGGCACTATTCCAAGAGGCACTCGCGAAGCTTGGCCGACCGCCGCTTCCGGTCGGCGTGCATGGACCTGGTCACGTAGCTCAAACAGACGAACAAGCACGGGAAGAGTTTTGGCCTCACTGGCGCGAGCTGATCAGGCTCGTCGCGGTCGAGCGCGGCTTTGCGATCCCCACTGAAGACTCCTTCGCTTACGAGACTGGGCCGCAGGGTGCCCTGTACGTAGGATCACCCGAGACTGTGGCGGAGAAGATCGTGACGAACCTGCGCACGCTGCATGCAACGCGCTTCGACCTCAAGTACGGCGCCGGCGGCCTGCCGCACGAGACTCTCATGACCAACATCGAACTGTTCGGCCGGCAGGTGATCCCACGTGTCCGTGAGCTCATGAAGGAATGACGAACCTTGGTTGGTTGGGAAGTGATCGGCGGTTGCCGCGGAGGCCATCCGAGAGCAGAGGCAAGTCGGCAAGTCGGACGGCTCAGCGAATGAGGCCGGCGATGAGGTTGACTGAGCCGCCCACGATGGCGGCGCCGAACATGTACGACAGCAGGGCGTGGGAGAGTACGGTGCGCCGGATTCGTCGATTGCGGATCGTGGTGTCGGATACCTGGTAACACATGCCGATGGTGAAGGCGACGTAGGCGAAGTCGCGGTAAGTGGGTCCTTCCGGTTCGTCCGAGTCGTCGAAGGCGATGCCTGGATCTCTTGATCCGAAGTGCAGGTCGGCGTACCGCAGCGTGAAAACTGTGTTGACCACCGTCCACGACAACACGACCGTTAGCACCGCGAAGCCGATGAGCAGTACCTGAAGCGCACCACTTTCTCGCCCCGCAAGAGTGAGGGCGAAGCCGACGCCGAGGAGGCTGGCGACGCTTGCGCCGAGCAGTAATGCTGTCGCGGAGCCGCGGTTCTCGTCTTCGCGTTTAGCGAGCTCTGCCGCGCCCGGGCCGTCGGCACGGACGATGATCGGCCAGACGCTGACGAGAAAGAAGAGCGCGGCTACATCCCAACCCGTTACCACCGCGACACCCCATGGCAGGAACCGCAGGAGCGCAGCGGCGACGATCAACCCGCTAATGCCAACGGTGACGGTTCGGCGCATAGCTGGTGCGTGCCATCCCAGCCATCGGTGGTAGCGGGTCGGCGGTGGTATCGCGGTCATGCCTCGAGTGTTGCCGATTACACCGGCTTGTGCCTTCACTCCCGATTCCCGGCTCACTTCGCGCACACGCGCCGCTCCGGATGGCCAGCCGACGAGCATTCTGATCAGCACCTTCCAAAAGGGTGGACGAAGGTCCCGGGCTCTGACCAGGGAGTTCCACGGGCGCGACGGATTGCGCGAAGCCACACGCTGTTGGCAACACCAATCGACGGAGGAGTACCGATGGACTATTCCGCAAAGCTTGAGGACCTTAAGGCAAAGGTCGATGAGGTTGTAGCGTCCGCGCGAGCGGCAGCCGCGGAGGACCACGAGCAACTCAAGCAGCGTGTCGATCAGGCACAAGCTGAGGCGAACAAGGCCGTCGCGGACGCTAAGCAGCGTGCCGGCGAGGCCGCCGATCGAGCAGAGAGCAAGTGGGCGCAGATGAAGGCCGATGCCGCCGCGAGGAGAGAGGACGTAAAGGCAAAGATCGACAAACGGGCCGACCAGCTGGACGCCAAGGCTGCAGCCAAGGACGCGGACTGGGCCGAGGATGACGCGGCCGACGCCATCGACTACGCCATTTGGGTTGTCCAGGACGCACAGCTGGCTGTGCTCGACGCGCTCGACGCGCGTGCCTACGCAGACGAACGGGCCAAGATCGCCAGCAGTTAGGCCTCGACCGTCAGGCTCAGTGCCATCGCCCGGACATCCGCAACGGCGGCCCACAGTCGGATAGAACTCGTACGGCCCGGCGCGACGCTGATCATGGCTGCGACGTTGCGGCCCCTCCCCAGGTCGGGGGTGCAGGTCAACTGCTTGGGGTGAGCGGGCCGAAGTCTGAGCGGTGATCACTTCACCCGACCGCTAGGAGAAATTGATGGAAACCACAAGCACGACCACTGCAGCTACCGCGGAGGACCTTCGCCCGTTTGCGATTGACGTGCCTGAGGAGCAGCTCGCCGACCTGCGCAAGCGCATCATCGCGACGAGGTGGCCCGATCGGGAAATAGATCCCTCCCAAGGTGTGCAGCTCGAAACTATCCAGGCGCTGGCCAACTATTGGGCGTCGGATTACGACTGGCGCAAGTTCGAGGGACGCTTTGCGGCTCTGCCGCACTTCATCACCGAGATCGACGGGGTGGACATCCACTTCATTCACGTTCGCTCCGACCACGAGGGTGCGCTGCCGCTGATCGTTACCCATGGGTGGCCGGGCTCGACGATCGAGCAGCTGAAGATCATTGATCCGCTCACCAAGCCCACCGAAAACGGCGGGAGCGCATCGGATGCTTTCGATCTTGTGATCCCGTCATTGCCGGGCCACGGGTTCTCAGGGAAGCCGACCGAGATTGGCTGGGATCCCATTCGCGTGGCACACGCATGGGTCGAGTTGATGAACCGGCTTGGATACCGAGAGTTCGTCGCACAGGGCGGGGACTGGGGTAATGCCGTCACCGAGCAGATGGCTCTGTTGAAGCCTCCGGGACTACTCGGCATCCACACGAACATGCCAGCGACGGTTCCTCCCGACATCTCGAAGGCGATACAGCTCGGCGACCCGCCGCCATCGGACCTTTCCGCCGACGAAAAGAAGGCATATGAGGTGCTGGTCCATTTCTTCAAGACTGGCGTGGGGTACGCCAACGAGATGGCTAACCGGCCGCAGACGCTCTACGGCATTGCGGATTCACCGGTCGGCCTGGCCGCCTGGATGCTCGATCATGACGTTCGCAGCTACGAGCTCATCGCGCGCGCTTTCGCTGGGGAGCCCGGCGGCCTTTCGCGAGATGACGTCCTGGACAACGTCACCCATTACTGGCTGACGAACACGGCGATCTCGTCTGCGCGGCTGTACTGGGAAAGCAAGCTGGCCTTCTTCGACGTGAAGGGCGTGGAGATTCCAGTCGGCGTCACGGTCTTCCCCGACGAGCTGTATCCGGCCCCGCAGAGTTGGGCGGAGCGGGCATATCCCAAGCTCATTCACTTCAATAAGGTCGACGAAGGCGGCCACTTCGCCGCATGGGAGCAGCCGCAGACCTTCTCGCAAGAAATGCGGGCGACCTTCAGGTCACTGCGTTGACCGCGGCGACCACGTTGTCCATCGAGGGCGAGCTCCCGGAGCTTGGCGGCACGACCGCCTGGCTCAACTCCGAACCGTTGACGCCGGTGGGCCTCCGCGGCAAGGTCGTGGTGGTTCAGTTCTGCACCTTCTCCTGCATCAACTGGCTCCGAACGGTGCCGTACGTAAGGGCCTGGGCCGAGAAGTATCGCGATAACGGGCTGGTCGTGATCGGCGCCCACTCGCCGGAGTTTCCCTTCGAGCACGACGTTGAGAAGATCCGGTCTGCTCTTGAGGCGATGAACGTCGGTTATCCGATTGCAGTCGACAACGACTTCGCGGTCTGGCGTGCCTTCGACAACGCCTACTGGCCCGCCCTCTACTTCGTCGACGCCCAGGGACGGATCCGGCATCACCACTTCGGCGAGGAGGAATACCAGCAGTCGGAGAGGGTCATCCAGCAACTCCTCGCAGAGGCGGGAAATGCTGATGTCGACGCGGATCTGGTCTCAGTTGAGCCGTCCGGCGTCTACCTCGCTGCAGACTGGAACACGCTGAGGTCACCGGAGACCTACGTCGGCTACGCCCGGGCCACCGGCTTTGCGTCACCGGCTGGCCTCGAACCCGACCGCAGCCAGATCTACAACGAGCCGTCACGCCTCGGACTGAATCAGTGGGCTCTCTCGGGTGAGTGGACAGTAGGAAGGCAGATCACCACGCTGAACCAGCCCGGCGGCCGGATCCTGCACCGCTTCCACGGGCGGGATGTCAACCTGGTGCTGGGCACCCAGGCGGACGGAGGGCTGACGCACTTTCGGGTGCTAATCGATGGCGAGCCACCCGACGGCGCCAATGGGCTAGACGTCGACGAGCGAGGCAATGGGACCGTTTCGGAGGAGCGGCTCTACCAGCTGATCCGCCAGAATGGTCGCATCACCGACCGCACCTTCGAGATCACTTTCGTTGACGCCGGCGCCCAGGCCTACGTGTTCACCTTCGGCTAGTCGGGGCATTGCATGGACGTCAAGCAGATAGTCGCCGGGGACCTCAACGTCGGCTATGTCGACACCGGCCCGAATGATGGTCGCCCTGTGCTCCTCTTGCACGGCTGGCCTTACGACATTCACAGCTACACCGAGGTGGCGCCGCTGCTGGCTGCGCAAGGCTACCGAGTCATCATCCCTTACCTGCGCGGCTACGGGCCGACCCACTTTCTGTCGGAGGAGACCATCCGCAACGGCGAGCAAGCAGCGCTCGCGCTTGATGTCATCGCCTTGCTTGACGCCCTCGAGATTGAAAGCGCAATTTTGGCTGGCTTCGATTGGGGGGCGCGGACTGCCGACGTCGTTGCGGCGCTGTGGCCCGAGCGGTGCAAGGGGTTGGTCTCTGTCAGCGGGTACCTGATCGGCAGCCAGGATGCTGGCAGGGTGCCGTTGCCGCCAGCGGCTGAACTGCAGTGGTGGTATCAGTACTACTTCGCTACGGACCGCGGTAGGGCTGGCTACGCCAAATACAGGCGTGAGTTTGCGAAGCTCATCTGGCAGATCGCCTCGCCAAAGTGGGACTTTGACGATGCCACCTTTGATCGCAGCGCTGCGTCGTTCGGGAACCCCGACCATGTCGACATCGTGATCCACAACTACCGCTGGCGTCTGGGGTTGGCCAAAGGCGCAGCCAAATACGGCGCGCTCGAAGATCGGCTCGCTAAAGCTCCGGACATCACCGTGCCCGCGATCACGCTTGAGGGCGACGCGAACGGCGCGCCCCATCCGGACCCAAGTGCCTACGCCAAGAAATTCGCGGGCAGGTACTCACACCGGACGATCGATGGCGGCATCGGGCACAACCTTCCTCAGGAAGCTCCCGAAGCTTTTGCCCAAGCCATCATCGACGTCGACCTCTAATAACGAAGGAGCTCTCATGTCAAAGACAGCCACCGAGAACACGGCCCTCACCGTCGTTCTGGTTCACGGCGCCTTCGCCGACGCTTCAAGCTGGAATGGCGTCATCGAGCGCCTGCAGGCCGCGGGAATCCAAGTGACGGCGCCCGCGATTCCGCTGCGCGGGATCACTCACGATTCGGCTTACATCGCCAGCTTCCTCAAGCAAATTCCCGGCCCTGTGCTCGCCGTCGGCCACTCGTACGCAGGTGCGGTGATCTCGAATGCCGCAGCTGACGCCGACAACGTCGCCGGCCTGGTCTTCGTCGCCGCCTTCGCCCCCGAGGAAGGCGAGCGACTCGGCGAAGTAGAAGCGACGTCTAGAGACAGCGTCCTCATGACGGCACAAGTCGCTCTGCAGTATCCGACAGGCAACGGCGCCGAGACGGCCACTGAAGTCGCAATCGATCCCGCGAAATTCCACGATGCATTCGCGGCCGACCTGCCACGGGAACAAACCGCCGTAATGGCCGCAATTCAACGCCCGGTCGCCGAGCCGGCGTTCACCGAGCCCTCCGGCCGGCCCGCCTGGAAATCCCTGCCAACCTGGGCCGTGGTTGCGACCGGCGACAAGGCGGCCGGCGCGGACGTGATCCGATCCATGGCCGAGCGCGCCGGAGCCACCATCACCGAGGTTAAGGGGTCACACGTGATCATGGTGTCCCAGCCAGACACGGTCACCGAGGTAATCCTCACCGCCGCAGCCGCGGTTCACCAGCCGACCGCCGCGGCGGCCGGATAGCCACGGAGGCGAGTCGGGACGGCCAAGTCATGGCCGACGACATCGGTTCGACGTCGACGGCCTGTCTTTACTGAGCGTCGGTTGTGCGGTTCTCGGCTGGTTTGACGGGGCCGAAGAAGTCGATGAGCAGTTGTGTAACGCGCTCGGCCGCGTCGTGATGCACCCAGTGCGACGCGTCGGGAATGCGCTCGACGCGGTCCAGGTTGGGAACGTCGTCGTGGTCGGGCTCGGCCAGTTCGGGGCCGAGGTAGCCATCGTCCTGTCCCCAGATGACCAAGGTGGGCGCCTTGACCGGGACAAGCGCCGATTCGGCGCGCTTGGGCGGTGTCCGCACCGAGGACCGATAGTAGTTGATCATCCCGGTGGCCGCGCCGGGCTGCGACCACGCCTCGACGTAGCGATCCATTTCCTCAGGCGTGTACGCCGGGCGGGCGGCGTGCACGAAATGCCGGAAGAAATGCCAGTGGTTGGCCTGCACCACGCTTTCCGGCACGCCCGGGAGGTCAAAGAAGAAGAAGTACCAAGACTTGCGCAGCTGACTTGGGTGGTGCAATCCCTCCAATAGCTTCCGCGGATGGGCCGCGTTGAGAATGGCCAGCCGGTCCACCACCTCGGGGTGGATCATCGCGGTGGCCCATGCGACGGTTCCGCCCCAGTCGTGACCCACCAGCATTGCGGACTGGGCACCGCGTTCTTGGATGAGATCGCGCACGTCGGCGGCGAGCTTCTCGGTGTCGTAGGCCGCGACGCCGTCCGGTTTTGAGGACAGGTTGTAGCCGCGCATGTCGGGCGCGACGACGCGGAATCCAGCCGCCGCAAGTGGTTCGATCTGCTGCCGCCAGCCGTACCAGAATTCGGGAAAGCCATGCAGCAGAACGATCAGCGGCCCATCACCGGCCTCGACGTAATGCAATCGCACGTCGCCGATCTCGGCGTAGCCCTCTCGAAGCCCGCTGAGCCAGCGTCCTTGCCCGTGCTGTTCGGCCACCCCGCTCGCGCCGCTGGCGTGATCATCGGCAGTGCTCATTTGGCGCCTCCCTGAGAGTTGTGTCAAGGGTGACGCTAACGACTTCATCTACGCGTCGAGCCCGGGAGACACCCTGGTGGCTCCCCTGGTCTGCTGCTGGAGGGCGGCTCGGTCCGGTAGCTGGGACCGGATAGTTGTCTCGCGTCAGCCGCGGCACGAAATCCCGCAGCATCGGCGCCCTGGGCATCGGGAAAGTCATTGTTTCGGCGTAGGTGTCGAGCAGTCGTCCCCCGTCGAAGCGAGCGTCAACGGCGCGCCGCTGCGCCAGCGGCCCACCAGCTTCGCCGGGAGCAGCTCCCGTTCCTGATCGGGCCGGGCATGCTTTTCTCGACCGGCCTGTGCATCCGGTCGGTGAGGGTCATCGCTGTCGTTTGAGTCGGCCGGACTACTCGCTGATCTTGTCCAGGAACTCGTCGACGGCCGCGCCGACGCGCCTCAGCTGCCGCGTTTCAGCCACCGTCAGGTCATTAGCGACGTACCAGCCTTCGGCCGTGATCTGATGCTTCGCGAGGTAGTCCTTCGCTTCCGGGCTGCGGATTCCCGGCCAGCCCTCCCAGGCGGAGTCGATTATGTCCAGGAAGTCGGGGATCTTGGTCGCGAAGTCGTCGATGTAGGCGTCCCAGTCGCCGTCGTAGGCGGTGGCGAATAGCATCCTCGTGTCGTTATCCAGGAACACAAAGCGCATGTCGTGGACCGTGCCCACATCGTCCGCACCGGCGAGGTTGCCGCCGAACAGCCGCAGGAACGCGCGCAGGCGGTCGGCTCCACCGGGCGCGAAAGGGACGATGATCGTCAGCTCTGAGACCTTGCCCAACCTGCTCCCGACGCGGCCAGCGCTCTCTATCGGCGGCGGCGGCTTTTGGGACGCATCCGACGCCAGTCTGCTGAGAACGTTCTCCAGCGCCGTCCTACCCACGCCCGGCGCGTCGGCGAACAGCTTCCGCAGCCGTTCGACCTTCTCGTCGACCGCTAGGTTCTGTCCGGGTTCAGTTACCGGCGGTGTTTCGGTTGTCATGTTTGCCCACTCCTTTTTGGTTTCCTCGGCTCGTGCGCTTGGCAATCCATTGGCTTCGCGGGCAGCTGGCCAGTTGTCGCTGATTGCAAGCGAAGGCTCACACTGAGATTTCTTGCTGGTCACCATTAACCAAAACGGTCCGCGCTATTGGTCGCACCCGTTGATCCCCCTGGCCTTTCACGGGCTGCGCCAGCGCAACGCCTGGGTGGCCCCCGTTGCAGCGACACCGGCCTGCCGGCCGTGGCCAGGCTTCGTTTCGTCACACCGCGGTCGACGCCGCCGGGCGACGGTACGGGCCGTGAGCCAGCGTTTTTACTCCAGGACATGGCCTAAGCTCCGGTTGTGACCGACGCATTCGAGCAGGAACTCTTGGCCGATATCGCCGAGGCAGAGGCCATCGGCGAGGTTGACCTCGCGGCAGAGTGGCGGTGGGAGTTGAAGAACTATCGCGCCGCGCGGAAGCAGGCCGTCCTCGATGACCCAGCTTGGGACGGTAGTTCCGCTGTCGCTCGGCGAGAGGGGCTCGGGAAGCGGCGGTCTGACCAGTCGTGAGTTGACTGACGGCCTCAGGCACTATTTGCCGCGCGCGGGCCACGCC
>Ga0207428_10001139_pt1 | contig 28789 bp, 16 predicted proteins | sample RhiMethybrSRZTD1_FD_187600 | JGI IMG/M metagenome (GOLD analysis project Ga0207428, IMG submission 187600) | Populus rhizosphere microbial communities from Tennessee, USA - Rhizosphere MetaG P. TD hybrid SRZTD1 (SPAdes) (version 3) | ecosystem: Host-associated > Plants > Roots > Rhizosphere >...
CCGGTCGTTACAGCTCCCGGCGCTGTTTAGATCGACGGTCTGTAAACCGTCTTCGAGAAACGGTTGCATTCGATCTCGTCATCTGTAAAAAGAACGCGGCGATAGTCATTCGTCAACCATAACGAGAGCTGGTTGGCATAAAACTGACTGCCGATCACGCCGCTCTCCCCGCCGGACAAGATCTGCGCCGCATTAATCCCATAGCGGCGCAATTCGCTGACGTATCTATGACCTGGGCCGGCAATAAAGGTGAAAGCTCCCGACCCCACGCCCACAATTTCAAATGCCCCATTGTCGATCGTTTCGAAGCCTCCGTCTATGGCCAGGCCCGGAAGCGCGGGCGTAAGGTCTGCGAAACCACCGGCTGTCGGGATGCTGAATTGTGGGGCGAGACTTCCGAATCGATGCCCAAAAGTCACCCGGTGGAGTTTGCCCCAGCGATAATCGTTCTGATTCGTCGACCCGCCAAAGGCGTCGGCAAACGCTTCGCTGGCGAGAAGGTTCAATCCCTCTTTCAGACTCCTCAGGATAATCGCGTCGCGCCTGACCTCGGGCGAAGCGTTAACTCCGGGGATCTCGAAGAAATCCAGCCCGGAACCTCCGACTCCACGATTGGTAGAGAAGTTGTCGAGCAGAAACCTGAGGGAAACCAACAGCTGCTCGCTACCCTTTACAACTCCTTGCAACCCGACTCGCTGAAGTGTGGCGGAGATCGTGTTATCTACCATCTCGCGGCGCCAGACGGTATAAATAGTGGCGGCGACGCTATTGAACACCTCATTGTCAGATGGCCGTCGACGGACGCCATCCACGTCGGCTGCGTCATAGCCTTCGGAGATGCCGGTCGGGGCGCTGAAGTCCCAATTCAACAGCCGCACAACGGCCTCGCGGACGGCCGGATCCCTAGCCAGCGCCGCCAACTCCGCCGGAGCTCCCGCGCGGCGCCCAGCGGCGAATGCCCGAATTATATAGGGCGTGAAAACTTCGGCGTCGAACATTTGGACATTAGCCTGCATGCGTTGCATGTCCTGGAACGATACTTTGCCATGGCCGCGATTGCGATCGAATTCCTGGTTCAACAGACTGGTGATCTTTGCGGCGCGAAACCCGGGATTGAATCCGCTTGCGATATAGTAGATACCATCGCCATCGCGGCGGAATTTGTTGAGCAGGTCGTTATCGAGCGTTACTCCAATGGGATCGTTGTTAGCGTTTACCAGGAAGCCTCTAGCAGGGTTAACCGACTGAGGCAATTCATTGAAAGGCAGCGATTCGAAGTTGAGCCCCGATCCGCCCCCGTTCCGGGGAATCCATTCGTTCCTGAAAGTCCCGGATCCGTCCCTGACCAGGAAGGGCGGCACGCCGTCGATCGTCCCCGCCTGCAAGTCCTCTCGTAAAGGGACCTCCGCATTGGTGAAAGTAGCGATATTGCCGTCGATGTCCGCATAAGCCCAGTTCAGAGATCCCACGTCTAGTAACTGTAACCCCGCTTTGAAGTCATTAAGGTTGCGAGCGCGCGCCAGGGCGAAGAGCCCCTCCACTTCGCGCGTCGCGCCGAGGCCCGTGTACTGAACACTGACGCCTTGAGGCCCTTCGCTCGGAAAGAGGGGGCCGTTGTTCCTTCGCGGCACAATTCTGATTTCGGAAGGCACCTCCGCGCCACTTGGCCTTTCGCCGGGATCAACGGTGACGACATCATCCGCAACCCCATTTTGAACCTGATTCACTTTAAATATCTGTGGGGATATAATCAGAGGCTCGATCCTATCCTTGAAGCGCGTCGCCACAGACGCCCCGTTCTCAAGGACCAGGCTCTCAAGATAAATGTCTGTGACATCCAGCGCACAGACCGTTGCCCCCCAGGAGATCCGTTCATTTTGTCCCAGAAACACGCCGGGGAAACCGGGAAAACTGACGCCACTCACATTCAGCGGCGATGAGCCCGAATCGACCCTCAGATGAATCTGGTAAAAAGTGGCAGGGGCCCCGAGTAGAAGATGCGGATCGTTAGCCAGCATCGCGTTTCCCGTGGTGGTCTTTGATCCGCCGACTACCCACCAGTTGCTGCCAATACCCAACTTGCGGGCATTCAGTAACGGACTTTTGTTAAACCGCTCCATCAATTTGCGCGCGGCTTCCAGCCCCCCCGGGCTGATCATTCCCGACGACCGGCGGGCGTTCTCCATCACTTGAGATTGAAGATTCAGCGATCGAACTGTCGGCGAAGAGGAAGCGGCGTCTGCCGAAGAAGGCGTCGTCACAGCCCTATCGAATGGCGCTACTCGGGAAAGATCTTCGAAATATAGCCTGACGCCATCGAACCCTTGGGCTTCCCCCGCCGCCTGATACTCCGACAGTATCACCTGATTAGACACGTCTTGAAGGTCAAAGGAGGCCTGGAACGCGAAGAACTTGGAGACACTAATGCTATCAACGGGCCTCCATCTGGGGACCTGCGTAACCTCGAGCGCCGCATACTCGGGCGGCAACGAGTTGGCGCCGAGCCAGGCGTTCACACCGTCAGCATATGCTTGTATCAGCGCAATAGCCGCAGGCGAATACGCGCTTAGCGAGCGCTCGGCGGCGCGGTCGAGGCCTATCCTCCGCCGTAATACATCGTCTTCAAGGATCCTGTCGTCCGGCCCCGGACCTAACAGCTCTGAGAGGGTTCCGGCGGCTTCTCTCCGCGAGGTGTCCATTTGAAAGAACCTGTCTTGAGCATGCAAATAACCCATCATGAAATAGGCGTCATGCTCGCTGGACGAAGTAACGTGCGGCGCCCCATTGTTATCCCGCTCTACGGTAACCCGCTGCCGCAGACCGGCAAGAGAACCGACAGAGGCGCCGGCCTGTTCCTGCGAAGCGCTGGCGCGTTGCCATGGAAAAAAATTTCTGCAAAGAAACGCGCCGACAATAAGCGAGGTCAGTAAAATCGTAGTAATTTGTCTCTTCGACAACATGGTGTCCTCCTTAGACACAGAGTTAAGCGTCAGAGCGGAACCAAAGATCCCGGGATCAATCCCAAGCTCGATGGCTTCAGCATCCAGACTGCGCAACAAAAATTTATTCTACACACGGACTAGGCGCCCTTTGCCGGCAAGCGTTTTCAGATCGAGATCCACAACACATCGGACTTTGACATAGTCCAGCGTCAGTTCTCCTTCTAAATGCGCCGACCCCTCCTGGTTCTCAAAATCAGCCTGACTCAAATCCAGTGTATTCCGATCAAGTCTTATTCCGAGTTCGGTCCCGCCCTTGGTCTCAGTAAATTTGATATGGACATACCCCATATCAATCCGGTCTTTAAAGGCATTGACCGTTTTCTCGGGTCGCAAGCTGGCTATGACCGAATGGTCGCCTTCGCAGAGTTTCTCGACCAAAGTCTTTTCACGAGGTCTGTTCGGATCAGGGGCAGGCGGGAGGGGAGGCGGATTCTTGGCCAGTTCCTCCATTTTCTTCCGGAGGCTTAGGGGCCTCATATCGGTCCAGACTTCCTTGATATAAGCCAGGCACTCCGGCTTCAAGCCGCTTTTTCCCGCATCTTTCCAGCCAAGAGGTATTTCTTTATAGTCCGGCCAGATGGAGTACTGCTCTTCGTGGTTCACGACTACTTTATATACAGTGGTATCTTCTCGATCTGGATCGTGAAAGCTCATTATCAACTCCTTGGTAAACTAGAAGGCAGGCTACCGCCTCTCAAGCCAGCGCTTCTGTTTGGTGTTTTCGTGATTGTTTGGCGCAGCGGCGCCCTTGCTCTTGAACGGCTTAGTAACAAGCCCTTCCGCCCTGATCGGCGATCAGGCAGGCGATTAATTATCAACGCAGAGTTATTGAAACCAGCTAAAGATTAGCGCTGTCGCTCTAGACCTTCCTCAGAACTTCCCTGGCAACGATAGCGCGCGCCTGGAACTGTACGGCTTGTAGCAAAATCATCACCCGGTCTCGATTACTTACATTTCGCTCGAAGATACCGTGAATACCTTTGAATATGCCGTCTGTCACTACAATCTCGTCGCCCGGCCCAATATTGTCCTCAAGTTTTACATAGCCGAATTCGTCATGCCGCGACTGAATTAGTTCGATAATTTCGTCATCTACAGGAAGAGGAGTGGAGCCAAAACTGATCACGTCTCGAACTCCTCTTGTATACCGGATCTTATGGCCAAGCGCGTCGAATCTAAACCGTGCAAAGAAATATCGGAGGAACAAAGGCTTGATCGACCAGGCGAGCTCACTGGCATATCGGTCAGAGTTGCGCTCTCTGATTTTTGGTAAGTATGTCTCGACGCCCCAGGCTATCAAATTACTCTCAGCTCGCGCTTCTTGTCTTGGATTTGTATGAATTGCATACCACGAGCACGTGTCTATAGCATGTTGTACACTCATTGAGCCCCTCCTACTCATGCCTTATCGTCGTTTGGTGGCCTATTCACTAACAACTGGGGGTATACTCAACCTCTGGACGCTACTTTGAAGTGTCTGTTAACTCTGCGCAATCAGCAGTGATACAGACTATAGTATCTCTGAAATTTGAGATCGCAATGCGTCATGGAGTTCCAACATTCTCTGAATAACCAAAACTTAGCCATTCGATCAATTGTTTCGCACGAAATTGGGAAACGCTCTTCCCAAGAATATAAGTGAGGCTGGAGTCGAAATTATTTCACCATTCGTATTCGACCTAGACTATTTTTACTAAGGTAGGAGTAGCACAGACTGAAAGTCTTTTTGTTCCAATAATGCGGCTTTTCAACCGTCGCGCTTTCTTTCGGATGTTACAAAATTCCCGTCGCGATCTCCATTCTGCTTTAAACTGCAGAAAATTTATTCGCACGACAGCCTGATCAGTTACGACCACAATTAGGGCTCGTTTTTTGTCCCGTAGAGTGCGCCCGCTCATAAATTTCTCTGTATCGTTCGCGCGCACGGTGGAGCACCAAATTAAGACGCATGGTGGTCAATCCTAGATCAGCGCAAATCTGTTCCTTCTCATCCTCCGCGATATAAAATCGGAAAAGGACTTGCCTGTCTCGTTCGTTGGGCATCTCATTGAGTATCTGCCGAACGAGATCGGCTTCCTCTTTCTGCATCAACTCTTCGAAGGGGTCTGGCGCAGGGTGGGCAAGAAACATAGCTTCTTTAGTTTCTGTCAGATGTTCCTGACGCACAGTGTCCCGGAAGTACTTGATGACAAGGTTTTTGGCCACGCTGCAAACGAATCCTGAGAGCCTATCCGGTTCTCGAACGTCTCCCCGTCGGATCTTTTTAAGCACGATCCACAGTGTTTCCTGATGGAGGTCATCGACGCTCGCAGCGTCGTTAACACCTCGGCGAATGATAATCATTACGGCGCGACTGTAGCGCTCGACCAGTTGGGCCTCGGCCTGCTTGTCGCCCCTCCTAATGCGGCTGACAAGATCAGATCCACCGCCGGCTTCATTTATGGCCGGAATTTCCATTCACTTATCTCCAGTGGCGTAGGCGGACAATAGCCGTTGCCCGTCAAGACTGGCCAATTTGCCCACCTGAATGAAGCTAGCCCAGTGATACAGATGTCGCAGCCTTGCATACTTCCAGAAGCGCTTCAAAGGCTCCGCGCTCCATTTTACATACAGGCTTCACCTATTCAGCCGGGCATAAGTAATGCAGTATGTTGATACTGTGCCACTGATGACTTCAGACAGGGCTTCTGTCATTTTCTCGAACCCTTGATGGACATCGAACGGAATGATTCGGGACAGCGTCGCTTCCACACCCATGAAGACGCGTGTCAATATGTGGACAGGGTGTTGCGGGCGCGGCGGTTGTTGGTGAGCTGCGGGCTCCACAGAGAATGCGATCAAAGACGGCGCACGGAGTCAGCTTACATATCAGCAAAGTAGTACCTCCTCTTTGATTTTCAATATTGATATGGCAGCGAGGCTGGGGGCGAATTGCGCGATTAAGTTCTCACTGTCAGGATTCCTGGGGGAGTCAGTTATTTGAAGCCTGTGCAAATTAAAGCTACTTGCCATCAGCCACTTGAGATACGCCATCAAGCGTTTCGGGGACACAGGCAAGCTTCAATGTATATGTGAGAAACGTTCGGATAAAATTTCGCGGAAATTTACATACCGATCAAAAAATTTCTTCTGTAAATTTTGCGACCTGAACCCCGGCGCTCCGGGCGAGGGGCAGGCGATCGAGATCTGACGCCGAGGGTATGAGAATAGAACCTCTTTGAGCGTGTTGCAGGGCATGGGGGAGCGGCGGCGCCGCGGCGACTTATCATCATATTCCTCCTCCTCCGCGCTACTTAAACATTGGCGCCAGCGCCGGGAGCGGCAGCGACCGGTTCTCTGCAAGCCTCCGATCGCTACCGCTTCCAGTATCGTTAATACCACGCGGCGGCGACATCATGGCGGATGGCTTTGCCTCCCGTGCGCGAGAGACTTTCACGGCTCTCACTAACATGAGCGTAAAATGTCGTTCAATAAGCGAGGCCCATTACATATTTAGCTCAACACGAACCTGAACGTCCTGAAGAGATTATCAAAAAAAACCGCGCGGGCTATGAGCAAGTTCCTAGCGGGTTATGAGTAAGTTCCTAGCGACCTCTAAAGAATCTCTGTCTTAATGCTGCTAGGAGACCCCAGAGGGTCTGCGGCGCCTTGGGCGCGCCAGGCAACCTCCGAAGCCCCCCTGTCTTAACAACCATGTTTGGTTTGAACGAAGTCAAAAGGTTTACAGTCGAGTTTCCGCTGCTAAGCCTTTTGTTTTCAGCTAAACCGAAAATTGCTGTTTCTGGGAGAACAACACAACTCTTCAACGCAACTCATCTTTATTTAAGCTGTTGTATGCGCATGTATGGAGAGTATCAAGTGTTCCGTCGCTGAGCCAGGCTCCACTCTCCCAAGATAGATATGTACGCCTTATGTAGGGGATGTGTCAACAACTTTAACTGTTACAGGCGCAGCTCGGCGTTGGTACCTTTGCAGAAGCCTTTCGGTCAGCAAATTACGAGTATAACCGAGCCAAAGGATATAATTGTTAAGAGGTTGCATGATGTAAGAATCGCTCAGGCCGCTACGTTTCGAATACCCCGGCGCTGAGGAGGGTTATCCAACTTTTGTCCCGCAGTTAAAATCGGCAGTTATCCACGACACCTGGTTCAAATGATTTTTTATAAGTAGTGAAATAATTTCGACTCTGGCCGCACTTTGTTATCGTACGTGTGTAATCGAATCGCATTTCATACCTGTCCCTCCCGAAAACCTCATCCCGCTTTGAAATACTCACAGTTAGAGAGATCATCAGCCACTCTGCTCGATCGTCCGGCTCATCCTTATTCCGATGGTTGGCTTCACATTTCTGGTCCTCATCTCCGCGCTCTTTTTGCTCATCCGGAGCCTGATCCTGCCCCGGACCGCGCTCGCTGCAGAGAATTTCGCCCTGCGTCAGCAACTGGCCGTCTTCAACCGGAAAGTTCACCGGCCGCAACTGCATCGGCGGGATCGCTTCTTCTGGGCGCCTCCCGCAACTCTGGAAGGTTGTGTATCAGAAATGATGATGGCCTGCTGAAGAGGCAAAGAAGGCGCGAGCAGGATTGAGCGTCACAACTTGAATTTCCGGACTCGCCTGAAACGGCTCCAACGGCACACGATTTGTTACTCGAAATCGGCAGTGATGCATGATGCAGTAATCAAACTCTACGCGCATCATTCAAACGCTGGCCATCGTCATTTTCGATACACGACCCACATGGGTTCGCGCCTTTTACCCGCCTTTGAATGACGCGGATCACGCCGAACTGAAACCCCTCGAGTCTGTGCCGTTGACGATCACGGCGGGCCAACAAAAGAACTTTCGAATTCAACCCACCGCGACTCGCAGCTACGAGATCCGCACCTTCGGAGATTCTGACACCGTGGCGGTTTTATTCGAAGATGACAATAGACAGCCTAAGTATCTGAGCGGCGATGATGATAGCGGCGAGAATCGCAATGCGTATATTAAGATCAAACTCTTCAAAGATCGGAAATACATTCTCCGCGTTCGGCTGTACTACGCGGAACGGCATGGAGAAGCGGCCGTTATGATGTGGTAGTAAACAGAATTCTTCCGGTGACAAAAATAAAATAACTTTCCGGCCCTGAAACTCTGGCTTGGGGGTTGCCATTCTCTGTTGCCAGCGAGAGGCGCGAAGATCGCGTTCAAAGGGCGATGGCATGAACGGAAGGGCCGGGGAGATATTTAATTTCTATCCCATATGAAGAATTCCAACTCGAACGATTGGTTAATCCCACTGTTTGCGGCCTTCGCGATTTATCTTCCGTTTTCGACCACCGCGCCATCGCCAGACCAGCAAACATCAGCGCATTCGCAATCGCCGGCGTTAATTCAGGTGGTTCCTACCCCGACGCCGACGCCGGCTCCGGGGCCGGGCCGGGTTCCAGGAGAAGGGGCAAGGCTGTTGTGCGATTTCTTCGGACTGGAACCGGAGCAGGATCACAATGTCGGATTGAATCCTCAACAGAAATCAGAAGCCGAAAACCGGAGGGGCGATTATTGCCGGATAAAATCGGTTTTGAACTCTAAGACGAGTAAGCGCCCATCTCCACTCATCTACGACGAGATCGAGTACCTGATCGCAACGGTTCCCGATCCGAAAGATTCGAGCCTGGATCACCAGTTCGATCGCACCCTGGATGCGATCCGGCGAGCGATTGAATCGGCTGATTTCACTTTCGACCGTTTCTGGCTGCCCTGGGACAGAAGCAAGACCGCCGCGCCGCCTATGTTGGCTACGGACCCGAAGGCGGCGCAAATGGCGACACGCCATTTGCGCGACCCGGGCGTGATCCTATTTCGCGGATCGAAATCCAAGAGATTGTTGTTGCTGTTTCTGGTCGGAGAGACGCCGACCGGCGGAATCCATAGAGTCGCATTTCAAAACGCGCTCCGGCAGATTGAAGAACTTCCCAGTAGGATTGGATCAAAGGCTGAAGAGCCTGCGAAAGAAAAGCCGCTGCGCATACTCGGCCCGACCTTTTCAGGTTCGGCTGATTCGCTTGCGCTGCTGCTCAAAGCGTGGATACGCGGACTTTCGCCGCCGCCCAAAGTCACAATCATTACGGGGAATGCGACTACAATTAACGAAGACGAGTTTCTGAAGAAAATCGACACGCCGGGAATCAATTATTACTCTACGATTCTTAACTCGCAGCAGGCCAGCGATGAGTTTTACAAATATCTGATGGACCGCGATAAGCAAATTAAGTCGCTTGACGACGTCAGTTCGGCCGGCGCTCGTATTGCTCTTTTATCCGAAGTCGGCACGGGTTACGGCCAGAATATAAGACAGAAAATGAAGGAGGCGCTTCGCAAGTTCCGCGAAAAGCAGGCGCTGCAAGACGTGAAGCGAAATGAAAATCAGCCCTCCACTGGCGCCGCGCCGAAACTCGAACCGCCTGTTCTTTCTCTGACTTTCCCTCTCCACATTTCGCAACTTCGCGTCGAGGAAGCGAAGAATCCCTTGCGCGATAATGCGGCTAATGCGCCGGCGGCCAAAGACGGTCACCTGCCGTTGCCGATGGGCGAAGCCGGCGCCCCAGGGTCGAAGGACACCGCCCCTCTCTTTTCATCGTTGGAGACGGTCACGATGGAACTGGCGCTCCGCGAAATGCTCTCCGTGATCAACCGTGAGCGAATTCGTTACGTGGGAGTGTGGGCGACCGATCCGCAGGATCGCATCTTTCTTATACACGAAATTCGCAAACATTGTCCGAACGCGATGATCTTCATGTTCGCCACTGATCTGCTCTACCTGCATTCCGAATCCAATCTTGATTTTCAGGGCGTGCTGGTCATCTCTCCCTATCCGCTTTTCGGATTGAATCAATTTTGGACCTATCCTTTCGAGGGTGGCCAGAGGAGGTTGCAATTCTCCTCCCATAGCGCGCAAGGCTATTACAACGCGACCCTGGCGTTGTTGTGCAGGGAAGACCGGATGCTGGAATACGGCATGCCATTCAACGAATACAGAGACGGCCAGTCGCGCCATCCGGTGTTGTGGCTGGGCATCGTCGGGCGCAATGGCATCTGGCCGGTCAAAACTTTCGATATTTCGCACCTCACAAGCCACACTTTTTCCGTGCCTAATAAGTCTTGTCCTCCAGTCGGCGCCTCTTCAAGCGCCGGCCCTTCGAGCGATGCAGGGAAAGCGGCGCCCAGGCTCGGGGTGAGCGGCAGTTATTGGTCTCCAACAGGCGCAGGCTCCCTATTATTAATTGCTGGCGTCTGTCTATTTCTGTCATTGACTCTGTTGGCGCAGTTAGCCCCTTTCTGGGGCCGCAGCCGGATGGATCGAGCGGATTCCGATCAATGGATGGGGGGACAGTCAAAATTGAGCGGGGCGATTATCGAGCCAATTCTCAAACTTGCGCGCCAAGTCGAAAGAGGGAGTCAGTGGGCTTTACTGCGCCGCCTCGTATGGATCAGACGCGGATTTTTAGGGCAGGTTTTTGGCGATGAGGAGTTTTATTGTTATCGCCTGGATCACCACATTAACCTGTTGGGTTGTTGCATCAGCCTGCTTACCGCCTCGCTCTTCATTTCGGGTGTGGCTATGTTGCCGGCGTGGATACTGTTGAGCAAGAGGGATGGAGAAGCGCTCCAAACCGGATGGGGGCGGCATTGGGTGATTGGAGTCATGGCTTGTATGATTCTTGGTTTCACGCTGGGCGCTTTCATCTGGCTGATGGTGAGCCTCAGTAGGTGGATGGTCAGCGGGTGGCGCCATTTTCACGGGCGAATCTGGGTTTTGCTGGCGCTGGTTGCAGGCGTGGCGATGATCACCTTAGTCGGTTGGGGGCTATTCGAAGTCTTTTTCGAATTCAAGAGGCCGGAACAGGTCTTCTTCTTTCTGCGCGCGACCGAATTGACCAGCGGCGTTTCCGTGTTACTGCCGGCGCTGCTCATCGGGCTGGCGGCGTTTCTATCATTCTTTGCCGCATTGCGGCGATATAATCTGGCCGAGCGCATGCCCTGCCTGCGCAATCCCCGGCAGCGGCTGGGCGATGCGCCGCAATTCCTGCGCTTCGATCACGAACGGGCGCAATCATTCGAGGGGCTGAAGGCGCTGGAAGACCGCGTCAAGGAGATGATCGTCTGCCCCATCTCCAAAGTGCCGGGGGTGGCGCCCCTTTCGGTTCTGATAGCCGTCGTTTATTTTCTCTTCTTTCAGCAGCAATTCATTCCGTCGGTCGACGGCCGGCAGTTCGATTGGTTTTTCATACTAGCGTTTTGTGTCGTCCCGCTGATGCTAGTCTGGGCGCTGATGCGGTTCTTCTGGCTGTGGGCGGCGACTAAGCGATTGTTGCGGCGGCTGTCGTGGCATCCGCTTGTTTCGCAATTCGCCGCCAGGCATTCAGAGGAGAAGCGCTTCGCGTCAATTCCGCACATTGATTTGATGACGCCCACGCCGACCTACACTGCGTTGTCGCTTTCCGTGCGGCAAGCCCGGTCGTTTTGTAATGCGTTGAAACTCGGGCCGGGACAGGCCGAGGAGCGAAAGCGGATCGGACAGTTGGTCGAAGAGGCGGAAAGCGAACTGTCGCATTCACTCGAGTCGGACGCGAAAGGCGACTGGCAGAAGGCCCTGCGGAAACGCCGTTATTCGCAGGCCGCGCTGGCGGAACTGACCGAGCGAGTCAGCGGCCTGCTCGAAGATTCGTGGCGGGCGACGGGCGGCGCGTACGCCGACGCCGCGTGGCGGGATGAAGGGAAGTTTTTCCTGATCGCGCACATTGTGGCTTTCCTGCAGCACGTTTTCGCGCACCTGCAGAATCTGGTCGGGCTGGTCACAATGGGGCTGTTGCTGATGCTCCTCGCGGCCATTTCTTATCCGTTCCAGCCTCGCGAGCCGTTGCTGCTTTTCAGTACGGTGGCGATTCTGACCTCGGTCGTCGTGACGCTATTTATCTTCGTGAGCGCGAGCCGTGACAAGACGCTAAGCCTGCTCTCCGGGACGGCGCCGGGTAAAGTGACAATCACGCGCGATCTCGTGTTCCGCGTCCTGGTCCACGGCGTGGTCCCGTTGATCGCGCTGCTGGGCGTCCAATTCCCGGAAGCCGTGCGCCAGATATTTTCGTGGCTGAAGGTTTTTGAGGGGAAGGGCGCTTAGAAAGCCAGGTGTCGCGCGCAAAACAACAGACCCCCGCCCTCCTGAAAATCTCAGACCCAACCCCCGCTCCCGAAAGTAGGGAAGACCGGTTGACAGACTGCAGCCCGGTCAGTACGATACGCCATCCTTTTGGCCAGGTAGCTCAGTTGGTAGAGCAACGGACTGAAAATCCGTGTGTCGGCGGTTCGATTCCGTCCCTGGCCATCAACAGAATCAAAAAGTTACGGCCACCTCATCGGTGGCCGTTTTCATTTCACCTATACATTCAACACCGCTTTGGCGAGAGTGGGACAAAACGGGAGCTAGGCCGCCTTTCACTGTTTTGATTGCGGCGGCGATTCGCCGAGCGTATACACCTTCGTGTCCGGGTTATAAATCTTCCAGTCGAACCAGTAATCTTTCAGCGCGAAGATCTTTTTTAGTTGTTTCCCGGCGAGCGGGCCGCTGACAGCTTTGCCGCTGAAATCCCACGTGGTCGCCGTCTCGTCGATAAGCTGAATCGGCGAGGTATCAGGCTTAACGTAAAATTCCAGCGTGCGCCCGTCTACTGCGCGCTCAAAGGCGCGGACGGATTTGTTGTCGTCCCCCAACACGACGAATATGGGCGTTACTCCGCCGCCGGAGCCAATGTTGTCGAGGATCAGCCGTTGCTTTTCCAGAGCGGGCAGCGGATACGCCGCCGACTTGCCGTTGACCACCAACCCCGCAATCAGCGTGCGCGGCGACAATTTGTCATTGGGATCCACTGGAGTGACAACCCGGAATTTGGCGTACTGCTCCTCCCAATCGGCAGCCTCATACTTCTGCTTCACGCGCTCGTCCGGCTTCAACACGCGCCCCTGCTGGTTTTCACGCTTCCAGAGGGCGAATGTCATCTCATCGTTATCAACGCGGGTCAGTTTCTTTCCCTTCAGCGGCCCGTGAATCGCCTCACCCGACACCTGCTGCCACCAGGTGCCCGTCTCCTCATCGCGCATGATGAAGTTCTGGTTGTTGATGCCCGACAGATGGAACGTCAACTTCTTCCCGTCAACTTCCGATTCCCACACCAGACCGGTGTGACAGAGCGTTCAGTAAGTCGCCGTGATCGGCTTGCCTCCGACGACGTCATTAACGACGTGGTGATAGGCCATCTGGCGCACGGGAAAGGCGACCTCGTCCCCATTGATTTTCACCGCCATGACCATGTCGCCGTCGGCGACGAAGCCGGCTTCGCCGGCGCGCGCGTAATTGGCGTTAAGCAGCGGGTTGAACATCCATTCGAAGTGATTCTGCTGCGCGAACCATGTGACGGTGAGCAATGGGGCGAGCAGCGCCGGCATCGCCAGTCGGCCCGGCCAACGCGAACCGCGCCAGAGCTTCATGCACAGCGCGAGAAACAAGATCGTCCCGACCACCGTTGCCGGCGGCGACCAGCGGCGCAGCCGGTAAGACCACTCGACGCCCGCCGCGGTCTGCGCCTTGAACGGCATGATCACAAACACCGGAATCGCCACCATCGCCACGGCCGCGGCGACGACCAGCAGCAGCGACAGCCACCATTTCCAACGCCCCGATTTACCCGTCTTGCCCGTCTCGTTCAATGTGGTGTTCATCTTAATTGTCGGTTAGTCCTTTGCCTTGCGTAGTTCCTCGAAACTCTTGCCGTAGATCTCCTGATAAGTTTTGATCGCTTCGTCTTCGGAAGGCAAGCGCAGCCCGTCGGTGAAGCGGTTCATATAGGCAAAATTGCAGCTTTGCAGCAAAACTTCAAGCGCGCCCTGCTCTTTGAATTCGGAGACCAGCGCCGCGTAATCGTCTTTCGTCAGCTTAGCCGGCTCGCGGGTGATTTTGCGGGCGAAGGCGACCGCCGTCCGTTCGCGCTCGGTCAGCGCGGAGTCGTCTTTCGCCATCGCCACAAGTTTGGCCGGATCGACGCCCAGCCGCCGCAGACCCAACACCTGATGCAGCGTGCAATAACGGCAGCCGTTCGCCATCGAGATGGCGAACGAGACATGCAGCTTGATTTCGCGGCTGACACTCTCATATTTGCGCGTCGTAGTAGTGTAAGCCCGCCACGCGCGAGTGACGCCCGGCGCCAGCAGGAACGCGCGCTGCGAATAGGCGATGCCGATGTTCCAGTTGTTGGCCGGCGTTTTCGCCGCGTTCAAGGCGTCAACGACTGCGCTCATTTGATCGTCGGAGACTACAGCCACGCGCGCGGGCGGCGGCGCGAATTTCGCCGCGGCGACTTTCGCGACAGGTTCGTCCAAAGCCCATTTCTCCACGGGCAGGTTCGCGCCTTCACAGTAACGGAGGAAGTAATTGAAGAAGCAGGTCGTCATCGTCAATTCGACGATCTGCGAATCGTTGAAGGACGCGCGCGTCTTTTGGAACTCAGCCTCGCCGACGCCGTGAATGTCGCGGGTCAGCAGTTCGGCGTAGCGCACGGCGGCCTGTTCGCTCGCGGACATTGACGCGAGGTCGTTCGCCTGCAACTGCGCGAGCAATTTCCGCCCTTTGTCCGAGGCGCGCAGCAACCGCTGCAAATGAACCGCAGGATAGGCGCTGCCATAGACCTGCGCGACGCGCAGCCCCATCGCCATTTTGGTCTCCGGCGCGATCGAACCGCCATAAAGATAAGATTTGAACGTCTCGGCGAGCGGCTTCGCGGCTTCGGGAAGCAGCGCCAGGCCTCGCGCATAATTCGGAATCCTGCCCGCCTCCAACACGTCCGCGCCGCTGCAGACGTCGGCGGTTTCGTCGGCCAGCGGGACGTTGGGCCGAGCGTCGAGCTTCTGTTTCGCCGCCCGATTCAGCGCCTCAAGCGACGTCAGGGAATCTTTCTCCTGCGCGAAAGAGGTCGTGAACGAAGCGATGACAAAGAGTGATAAAGTGACGAATAGTTTCATACGCGTTGTTCTCCGCCGCGTAATCGGTGATCTTTGACAATTAATGACGCCCACGTAATTCGGTGTAGGGGCGGGTTTTCCCCGCCCTATCGCTTGGATCATAGACCTGGGCGGGGAAAACCCGCCCCTACAATGCTGGGCGCATTATTTTTTCAAACGCCATCAACCCACGGCTGAATTCAGGCGCCGCTGCAGCGGCGGGGATAAAACACTCTCTAAAAAATAAACCGCGCGCCGATTTGCAGCGTGCGCGCTTCGAAGGCCTGCGTCGACTTGCCGAAATTGCTCAAGGACAGGTCGGCGTTCGGCATATAGAGGTTCACGTTGTTCAAAGCGTTGAACGCTTCAAAGCGAATCTGGATTTGCTTGCCCTCAAGCACGGTAAAGACGCGAGCGAACGACAAATCCACTGTCGAATACTTCGGCCCGCGGAACGTGTTTCTGCCGAGCGTGCCGGATTGTCCGGGCGCAGGCGCCGGAAAGGCGCTCGCGGGAAATACCCCGTCGAGAAAATCCTTCTTCTCGAACGAAGTATTGACGGCGCCCGGCGCTGGGGTGTTGGGCCGATCATAAAAACCGCCGCCGACCGCGCCGCCGCCGCCGTCGCGGTTGTAATCGCCGCCTTGGGTCGCAGCCGCGCCGTTCCAGACCGAAAACGGCCGCCCCGATTGCCGCGTGAAAATCGCCGCCACCTGCCAATCGTTCACCGCATGAGAAATCCATTTGTTCCCGACCGTCCACCCAGGCAGCCACAACAACTGCGCCGAGAAACGGTGTGGGATGTCGAACAGCGACGGCCCGCGTTCGCAGCGCAAACAATCAACATTGACCGCGCCCTTGCCGGGTTCGGAGTTGTCGGCGAATTGCCCGGTCGAAGTGTCGGACGAGGTGTCCAGCCATTTCGACCATCTGTAATTCGCCTGCATTGAAAACCGCTTCGAGATGTTGCGGCGCGCCTCCAAAGTCATCGCATGATAACTCGAATTCACGCCGTTGGTGACGAAAAGCAGCGTGCTGAAGTTCGGATTGATGCGGTCTTCCCTTCCGTCGAGCAGATCGCCCGCGAAACGGTTCACGTCGTCAATGCGTTCCAGGTTGACGCCCCTTGTCCCGGCGTATCCGGCTTCGACGATCCAACCGTTCCACACTTCGCGCTGCAGGTTCAAAAACCAGCTTGCGCTGTACTGCGTCTTGATCGTCGGATTGACTACGAAGCCGGTCGGGCGAACGGCGTTCTGTCCTGGAGGCGTGTTGACGCCGCCCTGCGCGTTCAAGCCGCGCCCGAAGTCCGGGTTGAACGGCACGGGAATGCCATAAAGAATCTTCTCGCCTATCTTGTTGGAAGGCTGCACGACGCCTTGCAGCGCGTCGGGCGGCAGAGCGCGCGCGCCTGAGATCGACTGTCCGTGGTGCGGTTGATAAGCGAGGCTGAAGCCCGCGCGGATCGCCGACTTGCCGTCGCCGAAGGGGTCGTAGGCGAGGCCGATGCGCGGGGAGAAATTCGTTTTTTGTGGCGTGTAGAGCCGGTCGACGCGCGTCAGACTGGCGTTGGCCAGTCGTTCACGGAAGCTGGCGCCGGACCCGAAAACGATGGAAGACAGTCTGCCCTCGCGCTCGCTCACGTCGCCGAAGTAATCGTGGCGCAGGCCCAAATTCAGATTGAGTTTTGACGTGACCTTCCAATCGTCCTGGAAGAAAAAGGCGGTCTCGAACTGGGTGAAGTAGCGCGGGAAGTTCGTCCGCTCGCCGGTGTTCGGATTCACGGTCAGGGTTTGCCGGAAAGGTTGATCGGCGATAAAGCTCGCGACGCTCGTGAAAGTGTAGGACCCCGCGTCAGGGTCCGCGATGGATAGCCCTTTGAACAGGCGGCGAAATTCCCCGCCGGCGCGCAGCGCGTGCCGCCCTCGATCCAGCGTCAGCACGTCGCGGAATTCGTACGTGCGGATCTTCGTCGCCGAGTTGAAAAAATCCCCCCAGCCCGCCGTGAAGCCCGTCGCCGTAATCTGCGGGACGACGGCGTCGTCATTGCCGCGATTGGTGTAAATGGTTTGAAACGCGAATCGCGCGTCGTTAACGGCGCGGCTGAAGACTTTGGTGTAGCCCAGGTTGGTGTTCGAAAACCTTCCTTCAAAGCCGCCCTTCATTCCGCGCATCACCCGGCCCAGTCCCTGCTGGTTGACGCCTCCGCTGGTCGCGCCGCTGTCGTCGGCCTGATTTTCAAAAATATAGCGGCCGTAAATTTTGTCTTTGCCCGCGTTGAACGAATGGTCCACACGCCCCAGGAACTGGTTGTAGCGGACGTAATCGTTGATCGTTGTGAAGAGCGTCCCGTTCGTCGGGATGAGCTGCCCGCCGCCGATGTTCAGACAGTTATTGCTGGCCACAGCGCAAGCGCCGATTTGCTGTGGCGCGGGCGCGCCGAATTGGGTCAGCAGACGGCTGGCGATACTGTTTGGGGCCGTGCGATTGACGAAATCGCGCAACTGCGGCGTTTCGACCTGGAAGGAGGCCACGCGGCCCGCGGCGTTCCGCGTTCCTTCATAGCTGCCGAAGAAAAAGGTTTTATCTTTGAGGATCGGGCCGCCCATATTGCCGCCGAACTGATTGAAAACCAGCGGCGGATTACTCGTCGCAAAAAAATTGCGGGCGTTGAGCGCCGCGTTACGGTGGAATTCCCACAAGCGGCCATGAAATTGATTCGTCCCTGATTTCGTCCGCAGGTTGATGACGGCCCCGTTGCCGCGCCCGAACTCGCTGGAAAAATTGTTGGTCTGGACCTGCGCCTCCTCGATGGACTCGATGCTCGGGACGATCGCTGGTTCGCCGGAATTGTTCGAGTTGGAGTTCATCGCCCCGTCCAGCACGTAGTTGTTGCCGCGGTAGCGATTGCCGTTGACCGTCACGACGGGCGAATTGGTGAGCTTCGTCGAGTTCGCCGCGCCGGGAATGAACGTCGCGCCGGAGCTGAGCTTGGGCAGCGCATACACGTCGCGCTGCGGGATCGGCAATTCGGAGACTTTCTTCTGGTCGAGCGTATCAGCGACGCGCCCTTCCGTGGCGATTTGCAACTGCGCCGTCCCCGCATCGATGTTGACTACTTCTTCCACCGCGCCGACGCTCAGTTGAATTTTCAACTCCGCCATCTGCCCGACGTTGAGCTTGAGATTCTTTTGCGAGAAGCTTTTGAAGCCGTTCGCCTTCAACGACACGGCGTAACTGCCGGACGGCAACCCCGCGACCGTGACCTGGCCGTTGTTGTCCGTGACGGCGGCCCGCTTCACGCCGGTGTCTTCGTTCGTGATTTCTACAGAAACGCCGCTGACGGTATTGCTCTGCTCGTCGGCCACGCTCAGTTTGAGCGTCGCTTCCGTGACCTGCGCCATCGCCGCCGTCGAGAGCAGCGGCAGGAGTAAGGCGAAGAAGAAAATACGCCCGAGGGTAAACAGTTTCATAGTCATAATGTTCTGATTCAGTGTCGTCGTTGAGAGAGAGGCGGAAAGGAGCCGAAGCGGCTGCAGGCGATTGGCGCCTGCGAAGCCGCATTCGGCCAAATTCAGCAAAGTACCCTCCTGACAGTAGGGAAATGCTGGATTTCCCCAGTATTGGAGAATATACGGCGGGATGTTTAGCAATTGCTCTGCCACGGTTGGGTACGGCGAGGCGACGTTTCGGAAACCCTTTTACATTACAAAAATAAGAATTTTTTGCCTGTCGAAACGCCGGATGGAAGGCGCGGGCGACGGTGGCGACATTTAACGGATATGGCGACATATCACCAATAGGCGCGATATATTGCGAGCGTTTCCGAATCTCAATCTCACCTGGAGCCTGATCAACGAGAGTCGCTGACCGTTGTCGCATAAGGCAATTCAGGGCTTTTGCAAAGGCATCTTCGCTATCTTCATATAATATCGAATAGACTTGAGGATCCGGAGCTTTTGGAGCGCCTTGATTCGGGCGACTTTGCTAAAGCCCAGTCCGGCGCCCCGGTGAACATTGACACCGTTATCGGTAACGCCTAGACTGCGCCCGCATCCGTTGAGATGACGGAAATATTTAGCGGAAATATCTATGAGAAGAGCGAAAATGCCGGCGGCTTTGCTGGGACCATTCATTCTGCTCACGGCGCTTGTCGCGTGGGCGGTCAGCCGCTCGCCGGTTGAGAATCAAACTACCACGACGCAGTCCACACTCCAGGTCGGAGCGATGACACTCTGGCATGCCAGGGCGGCGCCGCAATGGGATCATGCCACGCCGGTCGGCAATGGGCGGCTCGGCGCGATGATCTTCGGCGAGACAGGCCGCGAGCGCATTCAGCTCAACGAGGAGACGCTCTGGTCGGGAGGGCCGCGCGACACGGTCAACGTCGAGGCGATGTCGGAGATCGGCAATGTGCGGCGGCTGCTTTTCGCGGGCAAGCCGCGCGAGGCTATCGAGCTGGCCGACGAGACGATGATGGCGCGCCCGCGCCGGCTGCTTCCCTATCAGACGCTAGGCGACCTCTGGCTGGCGTTCGAGGGACATGACGCCGTGACCGATTATCGCCGCGAGCTCGATCTGAGCGCCGCCGTAGCGCGCGTCGTCTATCGCGCGGGCGGCGTCCACTTCACTCGCGAAATCTTCGCCAGCCATCCCGCGCAGGTGATCGTCGTTCGATTGTCGAGCGAGCGACCGAACGGGATTTCGGTCGCGGTAGGCTTGAATCGCGAGCGCGACGCCGTGACCACGGCCTCCGGCGACAGTCTGATGATGCGGGGACAACTCGACGGCGGTACGGGGCTGAAATTTCAATCGACGCTCAAAGCCTTGGCCGAAGGCGGCTCGGTCAAAGCTCAGAGCGGGGCGCAGGGCGACCGGCTCGTCATAAGCAACGCCACCGCGGTGACGCTGCTCGTGGCGGCCTCGACCAATTTTCGCGGCAATGACCCGCAGGGCGCCTGCGAGAGGCAGATCAAACAGGCGGCGGCGCAGGGTTACGCCAGGCTGCGCGATGCCCACGTCGCCGACTATCAATCGCTATTCAACCGCGTCGAGTTGGAGTTGGGCGATTCGGGCGCACTCTCACAACTGCCCACAGACATGAGGCTCGAACGCGTGAAGCAAGGCGGCGAGGACCGCCAGCTCATCGCGCAGTATTTCCAGTTCGGCCGCTACCTGCTCATCTCGAGCAGCCGGCCCGGCGACCTGCCCGTCAATCTGCAGGGCGTGTGGGCCGACGGCTTCCGGCCGCCGTGGAACAGCGACTATCACCTCAACATCAATTTGCAGATGAACTATTGGCCCGCCGAAGTGACCAACCTCTCGGAACTACACATGCCGCTCTTCGACCTGCTCGAAAGTCTGCGGCCGTCGGGACGACGCACGGCGCGGTTGCACTACAACGCGCGCGGCTTCGTCGCGCACCACATCACCGACATCTGGGGGTTCACTACTCCGGGCGACCGCGCGCGCTCAGGCCTGTGGCCGATGGGCGCGGCCTGGCTCTGCCAACACCTTTGGGAACATTACCAGTTCACTCAGGATCGCAAATTTCTCGCCGAGCGCGCCTACCCGGTGATGAAAGAGGCGGCGGAGTTCTTTCTCGATTATCTGGTCGAAGACAAAAAGGGGCGGCTGGTGGCCGGACCGTCGGTCTCGCCGGAAAACAGATACCAATTGCCGAACGGCGAGGTCGGAGTCCTATGCATGGGCGCGTCGATGGACACGCAGATCATCCGCGGTCTTTTCCGCGATTGCTCGGAGGCTGCGAGGCTTCTGGGCGTTGACGAGGAATTCCGCGCGCAGTTGAAACGAACGGGCGAGCGCCTTCCGCCGATGCAGATCGGGCGCGACGGTCGGTTGCTCGAATGGTCCGAAGAATACGAAGAGCCGGAGCCGGGACACCGCCACATATCGCACTTGTTCGCGCTCCATCCGAGCGACCAGATCACGACGCGAGGGACGCCCGAACTGGCCGCCGCCGCGCGCAAGACGCTCGAATACAGGCTCAAAAACGGGGGCGGGCACACGGGCTGGAGCCGCGCGTGGATCATCAACTTCTGGGCGCGACTCGAAGACGGCGAGCAGGCCTATCAAAACCTGCTTGCGCTGCTAGGCAAATCTACTCTGCCCAACATGTTCGACGTTCACCCGCCGTTCCAGATCGACGGCAACTTCGGCGGCGCGGCGGGCGTCGCCGAGATGCTGCTGCAAAGCCACGCCGGAGAAATTCACCTGCTGCCCGCATTGCCCACGGCCTGGGCCGAAGGGCGCGTCAAAGGCCTGCGCGCGCGCGGCGGTTTTGAAGTCGATTTGAGATGGAGGGGCGGGAAGCTCGAATCGGCGGAGATGCGCTCCCTCGCGGGGCTGCGCTGTCGCGCGCGCGCCAGGCTTCCCGTTGTGATCAAATCCGGCGGCAAAGTGATAAAGATTGAACGGCCGGAACCGGGCGTGATCGTATTTGAGACCGAGGCCGGCAAGAGTTACACCGTCGAACCGTCTAACGCCGCTGATCGGCAATAATTCCATAATTCATATTTCATATTTCATACGGCATATGTAATATGAAATATGGATATGCCATACCGACCAAGACAGAGAGCGACTTAACATGGAAACTAAGGTCTTCGTGGCCAGGCTCAGGCCGGAGCGCAAGGAAGATTACATCGAGGCGCATAACAGCTTTTCCCCCGAGCTGCGGGCGAGATATCGCGCGGCGGGCATTCACCAGATCAGGCTGTTCCTGCTGGGCGAGCATCTTTTTATGCTCGTCGAGGCCGATAATTACGAACTGGCGCGCGCCGCGCTGGACGAAGACTCCCTCGATCGGATGTGGCAGGAGCGCGTCGGGCCGATGAAATCTCCTGATTTCCTGCCGCTCGTGGAAATTTTCAGGCTTGATTGAGACGCCGCGCGCTGAGACAATCGAGCCATGCCAACGACACTTGCCGACATCGCCCGCGAGCTGGGTGTTTCTAAAATGACCGTCTCGCGCGCCATCAACAACCATCCTGAGGTTAACGCCGAAACGCGGGAGCGCGTGCTGGCCGTCGCGCGCCGGATGAAATATCAACCGAACCAGCATGCTCGAGCGCTGATCACCAACCGCTCTCACCTGCTCGGCATGGTGGCCCCGGACCTCATGCACTCGTACTTCGCCGAGATCCTTCGCGGCATCGAGTCGGTAGCGCGCCCGGCCAAACTACGAATCCTGGTCTGCAACACCTACGAAGACGCCGACAACGAGATCGCCGAGGTCGAGGCGCTGCGCCAGCGCACCGACGGCCTGATCGTCGCTTCGTCGCTCTCCCCTGAGCAGGGGCTGGCCTACCGAAAGTTGATCAAAGACGGTTTGAAGCTCGTCCTGGTCGACCGCCTGATGGAAAACCTGCGATGCCCGACGGTCAGCACCGACAACGTGATGGTCGGAATGATCGCCACGGAGCACCTTATCGGCCTCGGCCATCGCCGCATCGGTCACCTCCGCGGCGCTTCGGCATCGGTTGCCGGAGAGCGGCTGGAGGGCTACAGGCAGGCGCTCGCGAAACATAAGCTGCGGTACGATAAGTCCCTCGTGCGCGAGTGCGGTTTTATCGAAGACCAGGGCTACGAGGCGATGCGCGCCTGGATCGCCGAAGGCGACCTGCCAGAGGCCATCTTCGCGGTCAACGACCCTGTGGCCATCGGCGCAATGCATGCCCTGACGGAGGCCGGCTACCGCGCCGGCCACGACATCGCCGTCGTCGGCGCGGGCAACATACATTACGGCGACATGCTGAGCGTCCCGCTGACCACCATCGCCTGGCCCACCGCCGAGATCGGACAACAGGCGGCGCGGCTGCTGATCGAAATGATCGAGGGAGACGCCTCGTCCCGCGCGCCGCAGAACGTCGTCGTGACCCCTTATCTAATCGCGCGCAGTTCTTCCGGCGCCGACGCCAAAGGCCTGAAGCCCACTGCAGCCAGAGCCCGGACTTCCAAATAGTTTTTCCCGCCGATCGCCAAATCACATGACGCGGAGACGGGCGAAAAAGCGCCGAACGAGATTTTTTTGTTACCGATAACAAATCTGCTTTGTTACCGGTAACGGAATAAAATATAATGCGCCCGCCTAGCGGCTCGTCACTGAGAGATCGTAACCCGGACAGACATAACCCGGCGTCCGGTCTTTAGTCCTTATCATTACCAGATCTTTGCACGGAAAGCGCGTTTTCTTCGTTGCTACACGACGCGAGGATAATCACGCGCTACCGAGGGTTGATGGTCTTTGAGAATCAAATGCGCCCACGCAATTTGGCGATGGGGCGGGTATTCCCCGCCCCATCGCCTGGATTATAGACCTGGGCGGGGAATACCCGCCCCTACAATGCTGGGCGCATTATTTTTCCAAACGCCATAAACCCACGGCTAAATTCACGCCGTCGCCGCGCGACGAACAAAACGCATTTCGCGCAGAGATTTGGGTAAAGGCAAGAGTTTTAGTCCGGACGATGCGACCGCCCATCGAGCCAATCCATCAACAGATTAGTAGAGAGGGGAACCTATGGAAAGAAACATCAGCCTTCGCCGGGCGCTGACGCTCGGCATAATGTGCTTTGTGTGCGCCACCCTTTGTTCAATAGATTCGAACGCTCAGGTCACGGTCACGGCCGACGGGCCTGGCAATACTTACGAACTACTCGAATCGAGGGGGTTTGGCCTTGAGACGCCGGATTGCGGCCATGCCGTGCGGCACGTCCGCGAAGTATTCGACAGCGCGCTCGGCAAAAACGTGTTCGCCTTCGACGCGCACCGCGATCTGGACAACGACCGTTGCACGAACTTCGACCGCCAGCGCATGGAGGTTAAAACCGCCCCCGGCGACGCGAATCAATCCACCCTGCAACATGCCAACGGGGAGACGGCGTATTACCGCTGGAAGTTCAAGCTGCCTTCGGGCTTCCAGGCCTCTTCGAACTTCACACACATTTTCCAGATCAAGGCGCAAGCCGGAGATGACGCGGGCTCGCCCCTGGTCACGATCACTCCACGCGCCGGCAGTCCGGACACACTGCAAATCATTTGGACGCCGCCTTCCGGTCAATCGGGCGGGGGCGTCAAGGCGCAGGCCGACCTCTCGCTGTTCCGTAACGTGTGGGTCGAAGCTTTCGTGCAGTACCGGAGCGCGGACTCGGGAAACGTCCAGCTCTCCATAAAGAGGCTGAGCGACGGCGCCACGCTGGTTTCCTGGAACAGCGGCACAGTCGACACCTGGAGGGCAGGCAACAATTACAACCGGGGCAAGTGGGGCATTTACCGCAGCCTGAACAGCATCTCGCAGTTGCGTGACGAGACCGTCCTGTTCGCCGACTGGTGCGTCTCGGAAACCAGCGCCAGCCAGTGCCCGAGCGCGGCCGGCGGCGGCGGCGGCGGCGCGATCCGGTTCGAAGCCGAGAGCATGACGAAGACCAATTACGAGACCAACAACTTCGAGGGCGAAGACTGCGCCCGCGCGCTCTCGAACACGCTCGGCAACGTCCGGGCCACTTACACCGGCCCATCCGGCGCGCGCGACATCATAGTCCGGTATCACGACGAAAATGATGGTCAAGTGACGTTCACCCTTCGCGTGGGCGGCGCCGTGATCGGCTCGTGGACGGCGAACGTAGATGATCACACGTGGAAGACCAGGACCTTCACCGGCGTCTTCATCGCCAACGGGGCAGAGATCCGCGTAGAAGCCGGCCGCGAAGAAGGGGAGCACGCGCGCGTCGATTACGTCGAGATCCGCTGACAGACGAAAGGTAGTACGCCTTTCCGTTCGGACTTCTTCCCTTTTCCATTCCCGCCTGAATTCGCCGCAAGCGTCTTTCAGCCTTGACATCGTTACCGATAACGCCTATAAACTGTCGTTATCGGTAACGAACCGTCAAACCTCCGACGAAAAGAGGGCGCGGAGGTCGGTTATGGAGCTTGCTTTGCTGGGATTCAAGATCGGCCCCTGAGACTTCTATCGGGGCCGTTCACCTTCATTATCTCTTGTCCAACATTCAATTTGACTACAACCAGCAAGGAGGTATCCATGTATCCAGAGGGGTTTCCAGAGGGGTATTCATTTAAAGCGAGAGCGGCGCTGCTATTGGCGGCGCTGATGACGCTGAGCTTAACAATCTTCGGCCAGACTTCTTCGGGCGAGGTGAACGGCTCCGTCACCGATCAGTCGGGCGCGGCCATCTCCGCCGCTACCGTCAAACTCATCAACCAGTCAACCGGGATAGAGACGCAGGCGTCGCTCAATAAGGACGGGCGCTTCACGTTCGTCAACGCCAAGCCGGGAATCTACGTCCTGCGCGTGGAGGCGCAGGGGTTCAAGACGGCGCAGACACCGGCTTTCAACGTGGCCGTCAGCCAGACAGTGACGCAAGACCTGGAGCTGACCGTCGGCGACGTCAGCCAGACGGTGGAGGTGAGCGCCATCGGGGAGTTGGTTCAACGATCCTCGGTCGAGTTGGGCGCCGTGATTTCGGAAAGAGAGGTGCAGGACCTGCCTTTGAACGGCAGGAACTTCACGCAGTTGTTGACCCTCACGCCGGGAGTCACCCCGGTCTCCACTTCTCAGAACAGGAACATCGGCGGAGTCGAGGGTAACGTGGGAATCCCCGGATCGGGCTTCTCCGACCCTTCCATCCACGGGCAACAGAACCGGTCGAAGCTCTATTTTTATGACGGCATCATCAATACCAACATCCGCGGGCCTTCATACATCGTGATCCCGAACATCGACGCGGTGCAGGAGTTCAAGCTGGTCGGGCATGACGCCAAGGCGGAGTTCGGCGGCGCCACGGGCGGCGTGATAAACATGGTCTCGAAGTCCGGCGGCAATAGCATTCATGGCTCCGCATTCGAATTCGTGCGCAACGACGCCTTCGACGCGCGCAACAGCTTCGATGTCTGCACGTCGGCCAGGTGCAAGCCCGGCCAGGTTGTGCCCGACAGCCCATTGCCATTCCGCCAGAATCAGTTCGGCGGGGTCGTCAGCGGCCCCATCATCAAGAATCGCACTTTCTTCTCCGTCAGTTACGACGGCTACCGCTACAGTCAGCCCACCCTGGCTTTGTCCTACGCGCCGACGGCCGCCGAACTTGCCGGAGACTTCTCCCGCACGCCCTTCGGTCGGGACATATACAATCCTTACTCGACCAGGCAGGTTGGCGCCGCCTTCGTCCGCGATCGCTTCCGATGCGACGACGCCGGCGCGCCTCTACCCGTGAACGCGCTAAACCAGCAGGACCAGACCATCGGGGCGCCCTGCCGCAAGATCCCGCAAGCCCTGATCTTCGCGCCGATGCAACAGTTCTTCCAAACGTATTCGGCGACGCCCAATCTTTCAGGGGACGCGGCGAACAATTTCGCGCAAATTCGCCCCCAGACTAACAGTTCCAATAGTTATCAAGTGCGAGTCGATCACAGCTTCGGCGAAGCTGACAACGTCTTCTTTCGCTATACCGAACAACGAGTGACAGTCTCGAATCCGATCGGGCAGGCCGGCGTGACGGCCGGCAGTTCGGCGGGCAGGAACTACGGTGGGGGCTATACGCACGCCTTCGGTCCGAGACTCATTCTGGACTTGCGCGCCGGTTATGCGGGCCGTCCCGGCGTGGACTCCGGTCAATCGAATCAGCACGCGGCCGGGACTGACCCGATGAAGCAATTCGGGTTCGGATCCATAGACAAGTTCGGTGGCCAGCTCGTCCGGCTCGCCAATTGGACCAACGGCGGCAACAACGATTTCGGCGTGCGCGGCGCGGCGCCTCGTGAAAATCCGAACTGGAGCGTCACGCCGAACCTGATCTGGCTGAAAGGCAATCACAACATCAAGACCGGCTTCTCGTACATCGAAGCCAGGCGCATCCAGTTGAACACCTTCCAGCGGTACAACTTCAGCGACGAACAAACTCGCGGTCTGGGCGCCGGGCAGAATGCGACCGGCTTATCGCTCGCCTCGGCCCTGCTGGGTCTGCCCAGTGATTTTCAAGCCCAACTGCCGATCGAGCACGGAGGACAGGTCAAATTCAAGTACGCCGCCATGGCGGCCTACGTGCAGGACGAATGGAAGCTGGCGCCGACCGTGACTTTGAACCTGGGCCTGCGCTACGACTACCTGACCTCGCCGAAGACGCTCGACGGCAGGCTCTGGAACGCGCTCGATATTTTTAACCAACGCTACATCATTGGGGCCAAGGAGATGCCCCCGCTTTGCAGCGTGGCGCAACAGTCGCCCTGCATCCCGGACGCGTTTCAGAACGACGCGAACTTCAATAATGTCGCGCTCGCCGGCGAGAGATTTTTCGCGCCGCCGCCGGTGAAGGACAACTTCGGGCCTCGCATAGGCGTGGCCTGGGCTATCACGCCTAGGACGGTCCTGCGCGCCGGCTACGGGCTTTACTGGGACGCCGTCCCGGCCCGGAGCCAGTATGCGCAGAACGACCTGGAACTGGCGGTCTGGCCCGACGCCACGGCCTTCGCCGGCACGGCGAACACCAGCGCCAACTTCGCGAATGGCGCGGCGGTCAACATCATTCAACTGCAGAATCGGGGGTTTGCGACTCCGCTGCCGACGACCAACCCCTGGAATCCCGCCAACACCTTCGGCGACGACCCGAATTATAAAGACGGTTACTCGCAACAGTATCTCCTGGAGGTTCAACGCCAAATCACGCCGACGATGCTGGTCTCCGCAGCTTATGTCGGCAGCAAGAACGGAAGGCTGCCATATACGGGCTTCGCCAACACCGCGCGGCAGGCGTCGAGGAACACCTGCGCGACGACTGACGCCGCGTGCAACGCGGCGTTCAACGCTTCCGTGAACGCGCTGCGGCCGATGCCCTGGGTTAACGCCAACATCAACTACACGCAGAGCATCGGCTATTCGAACTACAACGCTTTGCAGATCAGATTCCAGCGACGTTTCTCGAACGGCTTGCACTCGCTGGTCTCCTACACCTATGGGAAATCCATTGACGTGAGCAGCGGCTATTTCAACGTAGAGAACGGCCTTGGCGGAGGCTCGACCGTTCAAAACTACTTTGACATGAGCACGGCGCGAGGCGTGTCGTCCTACGACATCACGCAGTTCCTCTCCTGGGCTACCGTCTATGAGCTTCCCTTCGGGCGCGGGAAGAAGTGGCTCCAGAGCGGCCCGGCGTCCCTGATTCTGGGCGGCTGGCAGGCCAACTACATCTTCCAGGCTCGGTCGGGACAACCCTACAACCTGCAAGTCGCCGGCGACCTCGCGAACCTGAGAGGGACCGCGCTGAACCCTCCCGGCAATTACCTCCGGCCCAACCTGATCGCCGATCCTTTTGTGGCCGGGCCGGTGGCCGCAAACCCCGATCCGAATTGTCAGAAGACCATCTCTCAGGGCGGGCGCGCCGCTGACGTCGTAAACGCCGCCGCGAGTTGGTTCAACCCCTGCGCGTTCGGAATCCCCAACAACACTGGCGCGTTCGGAAACCTGGGGCGCAATTCGTTCAGAGGGTCGCACGTGGTCAACATGGATTTCTCGCTGTTCAAGAGCATCCCTGTTTACGAAGGATGGAACCTGCAGTTGCGCTTCGAGGCGTTCAACGTGTTCAACATCCAAAACTACGACGCGCCGTCGGGGCTCACGATCAATAACAACGCGACACAGATCACCACCGGCGTGGGTCGCATTACAGGCCTCGCCCCCGGCACGACGCCGAGGCAGATGCAGTTCGGGTTGAGGCTCGCTTTCTAA
>Ga0207428_10001140_pt1 | contig 28784 bp, 34 predicted proteins | sample RhiMethybrSRZTD1_FD_187600 | JGI IMG/M metagenome (GOLD analysis project Ga0207428, IMG submission 187600) | Populus rhizosphere microbial communities from Tennessee, USA - Rhizosphere MetaG P. TD hybrid SRZTD1 (SPAdes) (version 3) | ecosystem: Host-associated > Plants > Roots > Rhizosphere >...
TAATCATCCACCTTAATTGGATTTTTTTGTGTAAATAGAAATGGGCCGTATGCATAGCTGTTATTTGGAGAAGGTACTTCTGGTTTTGTAGAAGATATTAAGGAAGCAATGTACGTGCTCAGCGCGCTTGTGTCTTCACTTTCATTAATATTGGATAGAATCTTTCCAATTTTCTTTGGATCCAATCTTCTATATCCAAACGGCATGTGGGTGTTATCATTAAACTTAAGCGGGTCTACGTCAACCTTTGTGCCAATGATTAACGGATTGGGCTTGTAGATAGAATCAATCTTTAGTTGCCAAACTTCATTTGGATTACTTACTATGGCATCATAAAAGTTTCCATTCTGTTGAGTGACAGAAACCACAAATTTCCAGTTACGAGAATTTGCAGAGTATCTTTCAAACAAGTTCGTTGCGAGGTTGTTTCCTTCCAGTATATCCAATTCCAATGAAACTTAACAGATGGTAAATATGAGTTTTGTTTTTTTATTCACCCACCGGAGACTTGATATATCATACTCAAACTGGAGAGCGAATTAAATTCAAACAAAAATGATATCCTACTATCTGAAACAATATGGGCCTATTTACTAGTCTACTTCACAAAGAATATCTATCTCTACGACACTATCAAGAGGAAGGCTATTGACTCCAATAGCAACCCTAGTATGTCTGCCTTTTTGTCCAAATACCTCCAAAAGTAAATCTGATGCTCCATTGATAACCTTCGGGTGATCATTAAAAGAAGGATCACTATTTACGTATCCGGTGATTTTTACAAATTTGGATATACTTTCTAAATTGCCCAAGAATTTTTTCATATGTTCCAATGCGTTTATCATACATTGTTTTGATGCTTCTTTACATTCAGTTATAGAGACTTGACTTGAGACTTTGCCCTTGTATTTCTCTGGCACAGTTCCACTAATTAATGGGATTTGACCAGAAACAAAAATCAAATTGCCGCTCTGTATTATAGGAACGTAGGACCCAATAGGTTGAGGTGGATTTGATAACCTGATTCCAATTGACTCCAATTTTTCTTCAATCATTCACCTTTATACAAAAATTCAAGTTTTTATTCATTTGCCGTTACATTTTTTAGAATACTAAATTAGACAAGTTTGGGCCATGATCCAAAAATTTTTAAGCACTTGAGCTAGCTAACTTGATCATGTCTTCCCACGACGACAAGATTCCTTCTGGGGGCGGATATGTCCACATGAAAGGTGTAGCTTTGAGTATTCTTGTGATGGGTATATCTCTAATGGGTATAATTATTGCATATGTAGTTTTTGGGCACATTGGACCATCATTTTCTGCCGAGAGAATAAATGTACAACAAGCAGAGTTGAGAAAGGAATATCGACTCCCTGATAGGGTGGTAATCAGAGATGAGGCTGTCTTGCTAACTCCACCATCTCTAAGACATGTGAACCAAAGCACTACAAGTGGTTAGACTATTGGAATCTTGAAAGGCAACAACACGATTTTGGATTTTTACAATATTTTGCCCTAAACTTTGCGGATAACGGATTAGGTAACATCTAAAACATTATTACTGATTATAATCTATTATTTTGCTAGTTGACCAATTGTGAAATATGCGGCTCCAGATTTGGTAGCAGATCCTGCGTTATATGTTCTAAAATTGTTTGCTCATCATGCATAAACAGACAGGGAACGAGATGTACAAAGTGTACTTCAAGGAAGGTAGAAACGATGTCATTTTTCAAAAAGAATTTACCGTATGTAGCATTGATTGTTGCTTTGTGGTTTTTTGTATCAGGACTTTATCCATTCCCATACTTTATGGCTATAGGAATACCGGTAGATATGGCGATAGTGCAACCAGTGCTAATAGCAACAACAGTAATGACTATTCCTTTTATATTCATGTTGTTTGCATGGAAGAAACGGTCAGAGAGATTGAGATCGGAATAGTTCTTCGCAATCAATAAAATGATTTTTATTGATAGGTGTAAGTGATAATAAACATGGGTGGAAATGGTTTAAATGGTGAAATAATATCAGGGATATCTCTAACAATCTTTGGTATCATGATGGTGCTTTTCGGGATTGTTAATCAGGTAGCTGCTGTATTGATCCCTGCAGATATCTTGATAATATGTATTGGATTAGCCGTGATAGTCGTCGGAGTATTAACAAATAGAAAAAACCCCCTAATTCATTATTGATAGTACAACTTTTCTAATTTTGTTCTAATTTTGTTTATGAAATTGCATATCTTTCTATCTAAAGTTTGCTAAAATTGATTTACGGATAAGAAAATTTTAATAAAAGTAATAAGATACATTAATAGCTATGAAAAAAATAGAGGCGATTATTCCCACGTCAAAAATGACAGATGCTTTTTCTGCATTGAGAGAATTGAAAATTGGTGGTTTAACCTATTATGATTCAAAAGGAAGGGGCGAAAATCCTCCTGCAAAAATGGCATCGGGTAGAGGAACTTTTATCTATACTCCTGAATTTAATGCAAATCTGACAGTCGTTACCGTAGTAGATGATTCTCTTGTTGAACAAGTAGTAAACAAGATACTTGCAAGTACAAGTACCGGTCTTGCCGGGGAAGGAAAGATTTTCATTTCGGACGTTGATGAAATTATAGATATAGGTACAAAAACAAAGGAAAAAGCCTAAACTATACTATTATAAATCATTTTAAGCATCAAAATTAACAGTTAATAATCATTTTTTCTGTCTTTTAGCAGTGACTCTAAAAACTGACTAATATTCAACACTCCTTTCTTTTTTGCAAATTCTTCTAGAACGAGTATCTCTTCTTTAGAAAAACAAACATACATATCTCTATTTAAATTAGGCATGAGTTTAACCGCTGTTAGCAATCTAATATATCTTTCTATAATGGAATTGTTGGACTACAAAATGAACAACTGGCCCAAAAATTGAGATCAAAGGATACACGGTAAATGTCGATGGCATCTTAGCTTTCACTATTACGTTGTTAATGACTCTTATCTAAACTAAAAATCTTGACCTGCTATTATCTCGGGCTGGAATATGTTCTTGATTATAAATCGATCAATGGGAACTATGACATTTCACTTTAGTTCCCAAATCTTGGTTACTGCGTTACCTTTTTGATTTACTTCATTAGCAAATACGCCAACAGTATTAGAAAGTTGGTCAAATACCCCTCCAGATGAAGCATTAAATAATACTATACCGTGATTCTGAAAATATCCATCAGCGCCCATTCTACCTAGACCCTGAATTAAATAAGTGGCTACTTCACCTTTTGAGTCCATTATCATTCCGTGTCCATGAATTCTAGACATGCCATGAGCTCCGGGTTCTATGAGGACAGTTCCGAAATCTGAAACATCTGTAGTTCCTCTGTAGTTGCCTCCCCCTACCCATGAAGCTTCCATTATTGGCTTATTTGGTTCAGGAATTCTCATTCCTGTACCTGAACTAAAGGTAACTAGGATAAGATCCCCAACGGAAGCGGTAACATTCTCTGGACGGAGAGTTGGGTCTGCCATCATCATATTATCTGGAGGAGGCGCGAACGAGGTTTGTTGAGGAATGACACTATATGTGATCATTGCACTCAGCATGATAGCCATGAACAAAGTGAATATTGAATCGAAAAATTTGTATGATCTCAATTTCTCACTTATTAGTATGCATTTATTTTATAAATGAGTTACTCAACAAGTTGTATTCATGAGTTGAAATCTCTACTTTGCGAAGCTCGCTTAAATTTTTGATGTACTTTTTCAATTATGGAAAAATGAGTATTCTAATAAAGTGGATGTCGCTTCAATCTAAATTTCATTCTATTCACTTGTTCATAACATTCAAGTTTGAAATCCATGATAATACTTCTTGTTTTTCCAATTTTGAAATCTCAATCCTTGCCTGATTTAATATTTCAATTCCATCCTCCGGGTAAGAATCGAGAATAACTATCTTACTAATTCCAACACTGATAGCCATTTTGCTGCATTCCAGACACGGTGCGAATGTTGAATATAATGTAGATCCTTTAGTGCTTCCGGTTCTAAAGAGGGCGCATTGCATTATGGCGTTTGCTTCCGCGTGGGTACAAAAACATCTCTCTAGGTTTTCCCCCGGCTTTATCTTGTTATTTTGTTTATCAAGGCATCTAGGGCAACCGCCATCAAAGCAGTTCTTTATTCCCGAAGGAGTACCGTTATATCCTGTAGCAATCTGTCTGTGGTCTTTCACGATCACGCAACCAACTTGGCGACTCAAACAATTTGATCGCAATTTTGCAATTTCAGCTTGAAGCATAAAATATGTATCCCAGTTTGGTCGGCTTTTCATCTTCTAAAGAGGACACTATTGTATATTTAATATAATCGATAATTGAATCTGGAATAACATTTTCTAAATATTATTTTCTATCGCAGCAACTATTTTTCAAAGCCTTCAACTGGTCCAGACAATCCCATAGTCTTGATTATGCTTTGGAACTCGTTCTTATCTCCATTTACAATAATTCTTATTCTTCCCTGTCCAGTTTTTCTTAAAATATTATTAGCTTTCAAATATTGCTTAATTTCTTTTACAGCATTTAAGGTTGGATCAACTATTCTTATTGAAGGAAACATCGAAATCAGATGGGATCTAATAAACGATAAATGAGTGCTTGATAACACCAAAACATCAGCATTTGTTTCTTGCAAACTTTCTAGGGTCCTGGATATGGTATTAAAAGTAAGTTCATCATTTTTAAGAAAAATACCCTTCTCTATAATATCTATTATCTGGGATGCGTCGATTCTAGTCACAAATATATCTTGGGGTACTTCTGCCTTAATTCGTTCGTCAAGATACCTGCTATTTATGGTCGCTTTTGTCCCCAGAATTCCGATATGTTTCTTTTTCGTAATTTTTGTGGCTTCCTTCAGGGGGATAGATAGACCCAAAATAGGGATAGTGCTCATGGATTTTATCTTGCTCAAAATTTGAATCGAGGGAGTAATAGAGGCAACAACAATCATTTTTGGAGAAAAACTTGATAGAATACTGATCGTATTTGCCATTATTTGTTCTAGCTCACCAACTGATTTTTGTCCATAAGGAAAATTTTTTTTGTCTGCAAAATAAATGATATTCTCTTTTGAAATGTGACTCCGTATACCTCTAATAACAGAGAGTGATCCTAATCCAGAATCAAATACGGCTATAGATTTGTTGTGGATAATCAAGTTTCAATTTATTTATTGCATTCCCAATTTATATTATGAATAATTCGCAGAGATCTAAACAGAGTCAAAGGTAAACAAACCGTATCTTTGTATATGAAATACTGATTGCATTGGAGATTAATGGAGCGAGCAATGACAAGTTTTAGATATTTTAAACTTATAGATTTTGTTTCATGACAAAAAAAATAATGATGGCGCTTACCATTTAAGGTATCAGTTTGAGGTAAGAGTTTACTAGATCTTCATCAACAATACCTTGAACCACCTTTATAATTCCGTTTGATAATCCAATGTCCATAGCAACAGCACTCATCGGTATTTCAAAATTTGAAATAACGTCATCATCTTGAGTTTCGAATATCTTCTTCTCGATACCACTTATCGTATTATAACAAACAATTCTACTTATCCTTCTAAACCCCGCTCCTCCTATTCTTCCTCCTGCACTACCCAGTGATTCTTCAACATAAAGTACGAAAATCGTGTTGTCATTATTTTTACTCAAATCAATATCAGCTTTACATACTACAATTTTTCTTGCTCCTTCAAGGAAAGTCCTATCTAATGATTTTGAATTATCTGACACTGCAATTTAAACAATCACTATTTCAGAAATATATCACTTTTGATATTCATTTGTATTTTAACGAACTATCACAAATCGCCGTTTTTGATCTTTCTTAGTAATTCCAAAATATTATCAGCATCATTGGCTTCAGGGAATCTTTCCAGATATAAATTAAAAAATTCTAGCGCTTGTTCGTAACTTTTTTTATGTAGAAATATCATTCCTTTATCTCTTAGGCCTTGTTGATCATCTTTATTTATGTCCAAGATCATTTCGTTCACAAGCTCAGCATTATCCAAATCCTGACATTCAAAAAAACTTGTTTTTAGATTGTTCAACATTCGTATGATAACATCATGATTTGATGCCTTATCAACCAGTTTTCTAGTCAAAGCAATGTTCATTTTGGGATAAAAATGATCTAGCAATTCTTTTAGGGAGTAATCGTCCATTATTCTTCCTTCATTGAATGGATCAATTATTATTTCATTTTCCTCATCATCTAGAACATGCTTTACCATAAAGTGGGACGGAAAATTCACTGGATAAAGCCTGAAGTTAACCGAATGCGCCAATTGAATATATAATATTGATAACGCTATGGGATTTCCTGTTTTTCTTTTTATTACTATATTGAGCAAACTATTTGACGGGTTGTAATAATCATCTCGATTTCCCTTAAAATTTTCAATATTATACAATTGATTGTTTATTTTTTCGATTAGCTGAGTAGGCCTAATTTCGGATGAATCTTTCATCGATATAACAATCTTCTTTCCAATTTCATCAATTTTCGATAATTCGTCCTTTATAACCAAATCATCGTACGCTACAATGCGTGAAATGTGTAGTGCATACTCTGCTAATTTTGAAGGATCGTTTATCTTCATTTCGCTGACAACATTGATGTGCCAATCATTCAGTGCTGTCTGGATATTTTTAGTCATTAGTCAGTTGAATTATTTGTTTTCTTGAATATATAATTTTGATGAGACTGACAAATTAGAGTTTAGAATGAAAATATATCAGGTGAAATTTTATTCGAATGAGAATTCTAGAGATGTATTAAATGAATAGATCTTAAATTACAGATTGGGTTAGCTTTTTATTAATTAAGGTATACAAGATGTGGAGGCAATCTAACTTTGAATCTCACCATTGATGAAAAACGCAAGCGACTTAAGGACATCATAAAGGAAAAAGGAATTGTAATCAAGGACGTAACATTATCTAGCAACAGAAAAAGTAAATTCTATTATGATATTAAATCAATTGTAAGTGAACCTGAAGGTGCTTCTCTCATCGGTGAAATAATGCTAGCAGAGATACTAAAAATTGAGCCCAAAACAAGGTCAGTAGGAGGATTAGAATCAGGAGCAATTGCAATTGCCACAGCGATAGTTTGTGCTAGCTTTCAATTACAACCAACAAGCAGAGTATCTGGTTTTTTTGTTAGAAAGAATGCAAAAGCATATGGTCTTGAAAAAATGGTGGAAGGAATTGTCCGAACTCCGGTAGCAGTAGTCGACGATGTAATTACGACCGGAAAAAGTGTGATGGATGCGGTATCTGCATTGCGAAATCAAGGAATTAACAACGTCAACATCGTAAGTGTGATAGACAGAGAGATAAAAGAAAACTTGCTTGCACAAAACAACATGGAATTTCATTCTCTGTTTGGACATTCTGAATTTGCAGATTACATAGATTCAAAGTTAGTTCAATATTAAAATAATATACAAATTGATAATCACCTGGTACAGCAACTTGAGAAATTAAAGTAACTTATTTGGTTACTAAATTTTAGGAAACATTAAAAAACACCAATTTTGAATTGAAGTAGTCTCAACCATTCAAGAAAAGCTTTTGTCAAAATGTAAAATTGACAAATAAATTTTTTAAAATCTTAGTTTACTCGTTCAGCGATTCTTTTACAACATAATTATTGTGCGATACTTCAGGTAAATCAGATATTGCTGGAAATATTCGACACATCTCCTCATGTTTTTTTATGAAAATTAATCCTGCTTCAGCTGTTCTGTATAATCCTGTAACCTCAGAGTATTCCATCAATTTCCTATCTACAGCAGTCATCAAGTAACGCGTTAATTGAGAATGTGATACACCGGCGTTAATCATTATTGTAGTTTTGTATTCCCAATTTGATACCGCTGCATTAAGGATGGCAGCCATTATTTCAATCTCTGAGCGATTCTTCATTTTAGAACATGAATTTAGTCAAACATATAGATAAAAACTAACTAGATAAGTATGACTATTTCATAGATTGATAAATATTGACAAAGACTAGCGACATTCTCACTTTATCATAGTAATAGCAGTTTTTCTTTGTTTAAAAATGTGAATTTTAGTCATTCATAGTTAATTTTTTGTCCATCCTTGTCCCTATAAGAGAAACCAAAGTCAAGCATATTTGAGAGTTGCCTTCCATCAAATACCGTCCCGTCCTGACAAACAAGCGAACTATCAAGGCAACAACTACCGCAAATACCTATGCCACATTTCATGTATCGTTCAAGACTTGCCTGAACCGGTATTGAATTTTGATTTGATATATCAAGAACTGCCTTCATCATTAATTCAGGACCACATGTATATACGCAATCAAAGCTTTCATCCCTTACTAGTTTACCCATTAGGGTGACGGTAGTTCCTTTAATTCCGTAACTCCCATCATCAGTACAAACAAGAAGTGAAGAATTATTGCCTCGAATTATATTTCTAGTTACTTTCTCAAAGAAGACTTCAGCTTTTGTTTTTGCTCCCATGACTATAATACTTCTAACTTTCTCCTTGCTAGCAAAAGACGCCAACCTCAATAATGGAACTAGACCTGTTCCGCCTCCGATTACCAATATTTTTCTATATTTTTTTCTTAGTGTGAATCTGTTACCATACGGACCCCGTAAACCAATAAGATCTCCCTTTTTTCTATCAAATAAAGCTGTAGAACCAACTCCAAATTTCCTAATCGTAACTGCCGCATAACCTTCTTTGGAATTTATCATTACGCTCATAGGTATTTCTTCAATTCGCGGAATCCAAATCATCAAAAATTGGCCTGGCTTTGCGAAATAGCTTAATCTGTCTTTGAAAACCAATGTCTTAACAGTCGGGGTTTCAGAAATAATTTCCTCAATCTGAACTATTCTTCTCTTGTCAATATCTGTGGGCAATTCCAATAATCTCGCTAATATTCGCAATTCTTTTCTTTTCAACGTATTTTTTTAAATCTTGGGTGATCTTATTGAAGATTCTAGGACCGCTACTCCCTAATACGCTTCCAATTTGAACGGCAGATGCGCCTGCCATCATGTATTCTATCACGTCCCGCCATGAAGAGACACCGCCGCATCCGATCACAGGCACCTGGAGTTGTTTTGAAATTTCGTAAACGCATCTTATTCCTATTGGTTTTATTGCACTTCCGGATAGTCCTCCAATACGATTACTTAGGATTGGCATCATTGTTTCAACATCAATACTCATGGCCCTCAAGGTGTTTATGGCAGTAATCATATTAGCACCAGCATCTATTGCTATCCTTGCAAGCTCAACAACATCAATAGAACCAACCCCTACTTTGACGGAAATTGGTTTGTTAGTATTCATTCTAACTGTATTGACAATTTTGCTCACCGCCTCTGGATCATCACCAACTTCCATACCCATTTTAGAGACATGAGGACAGGATAGATTGATCTCATATCCAAGAATATTCAGCGAATCAAACCCTTTGACCATCCTTGAAAATTCCTTCTCAGAGGAACCAACTAGGCTAATGACTATTGGTATATTTTTGTTTTGAGATAATTCCTTTGAAAAAGCATGCAAACCAGGATTTGATAGACCTACGGCATTAAGATAACTTCCACAACCTAGCGGAATTACTGTGGGATTTGGATATCCCTTCATCGGATCAACACTAATTGATTTGGTCACTATCGCACCAATATTTTCATTAAATAACCGTTCAAAGATACTTTGGGATATGCCGAGAATACCTGAAGCCAACATGGTTGGGTTACGAAGATGTATGTTATCTAATTCAACAGAAAGATTATTGTTTTTATCCTCAATACTCAACGATAGCTAAATAATTTGAATGATGGTAATTTAATCTAAATTACACAAATATAGCCTAACTTATTTGAAGTCGGAGTTTCAGCTGCTTTTATGCACGTGCTAATACACAAGACACATATAAAAAAGGACTTGTTTCAATATGGGTGAATAATTTTGGGACGTTTTTTTGATCCACACATACACATGTATTCTAGGACAACTGACGATTACGAATTAATGTCTAAAGCGGGTATAGAGGTTATTGTTCAACCCTCTTTTTGGTTGGGTAGTCCAAGAACTTCCGTAGGTACTTTTGAAGATTATTGGGAACACATGATATCCTTTGAAACTGGAAGGTCGAAGGATTTTGCGATTGAACATTATGTTTGTTTATCGGTGAATCCGAAGGAATCTACTGTAAGACCACTTGCTCTAGATGCGCTTGAAGCTATGTCAAAATATTTGGATAGGGAGAGAGTTGTGGCAATTGGCGAAATTGGCTACAATTTGATTAATGATTTAGAAGACGAATTATTCCAATTGCAATTGAATTATGCAGTGGACAAAGAGATGCTTACAATGATCCACCTTCCACATGTCAATAAAAAGGATGGGATTGAACGTACCAAGTCTGTTCTCAAGAATAAGAACCTGTTGGGTTTATCGAATAAAATCCTTATTGATCATAATACGGAAGAAACAGTAGAAAAAACATTGGAGCTTGGATGTTGGGCCGGGCTCACTGTTTATCCTATAACAAAACTTTCTCCAACAAGAGCAATCGATATAATTGAAAAGAACGGTGTAGATAAAATTATGGTAAATAGCTCAGCTGATTGGGGAATTTCTGACCCCTTAAGTGTGCCTTTAGTAGCAAAAGAGATGAAAAAAAGGGGGTTCAGCAAGAATGATATTGAAAAAGTAACATTTTACAACGCATACGAATTTTTTAAACAATCTCCCAAATTTCTTTGGAAACCATGACAGACAGACATGCAATTTGCATTCAGTACAAACGCATTTAAAAGATTTTCCTTAAAAGATACAATAAATACACTAGCTGAAATTGGTTATGAAGGAGTCGAGATACTTTGTGATATACCACACGCGTATCCTAAAACACTTACTAATTCTGACATTAATGATATTAAGCAATTATTATCAAAATTAGGAACAAGAATTTCCAATTTAAATGCGTTTACTCTTTTTGCAATAGGAGATACACATCATCCCTCATGGATTGAAAGTGACCCTGAACTCCGTAAAATGCGGATCGCACATACTTTAGATTGCATAAAATTAGCTCGAAAACTTAATGTCAGTAACATTTCCACAGAACCAGGAGGTCCAATAATGAATCAAAGATTGAGCGAAAATGAACTATTGAAAATCTTTGAAAATGGCATACATGAGGTATTAGATACAGCAGAAAATGCAAAAGTTACTGTACTTGTAGAACCAGAACCAAGACTATTAATTGAGAATTCCCAACAGTTTATTAGGTTTATTAAAAATTTTGATTCAAAGTATATTGGATTAAATTTTGATGTTGGACATTTTTTCTGTGTTGGCGAAGATCCATCCCAAGTTATATACAGATTATCAGACTACGTTCGCCATGTCCATTTAGAAGATATAGCCGCAGACAGGACCCATCAGCACCTTATGCTTGGTGAAGGAGCAATAAATATTGACTCTGTTCTAAAGTCGTTGAAAGATATTGGTTATGAGGGATTCATTACAATAGAACTATACCCATATCAGGAATATCCAACGTATGCTGCGAAGCAAGCAATGGAATTTATTAAATCACTTGACTATCTTTAGATAAGAAATGATTTACATTGTTGAATAATCCCATCATTTTTCATTTATTTATTCATTCCCTTTATTACCAGTGACATTTATGCAAAGACCCAATTTCAAAGATTACCTGATTCTAGTCAGACTTCCAAACCTATTTACTCTTCCTTCGAACATTCTGGTTGGTTTTGTTATAGCTTCATCACTGACATGGACATCATATGTTCAGATACTCTTGTTAGTAACTATTTCTATTCTGCTTTATTGTGTGGGATTAATACTAAATGATCTCTTTGATTATAATATTGATAAGAAAGAAAGGCCCGACAGACCCATTGCTTCAGGTAAAGTATCAAGAAGAGCAGCTATTGGCCTTGTTACGGCATTATCAGTTTTGGCTCTAGGTTTGTCATTAATTGTTAGTATTCCAACACTCGTTACGTCATCTTTTTTATTTGCCCTTATTTTCGGATACGATAAATTTCTAAAGAAAACACAGGCAGGTCCGTTCACTATTGCAGCTGCAAGGGTAATTAATGTAATGCTGGGTGCAAGTGTAGATTTTAGTCATATCGGTAGCTATCCTCAACTGATTATTCTAACATTTGTATTGACAATAACATTTGTTTACGTTTGCTTGATAGGATTTATTAGTAGATTTGAAGTTCACGGTTTTCCAAAAAATATAAAATTACTTTTATTTCCCATCGTAATTGCCGCTATTATCTCCTCAATCGCCTTTTTTTCAATCATTGGATTTTTCAAATATGAGGCTCTAATTATGCTGGCACTTTTTTCATTTATTATGGCTCTAACGTTCTACAAAATTCGCAAGCAAGATTCTCATGGAATACAACTGACAGTACAAAATATGATATTGTCAATCATAGTCCTCGACTCAACATTTTTGAGCGGAATAAGAGGAATAGAGATAGGTTTGTTTGTTCTGGTATTATTGATCCCTTCGCTCATATTGGCAAGAAAAATGTACATGACGTGAGAAAAAAATAATTAGTATTAAATTCTCTATAAATTCCAATACACTAATGGCTAAACATATAATAGTTATCGATATTGTGGGTTTAGAAAGAAAGCATATTTCTGAAAACCTCACTCCAAACATATTCAATATTTCACAAACTGGGGAAACAAGAAATATTGAAACAGTATTTCCTGCAGTAACATGTACCGTACAGAGTAGTTTATTATCCGGCTCATATCCTGAAATACATGGAATCATTTCAAATGGATTGTACAATAGACAAAACTATGCCGTTTCATTTTGGGAACAATCAAGTAACTTGGTTCAAGCCGATAGAATTTGGGATACTGTCAAGATGCGAAGAACCGGTTCGAAAACAGCCGTTTTGTTTTGGCAAAATACGATGTACTCTAAGGCTGATATTGTATTAACCCCGCGTCCATTGCATATGGATGACAGAATAATAATGTGGTGTTATAGCAAACCACCAGGATTCTACGAAAAACTACTGCAGAAATTAGGAAAATTTGACTTGTCATGGTACTGGGGTCCCTTAGCCTCTAAAAAATCAAGCGAGTGGATAGAATTGGCAACAGAATTTGTATTAGAAAATGAAATGCCTAATTTCTTATTTACGTATTTCCCGCATTTGGATTATGCTTTTCAGAGAAACGGAACATCCTATAACAATATAAAAGATGATCTAAAGTTTATTGATGATTTGGTCGGAAGATTAGTTAAGAAGGCAACTAATATTGGTATAATAGAAGATACACAATTTATCATTTTTTCAGAATATGGATTCACAGATGTTAATTCTGATATTTCATTAAACACTATATTTAGAGAAAATGATCTTATTTCTGTGAGGGAGATAGAAGAAGTAGAGTATTTAGACCTCGAGTATAGCAAGGCTTTTGCAATGGTAGACCATCAGGTAGCACATATTTATGTTAAAGAGAATTATGCAAATTCAGTGAAAAAAATTTTAGAAGGAATAAAAGGGGTGGACCTGATACTAGATAATGAATCTAAGCAACAACTTAGAATAAACCATCCGAGAAGTGGCGATCTCATAGCAGTCTCAAATACAGACAAATGGTTTAGTTATTATTGGTGGTTTGATCCGTCCAAGTCTCCGAGCTTTGCGAAGAAAGTTGATATTCATAGAAAGCCGGGTTATGATCCTGTTGAATTATTCTTTGACCCTAGGACAAAATCTATACCATTAGATGGTAAACTAGTTAAAGGCTCACATGGCAGATTACCACAAGAAGGGGATCCAAAGCCAGTTTACGTGTCAAATAAGAAAGATATTACTGAAACAAAAGAGAGCGATGATTTGAGTATAGTTACCATCGGCAAATATCTTAAGAACCTATTATAACACAAAATACGATGGACATGTCCTGGAAGTACTCGATAACATTATCATCTTTTAGAAATTTGGAGCCAATACAAAAAACTCTTGAAAATTTGAAACAGCAAGGATTCGACACTGTGGAAGTTTATGGTGAACCAGAGTTAATTGATGCAAAGAAGTTGTCAGTTCTACTTGATTCTTTCTCAATGGATGTTTCTGGAGTAACTGGTATGTGGAGTTTTCACAGTAGTGGATACAATTCACGAAACCTAATTACAACTAATAATAATTCATTAATAGCTGTTAAGAACTATGTAAAAAAGTGCATTTTGCTTTGCCATATGCTAGGTGGCAAAACATTTAATATATGTTTATTTAGCGATATACTCCTAATTTCAGATGCCAATCACAAAAATCTATTACGAGATGAGAAACGAAAATTTGTTTCTTTACTAGTAGATCCATTACGTGAACTAGCAACGTACGCTAGCAATTACGAAATTGATCTGCTTATAGAACCATTGAATCGCTACAGCACCCCTATATGCACTGACTATAAAGATGCAAAATACATTGTTGATCTTGTAAACGAAGAAAATGTAGGAATAGTGCTAGATACTTTCCATATGAACATAGAGGAGGATTCAATATATGATGCCGTGATAAATACTAACACGTTATTAAAACTTGTTCATATATCTGATAACAATAGGAAAATGCCAGGTTTTGCTCACATAGACTTTGAGAGCATAATAGAAGCACTCACGAAGATAAAATACTCAAAATTTCTTACATTCGAACCTACTGTTCAGAATATTGATTATAAATATGACATAAAGCTCGGTCTGCAATTTTTAAAAAATTTGTCTAAAAATTGATAATTGAATTATATGGTCCCAAAATATAAGTTTCATATATTTTAAGGAGGAACCTATAAGCAGGTTGTTAATACATAACAATGAAAAATTTATAGTAAATAATGAATTTGCAATGGAAGTTGAAAAAGGGCTAAATGATAAGCAAAAGCGTATTTCACCAAAGTTTTTTTATGACAAAAATGGGTCAAGATTATTTGAAGAAATATGCGAGCAACCTGAATATTATCTTAATCGTATTGAATCACTAATATTGAAAAAATGTGTGGTTGAAATCATGAACATGCTTGAGCAAAACCAGATAAGTATTATTGAATTAGGCAATGGAAACTCCTTGAAAACTAGAATTTTATTAAGGCCATTTCTTTCAAACTTGAAGAAAGTTTGTTATTTTCCAATAGATGTTTCATTGAAAATGCTAAAAAATTCAATTAGAGATTTATCTAGAGAATATGTGAATTTACAAGTTTTTGGAATTTGTTCAGACTACATATCAGGATTAACCAAGATAAATGAATTTATAAAAATGAATGATAACATTCCCAAGAGAAAATTAATAATATTTTTGGGTTCCAGCATTGGAAATTTTGATCCGAAGGAATCAGTGCATTTTCTTTATTCTATAAGGAAGTACCTACGAAAGGGGGACGCGCTATTGATAGGTGTAGACCTAGAAAAAGATAAAGCAATCTTGGACAAAGCATATAATGACAGGAAGGGCGTAACTGCGAAATTTAATTTGAATATATTGTCCAGAATTAATAGAGAACTTGGCGGAAAATTTAAACTATCAGCCTTTGAGCACAAGTCATTTTATAGTATTCAGAAACACAGAATAGAAATGCATTTGGAGTCAAAGATGGATCAGCAAGTAAGAATTGAAGCAATTGGAAAAATATTTTATTTCAAAAAGGGAGAAACTATTCACACAGAAAATTCTTACAAATACTCACAAGAAAGATTCAAAGAAGTGGTAAAGAATGCTGGTCTTGAAGTGACAAAGAATTTTACTGATCCAAAGAAACAATATTCTCTAGTCTTGTTAAAGAAGGTCTCTGACACAGCGAAATCCTGAAAAAGGAATTCTTTCGTGCGGTTTGAAATAATTTCTATAACTGTTTCTTATTTGCAACCTAGGAGTGGCAAACGATCCTCCGCGCAATACCTTCTGATTTATCGCCCACTTGTCAGTATACTCCGAAAATTTAGAACTGAATCCAGGATACAGAACATATTCAGAGGATGTCCATTCCCACACATCTCCAACCATTTGGTGACAACCATAATGACTTCTTCCTTGGGGATATGACCCAATTGGTGTTGGACCCCACTTCCAGGATTCTAGCAAATTTGCATTATGGTCCAAAGCTAAATCATCTCCCCATGGATACAGCGTCTTTCTCTTTAAATCTTCGTTCCAGCTTGCGGCTTTTTCCCATTCTGCCTCAGTGGGTAATCTTTTTCCTACGGATTTTGAATATGCGTCTGCCTCGTAATAACTTAGATTAGTTACTGGTTCATCTGGTGGAACTTTATTTAGCCCTCCAAAATCTTTCTTGTACCAATCTCCATCGATTTTTTGCCAGTAAAGTGGGGCTTTCCACCTTTTTTCTTTGACCAGATCCCATCCGTCCGATAACCAAAATCTGTAATCTTGATATCCTCCCGAATCTATAAAGTCGATAAACTCTCTATTTGTCACTGGGTATCTGTCAATTTGATAAGGATTTAGATACGTTTTATGTACTGGAATTTCATTGTCGTAACAAAAGTCATCTCCAGAAAATCCAAGTTCATATATACCTCCAGGTATCGTTACCATGTCATGTTCGACATTGGCACCATCAGTCAAGGACTTCGGTGTTTTCATGATTTTTGGTTCATAATTATCCCTAGGATCTTCAAATCTCTGGAAATAATGCTGAAGATCATAAACTAGCAGCTCTTGATGCTGCATTTCATGTTGATTTGCTAATTCTATGTCATATGCTAAATTAAGTCCTAAGGAGTTGTTCTTTTCGATGCAGTCCAAAAATTCTAAAAACATATCTTCAATCAATGATCGATATTTCAATGTCTCAGAAACCTTAGGTCTGGGAAATTTTCCCCTGTCCGATTTTGGCAAGATATTTCTATAACGTTGATAATATGAATTTAGATAATCTGTGTTAATTGAATTATCACCTACGTCCTGTTTGTATTTTTCAAGAATTTTTTGAAAAAACCAGGTCACATGAGCTATATGCCAATTTGGCGTACTGCCAAACGGATCAGACTGCATTACCGCATCTTCTATTGAAATTGGTTCAAAGATAAGTGACGTAGTATTTCTTACATTCAGAAAATCCAATCGCAATTTTTTTACGTTGCAACTTATAACCTGAGTCAATATTAGTGATAAATGAATTCTTATATAATTTAATTTTTATTAAAATTCTAATATTCAAACGTGGACGTGATTGTTATGTTAATATATATCCCATAACGTCCGTTGTATTATTCTTATAGTTTATGAAACAGCTTGTAATGTACAAATCCCATGAATTTGGATAAATTTACTGAATGTGTGCGGGTTGCAGTATTACGAATCTCGACATTTGACATGATGGCGGGATACAGAAGGACCAGTATAATTGATTCGATCATCAAGTTTTACTACTTCTAGTCGGCCGAAAACTATCTTTCATTTTTTCTGCAGAACCTACCATTTCTTTCCTCATTTTCTCTGCAGAAGTCATCATTTCTTTCCTCATTTTCTCTGCAGAAGTCATCATTTCTTTTCTCGCATTTTCAAAGGCAAGGGTTGTTTCCTTGCTAAGTGCCACTCATCTTTATAAAGGAATTTGTCATTGCTATTCCCATTTCTACATTATGTTTGATTTGATTAGAAGCCATTTCAATATTCTCTCTAACAAGTTTACTTAAGGGATCGCTATCTTTACTCATATGATATTATTTTGATTATTATTAATTAAATTATCATTATACGAACCTAACCGCAGCTGGAACCATCGTTGTGTCCAATCTAAAATGAAGATCAGGAGGATTTAGAATTCGGATAAACAATGGAACAAGACAAACTATAGAATTGACTGAAGACAAGCACTGATCTGTTACCTTGCGATTCCTCATTATGCTTAATTATCGCATCATATGAAAACAATGTGGATTTATGTAGTATGTATAATATGCGGTTATTCTGGATTCTAATTACATCTGATTTCACACAAGTGTAGTAAGCTACTTTCTAGTCTACAGGATAAAGTATGGCATCCTGTTTTAGTGTGAACGAAAGACAGTTAATCAGAGACGCTAAAGAGTGGAACATTGAAAAACTGCACAAGAAATTTTCTTCAAATTATAGAAGAGTAGCGAAATACAGGCTTTTACAAAAGTGAAGGTATTTGACAAATGACCTTTTGATGATAAATTTAGTCTTGGAAAAGTTACGATCTTTGTAGGCAAATTTTATATCCGGAAGTCTTATCACACCAACAGTTGCGGCAATGATACATCAGACTAAAATCCAATAGAAATGAAGGATATTTTTGATATATCAAATTTATGAAGTTTTGAAAAAGCGTTTAAAATTTACGATCTAATAATGTTTCTAATATCTATTAAATCCCGCAAGATTGAACTCGCAGTCTCCATTCCACCGGCTCCTTTGCCAATTATTGTTTGTCGGCCTGAATGTTGACATGTAAATGTAATCGCATTGAGAGTACCATCTACACAAATTGGATCCTTTTTAGAGACCGGCTTTGGGGCAACGACTAGTTTTTTTCCATCGCAACATGCAATTAACTTTATGGCATTTCCCTTTTTTCGTTCATTGACAACCTCGGTGGCTTGTACATCTCTAATTCCCGTTCTCTGAACATCACTCATTGTTGATTTCATGTTCATTACCAAGTTTGATGCAATTACTAATTTTGCGACTGCATCATAACCATCAATATCTAGTGTTGAATCTTTTTCCGCATATCCTTTTTCTGAGGCGTCTTTGAGGGCCTGGAAAAAATTTAATCCCTCATACATCTTGCTCAGGATATAATTTGTTGTTCCATTAAGGATGCCTTCGAAATTTAGGATTCTGTCCCCTTTCAAACAATTCTTGGCAAATTCTAGTATTGGCGTCCCCCCTCCAACAGTCCCACTAAATTTAAATTCAATTCTATTGTATTCTGCCAATTCCATCAACGAAGGAAATTCCAATGCAAGAGGTCCCTTGTTTACTGTTATTACGTTTTTACCTGACCTCATGGCTGTGATGATGTGGGATTTTCCTGGCTCACCATCTGTGATGTTGGTTGGAGTCAATTCAATAACTACCTCAGCATCCATATTTTCAATTACTTCTAATATTCCAAATGTACGTGTATTGGATCCATACTGCACAACCGATTTCTTTTTCTTTTTGATACTTAGCAATCTGTCAAGATCCAATCCTTGATTGCAAGCTACTATTCCTCCAGTATCAGCACATGCAACTACTTTGGGCTTTATACCATACTCATTATATAGATCGGTCGAGTGCGATAATAACAATTTAACAAAGCTCTGGCCAACCACCCCAAATCCTAGCAATATTAGTCTCAATTACTTTAGTATCTAAAATATCCGGTTAAATAAGTTTGAATTTCCCTGATAACCTATTTTTTGATTTGTCTATTTTCATCATGTTCTCAAGTTTTTAAGATATTCGAATGTATACAGTAAATGAGTGATGCATAAAATGCACATTTTTTGACATTCACAATTTAATACATTTTTTGCAAAAATTGTCATGAATTTCCGAAGTATCATGATAATAATAATAATAAAGTGTTTGGAGATCAAAAGAATTGTCTAGGGGATTTGCAGTTTTCGTATTCTGGTTAATCGGATTTGGAATTGGTTTTACAGGTTATCTTTTATTGCCTGGAATTGCAGAATGGTTTGCCACATCAATGCCAAAATTTGTTAATCAGGCAGTAATAGGTGCACTGATAGCAGGAATGATTGGATCTGCAATTAGCACATTCACCGTAGTGACGTGGGCAAATAGGACAAGTTAATCTCCTCCTCCTAAAAATATATTTCTAAGTGTACTAGATTACAACCATTTTCCGAATGAAATTTTCATTCTCCATAATCTTTAACGCAAAAACAATTTGAAAAGGATTAAAAATGTCTGAACGTTCTTAATCTGTATATGTATAACGGAGAATTAGAAGTACAGGCTAAAAGAAAGGCCTTGGCCGTTTTACACGATGAAATTACTCATATTCTTAATGCAGCAAGAGATTTATCATCACTTACTGATTCCATAATAAAGGGAACTAGCGAGGAGACTGAATTATCCCTTGTTAGAATGAAAAACGCTGGTGAAGAAGTAGAGAACCTTAGAAGAAAGATGACTAGAGAAATTTCAGATACTGGAAGCCTCATGGTCTATAGGGAGGATGTTCTGAGAACTGCCTACATAATTGATGATATAGCTGGATATATCACCGGAATAGCATTTAGGCTCGCAAATATCAAAATTACCACGTTAAAGAAAGGCAAATTTGATGAGGATATCAGTGGACTAATAAATATGGTTGTAGAGGCCATTTTTAAGTTAAATGAAATGGCCAGAGCACTAAGTATTAACCCTTCAAGCACTATTGAACTAGCACAAGAGGTACAAAACATTGAGAGAAAAGTTGACAACTCTTACAGAAAAGTTGTGATTAAAGCTCTGAATGAAATCCCTAATACAAAAGATCTTCTTCTGGTCAAGGACGCAGTTGAGGGAATAGAGGGAATGGCAGATAAATGTCAGGCTGCGTCAGACTCTCTCACTATACTCGCTCTGAGTATGTAATGGGTCATTTTTCTGGTACGCTCGTAGAGAGCAGAATAATAATATGGGATCTTGATGATTCAAGGTCAATTTTTTCTCTTGGTTATTATGGGAAACCTCTTGGGATCTACAAACCAAAGGGAATTAATTTTGAAACCCCGCTCATTCTCGATTTAATTGAAGGATGCTATTTGGTTGAATCAAAATTACTTATCTTAAGAAATGTCAATGGAAAGAAAATAATTTTGAAGGAGTTGAAAGAAATTTGCAGAAAACAATATGTACATTTTGATATAAAGTATCTCGTGTTCAAAAAGTTAAGAGATGCAGGATATATTGTCTCTCCTGGTATCAAGTTTGGCTGTGATTTTGCGGTATATGAGCAAGGTCCTGGAATCGACCACGCACCATATCTTGTACAGGTCGTAGAGGATCAGCAGGATATCACAGCTACTGGAATAGTTTTGGCCGGAAGATTGGCGACTACTGTTAAGAAGCAATTTATATTAGCAATCACATCTGTGAAACCTCGGAGAGTTTATTTTCTTAGTTTCGATTGGTGGAGAGCATGAATGACTTTACCTTTCATATCAAACACTTTTTACTTTTCATATACAAAAATAAAAGATTATTCTTAGATGATCCAAGTCGTTAAGCTTATAGTACTTACAAAAGTCAAAAATCAGTTCTAAACGAGAGTCCTAATTAGTTTCTTTGAATAATTTGTATCATGGTTATTTCTTTGTCTTTTATTTTGATACAACCACGATTAGTAATAAGGCGAGGATTAGAACCAATGTCATTATTATAGTAATCTTCACGCTCCAAGTTCAACGAACCTAAGGGGACTGTCTCGACAGTTAACCCACTCTCTTTCATTTGTGAGGCAAAAATTTCATTCAGGCTTGAAATCTTGATAGTTTCAGAATCATTCTCACCTTCATAGATACTAATAACAGAGTCTACCGCTGTGCTTGTTTCATCATTCATACATTTTGTAATTTTGCACTGATAAATAAATTGTATGAAAATCATTGATTGCTAGTGCTTTTCAAATCTTTTCATACTTCAATTCATAATGCCTCGAGGCTCGCTATATTTAATAGTGCATTAAATATGCAATCAATTTATACTAATCAGGGTGGACTCACAGTTGGATAAGGATTTTAAATTTGCCAATAAGGTTGTAGTAGTCACGGGTAGTGGAACTGGGATAGGCCAAGCTATTGCAAAGAAATTTGCTGAAAATGGTGCAAGCATTATTTTACTTGGAAGAAGAAAAGAACCATTAGAAGAAACGCAATCTGAATTAGAAAACATAGTCACCAGTGTTGGAAGCCGAGGGAAAATCAGGATATTTGCTGGCGTTGATGTTTCAGATGAAACATCAATAACGAATATGTTCAGTACAATATCTAAAGAAATGGGACCTGTCGACATTCTTGTTAATAATGCTGGAATTTCAGGACCTGTGAAGCTTTTTACTAACTCAAATTTTCCCGAGTTCAAGGAATGTATAATGATTCATTTAACAGGTACATTTTGGACTACCCTCAAATGCATTGAAAATATGGAAAAGGGTTCTAAAGTAATTACTATATCTACTTTTTTCACAGAAGAAAACAAGTATGAGCAGCGGCCATATAGATTCAGAACTCCCTACACAAGTGCGCAAGGGGCCAAAAATAGGTTAGCCGAAGCTTTTGCTTGGGAATTAGTCCCTGATGGAATTCAATCAATAGCGACAAATCCGGGTCCGGTTCATTCGGATCGTATCTACAAGACTGTATATCCAAAGGCCGCTGCAGAATTTTTGCGTATCGGAGGGTTCCCTGGATTATCATCTATCGAAATAGAAAAAATATTGCAACGGCTTTTGAATGTCTTGGGGGAGGACCAGACTGCTGTGAATAAGGAAATGGATTTAGTCATACATGAAGTGTTTAGTGAAAGGATTAAAAATGAAGATGATAAGCTCAAACTTACTTTAAGACTGGGAGAGCTTTTATCAAAAACACAGGAAATTGCTGAAAAAATACAACTGAATACAAAGAAAATGATAGTTGACAATGAATTTCTTTCTCAGGAACAAGTAGCAGAAATGGTGCTAAACCTATCATCTGAGAAGATGAGCAAATTATTAAATGGAAAGATCGTGCCAAACGACAGAGTATTTTATCCCACAAGACCAATAATTGGAACACATATTTACCAAAACGAAATTGATATCTCGGATAAAGTAATTGTTCTGATAATAAATTCATCATCGGACAAAGATCATAAACGTGCGAAACTAATTGCAAATTCCCTAGTAACTAAAATAAAACAATTGGTGATCCTGACAAAAGATACTAAAGATTTGAATTACTATAAAAAGTTCCATTCTCATTTTGTAAATTTATCCAGCGAGGATGCTGTAAAAAAAATCTTTAAGCTGATTCATGATAAATTCAGTGCAATAGACGGAGTAATTCTTCTGACTGGCGAATATGACTATGGTGTAGCATTAAAGTCCCTTGATAGAAAGCAATGGGACGAACTGGTGGAAAATTACTTATTTGTGCCGGCACTGATAACCAGAGAATCTGTAATTAACATGTCTCCAGTAGGGGCGGTAACTGAACCCTCTCTATTCAAAGGTTCGAAGGGATCAATAACTATTGTCGGACCGGATTCTCCCGTAGGAGATAAAATAACCGGAGTTGTTCGTGCAAGATCGGAAATATTTCGTGGGGCTCTTAGACCCTTCAACGCAACCGTTAATCAAGAGTTAAGAGACGTTGTAAAATCAAATATAAGACAATACCTGTTGCTTGCTGGCAACATAGAGGGACGTCAACCAGATGATGAAAAAATTACTAATATGATAGTAAGTATTCTGTCACAAACTAGCGGAAACAATCAAACCATATTTTATGTCGATGAATCATGATGATAATCGTAACTAAATGCGCAATTTGCGGCTATTTAATTTTTAATTATATAAAAAAACAAATTAATCTATAAGACATATTCTATTTTAGATGACCGATAAATTCGTCCTAGACACGAGTGTAATTATTAATGGCAATGTTCCAGAAATCATACAAGATAAAATTAAACAAAACAGCCAGATAATAATCCCTATAGCTGTTCTGGACGAATTGCAGGCGCAGGCATCGATGAATAAGTCGCATGGATTAGAAGGATTACTTGAAATAAAAAGGATAAGGGATGAATGCAAAGCTAGAAAAATAAGTTTGGAATTTGCGGGAACCAGACCAACAATTGAAGAAATCAGGTTGGCCAAACATGGAAGAATTGATGCTATTATAAAAGATATAGCTTTAGAAAATGATGCTACATTGATAACATGTGACTACGTTCAACACTTGGTAGCTGAAGCACATGGGATAAAGTCAATTCATATTAGTTCGACTAAAGAGGATTCAAAATTGCAATTTGAAAAATATTTTGATAATGACACAATGAGTGTTCATATAAAGGAGGGTACTTGTCCATTTGCAAAAAAAGGTGTACCTGGTAACTTAAAACTTGTGCGTTTGGAAGGAAAAAGACTCACAGCTGAAGAAGTTTATGAAATTATAAAGGAAATTTTAGAACAATCACGATCAAGAAAAGGATTCACTGAAATTAACAAGGATGGAGCAATTGTCATCCAGTTGGAGAAATACAGAATTGCAATAACAAAAGAGCCCTTTTCAGATGGGCAAGAGATTACGATCGTAAAACCAATAGCAAAGTTGACATTAGAAGACTACGGACTAAGCGAAAAATTATTGGCTCGATTGACTTCAGACGTGGAAGGAATTATTATCGCAGGACCTCCCGGATCTGGCAAAAGTACGCTGGCAAGCAGTCTTGCCGAATTTTATTTTACACAAAAAAAGATTGTAAAGACATTAGAATCTCCTAGAGATTTGCAAGTACCAAAAGAGGTAACCCAATATGGACCGCTTGAGGGAAGTTTCGAAAATGCTGTTGACATTTTGCTGCTCGTACGTCCTGACTATACGATATTTGATGAAATAAGACGATATAGAGACTTTCAGGTATTTTCAGACATGAAACTAGCTGGGGTCGGCATGATAGGAGTAATTCATGCGAGCAAACCCTTGGACGCAGTACAGAGATTTATTGGCAGAATCGAATTGGGGATGATACCGCAAATTCTGGATACGATAATCTTCATGGAGGCCGGAATGGTCAAGAAGGTTTATGAAATCTCACTGACGGTCAAAGTACCGTATAAGATGACCGAGGCTGATCTTGCCAGGCCTGTAGTAGAAGTGAAAGATTTTTCGACAGGTGTATTAGAATATGAGATTTATACATTTGGTGAAGAAAACGTCATTGTGCCCGTTGACCTGGATAGCGATACTAATCAAAATAACATCTATAAACTTGCAGAATCAAAGATAAAGGATGTAATACGGCGTTTTGATCCAAATCCAGAGATCTCCATCTTATCAGGAAATAAAGTTAGAATCAAAGTTCAGAAGGACACAATTCCTCGAATAATTGGAAAAGGTGGATCAACCATAAGTGAACTTGAAGATATGCTTGGTATAAGAATAGATGTGGAAATGAAAACCCCTACTCTTGGCAAAGAGGTATACTTTGAAATAAATGAGTCGGGCAATGGAGTTATCATTAAGCTAGACGAAGAAACAATTGGTAACAAAGTAAATTTGTACATTGATGATGATTTTATTTGTGCAAATCAGGTGGGAAAGAAATCAAGAATCAAAATAGACAAGAGATCTGACAGCGGCAGAAAGATATTAAATGCAATTATAGCAGGACAAAAAATAAAAATTTTTCAAATTGAAAGTTAAGTAGCCCGGTAAATAATAAAAACGAAAGTAATGAATATCAATGAATTGGGTAATTGTTCTTGCAATTAATTCTCTGTGGGTCTTAGCTAATTCTGTAAATTGTACCATCATTAAAAGACAGAACATAAAGATATCCATCTGGTCCTGTCTTAATATCAGTTATTCCAGCAAATCCCTTCCCAAATATTATTGAATTTAGCTCATCAGCATTATCAACTACATGATCTTCCAGTCCCGGATTATCTAACTTGAAGCCAGTTCTATCCTCATTCAATTGAAATTTGTAAAGATTTCCATGACGATAGTCACCAACAAACGCGTTATTTGCATATTCTGCTCCTAATTTACTTGAATTCAAAAATTCAATATCTGTGATACCAAAAGAATCTGCAAAGCTTAGTACTGGATCCTTATAATGCGAATTTGGGAAGTTTACCAAATCATTCGGAGTTATTCCGCTACCTGAAATTGGCCCCATAACCAATTTCCAGCCACTATTAAATCCCGGTGTAACCATATTGATTTCGTCATGTGAATCTTCACCATTTTCTGTATCCCATAAGGTTCCTGTAACAGGATCTACCCCCAGTCCGAAGCTATTTCTTATTCCATAAGCTTGATACCAATTTAGTGGATCATGTGAATTGTTGGTTTTGAAAGGGTTATTAGGAGAAGGTGATGCGTCCTTTGGGTTCGTTTTTAATATCGCCCCACTAAAATCTGGGTCTGGACCATTTTTTATATTTTGATCTTTTCCATCTCGTTGTAACTCTCCAGTTACTGAATAAAGATATCCATCACTACTTACGGCCAGCTTCCCTCCTTGATGATTGGTAGCGGGTGTAGCTGGAAGATCCATAAATACCGCTTGATTAGTTAACTCTGGACCAGCTGCCAAAGTGTACTTAAATATCCTATTTATTACTTGACCATCCTTTACAGTTGCGTACAAGAATATATTTTCACCGACCTTTTCAATTCCCAATAATCCACGTTCGTTCTTGGTATCGACGTTAAGCGACAACAATGGTTGAGGTTGGAGCTTGCCATCGCTAATGGCTCTAACATTTCCATCCTTTTCTAAAACTAAAATATTATTGTTATCCAAAAACAACATGCTGGTCGGGAATGATAGTCCACTTACTAAAGCTTCAACTTTAAGATTAGGATCCCTGAGAGATGGTTGTGCATATGACAAATTATTTTGTAGGATAATCACGATTGAGACAATGATTAATAAAAACTCAAGAAATTTTTTCATACCCAAAACAAAAGAACGCTGTAACTATTATATTTTTCTCATACCATTTCTTTTTTCTTTTATTCTCAAGTTTCCTCTGACAAGATTCCATCTACCAATAATATTGTTCTCAATTGTCTTGCCAAATCAGTAACAGTGACTATACCAACTACTTTTCCATCCGACACTACGGGCAATCTACGTATCTTATGATTGACCATCCTTTGCACAGCCACTTCTACGGGAGTGTCAGGACTAGCGTAAGTTTGCATTTTTGACATTATCGTGCCCACCTTAACTTTTGAACATATTAAATCCCTAGTACAGATTTTTTTAACAAAATCTTTTTCAGTGATTATACCGATAGGAACGTTTCCTCTCTCTACAATAAGAGAGCTTATACGCTTTTCAGTCATTATTTTTGCTGCTTCGTTCGCCGAAATGCCTTCATCTATCGAAATGACCTTCTTTGTCATTATATCCTGTACTGTATCGTTCAATATTCAATCTTACTAATCATCAAAATAAAAACCTAAGTCCCAGATATTAGTTATAACGGTCTTATGTTTTAATTAAGATTAAACTAGCTTGTTTGACATTACAAATAAATTAAAATTACTAGTCTTAAACAGTTAAGGTAGATTCTAGGTGAAGTTGGGAATAGTTGTTTTTCCAGGAAGTAACTGTGAGCGCGATGTACATCATGTCTTAAATGATGTTATAGGGATAAATGCTCAATATGTGTGGCATATGGAAGATTCAATAGACGATTGTGATGCGCTAATTTTGCCTGGTGGATTTTCTTATGGAGATAGGTTGCGCGCAGGAGTAATAGCAGCTCAGAGCCCAATAGTGGAAGCAATAAAGAAAAAGGCAGAAGAGGGTTTACCAATTCTTGGAATTTGTAATGGATTTCAAATACTGGTTGAAGCTGGATTACTACCTGGCGCATTAATAAAAAATGTTAAATTAAAATTTTCTTGCAAGTGGTTAGAAATGGAAGTGTTAAATGTTAACACCCCTTTTACGAATTTATTCAGAGTAAATGATAAGATCAGTATACCTATTGCACATGGAGAAGGCAGATATGTCATTGGCGATGATAAACTTCATCATCTTTACGAAAATAATCAGGTTGTTTTCAAATATAAAGATCAAAATCCAAATGGGTCTACCGAAATGATTGCCGCAATTTGTAATGAAAATGGAAATGTCATGGGACTCATGCCACATCCTGAACGTGCTTCAGAACCAATCCTATCACCCGACCAAAAAAAGAGCAATGCAGACCTGATATTTCTATCATTAAAAAATTTTTTATCTTCTTACATAAAGAATTGATTTAATTGGTATAGAATGCTAACAAGAAGGGAAGAAACTTATTTGCAAAAAAAATTAGGTAGAAGGCCTAATTTATTAGAAATTGATATGATAGATGCCGAATGGTCTGAGCATTGTTCATATAAATCATCTAAAAAATTCTTAAGATTATTACCGTCACGTGGTAAAAGAGTAGTTGTTGGCCCAGGATATGACGCAGGGGTATTGGATATTGGAGATGATGATGTTATTACTGTCCACATAGAAAGTCATAACCATCCATCTGCAGTTGAACCGTATGGAGGAGCTGCTACCGGGGTAGGTGGAGTGATAAGGGATATTATTTCAATGGGTACGAGGCCAATTGCCTTACTTGATGCCTTACGATTTTCGTCCCTGAATGATGAGAATAAGACATCAAAATCAAAATGGTTATTTAAAAATGTTGTAAAGGGAATTGCAGATTATGGAAATTGCATTGGTGTTCCTACTGTAGCTGGAGAGGTTGAGTTTGATGATTCATTTAAAAACTATTGTCTGGTAGATGTTGCTGCAATAGGTCTTGGGAAAAGAGCTCAAATTATTTCGAATCATGCAGATGAGGGTGATGAGATAGTACTTGCTGGTAATCCTACAGGGAAAGATGGAATT
>Ga0207428_10001141_pt1 | contig 28781 bp, 27 predicted proteins | sample RhiMethybrSRZTD1_FD_187600 | JGI IMG/M metagenome (GOLD analysis project Ga0207428, IMG submission 187600) | Populus rhizosphere microbial communities from Tennessee, USA - Rhizosphere MetaG P. TD hybrid SRZTD1 (SPAdes) (version 3) | ecosystem: Host-associated > Plants > Roots > Rhizosphere >...
AAAACCCATATCTCCTATAACTTCTAATAAATCAGCGGTACCAAGTAACGAGACATCCAAGACAATCACTGGTCCTTTGGTAAAACCCATATCTCCTATAACTTCTAATAAATCAGCGGTACCAAGTAACGAGACATCCAAGACAATCACTGGTCCTTTGGTAAAACCCATATCTCCTATAACTTCTAATAAATCAGCGGTACCAAGTAACGAGACATCCAAGGGAAAACCCATATCTCCTATAACTTCTAATAAATCAGCGGTACCAAGTAACGAGACATCCAAGGGAAAACCCATATCTCCTATAACTTCTAATAAATCAGCGGTACCAAGTAACGAGACATCCAAGACAATCACTGGTCCTTTGGTAAAACCCATATCTCCTATAACTTCTAATAAATCAGCGGTACCAAGTAACGAGACATCCAAGGGAAAACCCATATCTCCTATAACTTCTAATAAATCAGCGGTACCAAGTAACGAGACATCCAAGACAATTGATAATGGGACTACAATGGGCTTCCAGACTTATCAGAACAATATTTTTGGTTTAAAAATCCGGTATCCGGACAGTTGGTCTGTAAGGAGTTATCCCTACAATAATGGAAGCAACAATACTGTCGTAGGATTCTACTCGCCGTCAAAAACTGCCTCCCAGCTTGGCAATATTTCAGGTGTGTCAGGTCACTTTGTACCATACTTGGATATTTTTGCATTCGATTCCAAGAATATGTCCCTAGATAAAATAATTAATGGACGCATAAATAGAATTCAAAATTTGAGTGATTTTGTACCGGATTCAAAACCGTTTACTCTCAAAGGAAACCGTTCGGCGCAAATGTTGGTTTACTCTACTATTACAGGGGGAGATGAATTTTTCAAGAAAATGCAAGTTTATACAATCTTTGGCAATAAAGTATATTTAATTACCTTTACAGCGCAAGAAGCTTTGTTCTCCAATTACTTGCCAACCATTCGGAAAATGATCGATTCATTTGAAATAGATTTATTGGATGAAAACAAGTCTTTATGAAATATTAATATCTCTTGAAAAGTCAATCCCTTCGTTATTGATTAATTTGCAATTTCCTGCCAGTGTATCTCCGTTATCTGGATTATAATCTAAAACTATGCTATTCCCGCTACAATCATATTCATTGCTTCCAGTACCACCATCCATTATAGTCGTGCCAGCTCCTGCAATAAGTTGGTCGTTATCCTGGCCTCCGACAAGCAGGTTATTTCCAAGTGCCCCAAAAAGTACATCATCCCCAGGCCCTCCATCAACTAAATTTGAACCATCTCCAGGGATAATGATATCATCATTGCGTTCACCATACAATCTGTTCGATCCCAAACCACCATAAATTATATCGTTACCCATTCCTGCCCATACTCGATCATTTCCTTTAAGTGTGTATATGATTTCATTGTTACCGTCACCCTTTATGTTATCGTCACAATCGGTTCCAATTATCAAATGTCCTTTTCTAATTATACCTGACGTACCCCCTGTCAATGCCCCAGTAAGACACCCAGCATTTGAGAACCTGTCAATGGGGTTTGAATTGAAAAGATAATTCAATTTGTCATCTATATTAGCAAGAATATCCCCAAGGACACCCAAATCTACTTGCAGGAATTGTGCGTTTGCCTGTTGTTCGTCCAGCATTAATAACATTGAAATAGTGAGACTAATACCGAGAAGATTCACAAGGATCCTAGGCACAAGCGAACGAAATTTTTTGTTTCTTATTAATATTTCGGTTTAATCTGTTCATGATGGTAACTAGTCAGTTTTGACCAGTTTTGATTATTTACTGAAAGATCTGATTGGTGAATCATTTACTGAAAGATATAGCAAAAGATTAAGCTGAGCTTTGAAGAAGTTCAGGCCGTTTATACATTAGTATGTGGAGCACACATAGATTTCACTTCAGTTTTTCTGCCTTTAATGGAATTATAATAGTGTGGAAGAATACTTCTAATATTAGTATACCGAGGTACGGCAAGGATAATCACGCAAATGAGGTCAGCAAGCGCACTTGCACAAGGATGACTTGCCATTCCCAATAACTCACTACTAGTATTTAGGCCTAGAGTAACAGTACGAAGTCCACCTTCAGTACCATCAATATGTTACCAATATTATTGAATTAGTTTCTGAAGATTATAAACAATACAAATGTCTTATTACTATCTGAAGATAGCTTTGAAACTGGTGGATTCCAACTTGAAGAATGATAATAGTGCTTGTTGACTAAACCAAATCTATTATTAATATAATACAGGGATAGAAGAACTGAATGAAAACGATATGTTTCGTATTCAAATGATAAGAGAATCTAAATCAATTTTTCAAAATAGGCTGCTAATGTATTAACATTGAAAGACTATATATAATAGGGTTTTCGTATAAAGAATGAATTATCAATGGAAAAATCACCTGGATGGTTTAGATTCGTAGAAATTGGACTTGGTATACTTATCGTCATATTATCAATTTATGCACTTGCATTTCCGGCAGCGACATTTGTGTATGTAATTTTCATACTTGCCATAATCTTATTCATTTTAGGAATTGAGAAGATTATTGCTGGCATTTTCTTCCATATCAAGGGAAGAGGTGCAAGTATAGGCCTTGGTATATTGATCATCATATTTGCCGGTCTTGCGATCGCATATCCAGTAGGAACTGCATGGATCATAACAATCTTCATTGGCATTGCACTTCTGTTTGGAGGTTCTGCTAGCATAGTTGAGGGGTTTTCAGGAAAGGAATCTGGTTGGAAAAGAGCTTTCCTTATTGGAGTAGGTGCATTGTTAATAATCATTGGAATCATAACGCTTGTCTCACCTATCTTTGGTGCAGCCTTTGCGGGATTTATTGTAGCAATAGGACTTTTGATAGCAGGATTTGAGATGATCGCAGCTGGTGCAACAGGCAGTAGACTGAACTTACCGTCAAAAGCGGACGTAGATAAGTTCAGTAAAACATGAGAGCCTATCCAAATTTATCTTAAATTTTTATTTTATTTTATTTTAATTTTGACTTGAGTTTACCATAAATCGCGCTAGCGACGCATGTCTGTCCAAAGGTATTAAATTACTAAAAAATTATTTTTTGTGCTCACATAGAATCTAGGTTATTTCCTTTGATTAATAAGATCTAAACATTTTGCCTGTTTCTCCTCGATTTCTGAAAGTCTACTCATTAATTCATTTTTGAGTTGATTTAGTTGCTGTTGTCTCTGGTCTATTTCTACTTTATCATATCTTCGTTTGTAGACAGTATTAGTAATAACAAAGAACATTAGTGATACCATTGAAATGCCAAAAAACATGTAAAATATCGCTACGGTTCGTCCCAAGTTACTAACTGGTACTATATCACCATATCCTACAGTAGTGACTGTGGAAACACACCACCATAATGAGTCAAGATATGTTTTTATTTGTGTATTAGGGACTTTCGATTCTATATTGTATTCAACAATCGTTCCTACCAATATGACCAATCCTGCTGTAATGATTAAATGAATAATTTTATTCATAACTCATAATGGCTAATCATACTTTTTAAGTTAGCTGTATTAAACCCATAGAAGTACTAGAATCATAACGACTTTGAATAATATATTGAAGGAGTTGTTTCAATCTAAGGTTAAGTACGATACTCAAGTATAGTACTTTGGTTGATTATTCAGAGCGGTGTATCACAAAATGTATTCTGTAAGATTCAAAAAGTACAGAATTTCTGCACTCATATTAGCATATCAAAAATGCCCAGTAGGCTTCTCGTAAGTTTACAAGATGATAACAAAGCCTGATAATATGGTTCTTGACTTTACCCTTTTTTCATTTTTGGGCAGAATGGCAACCACGACTCGAAGACGTAGTCACAGTCCCAATTGAATGTCGCTCATTCTTCACAAGTTCGGCTCTGTCGCCTCACCTTGTGTAGGAAAATTGGAACACAGGTTGTAGTCGACAAGTTCAGATGTAAGATAGTTGATATTTCCGATAGATTTAGCCTGATGAAAGCCATATCCTTAATATTGCCTACCAACTATTCGAGTAGCTGTGAAGTTCCTCAATCTTCAAAAGAGTAAAATGATCATGATGGTAGAGGCTGTTCTTACCATAGCGTCGATAATAATAGTATTTGCTACGTACTTATACCCAGTTTCTGAAAATCAGCTATGGACTCTTTACATTTTTGATCTGTTTGTCACTGCAATATTAGCAGTAGATTTCTATTATAGGATAAAGGAATCAGACAACAGATTGAAGTACGTTCTTGCTCATTGGTACGAATTTCCCGCCCTGATACCACTTATAGTCTTTGGATACGCCGACATGTCCCCGGTAATTCAACAGACAATTCGGACAACAAGGTTTATTGCACTATTCAGGCTCATCAGACTGTATAATCTGGCACTAATGATGAAAGGTAGTGAGATTGTATTACTTTCCTCCCTAGCTGTAGTAACTATAATATTTGGAGGTTTTGGGTTCTATATTTCAGAGGTACAGTCTGGAGACCGCCACGCAAACGTAAAAAATTTGAATGATGCCGTATGGTTGGCTCTGGAAACAATGACAACTGTTGCCTACGGTGAATTTTATCCAGTCACATCTCTAGGTAGGGTGATCTCCGCTATACTTCAGTTCTCAGCAATAGGAATAATATGGACAGTTATCGCTTTGATTAGTTCCAATTACGTGGAGAGGAAAATCAAGCCAACCAAGGTGGGAATTGTGGATGAAACGAAGTCCATGATAAAGGAAAAAATAGATGATCTTGAAAATTTGAATAAAACTGAAATAGAAGCATTAATTCGGATGATAAGATCACTAAATAATGGAGTTTGACACGGAGTGATCACCTAGTAGAGGTAAGTGAGATGATGTTATTGTGGGACGTTCAAGATATGACTACTTTTATTGTAATAGGTGAATAGAGAGTTGACATGATTCAGTGATATTCTAAATATAAATTATGATTTACTAACAATAATTCTATAATTTTTAATAATTCTCCTATATTTATGGGTGATTAGTTGAATTCTCCGCAAGTAACACAGTGTTCATCGTTGATTGTTCTTGATACTGCAAAATGGAATCCGATTAGTGGTGAAAAAGCCAAAATAGTGATTAGAGCAAGACGATATTCTGAAATATATAAAAGATAAAAAGCAATTCCAATACAAGTCATTATCTCGATCCATGTACAGGTACATAATTGAAGGCCAATTTCCTTTATTTGCATTGATTGTTATAACAAAGTAAAACTATTTTTCTTTTTATCCAGATTTAGCCCAAATTTAACATTTGTTTCGACTCTAAAGTCAGTTTAATTCGAATGTTATATTCCAATTAATTTTTGAAGTGGGTGCAAGAATATAATATTCACTGTCAACATGGGATATGTAACCCTCTATGGTCACCATTGATGAACCACTTTAGGTGACTATGAGATTGTATATTCCACGAGAATCCGTCTTGACGTAGTACCGGTATTCGCCTGTAAAACCAGTAACATAAAGTCAATAAATAGAAGTATTATAGATTGACTAATTTTTCTAAATAGTCAATATATGTATGTCTATATTATTTAATTTGTAAATCGTTTTAATGCTCAATGAACAATTAATTACAACGTCTCCAAGTTCAGCCAGCGGGTGGGGTAATTGGTTGTTTCTTGTTCATCATACAACCAGCTCCCACCATTTAATTCTGGAGATGACTTTCAGGGTTACTAATTACATTATTTCATTATGATTGAAGCACGTTACTTATTGCTGGTATGATCTGACTATCAAGGAGATTTGTATTAATATTCAAAAGGAGCTTTTCTAAAAGTAGAATTTGAAATAAATTAGAAGAAGAAACGTTATTTTATGAGCCCGTCAAGACGTCGATTGTTAATAGCTTGGATGTACTCAAGGGAATATGATAGAATACTTGGATGCTAGTGGATACTAGTCTGGACAGAGCGCTGAGCCTAAGCATTTCGGCACACTCGCAATCTTTCCTAATTTATCTTCTAGGCCTGAACTTGTCTGTTTATTTGATGTCGTCGTTGTATTGCCGTCGTTACCATTTCTATCGGCTGTCGAATTAGTAACGTTAAACCCTATCGTAAGAAAAGTTACCAACCCTGCTAGAATTAAAATGATGAGTATAATAGTAGTCAATTTTTTCAGCACTTATTTTGGATCATAGAAAGTTATTGATTGTTTATTTGATTCCCTAAATTGAGATTGATTAATGCCCCTAATGTTTTCACTTTCATCTACGGATAAATTAGCCTTTATTTCAGGATCGAGAATTACGTTCAAATTCTAGGCGCCCCAGATTAATGCTATAACCAACTTCTCAATAGTAGATTTACCTCGCTTCTGGTCAACAAGCTTTACCTCAGACCCAATCACTCTTTATATTCGATGAAGTATTATTTAAGTAGATTTATACATAACTCTTTACTAATGAAGTCTTATATAAGAATATTCTATGCTGTATACTCTTAATTTAAGATAATCTCTCTAATGTTAACGTCATAAATATGATTTTCATCGCAATTGAATATACTTGATGGAGGAGAACTTTCTCTTTCCAAGTAATTAGTTTTGTTACCAGATGTAAATCTCGTTCCTATTTTTATCTATTGCATATATATGCACAATCTCTATTTTATACCAACCACTTTATGACTTTATGTTGATGTCTAATTGGGAAGTGAGTTTTATTTTATTTTCAATTTCAATATTGGAATCAATATTGGAATAGGGTTAGTTTTAAGCAATATCATAATGATAAAAGAGAACATATACTCCCAATCTAATTTACGACATATTATAGGTCGGAACTAGGAATGTTTTACCTAAAATACTCTTCATAGCAGAAATTCATAGTAGAAATGAAAAGTTATGTGAATATGACACCTCGCGACTCACAATGCATACCTGAATGTATTACAAATCATAAGTGCATTTATAGACAGACTATGGATATTTAGAGTTCGGAAGTTATAAAAAACATCCCAGGTAACTTTTAATTATGACACATGTAGAAAAAAATTCCCCAGACTTTCAAAAGCTCAGTGAGACACTCAATGATATGTTGAAATTTCCACTAATGGAAGCTATAGCAGGAAGGCGTGCTAGAAGATTTTGTTTGGGTGCAGAAATCCCAGATGGTGTTCTTGCGTTCAAATCAAACCATCCACCTATGCCTTTGAGTGAAACAGAAAAATTGCTTGTACTATCAACTATGGGTGGCGTAACAGGATGGCACTTTGCTATTATGCGTCATGCCAAATACGCTCCTAAACTTTCCAACTACTGTGGTAGTCCTGTAGGTCGTACCTTTCCTTCTAGCGCTGGCTTTATTACATCGGAATTATTTTACACCGACGATACGGGTACGTACTTTTTTCCCACGCGTGACTTTCATCCTCAAATGGAAATTCATGATGGTAGAGTCAATCTAGAAGAATTTCTAACGGTACATCAAAAAAGAATAAAAAAATTATCAGATAAACGATTGCATATTCCACGAGCTGAACCATATATGGAAGGACATAACACATGGATAGCGAATCATACAGGCTCTATGCTAGTCATACCCGTTGGCGATTTAGCTCAACATATGCTTGCTAACATATGCTTCTATACTCAAAATGGTTTCCCAATTTATGATGACATAAAAAAGAAACCAATACCTGGTATAGAAAAATTCAAAAACATAGTTGACGTAAACAAGACCATCCCACTTACCTTCATGGAACAGTATTCTTTGACTGAATTAACCGCGGAACTCTCGACATCTTGTTATGCCGGTGTTCTTATGCTTCAAGCGATGGGACTCGGAGGATGGATGTTTGATGGAATAGACAGACATACTGTATTGGGTGCTAGTGGTGATCAAAATGTTCCCGGTTTAGGATTTAGATACGATAAAGATGAACGCTGGTCTATACCAAATCCAACGGGATTACAAGATGTTTTTGAAGGATATTGCCCTCCACATTATCATGACATGAGGGAAGCAACAGATGCACTTGCTAAGAGAAAATTTGGTGAAGGGGGTGTATATAACCCAAATACTCCTGGTGCATGGAGTGACAGTCCAAAAGTCAGAGCAAGTGTTAATCCTTATACTGAAGAATTCAAAGAGTGTGTAGCTTTACAGGCACAGTACATATATGATACATATGGCAAGTTTCCTGCTACTGTATCAAGTATATTTGTATTGACATACCTGCAAGCTCAACATCTAGATTTAGAATTCTATGATCATTATTTTAAGCCCGGAGCTTACCTAACTACTCACAAAGAACATATGAAAAGATGGCACTAAAAGTAGTTAAGATAAATATTAGGCAGATTTGAGAGAATTCACTTATTGTCATTTTTGGGAAATAACTTAAACTGTCTTAATTTAAAATGGCTTCAATAATGCCTTTAAGTCTTTAATATGTTAATGGAGATAAGTACGTATGGACGCATTTGAATGTGTAGCGACTAAACTTGATATAAGAGAATTCAGCTCAAAAGAAGTTCCACGTGAAATAAAATTAAAGGTGCTGGAGGCTGCGAGATTAACAGGAACGGGCCTTAATACTCAACATTGGCGTTTTATACTAATTGAAAATAAAGGGAATTTAAAGAGGCTTGCAAAGGACAGCACTAGTGGAAATTGGGTTGCAAATTGTAATTTTGCAATAATAATTCTGACAAATCCAAAATATCATTTTCATTTGATCGATGCAGGGAGGGTTCTACAGAACATGCAGCTGGCAGCATGGAATTATGCAGTAGGTTCGGGAATATTTACGGGAACTAAGGAAGATGAACTCAGGAAAGATTTTGCAATTCCACAGGAATTGAATGTCTCGGCAGTAATTGGATTTGGTTATCCCATAAAAAAATTGACAGGTAAGAGAAAGGATCGCATACCTCTAAATGTTCTTGTCCATAATGAAAAATATGGTATTTCGAATAAATCATAAGGCAATAGCTTAGATAATGGTAACATCTATGCGCACAGATCATAAATGTCTTCTATGTCATCATACTAGAGAATTTCATATTTCTGACAAGCATGGACAGAGCTATTGTTTAAAGTGTACCTGTAATGGGTTCGCAGAATGAAACAATTTGCTAGCTGCTTGGATAGTCTAATAAACTCTTTTGTTTAGCCTTACGGTAACCAGTCTTTCCGTCAGAAAGCTCCAGTTCTGTGTTGTAATCTATATCCTTGCTTATGCCCCATTCTACGGAGGAAAGGTTGTTCATCACCCTAAACATATTAGCGGTTGCAGCTCCAAATCCGGCATAATGATTGTTGGCAGCTAAAATACCTGCCTTGACATCTTTTTCATCTCGCTGAACTGTTCTGAATTTGTCAGACCAATATGTCATCTCCTGTTCTCTATCCTTCTGTATCTTTCCAAAGTTTTCTTCTTTAATGCTTCTATCTCCAATCAATCTAAGATAGACAAAGTCGGTTGTTACTATAGGAGGAGATTGTATTTTATCTAACTGATTCCACACCATACAAATATTATTGTTTGAAAAGAAATTGTAGGCTAAATCTGAAAACCATGATGGATGTCTCACTTCCACTGCATATCTGAAACTATCATCAAAGAAGAAATCATATTGTTTCAATGCTTCCAATCCTTCTGTAATTTTTACATAGGGTGGGAATTGTATTAACAACGCAAGTAGCTTCTTCCTCAAAGGTTTCATTGCATCATAGAATAATGATAGCTCTTTTTCTACATTTTTGAATTTTTTATCATGTGTTATTACTTTGGGAAACTTGGCAGTAAACCTAAAATCTTCCGGAGTTCCTCTAGCCCAGTTTTTGACCATAAGTTGATTTGGAATCCTATAAAATGTAGAGTCAACTTCTACGTAATTGAAAACTTGAGAATAGTATGATAACCATAGCTTATTGTCCAGGTTGGTTGGGTAGAATGGCCCCTGCCAAGAAGTATAGCTCCAACCCGAGCATCCGATGAAAAGCTGCAATAGCATTTTCATGGTCAGCGTGGAATAAATTCATTCGTAAGAAGTGTTGAGTTTAACTTCCGTACCCTGTTTTGCTTTGTCAATTCCATAATTGTGCCCTCCCTCTCTGAAAGTAGCTTCTCCATTAAATAGAGCTCAATATGCTAGAGCTAAGCTCCATGTCAAACCTTATTGCAGAAAAACCACATAGAACAATGTCAATCCAACAAGAGCCGTTGAAGCTAAAAACAGCTTATGATTATCTTAATCGGCTTTCATTTACAATTAACGGTACATGTAATAAAACCGTAGAATTACTTCTTGGAGACGCAGTCTGCCTTGTAGGTGATTCAAGGATGATAAATCTGATATTGATAAAAGTAGGAGTTCATGCATTAATGCCAAAGAGGCATGGTGGCTTTGGTAGGAATTCGAATGTGTTTATTCTGGATGCTGGTAATTGTACTGACGTATATCAGTTTGTAGATTTTATGAAACAATATGGGCTGGATATCAAAGAGACTTTGAGGCAAATAATGATTTCAAGAGTATTTACTGTCTACCAGCTTACACATTTTTTAAAATATGAATTGTCCAAAACCATTCATGAACAAAAGACCAACGTGGTAATAATTCCCGATTTACTTGCGATGTTCGCTCAAGAACCGGAGATAAATATTAGAGACGCACAATCCCTGTTAAGAGAAATCGCAGACCTACTTAAAGAAGTACCTTCCAAATACAAAGTTTTATTGATAACTTCGATTTCATTCAATAACGACAAATTATCACCTGGCGTGCTTGGCATAAGAAACAAGATCCTTTCCGTGTTTAACAAACACGTTAAGGTTGATATGAACAAGACAAATGACAAATTTAAAGTGCTCATACAGGAAAAACAGGATGTTGACTATGTTACTGTCAAGAAATATTTGTCGTTATCTTTTGAAGATGTATTGACTGTCGTAAGGAGATGAGTTAAGTGGGTAGAACGATACCGTCTTTCAGATTAGCTTGTATTGCAGAAGAATTAAGGTGGCGCGGCTTTCGTTCCTGCCTAGATAAGGATGATAGAAAAAAATTTGATGAAATGTTTTCAGTTTCACGTCAATATAATAGTGCCTGTTCTAATTCCGCAAGACCAATTATCATACACAGCATTATAATGGCAATTATTCTGCATCACTATAAACAGTTAATGGGATTGATGAAAAAAAATTGCAATAATATTGTATCAAAAAAACAGAATCAATCAGGTAGATAATAAGACATGACATTGTTTCCAAATGAAGATATATTAGCACAAGAAATTGAATCGTGGAAAGGATTTGCAGATTGCCTACGTGAAGAAGATAGAGTACTTTTTTTACAGATGTTGGATGAATGTTACCAATATATCAATTCAATCAATTCAAAGGGAGAGTATTTTTCAACTGAATCCGTACTGATGAGTTTAGTTTTTGTGCAACACAAGATAATCAACTGGTTAATTAACAAAAAATACTAGAGTAGAGTAGTAAAGTAAAAGAAACATTCAGGCTAACATCAAAGATGAGCTTACAATATGTGTTATTATTGCCGGAAGCTCCTATCTAGTGTCATCTGACTCGAGGTTTCAGAAAAATAATTTCGCGCTTGTTCCAATGCTGCTCTCTCTTTATCAGACAAAACTGTACCTAGCATTTGTTTGAACTCTAGGGCATTTACGACGGCTCTTGCACCATAATGATTATTAAAATATCCTCGCACAACAGCTGTTTCTGTTGATATTTGTTTTACCTTCTCAGCCCATGGTTTTAATTCTTCTTTTGAGTAAAGATAATTATACCTAGGTTTAACATGCCTTCCATGCCATCTAATAAAAGAGTGATTTGCAGTTACAATTGTGTCAGAAAGGAATTTCAGCTTATCCTGCTCAGGAGAGTCTGTCATGACTGTTGCTATATTGTAGTGCTTTAACATCTCCCATGGCCCTTCAGTATTCCAGGAGGGATTTCTAAATTCAATGGCGTAGTCATATCCACTAGGAAGTCTATCAAGAAATTCTTCTGTATTTCTAAATTCTTTAACAGTAAAACTCGGTGGCAGTTGAATAAGTACTGCTCCCAACTTGTTAGAAATTTTTAGAGGTGATATCTTATCAAGGAATTCTTCTAGATATGTTATCGCCTCCCTATATATATCGAGTCTCTTATCGTGCGTTACTATCTCAGGAACCTTAACTGAGAATTGAAAATTATCCGGTGTTGCTTTGGTCATGTTGACAAATGTTTCTTTTGTCATATACTTGTAGAATTTTTCATAGAATGTTGCGTCCATCTCTGCAGTGCTAAAAAACTGGGAATAGAATTGCAGTTTTTTAGTTTGAGCACTTGGATAAAATACCTTAACCCATCCTCCCTTCTCAACGGAATCAGCATAACTCCAACCGGAGCAACCTATGTGCACAGGCAATACGAATTACAGTACAATAAATACAATTATACTTTGTTTATCTTTTTAGAAGGATGACTTACCAGCAATTAAGAAATCTTAATTCAAGAACATCTTGTGAATATTCTCTTTTGTAATATGAAGTTTATACACCTCAGTATCTTTTAATATAAAGACCTGATCATGCATTTCAAATAATTCTATCATATTCCTTATATCCGAGTTTATCAAATTTTCAGTCATATAGTTACAATACATCGAACCAGAGAGTCTATTGTTATCATAAAGCTGTTCTACAATCATTGCTTGTTTTAATGAATTTTTACCTATATCATTTATAAGAAAATCCATGCAACATAGTTGTTTGTTATCAGAACCATCGGCAATTTTAGTAATGACTTGTCTACAATATTTTGTAACATCATTCCGATTTCCTCCATCCTTTTGTTCTTTTGCTAAAGGAGTATCATTTCTGTAATAATAGGGCATGGGAGTACCATCATACCATTTTAATTTGGACAAGAATATAGTCTCAGGACTCCGTGGCGGCCCACAAAAACATCTAAACATATCACTTTCCTTCGCCAACCTGTCCATTGATTTCAGCAGAGCAAGCATGGAAGCATGGTCTGAATAGATGACTAGATAATGCTTTTTGGGAATTTCTTGTTGATGTTTTAACCATTTATCGACAGCATCCTTCACAATGGAATTAATAGAAACTCGTTTCTGATTCGCTATCTTTCCTAAAGCTGTATGAACTTGATCATCGAATCCTCTAACTATTAAATCACGTGTCATATTCTTATATTCGAATGTGTGTTATATAAATATAATGATATCATGATATCAATAATATGCCAAAGTTCCTAGATGTTCATCCAATGAAAGGATTTGACGAAAAAGCTTTAAGAAAATTGCAAAAGTCGCCTGTAGACGAATTTGGAATTTCGCATCATAACATATTGTATAACGAAGAAGTAGACAAATTATTTTGTCTCGTTGATGCGCCCAATAAAGACGCGGTAGAAAAACATCATAATAAGGCCGGCATCAAGTGTGAATGGGTAATACAGGTGAAGACTACAGCCTAAGGTATTCATCAACTATTAATTATGGGATAAGATGGCTATCATCAAACTCATCTTGGATGATAGCCCATCTATTTTTTTAGTACAAATAATGCACCGAGATTGATTAAAATTATTCAAATTCAAAATATAAATTCTGTAAGTATAATGTAAGAATTTTGATAACATGCTTGAAATGAGAATTTTTATGGTTAAGGTTATAGATGAGTTTGTTCATATATATACATGGTAAAGGTAGAGTTTCTCAAAAGAACTCAAACTGAGTCTCAGTCTGCAGAATCTGACCTAACATTTGAAGAAATTTGTCCAAACTGGTCTAAAAAATTAAGAAATGGGATGGATGAAATAGATCGCATGATTTTAGTTAAGGATTCAAAATATTGTGCAGTAGGAGAAGCTTGGGGATTTACAGGAAAACAAACTGGATATTATGTCGCCCCTTTGATTCCTATTGTTGGCTGCTGGACATGTATTAAATTCGGACAGAAATTTAGCAAAACCGCTAGAGATAAGAAATCTTATCGTGATTTTGAGCCTCTGATTTCAGATTTTGTAGGACATTGGAATCAGAGACACAAGAAAATCAAAAAGACCAGACTTGATACAATAGTCGCAAGATAATATAATCTAGATTTAACTCACTTTTTACAACCCGGCCGTAAGTGTCATCAACTGTAGATTTAACACTATAGTTCTTTGATATAATCTTTTGAGCTGCTGAGTATCTCTTTTGGAGGAAACACATCCCACGAAGAATAATACTAACAATTCCACTGGGAATAGAAGATGCAGCTATACTTATTGCAAATACTATCCATGCATCTCTCCTATGATACAACCAATTTAATCTTGTGAAATAAATTTTTCATATAATTTAATGGATTGAGCAATTCTACTATTTTGAAAATTATTATGTGGTAAAATTGATAAGAATGACCAAAGCTCATACAAGTAACGCAAACTTGAATCCAGATAGGCATGTAGCAATTGTAACGGGTGGAAATCGTGGGATTGGATACGAAATATGTAAGGAACTATCTATGGCCGGTTGCAATGTCGTTCTCACAAGTAGGAATGAAGAAGAAGGTCGGCGAGCTGCAGCTAAACTACATCATGATGATGACAATGTTACATATCGCAGACTCGACGTCACTGATAGTAAAGATATTGCAGGCCTTCGGCATTGGATTTTAAAGGCTTATGGGAGGGTTGATATCCTAATTAATAATGCTGGAGTCTATCTGGACGAAGGAGTAAGCGTGCTTGATGTAGATGAAAACATTATGCACGATACATTAGCTGTTAACTTTTATGGTGCATTCCATATGTGTAGAGCTTTTGTACCTATAATGAGACAAAACGGTTATGGGCGGATAGTAAACGTATCGTCTGGATATGGCGCAATGAGTGAGATGGGCGGGTATGTAGCCGCTTATAGAATTTCGAAGGCTGCACTTAATGCCCTTACATTGATTCTGGCTAATGAGTTAAGAGACGGGAACATTAAGGTTAATGCGGTATGTCCTGGGTGGGTCCGGACAGACATGGGAGGCGGCATGGCGCCCATAAGTCCCGAAGCAGCAGCCAAAGATATAGTTCACTTTGCCTTGGTTGATGCGAAAGGACCCACTGGTAGCTTCTTCAGGCACAAGAAACCTATTCAATGGTGAAGGGATACTGGCTCTAGTATGACATTGGTTGACATGGGGTTGCAAATTATATTTGTTTCAGTATCTGGTGTGATTTCTCCAGGTCCACTTTTTTTTGCAAATTTAGTTTTAAGCAAAAATGGCGGATTTTGGTCTGGAATAAAGATAGCAATTGGTCACTCAATAGTAGAGCTTCCTGTCATCATCCTATATTCTATCCCATTGATAGTACTTTCTTCTCCGGATGTGACTTCTAGTATCATCAAATTCATTAGTTTTATTGGGGGAATAAGTCTTATTGCTTTTGGTATCCTTTATGTAGTAAAGACTGTCTCCAAAAATAATAACAGTAATTATACTGTCAAGTCATCTCGGATTCAAAAGCCGATTCTTGCTGGAATCATATTCACAGGGCTTAACCCATTTTTCTTTCTATGGTGGATTACTGTGGGGATAAAATTAATATCTGATTCAATAGAATTGTTAGGATATCCATTTGGAATAGCCTTTCTTTTTTTGGTACATGTATGGATGGATTATGCATGGCTTGGTTTATCTTCATATTTTGCAGCGAGAGGCATCAAAGTTATACGGTCATACTATCACAATATTATAATTCTGTTATTAACAATTCCTCTTTTTTACTATGGTATTAGTTTTACGTTATCAGCGTTTAGATGACGAGTATATAATTTAAAATCGATTAGGATCAATACTTTGTAAAAGTTACTGCAACAGAATTTGCCTTTTAGTTGAATGAAGCAATACCGGCCTGTAATAAATCTAGATTTGCATTTTGTGATTAAATAAAAATTTATATTGCTTCAGGGCGTTTCGTTACCAATTTAAAGGGCTTGTAAGTATGTGAATATCTTTATGTCTATTCCGCTTGCTTTTGCATATTCCAAAAGTTCTGGTGATGGGTAACCATAAATTACCAAGGAATTAGGTAAGCCAAATTTTTCAAATAGAGCCCCTAACGGTTCACGAATGTTGGATTGGTGGATTAGGACGGCCTCAGAGCTTTTGTGCATCTCGCGAATTTCACACTCAGCCTTATTATTGCTAAGAAACCAATCATATTGAAGCGTTTCACTGTAGGGAAACTCTCAGTCTCAAGGTGGCCGTACACCTCTTAATTCTGTCATATTGCTTGTTCATCTTCAACTCCTGTTGCGAGGTCAACCGCATGAGCCACAGGGCTGATAAAGATCTTACCTATTTTGGAATTATCTCTTATTATTCCGATAGCTTCGTCCATTTTTGCATCTGGCAAAATGCATACAACTACATATTTATCACCAAATTCTGGTGTGAAAATTTGAGTTCCTAATGAGCTATGAATCTCTGCGGGTATGGTTTTACCTCGTCCTTTTACCTTAAAGACAGTTAAGCCACCAATTCCAGTCTTCTTCAATCCTTCGCTTACCTTTGCAATGTCGTTTTCAGGCATAATCACTTCTATTCTTATCAATCAAATTTCTTAAGGAAGGGCTATTAAAATAATTATCTCCGGGTTACCAAGAAGCAACTTTTTTATACGTATTTGATCGTGATTGTTTGATTACGAGTTGGCCATAGATACTGGAGATACAGCGTGGATGTTAATTGCATCGAGTCTTGTATTGTTAATGATTCCTTCATTAGGATTATTCGAAGCGGGCTTACTCAGGAAGAAAAATACGGTTTCAATTTTTATGCAGATATTTTTTGGAATGGCTCTTCTAAGCGTGATGTGGTTCACATTTGGTTTTAGCTTAGCCTTTAGCCCTGGAGGAGGACTTATTGGAAACTTGCAGTGGACATTTCTCAGAGGTATTCCGTGGGATGCTCCGTTAACACAATATGCGCCTACCATTCCGGGTGTCTTGTTCGTAAAATTTGAAATGATGTTTGCCGTAATAACTCCCTTACTCTTAACTGGTGCTATAGCAGAGAGAATGAAATTTAGTGCTTTTGTCTTGTTTGTAGCTGCCTGGAGTTTACTTATTTACTATCCTTTAGTACACTGGATTTGGGCCGTTGGCGGATGGCTTAACGAGTTGGGTGTAAAGGACTTTGCAGGAGGAATAGTTATCCACACCAGTGCTGGAATGGGCGCCCTTGCTGCCGCTCTAGTCTTGGGGAGAAGGAAGGATTTTGGTCCCTCGATTATGGTTCCACATAGTATTCCGCTTGCGGTTCTGGGATCATCTCTTCTGTGGCTTGGTTGGTTTGGGTTCAATGCAGGAAGTGCTCTAGCTTCAGGGGGCGTTGCCGGCAACACTGTAATTAACACTCACATGGCATCTGCAGTTTCTGCACTAATATGGGTAGGACTGTCATGGAAAAGGACTGGAAAACCTAGTGTAATTGCAGCAATTAATGGAGCAATCGCCGGGCTCGCAGGAATAACCCCTGCATCTGGGTATGTGAGCGTTGAGTCCGCTTTCATTATTGGTATAGCGGTAGGACTGGGATCTTATTTCGGAGTACTATTGCTTAAAGACAGACTCAAGATTGATGATGCCCTTGATGTTAGTTCTGTTCATGGTATACCTGGCATAATTGGCTCTCTGGCTGTAGGAATTTTTGCCTCTCTTGCAATAAATCCTAACGGTGTTAATGGTCTTTTATATGGTAATCCACAACAGCTATTGATACAAGCAATTGGAGTCGGTGTTGCCGCAGCACTAGGATTTGGTAGCACGTACATTATAATGAAGGTCATAAACCGGCTTATAGGAGTCAGAGTCTCTCCAAAGGTAGAAGAAGAGGGATTAGATATTGCAGAACACGCAGAGAGAGCCTATAGTGATGATGAAGATGAATTGGGAAAGCTCTAGCTGGTTTATGCAAGAACTTTAGGCTCCAAGACAAATACCATTTCACTACGCCTAAGTTTAGACAAATACGGAACCATCGTTATAGATAACAGAGAAATGATTGAGGTTGCTGGTGGTAACTCGATAACAACGGTTGTACTCAAGGTTGATATGAACAGGAGATTTGATATGTACAGTATAATATCCTAAATTAGTAACAAACCTTACACTATATTTAGTTTACAATTTTCAGAAGAAATATTCTTAGAAGTAGATATATTACATCGGGTTCGGTGAATTGATAATGATAGAGTTACGGATAGACCGATGTGAGAGAGAGAGGGGGCAAGTATTAGCTCCTTTGTGTTGCTGGATATTACATTATTTTCATTTGATATCTATGTCGGCAGTTTATGCGAACGAATCCCCGTAATAACCATCTGAATTCCAAGTATTAAAAGCCCTATAGCAATTATAACTCCTGCTAGGGCCGCACCAAATGATTGGAAAACAATTATTGCGATACCAATCCCTACCGCAAGTGCTCCGACACCGACATGGAATCCTCGAGAGAATCCTCTATGTCTTCGAGACATGCCTTCTATTATCCTTGAGGCACCAATAATTAATAGAGCAATTCCAATAAATATAATTATGATTGCAGCAGCTTCTGTAGGATATGTGATTGCTATACCTGCTAAGATGAGAATTAATATTCCGAGTCCTATGCTGTAGAATCTTTGCTTTCCTGGTAAGAAGATCCCAGATATTACACGCTCTATCCCAACAAAAAACAAGATGATTGCCAGTAATCGAACAATTAAAACAAACGCATCAGCTGGAGTCAATAGGGCCCATATTGATAGTGCAATTATAATTGCACCCAAGCCTATTTGGAGCGCTCGAACCCAGGGCGGCCTTTTCTCAAGGTACACGTTGCTCTCATTTTCGTCGATTCTAGTATTTAAGTATTAAATTATATTTTGAGAATGTCTACAGTACAACTTGGTCTAATTTCAGTAGCAGTCAATGAACTAGCTGATCCACTTGTCTTATTATATGTTATAGCCCTTAGGTCTCTTGGTATTGTTTTCATGCACCAGATTGATATATTGGGCTAAACTTGCTCAGAATCAAGAAATATGACTCCTTCTTCTGGTTCCTAGTACATTCCCTTATTGGGGAACATTTGAAGCTCTCCTATCTTTAATAGTATCCATGGTATCTTCATACCCATTTTGAACGAGTTTTTCAATCGTTCCGTACGAAAAATCAAATGTCTTATCTGAAATTGTATTCTCATCGTTCTTTCTTTCAATTCTTACTACCTCTGCTATATCAAAGCTACCTTCAACTATTTCCTTGTATTTTCTCGGTTTCAATAGACGTCCATGATATTTAGTTTGGCGATTCAATAGTTCATTGATAACATCATCCTTACATCCAGCTTCCTTACCTGTTTTTATCAAATCTCTTACTAAATCTATATAATCAGATATTAACAATAAAATTTCTTCATCTCTATGACTTCGATCAGAGAAAGTAATATCATTATTTCTATTTACAACACCATCATGATCACTAGGAATTTGCAATTGTCGTGTAGGATGTACGTTCACTACGCATATGTCAAGAGTAGGAATTTTTTCCTTTACTCCCTTAAGTTGGTACCAATAATTTCTATGCATCAATACAAGTTGGCTGAGTGGTGTATTGGACATTAATCCACCATCCCAAAAGTATCGTTTCTTTTTTTTATAATAACTATGATATGTATTCACATTATCATTCTGACTAATCTCAATATCCGCTTGGTCTTTTTGCCTGCTCTTATCAACGCGAGTAGGATCATAGCTCTCAACTTCTAGTGAGGCATAATCAAAATTTACAGGATATGATCCGCTAGCCATAACATGATCGGAAGTAATTCCTTTATCATACTTTATTATTCGTTCAAATCCTATTTCGTTGCCTTTCTGTGAAATATATCTTCCATATTCAGTTTTCCTAGAACCATCCGCTTTAGGATAACTGTCAAAGGTAACTGGTAGACCATCCGCTACATCCACGGCTACTAGAATTAATCTGGGTTGGTTATCTTCAAAGCTTGTGGCTATGGGAAACTTTGCAAATTTCTCTAGACTTCGCTTTAATGGTTCGTTACTAAATCGAAACCACGTATTCCCGTATAGATCTAAGAACCTGCTATCAAGCATAGGTATGAGTGGACTAAAAACATGTGGCACTCCCATTAGTGAAAATTCTCTTGCTGAGTAATATCTTCTGGCTGCTTCTCCTGTTGCAAAGGCTTTATTCATATTGTGCAGACCATTCCACCAAAACTTGAACCAAGGATTGGTATCTGCTAGTGATTGCTTGGACAAATACCTCCAGAATTCAATAAGTTTCTCTGCAGAACCCTCATAAGTATTATTTTCCACAAAATAGCTTGTGAGAACTGCCGCGTTCATTGCTCCAATTGAGGTTCCCGCTACAATGTTAAATGTTGAACTGTTCTCTTTTCCCTCTTCCTTGTCTTTTTTTGCAAGCCAATAATAAAGTGCTTTATATACTCCTGCTTCGTACGCACCCAAGGATCCTCCTCCTTGCAGTACTAATGCTCTATCTTTTTTTGGAATATCAGAGCGATTCATGAGATTACACCATTGTAATAATTGTAATGACGTTTAAACCCAACGCTAAGTCTGACGCTAACATCTTGTCTGGATATTGGCTGAATTTCAACTGTGGGACAACTGATATATATTGTCATTTAAGACGTAGTTATTAATAATAATATGAAAAATAAGAGTGATTCGTGGTTTTGGGCTATTCAGATTGGTGTCGGCAGTCTTTGTTTACTTCTTTCCGTTGTGTTTCTCATTTATGGCCTTGCTGCAAAGTATGAAACTACAGCTAGCGCCTACATATGGCTATTTTTGGCCGGAATAGGCTTAATAGTACTTGGAGCAGAAAGGCTAGCTAGCGGAATCCTGGCAAAGGATGTGAAAAGATCATCCCGTCTGATCAATATAGGAGTAGGCATAGGTCTTATTTTCTATATTGGATCAGGCTTCTTCTTTCCTCAATTTGCCACAAAATGGCTTATTTATTTTCTTGGCTTTGGTTTACTAGCCAATGGTATCATAAGAATAGTCAAAGGTTTGAAAAAGAAAGAGGAAGAATCAATCGATATTTCTTCAATTGGGTTTGGAATATTGATTGTGTCTTTGGCTATAATGGTCTTGGCGTTTCCGATAGTGGGCCTAGCATTGCTTATAGTCATGACGATTATAGCTCTGGCTATAAGCGGAGTACAAATAATACTAGCAGGATTGAGGGGCAGACGCAAGGCGCTTTCACAAAGACATGTGGCCGAACAAGAACCTCCTGCAGAAGCTGGGAAAGGAATTTGGAAGAGCGGATCTTGGTTCAGAGATGAAGAGAAAAGATACGTTCTATTTAGAGGAGTGAACTTTGGGTCAAGAAGTAAATTGCCTCCTTATCTTCCGATAGCGCCTCTTGACATTGATGATATATCCAAACTTGATTTGAAGAAAGAAATCGAATCTGTAAAATCAGGATTGGATCTTATGAAAAACCTCGGATTTAATATTATACGTCTCTTAGTTTCATGGAAGGCTATAGAACCGCGGCCAAACCCAAATCTAGAAGAGCTACTACCAGAGGGGAGGAAATATCTAGAATACATGAAGGAAATAATTGACGAGCTGCATGCAAGAAACCTTTACGTAATTTTAGATTTTCACCAAGATATTGCAAACGAAGCATACGGTGGTGACGGATTCCCTGATTGGGCAATTGCAATTGATGAAGAGCACGAAAGACCTATGCCTGCCAAACCTGATAAAAAGTGGCAATTTAAATACATGATAAACAAGTCCCTAAAAGAGACCTTAAAATCATTCTGGGAGAACGATTTGACAAACTTAGATGAGGGTCTTAAAAACTATCCCGTTCGCACTCATTTAGAGAAAACTATTGGACAGACTGTTAAATTCTTCAAATCATTAAATGATGGTCTTGGACATCCAGCCATCTTGGCTGTTGAACCCTTTAATGAACCACATCCTAGTACTATACCCAAAAAGGATTTTGAAGTCAAGTTTCTTGTGGACTATTATCGCAACGTAAACTCTGAAATTGAAAAGTTTGACAAGGCCCTCTTTATATTTATTGAACCAAGAGTTGATTGGATTATGCCTACAGATACAGGGGGTATGCCCGTGAAATATGGTGCAGCTCCCCTTGAGGTAAAGAGATCATTTGGTATGGACTTTATAAAAAATGTAATGGTAGATAAGAAAATCGTAACAAAGAAATTGGAAACCTATCTGCCAAGTAATCTGAGCTCTATTTCCAGATTTGGTAATAACGGTGTCTTGTCTTTTCATTACTATGATACAATGGCTGTTGCTAGTTCATTTGTAAAAATCCCTGAAAGTCTTTACACTTATAAAATCGAATTTCCCATGCTTTTTATTCAATTAGCTCAGGCTGCCACTGAACGTGGACTAATTCCTTTTATAACAGAATTTGGGGCATTCCAAGAGGCAGAACAGATTAGAGAATATTTGGATCTACAATATAATCAAATAGAAGCGTTTCTCCTCAATGCTACTATATGGAACTACGATCTATACAACACCCAAGAGGGCAAGGATAATTGGAATTATGAAAACTATTCACTTCTTGGACCTGACAGAAAACCACGAAATGTAGATGCAGTTGCACGCCCATACCCGATGCGAAGCTCAGCAAAACCTACTCTCATATTTTTTGATATAGATTCAAAGTATGCTTCGATTGTCCTAGAGGGGAAAGTTGTGACGGAGGAAGCGACCGTAGTCTACATTCCTTTTGACATACATTACTCACCTCAATTCACAGTGTGGTCTACTAGTAATGAGTTGAAATGGGATAAGGTGAATAATCTCCTATACTGGTATCCTTCAAAGGATCAAGAATATAATCAGCTAGTGATAGGAAAAGGTAAACTTGACAAACTAGATACTGAATTTTTACCTGACCAATCAAAAGAGTTAGCCAGCAAGACAATATTCACTAATACTTTTGAATAAGCTGATTAAGAAATAGAGCTCATTTGAATTTTCTTGACTTAGCATCCCGCTCACTGAAATAAGAGAGCTTATATAGGAATAATAGTAAAATAGGCAAAGATTGTCTGAATCTACTGCAAATGACGGTAGTGGTAATCCTGCAGGAAAACAAGTTACCGTAAAAACACCCAAGGTAGCTACGAGAGCCCTCTGGATTATGGGGATTAGTATAATTGTAGTCTTATACGTCCATACTTCTTTAGCTCCTGCGCTTGTCGTAATGGCTGAAGATTTTGGTAAGGATTTGGGTACTATTAGTTGGGTACTTACGGCATACTTAGTTTCAGGTGCCGCCGTAACCATAGTTATAGGAAGACTTGCTGACACATACGGACCGAAGAAGATGTTACTCTTAGTATTCTTGTGTTACACTGTAGGAACGATATTCGCCGGCTTTGCTACAGAATTTTATACTCTAATAATATTCAGGATCATCCAAGGTGTTGCAGTGGCTCTGGTTCCCGTTTCTGTTCGAATTGCGCGAGATCTGTTTCCACCTGAGAAGTTTCCTTTTGCCCAGGGTGTTTTATTGTCCATGTATCAGGGAGGTAGTGCAATTGGTTTGGTAGTGGGAGCCGCCGTTGTTTATATAGGAGGTTGGCAGAGTGTCTTCTTTTCAGCTATACCAGTTTCACTCATACTCCTATTCTTGCTTTGGAAGTTTATTCCCAAAATCCAGGAAGGTAAAGATAAAAATGCTAGTGATAGTGCGCCCAAACGACATGGTAGTGTCATCGATATTCCGGGAGTTATTACCTTGGTGCTAACAACCAGTACGTTTATGCTATGTTTCACTTTTCTAGGGAAAGGTAGTGAGGGCGTTCCACTTTTTTGGACTTTCCTAGTAATAGGTGTGGCCTCAATGGCAGCTTTCTTTTTTATAGAAAAACGAAGCGAGAATCCATTAATAAATTTGAAGCTAGCTTTTCACAAGATAATCAGAGTTGGAAACATTAGCTATCTTATGCTTGGCGTCGTTCAGTACATCATTTTTTCCACGATTCCCACCCTAGGTCAGACCCCAGAACCGTATGGTTTGGGAATGAATACCCTTCAAGTCGGGGTGTTACAACTTCCCCAAGCTCTGGTGTTTGTGGCTCTAGGACCGATAGCCGGAATTCTGGCCGTCAGATATGGCAGCTCCAAGTTCATAGTCCCTGGCTCAATTGTACTCTGTATAGGTATTCTTGCCCTCCTGGCGTTTCACTCGACTTCAGGTCAGGTAGCCAGCATGCTCATCTTATTTGCTATCGGCGGAGCCTTTGTAACTTTATCAGCAAACGTCATTATCTGGTTCACGCCGCCGGAATCTACTGGAGTTGTATCTGCTACATATTCAACTATGCGAATAATAGGAGGTGCAATCGGACCTATTATTGCAGGGATGTTCATGGGATTATTTACCTCAGAAGTACAAAGTCCTGAAGGAGTGACGTCTTCTGTACCAAATGCTATGGCATTTAATGCAACATTTCTAGTTGGAGCTCTTATTTCACTAAGCTTAGTGGCAATGATGATTATTATGAAACGAAGAGCGTATAAAATGGGAATGCCGACGAACAAATAATTGAGTGCAGTACAGAAAACAATTATTGCAAGTATCAAGTAACGTTCCAAGGAATATTAAATGAGTAAAAGTTTTGTATCAGATCGAGGTCAAAAATTTTGACCTGGTACGCTACCTATTTGAAGGACTTGAACAATATTCTCTACCCTGATAAAAGACAAGCGCTGGAACTAAAGATATCTCGTAGATATCATTTTATTTAATAGTCTTTATCATTAATATTTATAATTTAGATTAATCGAGTTCGTCCAACTTATTGACTTTGATAACAGTTGGTATCATTTCTTCCTAAAAGACTGGATGAATTATTGAGGGAATTTTATCCTTCCCACCTATGCAAGCCATCTATAAGATATGATTCGTTTTGTGATTCCATTGTCGTTAAGTGAATCTACCCTACTGTTTCAGGTAAAGAGATTTAAATGATGACGCTGCATGTAAGATGTGCAGAAGAGTAGATTACGAGGTCTCACAATAATTTGGATAGCAATTTTTGTTGGCGGAATAGTATTCATAATTTTGGGAAGTTTTGTGATTAGCATAGCTGCGAATATTTCCGGAACTGTCGCACAGGATTCTTTCACTAACAATACTTCTCGAATCAAATCTACGATAACGAAGGGGATTACAAACGCCTTAAGCCCCTACATCGAGGGATTAGCGCATTTGGGTAAGGGAATCATGACATCAATAGGTGCGTTCCTGTGTTTAGTAGGAGTAGGTATTTGCGTGCTTGGAATCGGTTTATTCAAAGTCAAATATTTTGCGTGGATACTAACTTTGATACTAATGTTTGTAGCAATTGTAATAGATGTTATTGGGTTGGGTTTTGTGGGTGGTGCCTTTCCTAGCTCTTCAAATGACAAAGGTATGATGGTAACTGATATTGCGTACGCGTTGATAGGCATATTGATTGCCCATCTACTTGCCAATGCCGTCATAATATACTATCTTAGTAGAAAAACTACAATTTCAGTATTTAGGACTTCCTAATGTTTAAAGTTCCTAGAAAGTTGGCGTTTCGCTCTGAAGGAATGACCGAGGGAACGAGCTGGTACTTAAAATTTAGCAATTACCGCTTTGAATATCATTAACGATGATTAATACTTCGATTACATCTACGTAGTTCATTACAGAAATAGAAGGTTGGTAAAAACTATAATATGACTTAAAAAAAATATGAATTAGCCGGCGGTCATATTGCCACCAGCGGTCATATTGCCACCAGCGGTCATATTGCCACCAGCGGTCATATTGCCACCAGCGGTCATATTGCCACCAGCGGTCATATTGCCACCGCCGCCTGCAGTGAGATTGCCGACAATTTCACCTAATGGGAAAGAGGTTGTCATTACGCGAAAAATAATTTTTCCATCATTTATGGCTTTCACAAAGTCTGCAATGTCTTTGTCCTTTAGTGGCCCTATTAAGTCATCTTTCGTAAAAGTACCACTCGCATTTCCTGAACCCGAGGCAAGACCACTTTGAGAGGCCTGTTTAAGTGATACAACATCAGGAGCTCTACCACTTCCCATCTCTTGAGAAATAACTACGCCGCTTACTTTGCCTAATCCGCTGGCGCTAACATCATACTTTACCTTCTTTCCATTGTCTTGAAGTTCTAATGTTGCTTTTCCTGTTGCATTTGAACCTTGTCTAGGTGTAAGATCTGCAGAAAATGTGCCTGAAACCTGTGCGGTTATCCATTGAGTAATGGAAAATGCTGACACTAACAACAATGCCGAAATCACTGAAGCCTGTACTACTTGAAAATTTCTTAATACCATTAACAAAGAAAATCCCTCGTACTATTTAATACTTTTTGGTATGCGAGTGGATATTGTAAGGTTAGATTCCTTAAAATGTCGAAAACACAATTTGAGTTTTATGAAGGATGTATATCATCGGGCTGTCTGAGGAACTAACTTTATTGGTCTCAGTTTCACTAAACAAGAACTAGGAGTATTTCCTTTGAATAAGTTTCGAAACGGGGTAAAAGTAAAAAGAGACGGTAGTATATTCTCAGATTCGTTGGACGAAGAGGTAGATACATTTCTTGACCTGGGCTGGATTGTAGATACTCAGTTTCATCCGATGTTTTGTATCCAATCTAAGGATAGACCTGACTATTCGGATATGGTACGAATTCCAACTAAAAAGATGGACAAACATACAGTAATAATTGCTCAATCCGGCTCTGGAAAGTCATTCTTCCTTGGTAGACTCATTGAAGAAATTATGATAAAATCAAAAGCAAGATGTTTAATTTTGGATCCTAATGGCGATTTTAGGAGGATCAATGAAATTGATGAAGAGCTATGGAGATCTGATCAGGTTCTAACACAAAAATACGATATTAAAACGGGCATGGGCAAACTCACACTCGAGACCAAAGACGAATTTGCAAAAAATTGGAAACCTGTAGTAGATGATTTTGTCATCAAGACGAATAGAGTACCAAAGGAACTCAAGGATGAGGAGCTAAAAATATGGTGGCCGACAATATCACTTGAATTTCTCATAGAAAGTGATAATCCGAGGAGTACTGAAATGTTTCACTGTCATAATTGGGCTAAGGAACTGTTCAATCAATTTGCCCAACTCTCTGATGATACCAATGAAGAAGATATCATAAGTAAGGTTAAGAATATTTTCAAAAGATTGCAGGAGATGCCCAATGAAGAAAGAGTGAAGATGATTGAAGATTTGAGAATGGGTAAAGAAAAATTGAACGAAACATTGAAAACAATGACGAGTGACACCACTATGACTAAAATAAGAAATGCATTCAAGCCAGGTTCCTTATTTGAGTCTTTCATACCTTCGGGATTGTCAAGCTTGGGGAATGAATCAATCGAAAAAGCCAAATTTGTATTTGAGTCCTACAGTTGGGAAACAGTAAACTCCTATTTTGGGTTGATTGAACGGTATCAATCTCTTGGCATCCTTGCTCAGGGACCTAATTCGTCGAAAGATCAGAAACGCTTGGAAGTGGTAGATTTGCCTTCCATAAATAGTAATGAGCTTAGAGCATTAGTTCTTAATTCAATATTAACTGAAGAATGGCAGAATGCAGTGAAGAAATGGGAAGAAGCCATGAAACATCCTCGCGATGAAGACCGAAGAGTTCCTACTTTTATAATACTAGATGAAGCACATAATTTTATACCCTCAAGTCCACGTTCTCGGCATGAATCCCTGGTGAGAGAACAATTTCGTACGATAGCAGCCGAGGGAAGAAAGTTTGGTCTGTTTCTTATTTTGGTCAGTCAAAGAGCAGACAAACTTGATGAATTAGTCCTATCTGAGTGTGGTAACAAGGCAATTTTACGTCTTGACTCCCAATCAATGGTTGATAAGGTTATCAAAGCATTAGGTTTAGACTTTGACATCAAATCTAATGAGCGAGAAAAAGTAGTAAATTTTAAAGCCGGCAGAGGTATTCTTGCAGGTAATTGGGCATCTCGATCTGATGTATTTTACTGTGCAGCTAGAAGAACTATAGAAGGAGGAAGAAATCTGGAATATGAATACTGGGCAAAGCCCTTTTAAAAAAGTCAAGACATAGTGCGCAAAATACGTAATACAAATATCATATTAGATTTATTGTTTCAGCAGGGCATAATGGCAGGTACTAAGATTTGTGTATATATGACCATACTTGAAGAATCATCTTGATCTACTTTATCGTTAACGGAAAGTAATTTGTAAATGCACTTGGTTCACTCCAGAAAATAGTTAATATCGCAAATCAAATCTATCTAACTAATGGCAAGTAAATATTATTGGCGTTTGGTGGAATGTAATACGCTAGTATGTAGTCCAACTCGATCTAGTAACATACAAAGTTTGTAATTAAATTAAATTTGAAATTTTTTACCTTTATCATTTAACTTAGAGGTCACTTTTGGTTTAACTACTTTAATCCAAATAGTTTCTTTAAGGCATCAAGAATTGGATTTCCTGTTGGTGCTATTGTTGGGGCAGTAACATTTGTTGTGGCATTTGTGGCTGGTGCTATTGTTGGGGCAGTAACATTTGTTGTGGCATTTGTGGCTGGTGCTATTGTTGGGG
>Ga0207428_10001142_pt1 | contig 28779 bp, 29 predicted proteins | sample RhiMethybrSRZTD1_FD_187600 | JGI IMG/M metagenome (GOLD analysis project Ga0207428, IMG submission 187600) | Populus rhizosphere microbial communities from Tennessee, USA - Rhizosphere MetaG P. TD hybrid SRZTD1 (SPAdes) (version 3) | ecosystem: Host-associated > Plants > Roots > Rhizosphere >...
CAAACGTCTTCAGGGCCTTGCGGAGAGGGTTCGCGTCCATGTTGCGAATCCTGGCATCGCAGCTGAAAGAGTGGGTCGCCGTCAGTCGAGGCTAGAAATCGCTCCCGAGACGTACAGGTGCGCCAGGCTGAGCCCGCGGTACTCCACCTTCCTCATCTCCTGGGCCTGGCCCCACGTTAGCGGAAGCATGACCGGCGTGAGAGTTAGGGGCCGAGTTGGAGACATGCGCCGACGCGACTATCGGGCCATCTCGAAGCCACTTGGCTGTGCCGGATTCTGTGCCGGCTTGAAGTTAGAGGTCTGTAGGTGAAACGGTTCTCAAGCTCAACCTACAAACGGAATAGGCGATTCGTTGAGCTGGCATCCACACAGGCCGGCAGCTCTTGGCACCTTCGAGCCCAACTGATGCCGACAAGAAAAAAAGTCAGGCGTTCAGGGTAGAGCCGACATTCGCGGAAAGGCACAAGTCGCCGCCTTTGACCCTGGCTGTGTGAAAACGCTGGAAGTAACCGTCAGCGCGCAACACCAGAATCAGATCTGCGGCCCTGGCGAATCTTTCATGCGGCGAGCGGCACTCAGTTTGAATCAATCTTGCGCCCGAACGATCCTTAGAAAGGTTTTCACACAGCGAAGACCCAAAGCTGCCATTAGCGTTGTTCGGTGGCAGTCACGATGAGAAGCTAAGTGTAGCGAGCCATTACTGCTTCCGAGGCGGAAAGGGGGTCGTTTCATTGTCACATACGGTTCGACTGACCACCACTCAATGCACGCTGTGGCGCCAGATCCCTCTACCGAAGTGACGTCATCGCGTGCATCCGTCAGACGGAGAGCAGCTTACGGAGGGACTGAACCAAACCGGCTGCGGTTGCCAGAATCGCGTTGCCCTTCGTTATTGCGTCTGGCGCACCGAAATAGTTGCTGCACCAGCCGCCGGCCTCTGTTACGAGCGCCAAGCCAGCCGCGACATCCCACGGATTAATTTGGACCTCGTAGCAGCCGTCGAGTCGGCCATCCGCGGCGAACGCCATGCCGAGCGCCCCTGAACCGAAGCGCGTATATTCGCAGCTCGCCTCCAGGCACGCGCTGACCGCCTTTACATGCTCCTGCACGGGCCCGGCGATAGCTGAAGCCAAGGCCCCTGCGCGCCTCTTCCAGCCGCCGGACCGTGCTGACGCGGATGCGCTTGCCGTTGAGATAAGCGCCGTCACCTATCCGCCCGGCATGAAGCTCTTCCGTTGTGGGATTGTAGACGATGCCTAGCACAGGCTGATCGTCAATCACTAGCCCCATGGACACGCGCCAGATCGGAATGCCGGCGATGAAATTGCCGGTGCCGTCGATCAAGCGGGCCTACCGGCTCTCTCTGCGCCTCGCGGTGCATGGGCGAGCTGATCGACTGACAGGTGACAGCGGATCGCGTGCTGGGAGCCGATCTTGTGCAACGGCGGTTCCTGCTGTTCGCAAATGGCGCCGATCTTCCGCGGGCATCGCGTGTGGAAGACGCAGCCTGAGGGCGGACTGACCGCGCTTGGCACCTCGCCTGACAAGCGAATGCGTTGCGTGTCCTGACTGGGAATCGCGGACAGGAGTGCTTCGGTATAAGGATGATGAGGACCCTCAAACACCTGGTCGGCGAGACCGATCTCCATCAACCGGCCCAGATACAGGACGGCGATGCGGTCGGACAGATATCTCACGACGCCCAGGTCATGAGATATGAAGATGTAGCTGACCTGATGCTTGGTTTGCAGGTCGACCAGGAGATTGAGGATGGCGGCCTGGACCGAGACGTCGAGCGCGGACGTCGGCTCGTCACACACTACAATGCGGGGATCGCCGGCAAAGGCCCGAGCGATGGCAACGCGCTGCTTCATGCCACCTGACAGCTGCCTCGGGCGCGCCGAAAGATAGCGATCCGCGACGCGAACGGCTTTCATCAGTTCGTGCAACTTGGCAAGGACGGCAGCGGCCGGCGTGGCGGACAGACGCTGGATCGCCCGGCCGATGATGCGCCGCACCGGATGGGCGCGATTGAGCGCCGAATCCGGATTCTGGAAGATAATCTGCAGAGCCTTCACATCATCAAGGCTGCGATCGCTCAGTCGCGTTGCCAAGGGCTTGCCGTCGAGCGCGATCTTGCTGCCGGCATCCGGTTCCAACAGCCCGAGCAACAGCCGCGCAAACGTCGTCTTGCCGCTGCCTGATTCCCCGACCAGGCCGAGCGTCTCGCCTGGCCCGAGTGCGATCTCGATCTGACGCAACACTGGCAGCGGATGGCTCTTGGCATTGAACGTCTTGGACAGGTTCTCGACCGCCAGAACCGGATGCGCGCTCTGCCGGTCGGTGCCCGGCAGCGGCCCGGCCGTTGATGGTGTCTGCCGCGGGACCTGCTGATCATGGTGAAAGCAGCGGCTGAGGTGCCCGCCTCCCAGATCGAAAAAGGGCGGGGGCGTTTCCCGGCAGGTCCGGTCCGCCAGTCCGCAGCGCTCGGCGAACACGCAACCCGTGATCGCGGCGCCAGGCGACGGCAACGACCCGCGAATGGCTTCCAGCGGGCCGTCGCTCTTGCGGCGGCCGCGTGCCGGCAGGCAGCGCAGCAGTCCGACCGTATAGGGATGGCGCGGGTTGTTGAACAGCGCGCCGACGGTTCCTTCCTCCACCAGGGTTCCACCGTAGAGCACGCCGACCCGGTCGCACACCTTCGCGACAACTGCGAGATTGTGGCTGATGAACAGGATCGACGTCTGGAAATCCTGCCTCAGCTGCTGGATGAGGTCGAGAACCTCGGCTTCGACCGTCACGTCGAGGCCGGTGGTCGGCTCATCGAGGATCAGCAGCGCCGGATTGTTCGCGAGCGCCATGGCGATGCAGACCCGTTGCTGCATGCCGCCGGACAACTGATGCGGATAGCGCTGCATCACTTTCAACGGATCGGCGATGCGCACGCTCCTCAACATGGCGACCGAGCGGTCGTGGGCGTCGTGCGCACCGATGCGGGAGAATTCGAAGGCCTCCGCGAGCTGCGGGCCGATCTTCATCGACGGATTGAGCGCACGTCCGGGATCCTGATAGACCATCGAGACACTATTGGCGCGCAGCTTCTGCAGCTCGGCCGGATTGAGGTCCATCAGATCGCGGCCGTCGACCATGACGCGTCCGCCGCTCACCACGCCATTGCGCGGCAAATAGCCCATGGCCGCGAAAGCCACAGTCGATTTCCCGCATCCCGATTCCCCGACCAGGCCGTAGGAGGCGCCGCGGCCGATGCGCAGATCGAGTCCGCGCAGCACGCGCCGCAGGCGACCGCGCACGCGGTAGTCCACCAGCAGTCCCTCGATCGCGAGCGCGTCGGGCGGCGCGGCGGCAGCACCGATGTCGGCGGGCTTATTCATCGAGCGCACTTTGGATGCCATCCGCCACCAGATTGACGGCGACGACCAGGGTTGCGATGGCGCTAGCGTCGAACAATACGGTCCACCAATAGCCGGCGCCGATCAGCCCATAATTGGCGGAGATCGACAGGCCCCAGTCGGGGGATGGCGGCTGGATGCCGAAGCCAATGAAGCTCAGGCTCGCCACCGCAAAGATCGCGTAGCCGAGCCGCACGGTCGCCTCGACCAGGATCGGCGGCAGGACGTTGGGCAGGATCTCGACGAACATGATGTGGAAGGCGTTCTCACGGCGGAGCTGCGCGGCGAATACGTAGTCCAACTCGCGCTCGGCCAGCACGCTGGCACGCACCGTGCGCGCGATGATCGGCGCGAAGGTGAAGCCGATGACGGATACCACGGTCGCGGAGGATGGCCCCAGCGCCACCAGGGCCAGCAGCGCCACGATCACGGTCGGCAGCGCCAGCAGCGCGTCCACGATGCGGCTGATGCCCTCGTCGATCACGCCGCGGAAGTAGCCCATCAGCAGGCCGAGCGCGGTGCCCAGCACCGTGCTGATCATCGTCGCCAGCGGTGCGATGGTGAGAATGTCTCGCGCCCCGACGATGACCCGCGAGAACACATCGCGGCCGAGCTGGTCGGTGCCGAACCAGTGCTCCGCCGATGGCGGCATCAGGGCATTGAGCAGATCGTCGGCATAGGGGTCGTACGGAACGACCGCCGGTCCGAGGATGGCACAGAACACCCAGAACAGGACGATCAGCAGGCCGGCCAGGAACGTCCCGGATCGAAACACCTGGCGCAGGCGGTCGCGCCGTTCATTCGCCTCGACAGGAGCGGCGGCCGCGGCGATCTCGGGCTCGGCGACGCTCATTCCCGGCCCCCCACGCGGATGCGGGGATTAAGCAGCGCGTAGAGCAGGTCCGCGCAGAGGCTCGCCAGGATGAAGATCGCACCAACCGTCAGCACGCCGGCCTGCAGTGTCGGGAAATCCTTCTTGCTGGCGGCGGTGAAGATCAGGCCTCCGATGCCCTGGTAGTGGAACAGGGTCTCAATGACGACAAGGCCGCCGATCAGGTAGGCGGTCTGAGTGGCGATCACGCTGATGGTCGGCAGCAAGGCGTTGCGCAACACGTGACGCCAGATGACGGTGTGGTGCGGCAGCCCCTTGAGGATGGCAGTGCGCGTGTAGTCAGAATCGAGCGCCTCGATCATTCCGGCCCGCGTCATGCGCGCGATGTAGCCGAACAGCACCAGGACCAGGGGGATCGACGGGAGCAGCAGATGGTAGACCTGCGTCAGCGCGCCGGCGTCGTTCGGCCAGGTTGCCGAGATCGGCAGCCATTTCAGCCAGACACCAAATACCAGGATCAGCACGATGCCGGAGACGAACTCCGGCACGATAGTTGCAGAAAGCCCGAAAATCGTGAGGCCCCGATCGACCGGGCGGCCGGCATTGAGGGCGGCGATGATGCCCCCGAGAATTCCAAGCGGCACCACGAGGAGGAAGGCGACCAGCGCCAGCTTTGCCGAATTGATCAGCGCCGTCGTCACCAGCGGCGCGACCGGTGTCCGGTAGGCATAGGATTTCCCCATGTCGCCAACCACAAAGCGGGACACCCAGTCGGCATACTGGACCAGGACCGGTCGGTCGGTGCCCATCTCATGGTTGAGGGCGTCGACCGCGCGCTGGTCGGCGAAGGGTCCGAGCATCGCGCGGCCGAGATTGCCCGGCAGCACCTGGGCGCCGGCAAAGGCCATGACGCTGAGCAGCCACAGCGTCACGAGCGAAAGTCCCAGGCGCTTGAGCAGAAAAGCGATCATGACCGCGCCGCTCCCTCGCCGGTTCCGCTCCCGGCCGTGAGCCCCGACCGGAAGCGGATGTCGATCGGCATCGCCGACCCTAGAGCGACGCCTGATTCATGAACAAATGGCTCATCGCGGTCGGCTGGACCCCGGTGGCGCCTTTCTTCGTTGCGGTCAGGAAGTCATAGAAGTAGACGAACAGGACCGGCGTTTCATCGAGCAGCAAGGTCTGGATCTTGCCGGCGCTGGTGCGCTGCGAGTCCAGATCAAGCGATGCGATGTAGCTTTTCACCAGCGCATCGTATTCGGTGTTCTTGAAGTGCGCAGAGTTCCAGGTGCCGTCGCTCTGAAGCGGCGCTGACAGGAACACGTTCGGCACGCCGCGATGACCGTAATCGGTGATTCCCATATCTGAATCGAGCCACGGCGACTTGCCATAGACCGCATCGCCGTAATACGCGCCTTGATCCAGCTGGTTGATCTTGATCTTGCCGCCGATCTCCTTGACGGCGTTCTGGATCAGCACTCCGTAGTCGGGGATTTCGAGATACTTCTCGACCGTCAGCGTCGTTTCGAAACCGCCGCCCATACCCGCTGCTTCCATCAGCTGCTTGGCTTCGGCGATGTTCTTCTCGCGCTGCTTCACATTCGGGTCGGTGGAGGGATAGGCCGCGGCAAACGGGCTGTCGTTGCCGATCTGTGCGCGGCCCTTCATCAGGCCCTGCACAATCTTGGGCCTGTCCAGGCACAGCGCGATCGCGCGCCGCACCCGCTTGTCCTTGAAGGGGTCGAGGTCGGTGCGCATGTGAACCTGCTGGTGCGCCGTGGACGGCGTGCTGATGATGTCCACGTTCGGGTCGTTCAACAACCCGACGCCCTGCAAGACCGGGATCTGCTGGATGATGTCGATCTGACCGCCCTGCAGCGCCAGAATCTGCGGCTGGTAGTCGCTGTAGAAGCTGACCTCAAGACGATCAGGCAGGACCTGGCCGCCCCAATATTCCGTATTGCGCACGAACGAGGCGCCGACCTTGGGTGTGTATTTCTCCATCTTGAACGGCCCAGTGCCATTCATGTTCTGCTCGAAATCGCCGGCATAGTCGGCCGGCAGGATGACGGCGTTGTAGTTGTCCGTGGAGACGATATAGGGGAAGCCGCCGTTGGGCGCATCCAGGTGGAACTCGACGGTGTGGTCGTCGACCTTGCGCGTGCCGCCTTTCGACAACACGCCGCCCAGCGCCGACAGCGCGTTTGAACCGTTGGCCGGGTCGGCGATGCGGTCGAAGCTGGCCACGACGTCGTCGGCCGTCATGACCTTGCCGCTGTGGAACTTCACGCCCTGCCGCAGCTTGAAGGTCCATACCGAGCCGTCCTTGTTCGGCGACCAGCTTTCGGCCAGCACCGGCTTCGCCGTCAGGTCTGCGCCAGAGAGCACCAGCGTCTCCGCAACCTGCGACATCACGGTGATGCCGCCACCGTCAGCAATCTTCACGGGATCGATTGCCGCGGCCGGAACGTTCTGCGCGATGCGGATCGTGCCGCCCGGCGTGCCGGCGCGCGCCAGGCGCGGCGCGCCGGCGAGCCCGACGGCCGTAGCGACGCTACCCAGAAATGGCAGCGACAGGCCCAATACTGAGCCGTGCCGCATGAACTCGCGCCGGTTGACACGTCCGGCGAGCATTCCGTCGATCAGGTGGTTTTCGTGTTCGCTGCGCCCGCGGCGCAACGCGTCCAGAAGCCTGTAGTTGATTGCCATAGTTCGCCTCTCCTGTTGTCTTTTGTTTTGGTCTTGCATGCCAATCGGTTGGCGCGATTGTCCCGTTGCGACCAACCCGAAGTCAAGGATTCCGAGGAATACCCGTTTCCTGGAGCCCGTCCTTGAGTACCCCTGCCGGAGCCGCTGGGCGTCAGTTGGCGCCTTGATCGGCCAGCACGTCGCCCAAGCGCCGGCCGCAATAGCGGTAGAAGTCCAGTACCGGCCCCTCGAAGTCGGCAGGAGCCAGCGGCCCCGCCTGATGCCGGCTCGATGCCAGCCCGCGCATCACTCCCGCCAGCGCGCGCTTGTCCTCCGCCATGGTTTCGTTAAACAGCGTGATGGCGGCTTGAATGGTTTCCTGCGGCCAGTTCTCGCCATAGAAGATGAGGCCCATCTTCACGCGCACCCGATCCACCGATTCCGGCTGTACGCAGATGAAGGAGCTATAGTCGCCGCCACAGCCGGAGACCAGGCCGGGTGGGATGGCGAACATGACGCAATTGCCGATCTCCGCCTCGGTCAGGTCCGGGTGTCCTTTCTGCGAGCGCGGGAGATCGGGCGAATAGCCTGCATTGTAGCCGAAGTAGGCGTCCCCCGCCGGGTAGTGGCGGCACAGCCGCGTCGGGTTCACCAGATGCAGCGTGGTCCGGTGGAGGGGCGAGAGGTGATAGCCCTCCATGAAATTCTCGATCATGCACTTCCAGTTGGTCGGCCAGACCTCTTCCGCCACGTAGTGCAGCTTCATCTGCTCCATGTGATAGTTGCGGATCATCCCCTCCAGCGGCGCCAGCTGTGGCGCCAGGGGCGCGGGATCCTGGGCGAGGTTGACGAACAGGAACCCGTGCCACTCCTCGAGCGGGAACTCCGGCAGGCGGCAAGCCGCCTTGTCGAATGCGGCGTGGTTTTCCATGCGCGGCGCGCCGACCAGCCTGCCGTCGAGATCGTACGTCCAGTGATGATAGGGACAGACCAACCGTTGCCGGTTGCCGCGGCCGTCCGCGATCACAGTGCCACGATGCCGGCACACGTTCGACAGGACGCGAACGACATTGTCACGGCCACGCACCGCAATCAGCGGCTCGTCGCACAGCTGGAAGGTCATGTAGTCCCCGGCGTTGGCGATCTCCTCGACGCGGCCGATGCAGATCCATTCCCGGCCGAACAAGCGCTCGCGCTCCAGCCTCAGCACGGCGGGATCGGTGTAATAGGACCGCGGCATCGACCAGGCCTCGTCATAGCCAAGCTGTTCGCAGCGCGTGAGCGCTTCGCCCAGGTCCGCAAGCCTGCCCTGCGTCATCGAAGTCCCCTTCGTCTGCCTCGCGCTGTCTAGGCGGCGCGGCCGTAGAATCCGACCTGCTCTTCCTTGGAGAACATGACCCCTGGCCGCTCATAGTAAGAGAAGACGGCGACAATCCGCTCCCGTGTCCCTCTAGCCGGCGTCACCCGGTGTGCGGTGTTCTTGCCCTTGAACACATTGAGCGCGCCGGCGCCGAGACGCAGCGTCTTGACCTCGTTGTCCTGGCCCCGCAGCAGCCGCGCCACGCCGTCGTAGTTGGGGTCGCTGTCGGTGCGCAGGTTGGACCGGTACTGGAACTCGCCACCGTCATCGGCGGGCTGCAGCAGCAACGTGGTCGTGAACTCCGAGCGGTCGAAGTGCCAGTTGAGGGCCTCGCCTTCGCGATAGGCGATGACATTCACCCGCGCCAGCGGATCGCGCATGGCGAACAGCATGTCCTTGTTCATTGCAGCCGCCAGGAAGACGGCGAATTGCGGCCACTCGTAGATCCAGAGCGGAATGCTCTCGGGGATCTGGTCGCTGCAGACCGTGTGGTTGACCGTTTCCACGCGGTGCAGAGCCGGATGGTCGGCGGGCATGCCGGGAATGTCTTTCTTGAAGTAGATGTTGTGCGAGCGTCGATGGGTGAAGGACAGCGTGTCCATGACCGGCTTGATCTCGCTCAGTGCCCGCTCGATGGCGGCCGGCTGAACGAAGCTCTCGAGATTGAACATGCCGGCGCTGGCAAGATCGGCACGGCAGCGCTCGACCAGCGCATGCCATTCCGGTGAGCCCGGCCTGTCGAGCGGAAAGCGGTCCAGGTCCAGAATGTCACGCACGGCATTCTTCTCCCATAGCTCCGATATTGGCACCTTCGGCCAGGCAGCCGATTTTCTCAATATAAGCAGAAGTTAGCCTCGCTTAGAAAAATTGGGGCCTGGGTTGCATCGACTTGGCTCCGGTCCTCCACTATCGTCGCGGCATCCGATCGATACCGAGGGAGCCGACCATGGCATCGAATCAGTTGAGACTGGCGCCCAAGGCGGCGCGCAAGCTGATTTTCGAGGCTTTGACCGGCGCTGGGACGCTCCCGGGAAATGCGGGCTATTTCGCCGACGCGATTCTCGATACCGAGCTCAGCGGCCTGGAGGGCCACGGCTTTTATTGGTTGCAGTACTACTGCGAGCATGTGCAAAGCGGCAAGGTCGACGGCCGCGCCAAGCCGCTGGTGAAGAAGCTGTCGCCGGTGGCGTTTCGCGTCGATGCGCGGCGGGGCTTCGCGCATCCGGCGATAGAGGCGGGCTTTTCCAGGCTCATTCCCGCCGCCAGGAAGAACGGCATCGCCGGCATGGCGGTGCATAACTCCTACAACGCCGCAACGCTCGGCTATCACACGGGCTATCTGGCGCGACAGGGTCTGCTTGCCTTCGGCTTTACCAACGCGACGCCGTCGATCGCGCCGGTCGGCGGCCGAAAGCCGGTGATCGGCACCAATCCACTGTCCTTTGCCGTACCCGGCAAGGCGAACAAGATTGCATTCCTGATCGACCAGTCGGCCTCGGCAGTGACCTGGACGGCGGTGAAGCTGGCAGCGGACGAAGGGCGGGCCATTCCGATGGGGTGGGCTCTCGACGCCGACGGCAAGCCCACAACCGATGCAGCGCGCGGGCTCGCCGGCTCGATGACGCCCGCGGGCGGCTACAAGGGATTCGGCGTGGGGTTGATCGTCGAAGTCATGTGCGCGGCGCTGGCGGGGGCCAGGCGGGGTCCGGAGATGGGCTCCTTCATGGCGAACGACGGCAAGCCCATCGGGTGCGGCCAGTTCTTCATTGCGCTGGAGCCCAAGAGCTTCTCCGGCGGCGCGTTCGCCAAGCAGATTGGCGCGCTTGCGAACTCCATTATTGCCCAGAATGGCGCGCGCCTGCCTAATGCCCGGCGCGAGGCGAACCAGAAGCGACTGGCGAAGGAGGGCTTGCCGATCGAGCGCGCGCTCTATGAGCGATTGAAGAGCTTCGCCGAATCCTAGAAGTCGGTAGCCTCGCCGCCCTCCGCGACACGCCGCGCGACGAAAGCGTCGATTTCCTCGGCGATGGTGGGTTCGAGATAGGGTTCCCGGTATTCCGCCAGCGCCTGCTTCCACACGGCATTGGCTTTCTGCGCCGCCTGGGGTGAGCCTGCCGCTTGCCACTGATTGAAGTTGCGCCAGTCCGAGATCATCGGCTGATAGAAGGCGGTCGCATAGCGCTCCAGTGTGTGTTTCGCTCCGAAGAAGTGGCCGCCGGGGCCGACCTCCAGCATGGCGTCCAGCGCCATGGCGGCATCGTCCACCGCCACCGGCTTCAGGAACTCTTCGACCATCTGCAGCAGGTCGGCATCCAGCGCGAACTTCTCGTAGCTTGCTGTCAGTCCGCCCTCCATCCACCCCGCGGCATGCACGATGAGGTTGCCGCCGCCCATGATCGCGGCCCACAGCGAGAATACCGTTTCGTAAGCGGCCTGCGCGTCGACGCTATTGGCGGCATTGGTGCTGGAGGTGCGATAGGGCAGGCGATAGCGCCGCGCCAGCTGTCCGCCGACGATGCAGGCCTTCATGTATTCGGGCGTGCCGAAGGCGGGTGCGCCGGACTTCATGTCAACATTCGAGGTGAACCCGCCATAGACGAACGGCGCGCCTGGCCGCGTCAATTGCGAGAGCGCGAGGCAAGCCAGCGCTTCTGCATTCTGTTCCACCAACGCGCCGGCGAGTGTCACTGGCGCCATGGCGCCGGCAAGGGTGAAAGGCGTAACGACACAGACCTGGTTGCGCCGCGCCATCTCGATGATGCCCATGGCCATCGGGCCATCGAGCTTGAATGGAGAGTTGGTGTTGATGACCGTGTACGCGGACGGTTCCCGCAGGAACTGCTCCATGGAAATGCCGCGCGCCAGACGCGTAATTTCGAGGCTGTCCAACAGGCGGGCGCGGCCGGTCGAATAGACGAACGGCATCTTGTCGGAATAGCGCACTTTGTTGTGCATAATATGCAGGTGCCGGACCGAGGCGTGGACGTCGAGCGCGTCGACGGAGCCGTCTCCCACGGTATGGATGCAGTTGAAGAACTGGCACAACTTCATGAAGTTGCCATTGTCCTCCAGCGTCCCGGGTCGGCGACCGCGATCGAGGTCGGAACAGTTCGGCGGGCCGCCCACCGGGCCGAATGCGATCCAGCGCCCGCCCATGCGGACGTCATGTGCCGGATTACGCGCATGGATGGTGAACTCGGCCGGAGGGGTGGTCAGCGCGTGCTCGATGATCTCGCGGCCGATCCGCACGCGCTCACCGTCGACGCGGGCGCCGGCGCGAGCCAGGATCTCGCGTGCCTCGGGATGGAGCATGTCCATGCCGATCTCCTCCAGCACCTGCAGCGACATGCGATGGATGGCCTCGATCTGATCGTCCGATAGGATACGGGCCGGCTCCAATGTGAACTGGGGCTGCGACCAGGGCAGCTGTTTGATCGACTGGCTGGCTGCGCTGGGACGGCGACCACGCCGTTCAATGGACATGAAGAATCCCCTGACAGCTCGCCGCCGTGACAGGGGCGAGGAATACATGCTTGGCCAAGCAAATCCTTTTCTCAAGGGGTGAAAATGTTATCCTAGCTCAGAAAAGCTGAGCCTGGGGACGATGCCGCTCTCGCTGCCGCCATTGAACGCCTTGCGCGCCTTCGAAGCTGCTGCGCGAACCGGAAGCTATGTCGCCGCGGCCGAGGAGCTCGGCGTTTCGCCTGCAGCGGTGAGTCAGCAGGTCCGCAATCTCGAGGATTTTCTCGGCAAGCAGCTTTTCATGCGGTTCAACAACCGTGTGACTTTGACCGACGCCGGGCAGGCGATCTTCGTTGGCGCGTCGGACGCACTGCAGTCGATCTCCGCGTTGACCGAGCAGGTGATGTCCGGCGGTACCAGGTCGCGCCTCGTGATCAGTGTGATCACGTCCGTCGCCGAACGCTGGCTCGAGCCGCGCCTTGCAGCCTTTGCATTGAAGGAGAAGGGGCTCCGCATCGAACTCCGGGTCGAAGCCGATCCCGTTGACTTCGCGCGTCATAATATCGACCTGCGCATCTGCTATGGCACGAACGTCTATCCGGAGATGAGTACGATCCGTCTGTTCCAAGACGAGGTGGTCCCGTTGTGCAGTCCCGATTATCTGGTGCGCAACCAGAGCGCCCGCGAGCGGGGAATGGAGGGCGTGCCGGACGACGACCTCATCCACACCAGCTGGGGTCCCAGCTTCGTCTCGCATCCCACGTGGCATAATTGGTTCGCGAAGTCCGGTATTGATCGGCCAAACGACAACAAGGGGCATCAGGTCGGGATGTCGGGCTTGGCGCTGGATCTCGCTCGCGATGGCGTCGGTATTGCATTGGGCCAAAAAATGATGGCGAGCAGTGATCTGGCCGCCGGCCGGTTGGTGCCGCTGTCGGACATCACGATTGAGCTGGGTCACCCCTATTGCTTGGTCTATCCGCGCAGCAAGGCGCGCAAGCTTGGCTTACAGGCGCTGATTGACTGGCTGACGAAATAAACTGGAAGCTATCGATAAAGCAAACTCGACAAGGTCCGCTATTGATCTGTGGACGGCTCCTCAATGCGCTCAGGTTTCCGCCGTCGCGAAGTGCGCGATCAAGCGCTCATTGACTGCTCGGGCGGCCTCCATCTGTGGCATATGCCCAACGTCTGCCAGGCGCCCCACAGAAACACTCTTCGGCAGCTGTTCGGAAATTCCCGGGTCCAGAATGATATCCCGCTCGCCCCAAATGACGAGAGCTGGTTTGTCTACCCCTTGAAGGAAGCTGCGGAAATCGGCTGTCTGCCGTCCGTCCGGAAAATTGCGCTCAGCAATCGTCCTCAGTGCTTCCCGCGCGCCTTCGAGGCGCTTGAAACGTTGGACGCCCTCGATCATCGCCGCTGAGACCAATGAGGGATCAGCGAACAGCATCTGCAAAGCGGCCTTCAACTCCTTGCGTTTCTCAGCGTCGATGAATCCACGAACATATTGACGGTTGACGGTGTTGCCGAGACCTGCCGGCGCGATCCCGGTAAAGGAAGCAATGCGATCTGGATACTTCTGCCACAGGCGCAGCGCTATTGCGCCGCCGAGGGAATGGCCGACCAGATGGGCTTTCTCAGCCTTGATGACATCAAGCAGAGCAATCGCGGCGTGGACCAACTCGTCGAGGTCGCCCTGATCGAGCTGCTTTGCGGATTTGCCGTGGCCGGGCAAATCGAGCGCATAGATGGGCCGGTCTGCGGCGAGGGCGTCGATATTGAACAACCAGTTATCGGAATCGCCGCCGAACCCATGCAGCAGGAGAGCGGGTGTGCCTTCCCGATCGGTTCCAGCGGCCTTGTAGACCAGTGCGCGGCCATCTGCCATTTCGAAGCGATACTCCGCGGTGCCGCCGCCTTCCTCGGCTTCGTCCTTCGCTCTGACGACAAAGCCGCTGACAAAATGGTCGATCTCGGCATCGGAGACAGTGGATGGTGCAAGAACGGCGAGGAGCGAGCCGACGGGGAGGGTGGCGCCGGGCTGCGCGACCAAGCGCCGCAAGTTGCCGTTGCTTGGACTTTCAAAGACATTCGTGATTTTAGTGGTTTCGATTTCGGCAATCTCCTGGCCTTTAATAATGGTTGTCCCCTCGGCGACCATCCACGTATTGAGGGTGCCTTCCTCCATGGCAAGGCCCCATTTTGGCATGACGATGGATTGAATATCGGTCATCTGCGGCGTGTGTCTTCGGTCGTCGGCTTCCCAATCAGTTGGCGGCCATCACAGCTTGAACAGCCTCACGGATTCTGGCGGGGTTCGGCACGTACAGATCTTCCAGGGCCGGTGAGAACGGCACGGGCGAATGCGGCGGCGTTACGGTCTTGATGGGCGCTTTGAGGGCGTCGAATGCCTCCTCGGCTACCAGACGGGATATGTCCGCCGCCATCGAGCAACGAGGGTGCGCCTCGTCCACCACGACCAGCCGGCCAGTCTCAGCGACGCTATCAAGGATGGTCTCGGTGTCTAGCGGTGACGTTGTTCTCGGATCGATCACCGTGGCGGCGATGCCGTCACGCTTCATTTCATCCGCGGCTTGATTGGCGAAATTGACCATGCGTCCGAAGGCGACGATGGTGACGTCATCGCCCTCACGGGTCAGGTTCGCCTCGCCAAATGGTATTGTGTAGGACTCGTCCGGTACATCCCCCGTATCGTCATACATCACCTTGTGTTCGAAGAAGATGACCGGATCGTCGTCGCGGATCGCCTGAATCATCAGGCCCTTTGCCTCGTAGGGTGATGACGGCAGAACAACTTTCAACCCGGGGATATGGGTGAAGATCGGATAGAGACACTGGCTGTGCTGGGAAGCGGCGCGGAAGCCGGCACCGTACATAGTGCGTATCACGAGCGGCGTCACAGCCTTGCCACCGAACATGTAACGGAACTTGGCTGCTTGATTGAATATCTGATCGAAACAGACGCCCATGAAATCCACGAACATCAGTTCCGCTATCGGCCGCAGGCCGGTCGCAGCGGCTCCAGCAGCGGCGCCGATGAAGGCGCTTTCGCTGATCGGCGTGTCGAGCACCCGATCCCGACCGAATTCCGGCTGCAGCCCTTTGGTAACACCGAGGACGCCGCCCCAGGCATCGTCTTCGCCCGGTGCTCCCATGCCGCCAGCATTGTCCTCGCCCATCACGATCACGCGGTGATCGCGGCGCATCTCGCTGGCGATCGCTTCATTAATCGCCTGCCGATAGGTTTTCTTCGTCATTGTGCGCTCCCTCAGTAGCGGACATAGACATCGGTCAGAAGGTCCGCTGCGGTCGGGAAGACGTCGGTCTCGGCGGCACGCACGGCTCCATCAATCAGATCGGTGATCTCTTCCTCGACAATGTCGAGTTCGTGATCCTGCAGCAGTCCCGCCGCAGTGACCTTGCCGCGGAAGATCTTCAGGGAGTCCTTTTCTTCGCGCAGGCGCGCAACCTCTCCCGGCCCGCGATAGGTCATCGCATCACCTTCGAAGTGGCCATAAAACCGCATCAGCTTGACGTGCAACAGAGACGGCCCACCACCCTTGCGGGCCCGCTCGACCATGTCCCGCGCGGCGTCGTGGACAGCAAAGAAATCGAACCCATCAACTTCTGCGGACGGCATGCCGAACCCGGCAGCACGTCCGGTCTGACTGCCGCCGACCGACCACGCGCTCGCAGTCGATTCAGCATAGCCGTTGTCTTCGACGACGAAGATCACCGGTAGGTTCCATATCTTGGCCAGATTGTACGATTCGAGCGTGGTACCCTGATTTGAGCCGCCATCTCCGACGAAGGCTACCGCGACGCCACCGGTCTTCAAATACTTGGCGGTAAGCGCTGCCCCGCAGATCAGAGGCGGACCCCCGCCGACGATGCCATTGGCGCCAAGCATGCCTTTGCTGAGGTCGGCAATATGCATGGAACCACCTTTGCCGCTGCAGAGGCCGCTCCGCCGCCCATAGATTTCCTTCATCATGTCGCCGACATCGCAACCCTTGGCAATGCAGTGACCGTGACCGCGATGGGTTGAAGCGATAACGTCTCTGTTCTCGAGATGCGAACAGACGCCAACGGCAGAAGCCTCTTCGCCAGCGTAGAGATGAACGAAGCCGGGAATTTTGCCACCGGCGAACTCATCATGCACACGATCCTCGAAGCGTCGGATCGTGGCCATTCGACGGTAGCTATCAAGCAGAAATTCGCGACTGTGTTGCATGGTTTCCTCCCGACAATTTTTTGCGTTTTTTTGCGGGCGCCATGAGGCGCTTGAAGAGAAGAGCAACATGCATGCCGAAGCAGTGCATAAGACAAATGAAGGAGCTAACCTAGCACATCCGTATCAACGGGGACAGGTCGGAAAGAAAGTTTCCGGCCTCAAAAGAAGCAAGTTATGAAACAGGCAAGATTATCCCTGGGAATGGCGGCTGCAGAATCGGCGGCCCTTGTCCTCTCTGTACGTGCGTGCTTGACCTCTTTGACCTCAACTGATCCATCGGTGCGATTTCCTTGCGGAAATAGGTGAACCGTGCTGATCGAGGGCACGCCACGTCGGCGCTCAGGCGCCGAGGACATCGTGCGCGACATTCCAAGCTAGTGTCGACATCTGCTTGTGCCAATCGAGCCGCAACAGACACGTTTTACGCGTAGGGCTCCAAAGAGAAAACGGGCCGAACACGTGGCCACGACCGACCAGCCGCACCGTGGAGAAACTTTTGCCAACAAAAGCCGTCCACACATGGCACCTGTCAGCCTGAAATGGCCCCCATGTTCTCGCGCATGTGGTCGACGCGCGAGGCCGCGGGAGTGGCGCGGGTGACCGGGCGGTGGGAGACGATGAATTTGAGGAAGAGCTGCGTCCAATTGGCACAGCGAGTCTGGCGCGGCAGCTGCCTTGTCCCCATCTAGCTGAGCAGGCATCCGCTTCGAGGGCGGATCATGCGTGCACATGGTAAGGAAAACCAAATTTCAGAGCTTGACGCGCGGCGCCGGACCGTGCCGGCTGTTGAACAGCTCGCTGCTGCGCGGACCATCCGCGGTGCCCGGCTCCGGCTTCCGTTGATCGACCGACGGTTGCGGATACCCGCCGTGGTCGGTGGCGGCTTGTTGCTGATCGGCCTGTTCGCGGTGCCGGAGAGATATCACCTGGGGGAACCCATCAGCCTCGATAGGTCCGTTATCGATGGTTGGATTCCCTTCCTCGCTTGGACGATCTGGGTTTATGTGTCCTACTACCTGTTCCTTGTTTTGGCCGTGTGGCTCCCCAAGGATGACAAGCGACGCAGCGATGCTGTCTATGGGCTCGTGTTTGCTGCGGTCATCGGCGTGGTCATCTTCACGCTTTGGCCGACCAGCGTGATGCGCCAGTCGTCAGGTTTCGATGGTGCTACCGGTTTCCTCTGGCACTTGTTGTTTTCCGTCGATACGACGTTCAATGCCCTTCCCTCGCTGCACGTCGCGAACACCTGCCTCGCGGCCATTGCCCTGTGGTCGCGACGTGGTCTGTGGCGGATCATTGTCCCTGTGTGGGCGCCGATGATCATTCTATCAACGCTGACGACCAAGCAGCACTATGCAATCGATGTGCTCGGCGGCTTGTTGCTCGCCGCGATCTGCTTCGTCCTCGTGCGGTTTGGAGTCGAGTATGGCCCACCGTCACTCGCTGCCCGCTTTCGGTGAGGAAGGGGATGAGTGGTGGCTGAAAGTCCGGAATTCGCATGTCCGAAAATGGCACTTTTCGGAACTGGCCTGCGTCTGCTTTCCGTCCGCTGAGCGCTCCGAACCAGACATTGCGCTTTCAAAATAGACAAGCCCTTCAGCCGATAACTTCCGATCTTCTGTTCCTCCGGATCCAGGTAGTTCAGATAGAGCTCGGTGGTCTTGATCGAGCTATGTCCGAGGACCTTCTGGAGATCGTAGATGTTTCCGCCGCGCCTCAGATAATCGACGACAAGCTTGTGGCGCAGGTCGTGAAACCTGAACCGGAACTTGTGTGACTTCTTCTGCGCCGCGTAGTTGCTTGCGAAGTTCTGGAAGCCCTCGTCCTCGCCGGGCCAGAAGAACAGGCGGCAGTTCAGATACCGCGGAACGGCCTCGAGGAGCGCCACCGCTTCTCCGAGAATCGGTCCATCCAATCGAATAACGCGGGGGCGATTCGTTCTGATCATTGGTGGGACGGCAGCGATCGCCGCTTCGACGTCGGCATCTGTCGGGAGGTCGATCGGGTTGCGAATTTCCTTTATTGCGCCGCGGTCGTAGGTAGCGGCGGCGTTGTGGGCGCACCACTTCTGGCAGTGAGGACTGTCGCAGCAGTATCACCGCCGCCGCCGCTATGGAAAGTATGCTCGCGGCGTATTGGAAAACTTCGCCCCGCGACACGATAACTAAGTGGCTTTGTCCCAGAAGGGGAAGACGATCATCCGTGTTCGCCCGTGAGCGAGACGCGCCTTACGTCAACCTATCCTTTCACGCATAGGAATCACCCTGACCAACGGAATCACCATGACCAACGCCGTCATCGAATGCATCCTGAGCCGCAGCTCCGCCAAGTACTACGACCCCGCCGCCACCTTGAGCGACGACCAAATCCGCGAGCTGGTGCGAATCGGCACGACCGCGCCGACATCCTTCCACTTGCAGAACTGGCGCTTCATTGCCGTACGCACGCCTAAAGCCAAGGCTCGGTTGCGGCCGATCGCCTGGAATCAGCCCGCGATCACCGAAGCGGCCGTTACCTTCATCGTCTGCGGCCAGTTGGCCGATTCCAGCGTAGTCCCAGAGCGTCTGGCACCGCTGGTAGAAGCGGGCATCATGCCGCCAAAGATGGTGCCGGAATGGGAAATCCCCGCACGCGACCTGTACATGGAGTACCCGCAGCGCCAGCGCGACGAGGCGGTACGCACCGGCACCTTCGGCGCGGCGGCGATGATCTATGCGGCCCGCTCGCTGGGCCTGGGTTCAACGCCGATGATCGGTTTCGATGCCGAAGCGGTACACCGCGAGTTCGGACTGGCCAAGGACGAAGTGCCGGTCATGTTGCTGTCCGTGGGGCCGGAGCGTCCGGGAAACTGGGCGCAGAAGCCGCGCCGTCCGGTGGCCGAAGTGTTGGATCTCGTTTGACTATTCGTGAAACCGGCATTTACGGAGATTACTATGCCAAGAACCGCAGCTCTGAAAATGGAACAGGTGCCGGACGAGTCGAAACCGACTCTCGGTGCGTTCACCAAGAACATCGGGTTCACCCCAAATATGATCGCGACCCTCGCGCAGAGCCCGATCGCGTTCAACGCATGGGCCACCCTGCTCGGTTCCTTGAGCAAGGCGCTCGACGTGAAGACGCGCGACAGCATCGGCCTTGCTGTCTCCGAAGTGAATGGCTGCAACTACTGCCTGACGGTTCACAGCTTTACGGCCGAGCATATGGCCAAGCTGCCGGCCGACGAAATCATTCTCGCTCGGAAGGGCCATGCCAGCGACCCAAAGCGGGACGCCGCCGTCCAGTTTGCGCGCAAAGTCATCGAGACCCGCGGCAAGGTCAGTGATGCCGATCTGAAAGCCGTCCGCGATGCCGGCTACACGGATGCGAACGTCATGGAGATCGTTGCGCTGGTGGCCCAGTTCTCCCTGACGAACTTTTTCAATAACGTGTTCGATCCCGAGAAGGACTTTCCCGCCGTTGCGCCGGCTGGCTCGATCTGAACTCTGCCCGGTCGCATCGACCATCTCCGACGGTTCTTGGAGGTTTCATGTGATGCGAGCGCAACGCCACAGCCCGGAGGCGCCCAGGAAAGAGCCTTGGGAGCGCGTCTGGGCTTTTCGTATGTGCCGATATTTTCATGGGTAAAGCATGAACAAGTCACAGAAGGTCGTTGTCGTCACCGGTGCGTCACAAGGCATCGGCGCTGAAGTCGTAAAGGCATTCCGAAAGCTTGACTACCGCATTGTCGCAACCTCACGTTCGATCAAGCTGTCGGACGACGAAAACATCCTGAACATCGCGGGTAACATCGGCGACCCCACAACCGCCCAACGTGTCATTTCCGAAGGCGTCGCACGATTTGGCCGGATCGACACGCTGGTGAACAACGCCGGCATCTACATCGGAAAGCCTTTCACCGAACACACCGCCGACGACTACGCCGCCGTGATGAATGTGAACATGGCGGGCTTCTATCACATCACGCAACTCGCGATCGCCGAGATGGAAAAGCGTTCGAGTGGCCACGTGGTGAGCGTCACGGCCAGCATAGACCAAGTAGCAATCAGTGGGGTCTACTCGGTCTTGGCAGCTCTGACGAAGGGCGGCCTCAACGCTGCCACGAAGTCACTGGCGATCGAGTACGCGAAGAAAGGCATCCGCGTGAACGCCGTCGCTCCGGGGCACATAAAGACGCCGATGCATGCACCTGAAACTCACAAAGCGCTGGGAGCTTTCAACCCTATCGGACGCATGGGTGAAACAAGCGATATCGCCGACGCCATCCTCTTTCTCGACTCTGCACCGTTCATCACTGGCGAGATCCTGCACGTCGACGGCGGGCAAAGTGCTGGCCGCTGAGAAGCGAATTCGCGTTCGAGAACGCCGGCAAGGCCTTTTGGCATGAACATCCTCCATATTGATTGCAGCCCGCGTCCAGAATCGCACAGCCGCCAGCTTTCGGTGGCGATCGTCGAAAAGCTCCTTGAGGTTTCGCCCGCCGCGCGCATCAGCCGTCGGGACCTTGGCGCTGACCCCCTGCCGCACGCCGCGCCCGACTACGCCACCGCGCTGTCGTCTCCGGCCACGTTGGCGGCGCCGCCGAGGGGCGCGCTGGATCTCGCCGAATCGCTTATTCAGGAAGTCGAGGCGGCCGACGTGATTGTCATCGGAACGCCCATGCACAACCTCACCGTTCCGTCGGTCCTCAAGGCGTGGATCGACCAAATCCTGCGCGCTGGTCGCACGTTCATGTCGGCGCCGGCCGGAAAAGTGGGAATGCTGCGCGATCGTCCGGTGTTTATCGGCATTGCTTCCGGTGGCGTCTTTAGCGGCGAGCGGGCCAACCAGCCCGATTTTCTCAGGCCGTATCTGTCGGTGGTGCTGAGCAGCATTGGGCTAAAAACCCTACAGTTCCTGCCCGTGCAGGCCACCGCGTTTCTCGTCGGGGACCAGGCCACATTAGCGAGGGAGAAAGCGCTGGCGGCGATCGACCTGACGGTCATGGCAAAGGTCCCATGTCTGGCGACTGTGGAGGGAGAGTAAATTGTGAAGATCGTCGTGATCGGCGGCACTGGCTTGATTGGCTCGAAGACCGTTACCATTCTGCGCCAGGGCGGCCATGAGGCCGTCGCCGCCTCGCCCAAAGGTGGCGTCAACACCATCACCGGAGAAGGGCTCAAAGAAGCCATGGCCGGCGCACAGGCGGTGATCGACCTCTCCAATGCGCCTTCATCTGATCGCCAGGTGGTGTTGGAATTCTTCGAGACCTCCGGCCGCAACCTTCTCGCGGCAGAGGCCGCGGCGAGCGTTCGGCACCATGTCGCGCTATCCATCGTCGGGACCGACCGGGTACCTGACCAGGGCTATTTCCGCGCCAAAGTCGCCCAGGAGAAACTGATCGAGGCGTCCGGTATTCCCTACACGATCGTCCGCTCGACCCAGTTCCTGGAATTCCTCGGCGGCATCGCCGACGCGAATACGGATGGAAACGTCGTCAGGCTCTCGCCGAGCCTGTTTCAGCCTATCGCGGCTGACGACGTTGCTGCCGTCGTTGCCGAAGTGGCCCTCGCTAATCCGCGGAACGGGATCACCGAGATCGCAGGCCCGGAACGAGCGCCGTTCAACCAAATCGTCGCTCGCTATTTGAAGGCCGTCGGCGACCCGCGGAAGGTCGTGAAAGATCCCGAAGCCCGATATTTCGACGGGCGACTCGAGGAAAAGTCGCTCGTACCATTGGGGGAGGCCCGTCTCGGCCACCTCAATCTCGAGGAGTGGTTACGCCGCTCGCGGAAAGGGGCTTGATCAGGCCGTCGCAGGCTGCGTCGACACTGCGCGATGCAACCGCCGATCAACGAGCCCGGGCGTTGACGCTTACGTTTCGCCCAGAAGCGTGCTTTTCAACCAGGGTGATCGTCTTCCAGGAGTTTTGCCCGAAACAGCATCGCGTTCCCATGATAACGAAGCGTGGATGGAACAACGATGGATCCGAGTAGGTGGAAAGACCCTTCCCTGTCCGATGTGACATTGCCCAGCCAGAAAGGTGGGCGAGCGCGCCAGTCCCAAATGTTGCACGCGTACGCGCAGGCGATAAAGGCTGCCGTCGGCGGCGGCCTCGGCCTATCTCTGATGGTTGCGTTCGCCGATTGGTCCCACCTTGCGGTGGAAGCCGTGCCATTCACGACTTCGATCGTGCTCGTCATGGCAGCACCCGAAAGCGGCCAGGCGCAGCCGCGAAACATCGTTGGCGGGCACTTGTTGTCTGCGCTGTCGGGTCTGGTCATCTGCATGGTGTTTGGCACGAACCCGCTGTTGGCCGGGCCTGCCGTGGCGTTGAGCATCGCGGCCATGCAACTCACCGGCACGTTGCATCCACCCGCTGGAATCAACGCCGTGTTGTTCGTCACCATGCACCTGTCCTTGCAATTCGTCCTGATGCCCGTCGCGGTCGGCGCGCTCGGCTTGGTGGCGTTTGCCTATGTCTACCATCGGCTGACCGCACCGGGGCGCTGGCCTAAGTCCTGGTGGGCGCGATCTTGAAAATAGGGTCTCGACGGTTCTATTTGCCGGCGGCCCAGCTGCGGAATTCGAATTTGCGCCCGGTTTGCAGCTTCATGCTCCAGCCATCGAGCGTGGTATAGATATCGACGACATCCTGGCGGCGATCTGTCGCAGGCCATGCGCGCCGCGACCACGGCAAAGCGTCGGAATAACGGCTTTCAGGCCAGGGCGCTCGAAGACCCACAATATCTAGCGGGTGCCTGCCATCGGTGTAAGCGTTGTTCCGGCTGCAGCTCGGTCATGCACCTACGGTATACAAATTTTGTCAGTTCTTGGTACTTTCTTCTGAAGCAGCGAAGGATCACGTAGGGGGAGACGAGAACTCCTCGCCGTCTTCGTTGCCGACGAGGGCGCGACGCTCATCACCTATCACGAGTAAGGCCGACGTCGTGGAAATGCACCAAATCCGCTATTTCTTGGCGCTCAGCGAAACGCTCAGTTTCACCAAGGCAGCGGAGCGCTGCAACGTCGCCCAGCCGTCCCTGACCCGTGCCATTCGTTCCCTTGAGGTCGAGCTCGGCGGCGAGCTGCTCCGGCGCGAACGGACCCTGTCCCATCTGACCGAGTTGGGTGAGCGCATAGCGCCTCTGATGCGCCAGTGCTATGAAGCGGCTGACGCTGCCAAAGTGGTGGCCCAGTCCTTGAAGAAGGGCGAGGCCACCTCGCTCTCGGTCGCGGTGTCCCAGTCCATATCCGTCGCCACCTTAGCGCGGATACTGAGCGAGCTGTCGCGGGCGTTCCCGGGCCTGCAGCTGAAGCTGCTCCGCGGCTCAGGTCCCGAAATCGTCGCATGCCTCAAATCGGGCGAAGCGGAGTTAGCGATCGCCGGGCCTCTGGACGAAACCTGGGACCGCCTGGATGCGGTTGCACTCTATGACGAACCGATCGATCTTTTCGTCAGCGGGAAGCACCGGCTTGCCACTCGGAAAGCGGCCGAATTCGAGGACCTCGCATCCGAGACGTTGCTGATCAATGCCGCATCCGAGATGGCTGGCAAAATCGCCGATCGTCTTAAGGACACCGCCGCCGGCACCGCTCGCTCCCACCGTGTCGCGAGCCTGGACGACCTGCTGACATTGGTTAAGGCCGATCTCGGGGTCGCCATCATGCCGCTGGGCATCGGGTCATTGGCCGGCCTCAGTCTTGTGCCGCTCGGCGGGCTCGAACTGGTGCGCACGGTGTCGGTCTACAGCGTCGCGGGCCGTTGCCGAGGGACCGCCTGCGCTACGCTGTTCAACATGCTGCGCGCCGCCGATTGGGGTTTCGAACCGGCAACCGGGCGCAAGAGTAGCTGGCATCGCGACGGCGATGGTGATAGCGGAGCACGCCGAACATGGATTTGATGTTCATGGCCGTCGTTCTCCTTCCCCGACCAATGCGCGGTCCGCCGCGCCCCGTGACATGCCGTCAAGACCTCACGCAAGTTCGCCGGTCAGAAACTGAGCGCGGCCAAATCCGAACGACCAGTCGGCGTCTCCATTTTCGACGAAAGAAACGATGATGTCCGAGCTTTCGAGATTGCAGGCATCCTTGAGCATCTGACACAGCAGCTTGTAGAAGTGCAGCTTTTGGTCCTGGGGCCTATTTCGGGATCTGACCTCGACCAGGACAACCTTGTCGGTTCGCGCAATTCCAAGACCCGTATCCAGGGCGATCATCCGACCGGGACGATATTCTGATACAAGCTGATAACGGTCGCCATCGGGCACATGAAATGCAGCGACGACCGCGGCGTGAGCCGCGTCAAGGAGCTTCTCGATCTCGGCGTCTGTTCGGCCTTCGAGAATATTGAATCGAAGCAGCGGCATCTGGTCTTTCCTTTCTCTGACTTCCAAAAGCAACGGTAGGTACGATACCTTGCGTGCCAATCGGATTCGCGTCACTGACGGCGGCCGAACGATACCGGGCAAGCGGACGCCAGGCCTCCGCTTCGACACTGCCTGCATTGCCACGAAGGATGTCCACGATGCCGGACAAGACCTTGGCCGGTTCCGCGCCCTTGATAGCGGCCGGCTCCGTCATCGGGCAGGCTTGAAAGCACTTTCCGCACCGCGTGCAAGCGGGGCCGATTTCTTCCATGGAACATCGAGTGCTTCGACGGAATTCAGGCTCGCCTCTCGCTTGCAGCAGCAGACTAGACCGCGGAAACGTGCGCAATCGAGGCGATCTCAACCAAGAGATCTTCACGCACGAGCTTGGCAGCGATGCAGTATCTCGCCGGCGGGCGCTCCCCGAAATACTCGCGATAGATCTCGTTGACGGCCGCATAGTCCGCCATATCCTTGATGATCACGGTGTTGAACGCGACATCCCGCAGGGTCGCTCCACCGGAGTCGAGGATCTTCTTGATGGTTTCGATCACGTGCCTTGTCTGCGCGCGCGCGTCGCCGGCGCCGACCGTCTTGCCATCGCTATCGAGTGCGAGGACGCCGGACACGTATACTGTGTCACCCGCCCTGGTGCCCATTGAATAGGGCGCAGTCGGCTTGGGAAGATCGGTTGGATTGAGTAGTTTGATGGACATCGATTTTCTCCGTCAGCAGTGTCTTGTGTCTTGATTGCTAAGATCTCGGCTTGAACCCAAGCCGAGCGCGATTCCGGAATGATCGTCACTTCGTGATATCCCGGTCCTTGGTCTCCGGCAGCAACAGCAGCCCGACCACGAGCGGCATGACCGCGATGATGATCGAGTGCCAAAGACCGTCGAAGATGTTGCCCGTCCGCGATGCGATGTTCGCTCCATCCAGTCGGAGCGACCACTAGACCGCGTGCTTGGCGCAATCCAATTGGATTTTGACGAGGCACAGGCTTCACTTGTCAGTCGTTACCGCTGAATGGACAAGCAGGCAGCATATCCTTCTCAAAAGATTCCCGACCGCTTTCATCGAAGCGTCTGAAGAGCTCTTGGACTTCGTCCTTCAAGAGAATGATCTGTGAGTAGCCCACGAGTTCGCCGTCGACCTTTATCGGCGACACCGTCACCAGAAGGGTAATCCCGCCATACGGGCGAGCCACGTAGTGGACCGGGTCTGTTCGCCCCTCCTCAAACAATTTCAGCATCGCGTCGAAGCGAGGATTCGTGATCTTTCTTCTGTGACGGTTTCTAACGTCCTTGCCGATATACTCCGGCTTACGATCCAGCCTGTTCGCAGCCCATTGATTGTAGAACATCAGCCGACCCTCTCGGTCGAGAATGGTCACACCCACTCCAGCGTGCTCGATCAGCCGGTCGGCCCACTGACTGACCGTCCAACCCGGCAACACACGCTTCTGCGTTACTTCCGGCAATTGTTCATCCACGGCACGCTCCTACATTATTGGAGTTCAAAAAGCGCTTGCACCTCGACCGGTGCATTGAAAGGGAGTCCCCTGACTCCGAATGCGACTCGCGCGTGTTCGACGGCTTCGCCGAACACGTCGAGAAACAGTTGCGAAACCTCGTTTATGACCGCGGGATGGTCTCGAAACCACCACAGTCTCTTGCGCCGGATCGCGCTCAATTGTTCCACTCGCAACGAAAGCGTCATAGCGCTGATGCGACGCGGATGAGTTTCTTGTTCAGGAACTCGCCAATACCGAATTCGGAGAGCTCGCGTCCGTAGCCCGAGTTCTTGATGCCGCCGAAGGGAAGATCCGGTGCAGTCCAGGTCGGCGCGTTGATGAACACCATGCCGGACTGGATCTCGCGTGCGATCCGCTTTCCGCGCTCGATGTCGGTGGTCATGATCGTGCCGCCGAGACCGAATGGGGAGTCGTTGGCGAGGGCAATGGCGGCCGCGTCGTCGGGCACGCGGAACATCAACGCCACGGGCGCAAAGAATTCTTCGTAGAAAGCCGGATTTTCGGGCGTGATGCCGGTGATGATTGTCGGTTCGAGATAATAGCCGGGGCGCTCGATCCGCTTGCCGCCCAGGAGGACCTTCGCTCCGCCTTTGATCGCGGTCTCGATCTGCTGAAGAACCAGCGCGAGCGCATTCTCCGTGCAGAGTGGTCCGAGCGTCGTAGCCTCGTCCATCGGATCACCCGGCACCAGCCTTTCAAGCTCGGCCTTGAAGCGGCTCATGAAGGCGTCGGCGATAGCCTCATGCAGGATAAAGCGCTTGGCCGCCACGCAGCATTCGCCGGTGTTGTTCATCTTGGCCCAAACCCCCAATCTGACAGCGTCGTCCAGATTGGCATCTTCGAGCACGATGAAGGCGTCGCTGCCGCCCAGCTCCATTGTGCTCTTCTTCATCGCGTGGCCTGCCTCCGACGCGACCGCGGCGCCCGCCCTCATGCTGCCGGTCAACGCAACTCCGATGATGCGCGGATCGGCAATGATCCGGGCAGCCTGCTCGTTGCTGACGAACAAGTTGCTGTAGGCTCCGGCAGGCGCGCCGGCATCGATGAACAACTCTGCGAAGGCGAGCGCGCACTGCGGCACGTTCGGTGCATGCTTTACGATGAGCGTATTGCCAGCCATGAGGTTGGGACCGGCAACCCGGGCGAGCTGATAATACGGAAAATTCCAGGGCTCGATGCAGAACAGCACCCCCATGGGCGCGCTCTCCACCCATGCCTCCCCATCCGCGTTCTTTAGGGGCTGGGCTGCGAGGAACTGTGCGGCGTTATCGGCATAATAGTCGAGAATGTCGGCACTCAGATCCACCTCGGCACGAGCCTCGGCGATGAGCTTGCCCATTTCAAGGGTAACCAGTTCCGCAAGCTTCCCGCGCCGTTCGCGAAGGATGGCCGCCGCCTTCTTCACGATCGCCTTCCGATGCTCGATCGGCCGCCTAGACCAGTCCAGTGAGTATAAGGAATGAGCTCGGCCTATTGTCTCTTCCACATGAGCATCATCATGCTCGGCGAATGTCTTTAGGGTTCGTTCGTTAAACGGGTTGATTGTTGCATAGCCCATGAGGGCCTCCTTCCGCGCTATACGCGCTGCTTCAGTGAATTTGCGCGTTCGACCGCGTGATGCGCCGCGAATGCTGCGCTCAAAGCTTGCCGGTCAGGAATTGCGCCTCGCCAAAGCCGAAGCTCCAGTCCGACTTCGTGTTTGTCGTCAGCGAGATCATGACGTCCGTCCGCGCGAGGCCGCACTGGCGCTCGAGTTCGTCCGCGAGGGCCTTGTACAAGGCCTGCTTCAACTCGTCGCTCCTGCCGACGCTGACGATGGAAATGAGCACCAGGTCTTTGCCGCGTTCGATGCCAAGGCCGGTGTCCTGAACGATGAGCTCATGCGCAGGATGCTGGTGCATCACCTGGTAGCGGTCGCGCACAGGCACGTTCAGCGCCTTTACGACCGCTTCATGGGCCGCATCGAGGAGCTTGGTGATCTCGGCCTCGCTGCGACCCTCAACCACATCAAATCGAAGTAGGGGCATGTCTTTCTCCGTTGAGCCGTAGCCTCGTATGCTCCGGCCTCGGTCCAGTCAGGTCTAGGTGACCGCGAAGATCCCTTCGTCGCTCTTCGCGGATGGGCGTCCTCTTACTCCGCAGTGTCCGATCAGCGGCCCGCCGAATAGGCATCAGGCGGCAGGTTGCGCTGCATTGACGCCGGGAAAGTCGACATCGGTCTCGGCGACGTTGTTCATGAAGTTCGTCAGCAGGAGCTGCGCAGATAGCGCGATGATGTCGATGATCTGTGGATCGGTGAAACCGGCCCCTTGAACGCCGAACAGGGCGTGCAACCAGCTCATGATCGAACTGTGTTCGGTGAACGGAGCGATGCCGGCTGCTTCGTGCGCAGTGAACTTCTGTTCGCCGACGGGCGACATGATCGCACCGAGAATACCCACAGCGACGGTCGCCAGCCCCATCTCGGTCACGCCCTTGACGATCCCGGCGAGGAGGAACGTCAACGCGATAATTAGGACGTGCGGCGAAAGGCAATCGTTCATTTTGGCCCAGCCGGTCTGGAAAGTGCTGCATTCGAAGATTTCGCGTGAACCGATGGCACCCGCCCGCATATGGCGTGACAGATCGGCGAGCAAACCTAGCTCTCATCAAAGTGCTACCTCCTCAATCCCCCGTGTTATCATCGAAAACCAGGGAATATGTCGTCGCATTGTAGTAAAGTGGGATCACTGGCTAGACGCCACAATTGGTCATTTCCGATGGGAAAGTTCGGCAGAAACGAAGGAAAGGCATTGCGCTTCGATTTGACGGATATGCGGTTGTTCCTGACCGTGGTGGAGCAAGGCAGCCTCACCAAAGGCGCCGAGAGCATGAACCTGGCTCTCGCATC
>Ga0207428_10001143_pt1 | contig 28752 bp, 22 predicted proteins | sample RhiMethybrSRZTD1_FD_187600 | JGI IMG/M metagenome (GOLD analysis project Ga0207428, IMG submission 187600) | Populus rhizosphere microbial communities from Tennessee, USA - Rhizosphere MetaG P. TD hybrid SRZTD1 (SPAdes) (version 3) | ecosystem: Host-associated > Plants > Roots > Rhizosphere >...
GCCTTCCATCGGGCCGCGCGGAAAGCGACGCGAAGTACCGCTTCCTTCCGACGCTTCCAGGATGTGTACGACTTCCCGTGGTCCTTAACATTCGCGGGCTCGATAACCGGTCTTACCTCACCGTGATTTAAGGCTCGTAGCGCTTCCGAAAGCTCCTTCGCAGTCGCTTCAGGCATCAGGCTTGCGAAGGACCGAATCATCACGGACAGAGGAATTCGCAATCGCAGCGGATCACGCTTCAGGTCACGCTTCGAGATGCGTCTTCCCACCAATTCATGCCCATACCAATTTGGGCTCTTGTTTCGCGTAAGTGCGCCGCCAGTGAGTTGGTCAAATGCCCATCCCGATAGTCCGCGGACCAACAGCATCGAAAGGTCCATGGCTTCGATGGCGCAGTTGCGTTTCCTGACCGATGCGCGGACGCCTCTCTGAGGATCCGTCTTTGACCGAAGCAGAAGCAGCTTCTTGAAAATCTCCACTAGTTCCTGTTCCGGCACGCTCCGACTTGCGTCACGGCGGACAAGTGACATTTGGCCCTCGCTTTGGAAACACACCTTCCAGGCATCTTAGAAACGAGGATAACCCGGATGAGGTGGCCGGCGATATTGATGGCGTAGATGAAGGCTGGTGAGTCGAGGGCTCGTCAGGTGTTTAAGCGATTGCCCGGTTGATCGTGGTCAGCTTCGTTGCTGAGCGGGGATGGTCGCAATAGTCAGCCCAACTGTCCATCAGACATCTGCGCTTCTCGATCATATCGCCCCGACGATAGGCTGCCTCAACCTTATCGGATACTGAGTGCGCCAGTGCCATTTCCGAGACCTCCGGCGCGAAGCTGGTTTGTTCGCTTGCCCAGTCTTTGAAGGTCGACCGAAAACCATGCGTCGTGATGTCGCCGCGCTCCATACGATCCAGGAGGGCCAACATCGCACCGTTGCTGAGATGGGCCTGAATGCCAGGCTTGGTGAACACAAGCCGCGAATGTGGCTCTCTCTCCAAGCCACGCAGGATCTCGATCGCGCGATCCGACAGGGGAATGCGGTGCTCGCGCTTCGCCTTCATGCGCTGCGCGGGAATCGTCCAGACCCTGTGGTCCAGATCGATCTCGGACCAGGTCGCGCCAATCGTCTCAACTGTGCGAGTCGCACAGAGAATGGTGAACTCGAGTGCCCGGGCAGTGACGCCGGCCTGTAAACGAAGCTGGCGCACGAATGCTCCTATCTCAGAGTAAGGCAGGGCGGCATGATGCCGAACGGGCGCAACTCGGCCACGCGCCGGAAGGATGTTCTCCAAGTGGCCCCGCCAGCGGGCCGGGTTCTCGCCTGACCGGTGCCCGCGGGATGCGGCCCGACTGAGGATGCGTTCGATCCGCCCGCGCACCCGATTCGCCGTCTCCGTTTTCTTGGACCAGATCGGCTCCAGGATTCGGACCAGCATGCCGGTATCGACATCGGCAACCGCTACGTCTCCGATCGTAGGATAGACATAAGTCTCGAGGGTGGACCGCCACTGCTCGGCGTGCTTCGCATTCTTCCACCCGGAGCGATGGGCATCGATGTAGGCTTCAGCCTCCTGCCAAAAGGTCACCGCCTTGACCTCCCTAGATCGCTCCTGCGCCCGCTGAACGTTGCGCCGCTCGATGGGGTCGATCCCAGCGGCTTGAAGCTTGCGCGCCTCCAGGGCCGCCTGGCGGGCCTCCGCGAGGCTGAAGATGCCGACAGAGCCAAGGCCCATATCGCGGGTCCGGCCGTTCAAGGTAAAACGGAAAATCCAGGAGCGCGCACCGCCTCCGGTGACCTGCAGATAGAGACCCGCGCCGTCGGGATAATAGCCCGGACTTACAGCGCGTCGAACTTTCAGCGCGTCGAGCTTATTGATGAGTTGAGGCATCCTTCCGCCACACTTTTCCTACCCATGTTTCTACCCATGAGTCTCATCGGAATCGTACCGGACGACGCTGGACGCCTCAAGACGGAAGAAGCGTAGGAAATGCCTGTGCTGCAGGGGCTTCTTGCGACTCCCGTGGACGGAGCCGGACGCTGCTGGATTACGCAAATGGCGGAGAGGGTGGGATTCGAACCCACGGTACCCGCAAGGGGTACAACGGTTTTCGAGACCGCCCCGATCGACCACTCCGGCACCTCTCCGCACGAAATGTGTGGCCTCGTCGAAGGCGGCCGGACAATAGCGACGGCGGGCGGGTCCTGCAAGCCTTACGGCAGGACATCTAACGCCGTTTTCGGCCCCCTGCGGGACTTGGCAGTTCCCATTGCATCTGTGGCATAGTCGGCACCCATAAGGCGGGGCGCGGGTTTGGCGCCGGGCCGCCGCGACTGACAGGGAAACGAACATGGCCGCTCAATCGAAACCGGACCGCCGCCTGCGCTGGGGCATCATCAGCACGGCGGATATCGGCACCAAGAAGGTCATTCCGGGCATCCAGCGCTCGCCCCACTCGGAGGTGGTCGCCATCGCCTCGCGCGACCTCAAGCGCGCTCAAGGAGCCGCCAAGCAGCTCGGCATCCCCAAGGCCTACGGCACCTATGACGAGCTGCTGGCCGACCCGAACGTCGACGCGGTCTACAACCCCCTGCCCAACCATCTGCATGTGCCGCTGACCCTGCAGGCGACCAAGGCCGGCAAGCACGTGCTGTGCGAGAAACCGGTCGCCATCACCGCGGCCGAGGCCGAGCAGCTGCGCCATTGCCCCAAGGACCGCGTGGTGATGGAGGCGTTCATGGTGCGCTTCCATCCGCAATGGCTGCGCGCGCGCGAGATCGTGCAAAGCGGCGAGATCGGCGAGCTGAAGACCGTCAACGTCGTGTTCTCGTACCACAACGTCGATCCCAACAACGTGCGCAACATCGCGGATATCGGCGGCGGCGGCATCCTCGATATCGGCTGCTATCCGGTGGTCGGCGCGCGCTTCCTGTTCGGGTCGGAGCCGAAGCGGGTCGTCTCGGTGATCGAGCGCGATCCCAATTTCCGCACCGACCGGCTGGCCGGCGCGCTGGTGGATTTCGGCGGCGGCAAGCACCTCAACTTCACCTGCTCCACCCAGCTTGTGCCGTTCCAGAGCGTGCAGGCGCTCGGCACCAAGGGGCGGGTGGAGATCATCATCCCGTTCAACGCGCCCCAGGGCGAGGCGACCACCATCCTCGTCGATACCGGCAAGGCACTCGACCGCAGCTCCGCCCGGCGCGAGACCATCGCGCCCAGTGATCAATATGCCGAGCAGGCGGAAGCCTTTGCCCTCGCGGTGCTGGAAGGCAAGACCCTGCCCTACGGCATCGAGGATGCGATCCAGAACATGCATATCCTGGATGCCATCTTCCAGTCGGATGTCGAGGGCGGCTGGGTCAAGCTGTAGCAACGGCGATCCATGCAATACCGCAGCCCCGACGCCAACCTGCCGGAGATCCCGCTGATCGATTGCGATGAAGGCGGGGCGGAGCGGCTGTTCGATCTGACCGCGATGGGCGCGCGGCGCCTAGCGGCCATCGCACGCCGCACCTACTCGCCGCCGGTGGTGGCGTTCCTCGACCGGCGCTCGCGCCAATGGGTCGCGCGAAACGATTCGCCTTACATGCCGGAGATCGAGCATATCGCCGAGCGGCTGCCCGGCGCCGGGGTGCATGCGCTCAACCTCTCCTACGAATGGGCCTGCACGACGGCGGCGGTCTCGCCCTTGATGATGCGCGTGCTGGATTGGCGGCTGGACGGCATGGGGCGCGAGATCGTGGTGGCGCGCCATCGCAGCCCGGCGGGCTCCTGGCTCAACGTCACCTGGCCGGGCTATGTCGGTGTGCTGACCGCACTGGCGCCGGGGCGCTTCGCGGCCGCGCTCAACCAGGCGCCGCTGCGCCGCCGCACCTACGTCCTGCCGATCGACTGGCTGATCGACCGGATCAAGATCAACGGCACGCGCGCCATGCCGCCGACCCACCTGCTGCGCCTGGTGTTCGAGACCTGCAGCACGTTCGACGAGGCGGTGGAGGTGCTGCGCGACACGCCGATCGCCATGCCCGCCTTGTTCGCGATCTCCGGCACCGACGGCAATGCCTGCGTGATCGAGCGCCAGGAGGAGAGCGCCTTCGTGTTCGACGGCAACGAGGTGATGGCCAACCATTGGCTGAACAGCCAATGGGGCCGCGGCCGGGCGCGCGGCATCGACAGCGAAGGGCGCTGGCACGCCTTGCGCGCCTCAGCCGAGCAGACCGACATGGGCCAGGGCTTCGGCTGGCTGCGCCCGCCCGTCCTCAACCGCCTGACCTGCCTTGCCGCCGTGATGAACGCCGCGACCGGGGCCCTCTCCGTCATCGGCCTCGAAGGCAAAGGCACCACAGCGATGCCGGTGACCAAGACCTTCCGGGTCGATATGCCGGTTCCGCCCAAGCGGTAAAGTATTACTTTTCAATGGCTTAATGCCATAAACCGGGCCCGGAGGAGCCGATGGCGATGCCGGGGAATCCAATTGACAGTGCGGGGTCGGCCTGTATATTCCCGCGCCTTGGACGGGCCGCCCCGGAAATCCGGGCAGGCGGCCCCTGTTTTTTGCCCCGAACGGCGGCTCCCGCCAGTGGGGAAAGCCCGGCGGCGCAGGCCGCCAATGGGAAAGAACGAGACGGGACAACATGTTCGCAGTGATCAAGACCGGCGGCAAGCAATACAAGGTCGCCATGAACGACGTCATTCTGGTCGAGAAGCTGGAAGTCGAGGCCGGCGCCGACGTCACCTTCAACGAGATCCTGATGGTGGGCGAAGACACCAACCTGAAGGTCGGCGCGCCGCTGGTGCAGGGCGCCTCTGTGTCCGCCAAGGTGCTGGACCAGGCCCAGGCCGACAAGGTTCTGATCTTCAAGAAGAACCGCCGTCATAACTATCGCCGCAAGCGCGGCCACCGGCAGCTCCAGACGGTGCTGCGCATCACCGACATCAAGGCCGCCTGAGCGGTCTGCCTAGGGAGTTCGAGCTATGGCACATAAGAAAGCAGGCGGTTCATCCCGCAACGGTCGCGATACCGCCGGCCGGCGCCTCGGCGTCAAGAAGTTCGGCGCGGAAGAAGTGCTCGCCGGCAACATCCTGGTCCGCCAGCGCGGCACCAAGTTCCACGCCGGCGCGAATGTCGGCATGGGCAAGGACCACACCCTGTTCGCCAAGGCTGACGGCACGGTTTCCTTCAAGCACACCACCGGCGGCCGCACCTTCATTTCGGTGAAGCCGACCAACTGAATGCGATCGGCGCGGGGCTGACACCCCAGCGCGGCCATTCACGAGACGGATAAAGGGGAATGGCAAGCGGGCCATTCCCCTTTTTCTTTTGCGTTGGAGTTTGATTGGATGAGTTGAAGCGCCCTCCCTCCACTTCGTCATGCCAAGGCTCGGCCTTGGCATCCACGAGTTTCGAGAGGCGGGGCTACGCTCGTTGCAGGCAAACTCGTGGACCCCAAGGCCACGCCTTGGGGTGACGGATAGAGAGAGATTGAAGACCGAGCCATGAAGTTCCTCGATGAAGCCAAGATATTCGTGAAGAGCGGCGACGGCGGTGCCGGTTGCGTCGCGTTCCATCGCGAGAAATTCGTCGAGTTCGGAGGACCGGATGGCGGCGACGGCGGACGCGGCGGCAGCATCATCGTCGAGGCGGTGCCGAACCTGAACACGCTGATCGACTATCGCTATCAGCAGCATTTCAAGGCGCGGCGCGGCCATCACGGCGAAGGCTCCAACCGCTCCGGCGCCAAGTCGGACGACGTCATCCTGCGCGTGCCCGTCGGCACCCAGATCTTCGATGACGACAAGGAGACCTTGCTGTTCGACCTTACCGAACCCAACCAGCGCGTGACCCTGTGCAAGGGCGGCGACGGCGGATTCGGCAACGCGCATTTCAAGAGCTCGACCAACCAGGCGCCGCGCCATTCGACTCCCGGCTGGCCGGGCGAGGAACGCTGGATCTGGCTGCGGCTGAAGCTGATCGCCGATGCCGGGCTCATCGGCCTGCCCAACGCCGGCAAGTCGACCTTGCTGGCTGCGATCACGCGCGCCAAGCCGAAGATCGCAGACTACCCCTTCACGACGTTGAATCCGCAGCTCGGCGTCGTGCATGTCGACGAAAAGGAATTCGTGCTGGCTGACATTCCCGGCCTGATCGAAGGCGCGCATGAGGGCGCAGGTTTGGGCACGCGGTTCCTCGGCCATGTCGAGCGCTGCGGCGTGCTGATCCACCTGGTCGACGGCACGCAGGAGGATGTGGCCGGCGCCTACAAGACCATCCGCGCCGAGCTCAAATCCTATTCGCCGGTGCTGGCGGCGAAGCCGGAGATTCTGTGCCTCAACAAATGCGATGCGCTGACGCCTGAGGACATCGAGGAAAAGACCAAGGTGCTGATCAAGGCCGCGAAGCTGAAGAAGGGGCGGGCCAAGAACGCGCCCTCGCCGGTGCTGGCGATTTCCGGCGCGGCGAAGATTGGCATGACGGAGCTGCTGCGACGCGCCTATGCCGTGATCGAGGAGACGCGCGCCAAGGAGGCGGCCGAAAAAGCAGCGAGCATCGAGGCGGCGCAATGAGTGAGAAGCGCCGCACTGCAGCCAGCCTTGCGAGCGCCAAGCGCCTGATCGTCAAGATCGGTTCCGCCCTGCTGGTGGATGAGGAGAGCGGCGGCATCCGGCGCAAATGGCTGGATGCGCTGGGCGACGACGTCGCCGCCTTACGCGAACGCGGCGTGGACGTGATCCTGGTTTCCTCCGGCGCGATTGCGGTGGGTCGGCGGCATCTCGGCCTTGAGGGCGGGACGCTGCGCCTCGAAGAAAAGCAGGCTGCAGCGGCAACCGGCCAGATCCGCCTGGCGCACGCCTATCAGGAGACGCTCGCGCGCCATCACATCACGGTCGCGCAGATCCTGCTGACGCTCGGCGATACCGAAGAGCGGCGGCGTCATCTCAATGCGCGATCCACGCTGAACACGCTGCTGAAGATGGGCGCGGTTCCGGTGATCAACGAGAACGACACAGTGGCGACGGCGGAGATTCGCTTCGGCGACAATGACCGGCTGGCGGCGCGGGTCGCGGCGATGATCAGCGCCGATACTCTGGTGCTGCTGAGCGACATCGACGGGCTCTACACCGCCGATCCGCGCAAGGACAAGGGCGCGACCCACATCGCCGAAATCACGGAGATGAATGCCGAGATCGAATCCATGGCGGGCGAAGCGCCGACCGGATACTCCTCCGGCGGCATGGTGACCAAGCTCGCGGCAGCGCGCATCGCGATGAACGCCGGCTGCCGCATGGCGATCGCCGATGGCCGGCGCATGAATCCGCTGCAGGCGATCCTCGATGGCGGGCAATGCTCCTGGTTCCTGCCGGCCTCCGAGCCGAAGACTGCGCGCAAGCGTTGGATCGCCGGTTCGCTGAAGCCCAGCGGCAGCATCGCGGTCGATGCCGGCGCGCTGGCGGCCCTCAAAGCCGGCCGCTCGCTGCTGCCAGCCGGCATCATCCGGGTCGATGGCAGGTTCGAGCGCGGCGATGCGGTGATCGTCACCGATACTGAGGGCAACGAGGTGGCGCGCGGACTTGTCGCCTATTCGGCCCGCGACGCCAAGCACATCATGGGCCACAAAAGCCGCGAAATCGCCGACTTGCTCGGCTATCGCGGGCGTGATGAGATGATCCACCGCGACGATCTGGTCCTGTCATGAATGTGGTAAAGGCACCCGCCCCCGATCTCAACAGCGCGATGCGCGCCCTCGGCCGCGCCGCGCGAACGGCTGCGACTCAACTGGCGATGGCCGATGGCGCGACCAAGGACAAGGCGCTGACTGCGATGGCGGCGGAATTGCGCGCGCGCGCCGCCGACATCCTTGCCGCCAACGCCAAGGACATGGCGGATGCGAAAGCCAAGGGCCTCACCGCCGCGCTGCTCGACCGGTTGATGCTGGATGCGAAGCGCGTCGAGGCGATGGCCAACGGGCTGCAGGAGATTGCCGAACAGCGCGATCCGATCGGGCGGGTATTGTCCGAGTGGGACCGGCCCAATGGCCTGAAGATCGCGCGCATATCGGTGCCATTGGGCGTCATCGGCATCATCTATGAAAGCCGCCCCAACGTGACGGCCGATGCCGGCGGGCTGTGCCTCAAGTCCGGCAATGCCGCGATCCTGCGCGGCGGGTCGGAGAGCGCGCGTTCCTCCGCTGTGATCGTCGAATGCCTGCAGGCGGGCTTGCGCAGCGCGGGCCTGCCGGCCGAAGCGATCCAGGTGGTGCCGACCAGCGACCGCGCTGCCGTCGGCATCCTGCTCTCCATGCACGACATGATCGACGTGATCGTGCCGCGCGGCGGTAAGGGGTTGAATGAACGCGTGGCGGCGGAGAGCCGCATTCCCGTCATCATGCACCTGGAAGGCAACTGTCACACCTATATCGATGGCGATGCCGACTTCGAAAAGGCGCGCGCCATCACGGTCAATGCCAAGATGCGGCGCACCGGCGTCTGCGGCGCCACCGAAACCCTGCTGGTCGATCGGCGCGTCAAGGCGCTGATCCCAACGCTCGTCGACGATCTGATCAAGGCCGGCTGCGAAGTGCGCGGCGATGCTGCGTTCCAGGCTGCCGACAATCGTGTGAAACCCGCGAATGATGCCGACTGGGACACCGAATATCTCGATGCGATCATCGCGGCGCGGGTGGTCGAGGGCGTCGGCGAGGCGATCGATCACATCAACCGCCACGGCTCGAAGCACACCGAGGCGATCATCACCGAGAATCCGTCAGCGGCCGATCGCTTCCTGCGCGAAATCGACGCCGGCATCCTGATCTGGAACGCCTCGACCCAGTTCGCCGACGGGGCTGAGTTCGGCATGGGCGCGGAGATCGGCATCTCCACCGGCAAGCTGCATGCCCGCGGGCCCGTCGGATGCGAGCAGCTCACCAGCTACAAGTACCTCGTGCGCGGCGACGGCCAGGTGCGGCCTTGAGTGCTTCACGTGAGGCGCGCGCCGACGCGACACGCCGCCATCGTCACCCACTCAACCGTCATCCCGGACAGCCGCGTCAGCGGCGTGATCCGGGATCCATGGTCCAGCCGCACGAGCCGCGGCGAAATGGATCCCGGCTCAAGGCCGGGATGACGCAAGGGGCGGTTGATGCGGCGCGGCGACGGTTGGGCGCGCCCGTAAATGTTTCGCGTGAAACACGCAAAAGCGTGACGCCCTGACACGGAAAATACGCAAGCGCATGGGGGGAAAGCGGCGCATCGGATTGCTGGGCGGGTCGTTCAATCCCGCCCATGAAGGCCATCGGGACATCAGCCTGGCCGCCTTGACCTATCTCGATCTCGACGAAATCTGGTGGATGGTCTCGCCGCAAAATCCGTTGAAGCCGGTCGACGGCATGGCCTCCTTCGCAGACCGGATGGCGAGCGCCCGCGCCATGGCGCAGCATCCGCGCATCCGCGTCACCGACATCGAGAGCAGGCTCAGCACGCAATTCACGGCCGATACTTTGCGCAAGCTGGTGACGCGATTCCCGTCCTATCGCTTCGTGTGGCTGATGGGTGCCGACAATTTGGCGCAAATCTCGTCCTGGCGGGACTGGACACGAATCTTTCACCTCGTGCCAATTGCGGTTTTCGACCGGCCTACCTATACTACCAAGGCATTGACGGCCTTGGCGGCCCGGCGGTTCCGGCGGTCGCGGCGGCGCGAAGCGGCGCTCAAGACCCTGGCCAAACAGCCCGCTCCTGCCTGGGCTTTCGTGCATCATCGGCTGAACCCGATCTCGGCGACCGCGATCCGTGCCGAGCGTGCCCGTAAGCAGGCGGGCAAGACCAAACCGGGTTTCAAGGCCAACAGGCCGGCGGATTAGCCGATGCCGCCGGGTAAGGAGGTAGCTGCCATTCCTCGCACGCGTAAGGCGGTCGCCAAGTCGATCGCAGATCAGACCCAGGATCTTCTGAAGATCGTGGAGACTTCCCTGGACGACGACAAAGCTGAAGACATCGTCGCCATCGACCTACGAGGCAAATCCACCATCGCGGACTACATGGTGATCGCCACCGGGCGCAATTCCCGGCAATTGGCGGCCATGGCTTCGCACCTGGACGTCAAGCTGACCAAGGCCGGCGTGAAACGGGTCTCGGTCGAGGGCGCCAACCAGGGCGACTGGGTCCTGCTCGATGGCGGGGACGTGGTCGTGCATCTGTTCCGCCCCGAAGTGCGCACCTTCTACGCACTCGAGAAGATGTGGGGCGCCGAGATGCCGAGCCCGGAGCGGCTGACCGCCGTGGGCTGAACCACGTAAGCCTCAGCGGCCCTGAAAACTGGGGCCGCGACATGGCAGATATGCATGCGCGGCGGCTCGACGCGTCGCGCCAGGGTGGGCATGATGCGCCTCGCAACCCGCCCGACATGCTGGTTGCAGCCCGCAACGCCAGCCTTTCCCTTGCCCCATGTGGATTTCTGCCGGCGCGATCGTCGCCTTCACCGCCGCTGTTTTCTTTTCCACCAAGGCGATCTTCGTCAAGCTGACCTATATCTACGGCGCCGACGCGATCTCGGCGCTGGCCCTGCGCATGATCATGGCGCTGCCGATGCTGCTGGCGGTCGCGTGGTATTCGAAGCGCGGGGGCGTGCGTCCCCTCACCCGCGCCGACTGGAAGGCCGTGTTGCTGCTGGGCTTCGTCGGCTATTACCTGTCCAGCCTGCTCGATTTCCTCGGCCTCGAATACATCACGGCCTCGCTGGAGCGGCTGATCCTGTTTCTCTATCCGACCATCGTCGCGCTGATCTCGTGGGCGCTGTTCAAGAAGTCGATCGGCGCCAGGGGCATCCTCGCGCTCGTGCTCTCCTATATCGGCATCGCGATCTCGTTCGTGCGCGACCTGCAGCATACCGGCGACGTCAGCACGGTCCTGATCGGCGGCGGCTTCGTGTTCGCCTGCACCGTCACCTACGCGATCTATATCGTCGGCAGCGGCGAGATGGTGGGGCGGATCGGCGCCCTGCGCTTCGCCGCCTACGCGACCGTGGTGGCGGCCTTGTGCTGCCTCATCCAGTTCGCGCTGACGCGCCCGCTTTCAGCGGCGTTCGCCTTTCCGCCGCAGGTCTATGGCTACTCCCTCGCGATGGCGGTGATCGCCACCGTCCTGCCGGTCATCATGACTGCCAAGGCGATCCAGATGATCGGCGCGCCCAAGGTCGCGATCATCGGCGCGGTCGGACCGGTCGCGACCATTGTGCTCGCCTGGTGGCTGCTGGGCGAACCGATCGGCTGGCAGCAGATCGTCGGCGCGGCCCTGGTCATGAGCGGTGTGCTGCTGATCAGCGTGAAGCCAAGGCCCAAGCCGGTGGCCGTTCCGGCGGATTGAGGGCTCGCGCGCCGGGCAGGAATTTATCCAGGCTGACGATGCCATGAAATCTTGGGTGAGTGCACCGGTTTGTTTCCTGTGCGGCCCGCACAACCCTCTGGAATGATTGAAAAAGCGGCGCCTGCCCTGCGCCGCGACTTAGGTCGGACCGCCTACTAGGCCAACAATCTTTAACGGATTCTATACCCCCCGACATCAAGATCGGCCGCGACGCAACCTGGCCACGTATTTTTGCGCGCGCTGACCGACCGCCGGTTTTCCCGCCGGACCCGGCACCCGCGCGCTTCTGCGTATCGGGGGCCGCAAACGAGGGGTTTGGTCGGATGGCGACGATCACTGGTACCAACGGCAACGACATCATCAAGGGCACGACCTTCGACGACCAGATGAAGGGCCTGGCCGGCAACGACAAGTACACAGTCGACAACTGCGATGACCTCGTGATCGAGGCGCCCGGCGAGGGAATCGACACCGTTCTCGCATCGCACCTTTTCACGCTGCCGGACAATGTCGAGAACCTGACCTTGACCGGCACCGGCGCGATCGACGGCTTCGGCAATGACGGCGACAACGTCATCACCGGCAATGGCGGCCCGAACATGCTGACCGCCGGCAAGGGCGTCGACACGCTGAACGGCGGCGACGGCAACGACGTCCTGGTCCTCGGCGCCAACCTGACCGCCGCCGACAAACTCGACGGCGGCAAGGGCACCGATACGCTGCGCCTCAACGGCGACTATTCCGCCGGCGTGGCGTTCGGCGCGGCCACAATGTTGAATGTCGAGCAGATCGAGCTGGCCGACGGCAACGACTACAAGCTGACCTTTGTCGACGCCAACAACACCAGCAGCCTCCTCATCGACGGCAGCCTGCTGACCGGCACCAACACGCTCAACGTCAATGCCTCGGCAGAAACCGCCAGCGGCCTGACGGCGCTCGGCGGCGAAGGCGACGACACACTGACCGGCGGCAGCGGCGCGGACAAGTTCACCGGCGGCAAGGGTGCGGACATCATCACCGGCGGCGCAGGCTCCGACACCGTCAACTATGACGGTTCGGCCACCGGCGTCACGGTGGACCTCAACTCCGCGGCCGCACAGACCGGCGGAGATGCTGCCGGCGACAAGCTCTCGGGCATCGAGAACGTGGTCGGCTCCGCGGTCAATGACATGCTGACCGGCACGGCCGGCAACAACAAGCTGACGGGCGGCGCCGGCAACGACACGATCATCGCCGGCGCGGGCGACGACGTGGTGCTGGGCGGCGACGGCGACGATACGCTGATATTTGGAGCCAATCTCACCAAGACCGATGCGATCGATGGCGGCGACGGCGAGGATTCGCTGTCGATCGCCGGCAACTATGCCGCCGGCTTCACCTTCGATGCCGCCAAGATCAAGAACGTGGAATCCGTGCAGCTGGGCGCCGGCTTCGATTACAAGCTGACCTTGACCGACGGCGCCAACATCGTCGGTTTCGCGGTCGACGGATCGGCGCTTGGCGCCGGGGACAACCTCATCCTCAACGGCGCGGTCGAGACCTTCGCGCCGCTGGTCGCCAGCGGCGGCGCGGCCGATGACAGCATCACCGGCGGCGCCGGCAACGACACGCTGACCTCCGGCGCCGGCATCGACATCCTGATCGGCAACAAGGGCGACGACACCTTCGTGCTGAAGGGCAACTTGACCGCCGCGGACAAGGTCGACGGCGGGATCGGCAGCGACAAGCTGATGCTCGACGGCAACTACGCGGCGGGCTTGACGTTCGGCAAGACTACCGTCCTCAATATCGAGTCCATCTTCGTCGCCGACGGCAACGATTACACGCTGACCCTGGACAACGCCACCAACAGCAAGGCGCTGGTGGTCGATGGCCGCGATCTGACCGCCGGCAGCGACCTCATCCTCGACGGATCGAAGGAAACGACCGGCACGCTGCTGGCGATGGGCGGCGGCGGCGCCGACAAGCTGATCGGCGGCGGCGGCAGCGACACGCTGATCGGCGGTGCGGGCGGCGACACGCTGAACGGCGGCGGCGGGGTCGATATCGTCACCTATGCGGCGGCCACCAGCGGCGTTGGCGTCAGCGTGGTATCGCCCGCCAGCGGATACGGCGACGGCCAGAACGACATCCTCACCAATATCGAGATCGTCATCGGCTCGGAGTTCAACGACGCGATCGTGGGCGACGGCACCATCAACCGGATCGAAGGCGGATTCGGCAATGACACGCTGACGGCCGGCGCGGGCAGCGACAAGCTGCTTGGCGGCAACGACAACGATACGCTGATCCTGGACGGCAACCTGACGGCGGCCGACCAGATCGACGGCGGCGACGACAACGATACCCTCAAGCTCAACGGCAACTATGCCGCCGGCGTCACCTTCACCAAGACGACGGTGGTCAATGTCGAGGTGATCGAGCTGGCTGATGGCAACAGCTACAAGCTGACCCTGGCCGACGATACCAACAATGGCGGCCTGCTGATCGACGGCAGCGACCTCACCGGCACCAACAAGCTCACTCTGACAGCGACGGCGGAGAAGGGCAGCAGCCTGCTCGCCTTCGGCGGTGCCGGCAACGACACCATTGCCGGCGGCGGCGGCCGCGACCTCATCCATGGCAACTCCGGCGACGATTCGCTCGCCGGCAACGGCGGCGACGACGAGCTGCAGGGCGGCGCCGGCAACGACGTGCTCAATGGCGGCGCGGGCAACGACACCGCCAGCTATTCCAACTCAGCGGCGGGCGTCACCGTCAATCTTGCCCTTTCCCCCCTGGTGGCGCAGGTCAGCGCGGGCGATGCGTCAGGCGACAAGCTTTCGGCCATCGAGAACCTGATCGGCTCGACCAAGGCCGACGCCCTGACCGGCAGCGCGCTCGGCAACCGCCTGGAAGGCGGCGGCGGCGCCGACACGATCAACGGCGGCGCGGGCATCGACCTTGCGTCCTACGCCAATTCGGGCTCGGTGACCGTCGACCTCAATCTCGACGGCGTCGCACAGGTGAGCGGCGGCGACGCGTCCGGCGACATCCTCAATGCCGATATCGAGGGCATCGCCGGTTCCAACTTCTCCGACATCCTGATCGGCGATGCCAACGCCAACGTGCTGGAGGGCGCGGGCGGGATCGACACCATCGTGACAGGGGCCGGAATCGACAAGGTGTTCGGCGGGTCCGGCGACGATGTCATCATCCTGGACACGAACCTGACGGGCGCCGACCAGCTCGACGGCGGCGGTGGCAAGGATACCGTGACGCTGATGGCGTCGGCGGCATATGCCGCCGGCCTGCTCCTGAGCAAGACCAGCCTCACCAGCATCGAGACGCTCGAGCTGGCGGACGGCAACAAGTACAATTTCATCTTGAACGATGCCAACAATACCCAGTCGCTGACCATCGACGGCAGCGCGCTGACCGGCACCAATACCCTGACGGTCAATGGCACCGCGGAAACCGCATCGGGCTTCACGCTGATCGGCGGCGACGGCAACGACGTTCTGACGGGCGGCAAGGGCGGCGATGGGCTGATGGGCGGTGCCGGCGCCGATCGCCTCACCGGCGGCGATGGGACGGACTCGGCGAACTACTCGACCTCGGCGGCAGGCGTTACCGTCAACCTCGCCGTTGGCCTGCAGACCAGCGCGGGCGATGCCGCCGGCGACATATTGAGCAAGATCGAGAATGTGGTCGGATCCAACCAGGCCGATACGCTGACCGGCGACAAGAACACCAACGTGCTGCAAGGCGGCGGCGGCGACGACACGCTCGCAGGCGGAGCCAGCGGCGACGCGCTGGATGGCGGCAACGGAATCGATACCGTGAGCTATGCCGCGTCATCGAAGGGCGTTACCGTCGATCTCTCGCTCCTCTTCGGTTTCACGGGAGATGCAGCCGGCGATTTCCTGATCAACGTGGAGAACCTGGTCGGCTCCGCCTTCGCCGACACCATGACCGGCGATGATAACGCCAACAAACTGGAAGGCGGCAAGGGCGACGATCAACTGACCGGCGGCGAGGAAGCCGACTTCCTGGACGGCGGCGATGGCATCGACACTGCCAACTATGCCAATTCCAAGGATGCCGTCATCGTCGACCTCACCAACAACGCCAATAACGATGGCGGCGAGGCGAAGGGCGACCAGCTGTTCAATATCGAGAACATCATCGGCTCGGCCGCGAGCGATGACCTGACGGGCGATGCCAACGGCAACAAGCTGGTTGGCGGCGGCGGAGACGACACCTTGGTGGCGGGCACCGGCGGCAACGATTGGCTGCTGGGCGGCGCGGGCAAGGACCAGCTCCACATGGGCGGCGGCCTGACCGCATTCGACAAGATCGATGGCGGCACAGAGAACGACCGGCTGATCCTGGACGGCGACTATTCGGCCGGCGTCGTGTTCAACGCGGCGACCGTGGTGAATGTCGAGCTGATCTCGCTGGCCGACGGCAACAGCTACAACCTCACGCTCTCCAACGCCACCAATGCCACGGGCCTGACCGTCGATGGCGGCGTGCTCTCGGGCACCAATTCGCTGATCCTGAACGGAGCGCTGGAGACCACGAGCGCGCTCATCGCGAACGGCGGCGACGGCAAGGACACGTTGATCGGCGGCGGCGGCATGGACACGCTGTCGGGCAGCTACGGCGACGACGCATTGACGGGCAACGCCGGCAACGACCTGCTGATCGGCAGCGTCGGCAAGGACACCATGAACGGCGGCCTTGGCATCGACACCGCAAGCTATGTGGGCTCGGCGGCGGGCGTGACGGTCGACCTTTCCAACAGCGCCAACAATGCCGGCGGCGATGCCGCCGGCGACGTGCTGACGCAGATCGAGAACCTGTTCGGTTCCAGCCAGGGCGACACGCTGACCGGCGATGTCAACGCCAACGTCCTGGAAGGCAGCGCAGGCGGCGACATCCTGGCCGGCGGCGGCGGCATCGACACGGCGAGCTATGCCAGCGCGGGCGGCGGCGTCACGGTCGACCTCGCCAACAACGCCAACAATGCCGGCAGCGATGCGGCGGGCGACGTGCTGTCCGGCATCGAGAACCTGGTCGGATCCGGCAGCAGCGACAATCTGCGCGGCGATGCCAACAACAACCGCATCGACGGCGGCGCGGGATCCGACGCGCTGACGGCGGGCGCCGGCAACGACGTCCTGCTGGGCGGCGAAGGCTCGGATACCTTCATGCTGGCCGGCAATCTTACCAAGGATGACAGGATCGATGGCGGCAGCGGATCCAACACGCTGAACCTGAACGGCAACTACGCGGCGCTCCTGGCCTTCACCGCGACGACGGCGATCAACATCGACGAGATCGAGCTGGCGGACGGCAACAGCTACAACCTGAAGCTCGCCAACGCCACGAACAATCTGAAATTGACCGTTGACGGCAGCGACCTCACCGGCGCCAACAAGCTGACCCTCGATGGCAGCCCGGAGACCACCGGCAGCCTGATCGCTCTCGGCGGTGCGGCCGGCGACGTGATCACCGGCGGCGGCGGGAGCGACGAGTTCGAAGGCGGAGCAGGCGCCGACAAGCTGACCGGCAATGGCGGCAGCGACACGGCGAGCTATGCCGGCTCCGCGCTCGGCGTCACGGTCAACCTCGCCACCAAGGGCGCGCAGGTCAGCGCGGGCGATGCCTCCGGCGACATCCTGGCCACGATCGAGAACGTGACCGGATCGGACCTCGCCGATACGCTGACCGGCGACAAGGGCGCGAACCGCCTGTACGGCCGCGACGGCATCGACACGCTCAACGGCAGCGACGGCAGCGACATCCTGGAAGGCGGCGACGACGCCGACATCCTGAATGGCGGGGCCGGCAGCGACACCGCGAGCTACGAGCACGCCAGCACCCTGGTCACGGCCAGCCTGGACGACAGCACCGTCAATACCGGAGCGGCCGCGGGCGACGTCTATATCAGCATCGAGAACCTCTCTGGCTCGTCGCACGGTGACGTCCTCACCGGCAACGGCAACGCCAACAAGCTGACCGGCAATGACGGTGCCGACACGCTGGTCGGCGACTGCGGCATCGATACGCTCGACGGCGGCGGCGGCAACGATATCCTGGATCTGGGGCACGATTTCACCGCCCTCGACCGGATCAATGGCGGCAGCGGCTCCGACACCTTGCGGATCGACGGCAACTACTCGCTCGGCGTGGTGTTCAGCGCTGCGACCATGACCGCGGTCGAGGAGATCGAGATCGCCGATGGCAACAGCTACAAGTTCACCCTGGCCGACGCGACCAACTCCGATGGCCTGCGCATCGACGGCAGCGTGCTCACCGGTGCCAACTGGCTCTACGTCAGCGGCGCCGCGGAGATCTCGAATGCCCTGCGGGCCACCGGCGGCACCGGCGCCGACACCCTGATCGGCGGCAGAGGCGGCGACCTGCTGACCGGCGGCGGCGGCAATGACGCGCTGACCGGCGGCGACGGCGGCGACGAGCTCGATGGCGGCGACGGCAACGACACGATGAACGGCGGCAACGGCAACGATACGGTCACCACCGGCACCGGCATCGACGTCGTCACGGCCGGCGCCGGCAACGACGTCGTGGATGCGGGCGCGTCCCTCACCTCCGCCGACCGGATCGACGGCGGCCTGGGCCAAGACGTGCTGAAGCTCGATGGCGACTATTCGAGCGGCATGGTCTTCACGACCACCACCATCACGAACATCGAAACGATCCTGCTGGCGGACGGCGACAGCTACAAGATCGCGCTGAACGACGCCACCGTCGCGGCCAATGCGATGCTGACGGTGGACGCGTCCAAATTGACGGGCGGCAACGCCCTCAACTTCAACGGCTCGCCGGAGAAATCCTCGTCGCTGTTCCTGATCGGCGGCGAGGGCGACGATACGCTGATCGGCGGCGGCGGCATCGATGCCATCGGCGGATCGCTGGGCGCCGATGTCATCAACGGCGGCGCCAATATCGACCTCCTCAGCTACGAGAATTCGGCCGCGGGCGTCAATATCGACCTCACCCTCCTCGGCGCCCAGGGCGGCGGCGGCGACGGAGCGGGCGACGTGATCTCCAACATCGAGAACCTGATCGGCTCGCTGCACGACGACGTACTGACCGGCAACAGCCTCGACAACGTCTTTGTGGGCTCCGATGGCGCCGACAAGATCGACGGCGGCGGCGGCATCGACACCGCCTCCTATCTCGGCTCGGACCTCGGCGTGTCGGTGGATCTCGGCAACCTGTTTCAATTCAGCGTCGGCGATGCCGCCGGCGACGAACTCACCAGCATCGAGAACGTGACCGGCTCGTCCCTGGGCGACCATCTGACCGGCGATGCCGGGGCCAACGTGCTGGATGGCGCTGCCGGTGCCGACACCTTGATCGGCGGCGCGGGCAACGACACGCTGACCGGCGGGACCGGCTCCGATATCTTTGCCTGGCTCGATACAATCTCCGGCAAGGACACGATCACGGACTTCCAGAACGGCACCGATGTGCTCGACATCTCGGACGTTGTGACCGGGTTCGACCCCGACACCTCCAACGCCAACAGCTTTGTCCGGTTCCTGCAGAGCGGCACGAACACCATCGTGCAGGTCGACGCCAACGGTGCGGCCGGCGGCACCGCCTTCGTGACGCTGACGACGCTGAAGGGCGTTACCGGCGCGACGGTCGACGACTTCGTCGCCACCGGAAGCCTGGATCTGACGGCGTGATGCAGCAGGCGGGGCGCCGGTGCGCCCCGCCCTTCACTGCCTTCGACTTCCCGCTCCAGATCTATGTGGCGATTCAGGCCGCGCGATGGGCGAAATGCGCCTCCGGGACGGGATAGGCGGCACCCGCGAACGTCTTGCGGATCGCCTCGTTGGTGTCGAAATAGACCTGCCAGTAGTGGGCATTGTTGCAATAGGGCCGGACGGCCAGAAGCGGACCGCGCTCGTTGAAGGTGAGAATCCTCACGTCCGGCTGCGGATCCTTCAGCACGTTCGGGATCTTCCCCAGCATCGGCACCAAGCGCGCAACTGCATCCGCCGGATCGACGGTGTGGGCCAATTGCGCCAGCAGCTCGACGCGGCGATAGGGGTTGGTCGAGTAGTTCTTGATGTTGTCGGCGAAGATCTTGGCGTTGCCGACGATGGTGATGACGTTGTCCGGCGTGGTGATGGTGGTCGTGAACAGCCCGATCTCGTGCACCGTGCCTTCGACTCCGCCGGCGAGGATGTAGTCACCGACCTTGAAGGGACGGAACATGAGCAGGAAGGCGCCGGCAGCGAAGTTGGACAGGAGGCCAGCCCAGGCCGCACCGACCGCCAAGCCGACGCCCGCCAGCAGAGCTGCGAAGCTGGTGGTTTCCAGGCCGAAATAGCCGAGGATCGCCACCACCAAGATGACGTTCAACGCGATCGTCAGGAACGAGATGAGATAGCGGACCAGCGTGGCATCGACGTGCTGCCGGTTCAGGCCGGCCGCGAGCAGCCGCATTGACAGGCCGATCAGCCACCGGCCGATCACCCAGACGGCAATGGCGCCAAGGACCTTGAGGCCGACGCCTACGACGATGTCTGTCCAGTATTCGATATTGACGTTCAGCATTTACGTCCTCCCCGCTTTGCCGCGCCAACCCATGCCGGCCGCCACGTGTTCACCAGCTGCCCAACTAAATGCCCGTGCGCCCTGTACCGCAATTGGACCTTGGTCACGACCATGGCAATACTAATAGACGATTTTGTGATGTATAGATCTATTTATAAGGGTATTGATATAGGAGAGCTTGAGCCAGCTTCGTTCGCGCGAACGTCGGTGATTTTCATGGACCTGCCGGCGATCAAGGTTAATCGAGGGTAAAGACCAGCCGGCCCTTTAGGCAAGTTGACGCGGTTGACGCTCTCTCATCCAGCGACTACCCTTTGCCCATGACCACGCATCTCCAGCAGCGCATTGACGCGCGAATTATCGGCCGGGCGCCCATCGGGCTCCCGGAAGCGATGATTTGCGTTTCAACTGCCACCTTGGAGTTTGCGTGCCATGCCCACCTCTGATCGCGTCTCTGACGCCAGTCGACCTAGCCTTCATCCCCGTGCTGTTTCGCCGCTGCCGGCGGTCGAAACCCATTGCTTTGCGATCCGCGCCGACGCCACCCCGGGCATGATGTCCCGCGTGCTGGAGCTGTTCGCCAAGCGCAACCTGGTGCCCACGCGCTGGCATAGCGACGTGATCGTCGCTCCGGCCCGCGACGGCGGCCTCGCCACCCTGCAGGTCGACATTCAGATGGAAGGGATCGAGGCCGAGCTCGCCGCCTACATCGCGCGCTGCCTGCGCCAGATCTACGGCGTCGACAGCGTGCTGACCTCGACCAAGACAACGGGCTAGCGCCGTCACGATCCGCGGAGGCCCTGCCAATGAAGAGAGTCGCGGTGTTTGGAAACGCCGGCGGCGGAAAGTCGACGCTTGCGAAACGGCTGGCGGATCTGACGCGGCTGCCGCTGTACGCCGTGGATACGATGCAGTGGAAGGCAGACGGCGTCGCCATTCCGCATGAAGAGTATTTGAGGGCGCATGCGGACCTGCTGCGGCAGGACGCGTGGATCATCGACGGGTTCGGCTGCGTCGAGTCCGCCTGGCAGCGGTTCGCCCGTGCCGACACACTGGTCTACGTCGACCTGCCTCTGGCAACGCACTACTGGTGGGTGACAAAGCGCCTGATCGAAGGTCTCTGGAGAACGCCCGAGGGCTGGCCGGAGAACAGCCCGATGTGGAGCAGCACCCTGGCAGGCTACCGCGTGATTCCGCTCTGTCATCGCGCGTTGACGCCCCGATACAGGCAACTTGCCGCCGATGCTGCGGGGTCGAGGCGGGTACGCCATCTCAGGTCGCCGGCCGAAATGACGGCTTTCCTCAAGGCCGTCGGGCAGGAGTATGGGAACGCCCAGTGAATCCCCTGGAAATCCGCGGAAAAATCCCTACATTCCCGGCGACTTTTGGGATCATCCAGGCATATGCCCACGAACCTAGAGAACGCGGTCGCCCGGCGGCGGACCTTTGCGATCATCGCGCATCCGGACGCCGGCAAGACCACCTTGACCGAGAAGCTGCTGCTGTTCGGCGGCGCCATCCAGATGGCAGGCGCCGTGAAGGCGCGCGGCGAGCAGCGGCGCGCGCGCTCCGACTGGATGAAGGTCGAGCGCGAGCGCGGCATCTCGGTCACCGCCTCGGTCATGACCTTCGATTATGCCGGCTGCACCTTCAACCTCCTGGACACGCCGGGCCACGAGGATTTCAGCGAGGACACCTATCGAACGCTGACTGCCGTCGACAGCGCGGTGATGGTGATCGACGCCGCCAAGGGCATCGAGAGCCAGACCAGGAAGCTGTTCGAGGCCTGCCGGCTGCGCGACGTGCCGATCATCACCTTCATCAACAAGCTGGACCGCGAGGGGCGCGAACCGCTCGACCTCCTGTCCGAGATCCAGGAGACCCTGGCGCTCGACGTGTCGCCCGCCTCCTGGCCGATCGGGATGGGCAGGATCTTCAAGGGCTGCTTCGACCTCATCAACGACCGGCTGGTGCTGATGCAGCGCGGCGGCACGCAGGCCGAGGGCATCGAGATCAAGGGGCTCGATGAAGCGGCGCTGAAGCAGCATCTGCCGGCCGACATGGTCGACCAGTTGCGCCACGACGTCGAGATGGCGCGCGGGCTGCTGCCGCAATTCGACGTGGACTCCTACCGCGAGGGGCATCTGAGCCCGGTCTATTTCGGCTCCGCCATCAACAATTTCGGCGTCGCGGAGCTGCTGAACGGCCTTGCCAAATATGCGCCCTCGCCGCGCCCGCAACCCACGTTGACCCGCAAGGTCGAGCCGACCGAGGACAAGGTCACGGGCTTCGTCTTCAAGATCCAGGCCAACATGGATCCGAAGCATCGCGACCGCATCGCGTTCGTGCGGCTGTGCTCCGGCGATTTCAAGCGCGGGATGAAGCTGCTGCATGTCCGCTCGGGCAAGCAGCTCAACCTGCACAATCCGGTGCTGTTCCTGGCGCAGGACCGCGAGCTGGCGGAAGAGGCGTTTCCCGGCGACATCATCGGCGTGCCGAACCACGGCAACCTCAGGATCGGCGACACGCTGACCGAGGGCGAGGCGCTGCAGTTCGTCGGCATCCCCTCCTTCGCGCCCGAGCATCTGCAGACCGTCCGGCCCGAGGACCCGCTGCGCGCCAAGCATCTGGGCAAGGCGCTGGAGCAGCTGGCCGAGGAAGGAGTCGCGCGGGTGTTCCGGCCGATGATCGGCACCGACTGGATCGTCGGCGTGGTGGGCGCTTTGCAGTTCGAGATCCTGGCCGACCGCATCCGCACCGAGTATGGCGTGCCGGTGCGGTTCGAGCCGTCCAGCCTTTTTACCGCGCGCTGGATCGAGGCCGAGCAGCCGGCCGAGCTCAAGAGCTTCCTCGACGAAACCCGCGCCTCGATCGCCGAGGACCATAACGGCGATCCGGTGTTCCTGGCGCGCAACGCCTGGCACCTCGACCGCGCGCAGCAGGATTTCCCGAAGCTGAAGTTCCTGAAGATCAAGGAACAGCCGCACTGACGGGAGGCGGTAAGGCATTGAAAGACAGTGCTTAACCCTTCGTCAACCATGATTGCGTTAGCTTGCTAGAAGCCCGGAATTATGATGGGATTCCTGCAAGACTAGACGAGCGCTCCATGGCGTTAGCTGCGACCAAGAAAGTGAAGGTGCGCGTCCGCAGGCCGGAAGACCTGGAGCGGATCGGCATCGTTGCGATCGAAGGGATGCTGCCGATGATGGGCATCCTCTCGGGCATCCTGCGCTCGTTCCATTTCCAATCGGTCAGCGTCCTCGGCAATTCCGACGAGGCGTGGGCGCGCCTCAACGGCGAGCCGAAGCTGAAGGCGGACATCATCCTCCTGGATTGGAACGCGCATCCGGTGAACGGCGAGACCTTTGTCCGGCAGTTGCGGCGGGCGGAGCAGCCGATCCTCGCCGAGACGCCGGTGATCGCCGTTATCGCCAATGCCGACCGCGAGATCGTGTTCGCGGCACGCGATTGCGGCGTGAACGTCGTGCTGCTGCGCCCCTTCTCCGCCGCGCAATTGCTCGAAAAGGTGATGTGGACGCTGGGCCAGGATACGCCCTTTATCCGGTCGGAGGGCTATTTGGGTCCCGACCGGCGCCGCTTCCGGGCGGCGGAGTATCTCGGCGAAAAGCGCCGCATCGGCGAGGAAGACGGCTCGCGCGGCCACGACCCAGATTCCGATTCACATTCCGGCGAAGTCGCCTGATCAGAGGCATCGGGAACCGGCGCCGCGGGACGCGGGTGCTGCGTCATATCCGTTCCCGCGGCGCCGGTTCCCGATTCCCTAGGCCGCTTCCCTGGTCATCAAGGAAGACAGCCTGGAATTGCGCGCCTCAAGAAATGCCCAGAGACGCTCGGGATAATCCGCTTTTACAGCGCGCTGGATGGAGGGACGCTGCGCCAACGCCTGCCGCCACGCGGCAACCTTGGGTTTTCCTGAAAGCATGCCGAAATCGGCAATCCGGTCGAAGGTGTCGAAATAGCGGAACACCGGGCCGAACACGGCATCCACCAGGCTGAAGCGCGCGCCGTCGAAATAGGGGCCCTCGCCCAGCCTCTGCTCCAGCCGCTCGAACTTGTCGGCGAGCGATTTCAGCTTGGCTTGGAACGCCGCTTCATCGGCCGCCATGTAGAAGTTCCAGATGTCCATCAGCATGGTCGAGCCGAATTCCATCCAGGCGCGATGATCGGCGCGGGTCAGCGGATCGGCTGGATGCAGCGGCTTTGGCTGCGTCTCTTCGAGATATTCCAGGATGACCGCGGATTCGAAGATCACGGAGTCGCCGACCTTGAGCAGCGGCACCTTGCCGAGCGGCGAGATCGCGAGGAACCAGTCCGGCTTGTTCGCGAGATCGACATTGATGCGCTCGAATTCCACGCCCTTTTCCTCGAGCGCGATCGCCGCTCGCTGCACGAAGGGGCAGAGTTCGTGGCTGATGAGGATGAGCCTGGTCATGGAGATCTCCCTCAGCCTTGCGCGGTCCGCAGCGCGGCGAAGGGCAGCGGGCGGGATTTGAGCGCCAGCGCGCCGTCACCGATCAGGGCCTGGACCAGCGAGGCGATCATCAGGAACACCGGATATTCCCAGCCGCCATTGGCGTTGCTGAAAATGAGGCCGTTGGGGAGGTGAACCCAAGTCGCGACCGCCAGCACCGGCAAGAGCGCGATTGAGACATAGCGTGCATAGAATCCGGTGAGGATGAGGATGCCCCCGATCAGCTCCAGCGCAATGACCGGGCCCGCCATGAAGCCCGGCAGGCCGAGGCTGTCCAGCCAGCCTGCGAAGCCGACAACGCCGAAGGCGGTGATCTTGAACCAGGCGTGGCTCACATACATGGCGCCAAGCGTCACGCGCAGCAGGGTCGCGCCGGCATTCAGGGCGCGGGGGTCGGTGTTCATCGGAGGGCTCCTTGCAGAATGATGCAGTTGCATCCATATAGATGTAAGTGCATCTACTGTCAAGATAGATGCAGAAGCATGGAAATGATGCTAGGATTTGCTTATGAGTCGCCGCTCAATCAGCCTCCCCTCCCGTCATCCCGGCCTTGAGCCGGGATCCATTCCTCCGATGCACCAAGCGGCTGACAAGTGGATCCCGGCTCAAGGCCGGGATGACGATTGGGGGTGGGGCACGCCTGGCAGCCAGACATGTCCGACAAACTCTCCGACAGTGTGACCCGCGCCTGGATCCGCCTGGTGCGCGCGCGCCATGCGGTGGTCAGCGCGGTGGAGGCGGATGGCAAGGCGGCCCGCGTCCTGCCGGTGGAATGGTACGACGTGCTGTGGGACCTGGAGCGCCACGAAGAAGGCGTTCGTCCGTTCGAGCTGGAGCAGCGCCTTCTGTTCGCGCAATACAATCTCTCGCGGCTGATCGACCGGATGGTCGAGGCGGGCCTGGTGAAGAAGCTTACCTGTCCCACCGACAAGCGCGGCCATATGCTCTTCATCACCGAAGCCGGCAAGAAGCAGCGCAAGGCGACCTGGCCGCACTACGCGCGCGCGGTCAACAAGCACCTGGGGGACAAGCTGACGGAAGCGGAGACGGAGAAGCTGGCAAGCCTGCTGGGGAAGTTGATCGAGAAATGATCCCCTCCCCCGAGCCGGGGGAGGTAGGGTGGGGGCGAGGCGATTCAGCTCGACGCAATCTTCGCAGGAGAGAACAACCCCCACCCCAACCCTCCCCCAGCTTGGGGGAGGGAGATTTTGATAATGGAGAGTCTCAGAGCAAATCCATCAGCGTCGGGATCAGCGGCACGTCGGCGGGTGGCATTGGGTAGTCCTTGAGCTGCGCCGGCTTGGCCCAGGCCAGCTCCTGGCCTACTTTCGCCGTCACCTGGCCTTCCCAGCGGCGGCACACGAAGACCGGCATCAGCAGGAAGAACTTTTCGTATTCGTGCGAGGCGAAGGTGAGCGGTGCGAGGCAGGCCTGCTTGACGTTGATGTCGAGCTCTTCCCGAAGCTCGCGGATCAGGGCCTCCTCCGGGCTTTCTCCGTCCTGGATCTTGCCGCCGGGGAATTCCCACAGGCCCGCCATCGGCTTGCCTTCGGGGCGCTTGGCCAGCAGCACGCGGCCATCAGTGTCGACCAGGACGACGGCGACCACCGTCAGCACGGTCTTGATGCCGGCGCTCGGCACCTGCCAGCGCGCCTTTTTCAAGCGGCGCACGATCAGCTGCAGCGGATGGCCGCGCGCCGGCGCATCCTCCTCGCGCACGTCGCAGGCGATGAAGCCGGCCTTTGCCAGCACCCGGTGCGAGGCCCGGTTGACCGGAACCGCGCCGGCCTCCAGCTCCGCCAGATTCAGGTCGTTGAAGGCGTAATCGACCACCTTGCGCACGGCCTCGCTGGCATAGCCGTTGCCCCAGTATTTCTTGCCGATCCAGTAGCCGAGCTCGCCGTGATGGGAGCCGGATTCGCGATGCAGCCCGACGCAGCCGACCAGCTCGTTGTTGTCCTTGCGCAGGATGGCGAACACGCGCGAGCCGTTGGCCGGCGCTTCCGCCTGGGCGGCGATGAATTCGTCCGCCATCTGGACGGTATAGGGATGGGGGATGTGCGAGGTGTAGCGCGCCACATCCCAGTCGTTCACCAGCGGCGCGATCACGGGCGCGTCCGACGGCTCCAGCCGCCGCAGGCGCAGCCGCCCGGTCAGCAGGTCAGGATCGGTAGTCGGCATTGATCTCGATATAACGATGGGTGAGGTCGCAGGTCCAGACCCTGGCGCTGCCCTTGCCGATGCCGACATCGACGGCGATCCGGATATCCTGGCCCTTGATATGGGCGGCGACCGGCGCCTCGTCATAATCCGGGCGGCGCTGGCCCTTTTCGGTGATGGAGACGCCGCCGATCTTGATGCCGAGCTTGTCGCGATCGGCCTTCTCGCCGGACTTGCCGACCGCCATCACGATGCGGCCCCAATTGGCGTCCTCGCCGGCGATTGCCGTCTTGACCAGGGGCGAGTTGGCGATAGCAAGGCCGATACGCCGCGCGGCCCGGGCGGTGGCCGCCCCGGTCACGTCGATCGTCACCAGCTTGGCGGCGCCCTCGCCGTCCTTCACCACCTGGATGGCGAGGTCGGCCAGCAGATCCTCGAGCGCGGCCCGGAACACCTTCAGTACCGGATCGCCGGCGGATTTCGGCGTCGGATGTTTCGCCGCCTGCCCGGTCGCGGCCAGCAGCAAGGTATCGCTGGTCGAGGTATCGCCGTCGACCGTGATCGCGTTGAACGAGCGGTCGGCGCCGCGCGCCAGCAATTCCTGCAGGATCGGTGCCGGAATCTTCGCGTCGGTCGCGACGAAAGCCAGCATGGTCGCCATGTCGGGCGCGATCATGCCGGAGCCCTTGCAGAAACCGTTGATGACGACCGTTGCCTCGCCGATCTTCGCCTGCCGGGTGGCGAGCTTCGGAAAGGTGTCGGTGGTCATGATCGCCGCCGCGCCGCCTGCCCAACCATCGGCCGTCAGGTCCTTGACCAGAGCGGGCAGGTTCGCGGTGATGCGCTCATCCGGCAGCGGCTCGCCGATCACACCGGTCGAAGCCACGAACACCTCGCCGGGCCTGCATTTCAGCGCGGCGACTACCGCCTTGGTGCAGCGGTCGACCGAAACGACGCCGGCCTTTCCCGTGAAGGCGTTGGCGTTGCCGGAATTGACCAGGATCGCCCGCGCCTTGCCGGATTTCAGGTTCTTGCGACAGAGGTCGACCGGTGCCGAGCGGGTCAGCGACCTGGTCAGCACGCCGGCGATCGTGGTGCCGGGCGCGAATTCCATCAGCATGACGTCGGTGCGGTTCTTGTAGCGGACATTGCATTCGCGCGCGGCCAGCCGCACGCCTGCCAAGGCAGGCAGGCGTGGGCTATGCGCCGGCGCCAGTGGCGAGACCGGATGAGCCATCGTTGCTGAAATTCCCCCAACGTTTCTATCGAAGTCCGCTCCCCGACACGGGGGAAGGGGACTTACCGTTACTGCTGCGGTTGTTGCGCCGGCTGCTGCCCTTCCGGCACCGGCTTGCCGTCAGGACCCAGAATCTCGACCTTGGCGTCCTTGCGCAGATTGCTCACCAGCGCCTGCACACTCTCCTCGGACAATTCGGCGCGGATCTGCTCGCGCTGGCTGTCCAGGGTCGGTGCGGGCTGGGTGCGCCGCTCCTCCAGCTTGATGACGTGGAAGCCGAACTGGCTCTTGACCGGAGTCTGGCTGAACTCGTCCACCTTCATTGCGAAGGCGGCGTCGGCGAATTCCTTGACCATCACGTCCTTGGCGAACCAGCCGAGTTCGCCGCCATTGGCGCCGCTGCCCTTGTCGGTCGATTTCTCCTTGGCGAGCGCCGCGAAATCCGCACCGCCCTTCAATTGCTCGATGATCGCCTTCGCCTCGTCCTCGGTCTTCACCAGGATATGGGCGGCGCGCACTTCTTCCGGCGGCGGGTTGTCCTTCAGCTTCTTCTCGTAGCGCGCCTTGACGGCATCGTCGGTGACCTGCTGGGCGAGGTAGCGCGTGACATAGACCTGGCGGATCGCCTGGGTCTCATACTCGCTCATCAGCTTCTTGACCTCGGGATCCTCGGCGAGATTCTCCGCCCGGCCTTTGTCGCCCAGCAGCTTCAGCCCGATATAGCGGTTGAGGAGCTGCGGGAACACCAGATCGATCTGGGAGCGGATCTGCTCCGGCAAATCGGCGGCGGAATCCAGCACTTCCTGGCGGGTGACGTCGACGCCGTTGACGTGGGCCACCACCTGGTTGGGATCGGGCTTGGTCTCTGTGGTCGCAGCAGGGGCCGGCGGGTTCTGGGCCGGCGCGGCAGGATCCGCAGCCGGAG
>Ga0207428_10001144_pt1 | contig 28744 bp, 22 predicted proteins | sample RhiMethybrSRZTD1_FD_187600 | JGI IMG/M metagenome (GOLD analysis project Ga0207428, IMG submission 187600) | Populus rhizosphere microbial communities from Tennessee, USA - Rhizosphere MetaG P. TD hybrid SRZTD1 (SPAdes) (version 3) | ecosystem: Host-associated > Plants > Roots > Rhizosphere >...
ACATGGGACTCATAGGACTTATAGGAACTTGGAAGTTCCTATAAGTCCTATGAGTCCCATGTGTCCTATAAGGAGTTCGTAGTGTCTGCTCTCTTTCAGCGACTCGAAGAGAATGAAAATTTTCAGCGGCTCGTGGCCGAGGCGCGCGCTGGGAGACGTCTGCTCCGCATCGCTGGGTTGGGGAGCGGGGCGAAGGCTTTGGCGCTCGTCGCGCTGCAACGTGCCGTCGGCCGGCGCCTGGCCGTGGTCAGCCTGAGAGACAGCGATCTGGAAGACCTCGAACGAGACCTGCGATTTTTCTACTGCAATCTCCATGACCGCGCGGAGTGCGAGAACGAAATCTTCATATTGCCCGCTTCGGAATCCGACCCGTACAGCGGCGCGTCGCCGCACGCCGAAATACTCGAACGGCGCGCTCTGGCGTTGTGGCGGTTGGCCGCCGACGTTGGCGACGTCGTAATGCTCACCGCACGGTCGTTGATGCGACGGTTCGTCGCGGTCGAAGAGATCAAACAAGCGACAGTCGCTTTGCGCGTCGGTGAGGAATTGCCCCTCGATTACCTGATCGATCACCTTGCCTCGGTCGGCTACGTGCGCTCGGACCCGGTCGGGAGCGTAGGCGAGTTCTCTTCGCGCGGAGGGATTCTCGATTTTTATTCGCCGAGCGGAAGCCTGGGTGAAGACGGGCGCGCGGTCAATCCGGTCCGCGTCGAATTTTTCGGCGATGAGATCGATTCCATCCGCGAATTCGACCCCGAGACGCAGCGCTCGATCCGCGAAGTCGAAGAGACGCTGATCACTCCGATGCGCGACGAGCGCGCCGGCGCGGCTGACTTCAGACGATGGGCGAAACTCGCGCGCGAGCGCTGGGGCGATGAGCGGTATGAACGCGCGCTTCGCGACCGCACTGCTTTCGCCGACGAGGGAGAAGAGTTTCGAGGTTGGGAATACCTGATGCCGCTCGCGCGCCCGTTGGCCGCTTCGGTCTTCGATTATCTACGCGACGCCATCCTCGTGGTAGACGAGCCTGCCGAGGTCGAGAAACAGATTCGATCCACCCTCGAAGAATTGCAGCGCGGATACGAACGCGCTGAGGCTGTAGACGAGCTGGCGCTTGAGCCGGACAAACTGTTCTTGACGCCTGACGAGTTGCGCGGTCGGACGGGGGAGCTCCCGCGCCTAGAGCTGCGGTTGTTGGGAAGCGCCGCGCTGGCTTTCGAGGAAGAGTTGGCGACTGAAGATGTCCATGCCGGCGCGAATCTGGAAATCGCCCCTGATTCCGGGCCTGATTCCGGGCCTGATTCCAGGTTGGACTCCAGATTGACCGCGTTCATCAACCGAGAACCGTCGGTCCCGCTGTTTCTTTTCCCGCCCGAGTCGACGACGACTGAGGTCGAGATAACTTCGCGCGCCGTGCGCCGGTGGCATGGACGTTTCGGCGATCTCGCCGCTGAACTCAAGCGGCAATCGGCCTCCGGCTATCAAACCGTCCTCGTGCTGCCCAGCAGCGGCGTCGCCGACCGCATCAGCAAGGCGCTCAATGAGTATGATGTGTTTGGCGCGGCGAGCGTCATCGTCGGTGACCTCTCCGCCGGCTTCGCCCTGCCGCAATCGGCCCTCACCATTTACGCCGAAGGCGACATTTTCGATGAGGCGGTTCACGGGGCCGAAAGGCCTGCGAAAACGAAGCGGTCGCTCGCCGCCTCCTTCCTTTCCGATTTCCGCGACCTGAAGATCGGCGATTACGTCGTACACATCGACCACGGCATAGGCCAGTTCCAAGGGTTGGTTCAGTTGGACACTTCCGGCCCGGAAACCTCGGCTGAAGTCTACGCGCGGATGATCGGCGAGGCGCCCAAGAACGACGGCCGTGGCAAGCGCGAGTTTATGCTGTTGACTTACGCCGACGGCGCGAAGCTTTACGCGCCGGTCGAACGACTCGACCTGGTCCAGAAATATTCCAGCGGCGAGATGAGCGCTCCGGCGCTGGACCGTTTGGGGGGAATCGCGTGGCAGAAGACCAAGGCCCGAGCCAAACGCGCGATGCGCGACATGGCCGAGGAGTTGTTGAAACTTTACGCCGAGCGCAGGCTGGTCAAAGGCTACGCATTCAGCGGCGACACGCCCTGGCAGCAGGAGTTCGAATCGGCCTTCCCTTACGAACTGACGCCCGATCAGACGACGGCCATCGTCGACGTGAAGGGCGACATGGAGCAGCCGACGCCTATGGACCGCCTGCTCTGCGGCGACGTCGGATACGGCAAGACCGAGGTCGCGATGCGCGCCGCGTTCAAGTCCGTCATGGACGGCAAGCAGGTGGCCGTGCTCGCCCCGACGACGGTGCTTTCCTACCAGCACTATCAAACCTTCCGCTCGCGCTTCGCCGCCTTCCCGGCGCGCGTAGAGTTGCTCTCGCGCTTTCGATCGCCGAAGGAGCAGAAGGAGGTCGTCGAGGCGGTGGAGTCGGGCGCGGTGGACATTCTGATCGGCACGCACCGCGTGTTGTCGCGCGACGTGGCCTTCAAAGAACTCGGCCTGGTGATAGTCGACGAGGAACAGCGGTTCGGGGTCGCGCACAAAGAGCGTTTGAAGCGTATGAAGAAGCGCGTGGACGTCTTGACGATGAGCGCGACGCCGATCCCGCGCACTCTCAACATGTCGCTGCTTGGGATGCGCGACATGTCGATCATCGAGACGCCGCCACGCGACCGGCTGGCGATCCAGACCAATGTCGCTCCGTTCGCCGAAAACATCATCCGCAGCGCGATCGAGCAGGAGTTGCAGCGCCAGGGGCAGATCTTCTTCGTTCACAACCGCGTCGAATCGATCGTCGCGGTGGCCGACCTGATCCGCCGCATCGTCCCTCAGGCGCGGATCATCGTCGCTCACGGCCAGATGGGCGAAAAAGAGATGGAGCAGGCGGTGCTCGATTTCGTCGATTACCAATACGACGTGTTGGTCGCCACGACGATCATCGAGAACGGCATCGACATCCCGCGCGCCAACACGATCGTTATCAACCGTGCGGACGCTTACGGGTTGTCGCAGCTCTACCAACTGCGCGGGCGCGTCGGGCGCTCGAACCGCCGCGCTTACGCCTACCTGCTCATCCCCTCCGACCAGGAGCTGTCGCCGATCGCCAGGAAGCGGTTGGCCGCGATACGCGAATTCTCCGACCTGGGCGCGGGCTTCCGCATCGCCGCGCTCGACCTTGAGCTGCGCGGCGCCGGCAACCTGCTGGGCGGCCAGCAATCGGGCCACATCGACGCCATCGGATTCGATCTATACACGCAGATGCTCGAACGCACTGTCCAGGAGCTTCGCGGCGAGGAGATCGTGGAGGAGACGGGCGCGCAGTTGAACCTGGGCATAGACACGCGCATCCCCGACGATTACATAGCCGACATGAGCCAGCGGTTGCGCACTTACAAACGCATCGCCTCGGCGCGCTCGGACGAAGAGTTGAACCGCATCAGCGAAGAGGTCTCAGACCGCTACGGGCGGTTGCCGATGTCGGTGGAGAATCTCTTCGGTTTCGCACGCGTTCGGCGCGAGGCCGAACGTTTGGGGATCATTTCGATCGACCGGGTTGGCGAAAACCTCGCCGTCAAACTCGGCGAAAAGGCCCGCGTCGAACCGGGCGATCTGCTCAAGTTACTGGAAGAGAATAAATCCGCGAGCTTCAGCCCGACCGGCGTATTAAAAATTAAGATGGTGGGCGCAGGCGACGATTTGTTAGCCGACAGGGTCTTCACCACGCTCGGCGACATTCTGATCCGGCTGCAGAAATCATAGCGCCGCCGCGGACCGGACGGGGCGACGGGGCGACGGAGCGACAGGGAGAAGAAGAGACAGAACGTTAGGCTTGCCTTTGTCGCTGTGTCGTCCCGTCGCCTTGTCTCCCTGTCTCCCCCGCTCTGTGGCCAGGCATTCCGCCTTGCGGACGAACTGGCCGCAGCGTACAATTTGGCCTCAAAATCTGAGTCATCCCCGCACGGACAAATACGACTATGCGAGTCAAACTAACGGCGCTTGCTATCATTGTGATCTGTTGCGCTTTCTGCGCCTGCAGGTCGCCCAAGTCATCGTATTCGGGGTATTCGGAATCGCAGGATGACAACTCTCCGGTAATAGCCGATGTCAACGGGGAGGCGGCGCGCAAGGCAGCCTTCGAACGCTTCATCAAATCGCGTTTGTCGGACTTTTCCGAGCAGAGCGAGCAGAACCAGGAAGAAAACGATAAGCAGCGCAGCCAACTGCTGGACGAATTCATCCAGCGGCAGTTGATCATACAGGAGGCGCGCAAAAACAATATTGAGCCCACCGACGACGAGATTCGCCGTGCGTACGAAGAGCAGCACAAGCAGGCCAACGCGCAGGGGGCCGACCAGAACCAGGCGACTCTTAAAAGCGACGAACGGCGGTTCGAGATATTCAACGACCTGCTCATGCTCAAATACCAGGCGGAGTCGCTCAAACTCAAAGAAGTGAGTGTGACTACGCAAGAGGTCGAGGACTATTACAGACGGAACGCCGAAAGCTATAAAGGCAGGTCCGGATTCCTGGTGCGTGAGATCCGCGTGTCCCAAGAAGATCAGGCGCAGAAACTCTACCGGCAGGCCCTGGCCAAGCCCGCAGATTTCGCCGTGCTGGCGAAAGATAATTCCGAATCGCCAACGGCCGTCAACGGCGGGTTGATGGATTATGAAGCGCAGCGCCTCCCGCAAGTGCTCGAGCAGGCGATCACCCCTCTTAAAGTCGGCTCGATCAGCAGAGTGGTGAGGTCGAGTTACGGATTCCACATCTTCAAACTGGAGCGCCGCGCGGAGCCTGTGCCACTCGACAAGGCGCGAAAAGAGATCGAAGACAAGCTGTTGAGCGAGAAGAATCAGAAACTGATTGACGATCTCAACAAGCGTTTGCTGGCCCGCGCCAAGATCGGAATTTATCGCGACCGCCTCGGATTTAATTATGTGGGGAGCTTGTGACATCTGACTGTCACGCAAGTATTTCATCCCCGCCCGTTCCTTGATGGTGTGTCTTTTAATTGTTTCCGAGGAGTCAATCATGTCGCCTTGCGACGCTGCGGAAACGATGAAGACTCGCCACGTAATAACGGTTACTACGTGGAGCGTTTTCGGAGGAGATATTTTCTATGAATAAGAGATTGATTAACGTAGCTCTGTTGCTGGGGATCGCGTTGCTGGGGGCGAACGTCGCCTGGGCTCAGGAAGGCGATGTGAAGCCGATCGATGAGGTCATCGTGCGCGTCAACGCGGGCGTGATCATGCGCTCGACTTACGAGACCGCGCTGCGCGAGTTGCTCGAAGAGCTGAAGAAAAAGTACAGCGGCGAAGAGTTGGAGAAGCAATTCAACGAATATAAGCCGCGCGTCCTTGACGACTTGATTAACAATCAATTGCTCGCGCAACGCGCCAAAGACCTCTCGATCAACACCGACGCCCAGGTCAGCCAGCAGATACTGCGGTACATGAAGGATACCAACTGCGACTCGGACAAATGCCTCGAACAGAAGATGCGCGAGGCCGGTTTAGACATGGATGAGTTCAAGCGCATTCTCGGGGATAATTTCTCCAGGGAGGCGGTGTTGGGGCAGGAAGTTTACGGCAGGATCTTCAGGGCTCTGACCGAGAAAGAGAAGCGAGAGTTTTACGAAAAGAACAAACAACAGTTATACGCCGAGCCTGCTGAAATCACGCTCAGCAACATCTTCATCGCTTTCGGCAAAGATCAGGACCAGTCGCTCGCGCGCGCAAAAGAGATAGTGGTCCAGGCGCGCTCCGAGGCGGTCGATTTCAAAACCCTGGCGCAGAAATACACAGAAAGTGAGGCGAGCACAAAGGAAGCGTCGTTGGGCACGTTCAAGATTCCCGAACTCAAGCCCGAGGTCAAAGCCGTAGTGGAGAACGCCAAGGTGGGCGACGTCACCGACCCGATCAAACTCGAAACCGGCTATTCGATCTTCCGCGTCGATCAACGCAAAGAACAGAATCAGTTGCCCTTCGACGATGAACGCGTTCAGAACCACGTCGGGCGCGCCCTGGTCGAACAACACGCGGGCGAGGAGGTCGATACATACTTGACCAAACTCCGCAACGACGCCTTCATCGAAATTGACGCGCGTTACCAGTTCGAAAATTCAAAAGTGAAGTCGGCGCAGATCAAACGCGTCCCCTTCTCCGACGAAAACGAGAAGAAGAAGATTAAGAAGGATAAGGAGAAAGAGAAGAAGGCGGCTCAAGCGTCGAAGGCCGCGGCCGACAATAAACCGTAAGTTTTGCCGGTTCTCTGTTTTTATTTTTCCCGGGATTTTTTCTATTGTTTAGGGCGAGCCGCGTGGGCTATAAATTCCGTCATGGAAAAAATCTTCATCCGTGATTTCGCCCCTAATCAAACAATTAGCACGACCTTCCTGGTCAAATCGAAGGAACTGCGAAATAAGAAGACCGGGGGGCAGTTCGCGCTCATTACGCTTTCGGACAAGACCGGCGACATCACGGGACAGTGGTGGGACAATTTTGAAGACACGATAGACACCTTCGACCGCGACGACATAGTTTTCGCGCGCGGACTGGTAACCGTCTACCGCAACCATCTCCAACTTTCGATCCACAGGATGCGGCTCTGCCAGGAGCGCGAATACAGCCTGACCGATTACTTCCCGACCACCAAATACGACATCGATGAGATGTTCGCCGAGTTGATGGCCATCATCGGCGAATTCAAAAACGAATATCTGCGCCGCCTGCTTCAGTGCATCTTCGCGGATGAAAACACGGCGCGGAAGTTCAAAAAGGCGCCGGCGGCGAAGACCATGCACCACCCTTACCTCGGCGGCCTGCTGGAACACTCGCTCTCGCTCGTCAAGCTCTGCCGCAAAGTGGGCGCCCATTACGATGGCATTGACATCGACCTTCTGCAGACTGGCGCCGTGCTGCACGATTTCGGAAAGATCGACGAGCTGGCTTACGACCGCGCCTTTGGCTACACGAACGATGGCCAGATGATCGGCCATCTGGTGATGGAGACGATCATGGTGGCCGACCACATCAAACAGATTCCCGGCTTCCCCGACGACCTGCGACGCCACCTGTTGCACATGCTGCTCGCGCATCATGGCAAGCTCGAATACGGTTCGCCGAAATTGCCCTCGACGCCCGAGTCCTTAATGCTGGCCTATCTGGACGACCTCGACTCGAAGGTCGAGGCGATGATGAGGCTGATCGCCGAGCCTCAGATCGAAGGCGATTGGACGCGTATGTCGCCCATGTTCGAGCGCCCGATCTACCGCCGCCGCACGATAGAGCGGTTCGCGCAGGCCCAGGCGGTCGCCGAGGACAATCAGGCGAAGGCCGCCGCCGCCGCATTGTCGCAGACGGAAAAGAGCGACGTCGCGCAGCGCAAACAACCGGCCCATCCCGACAGTTTCAACACGCCGTTCGAGCAATTGTCCGATTTGTTCAAAGGCCAGGAACAGAAGTGACAAAACTCGATCGAATACGAACCCTTCCGCCCTGTTCTATCAACCAGGTCTGTGAATCTGCGTCTCCATTTTAATTCCGCCGGGGAAGCTCACATTCTCTTCGAGATTTTCAATGATTCGGTTTACTTGATTGGAGCCCTCGCTTCGTGCAAGCTATTGCCTCTCTCTCAACGCTCAAATATCTCGAATGCGAATGACTAGGAGGCCGCAACTTTTATCATGATTTCAGGAATTCTTCTGGCCGCTGGCGAATCGAGCCGGATGCAGGGCGCGTTCAAGCCGCTGCTGAAATGGGGCAAGCGCACGGTCATCGGCGAATGCGTTCATCAGATGCGCAACTCGCAACTGGCCGAAATTTTCGTCGTGCTGGGACACCGCGAGATGGAAATCAGACAGACCCTCGCGGGCTCCGGCGTGCAGTATGCGATCAACGAGGATTATCGGCGGGGCATGCTCTCCTCAATCAAAACCGGTCTGGCTCTACTCAGCCCGAATGAAGACGCCGCGCTCATCGCGCTGGTCGACCAGCCGATGATCACCAAAGAGATTATCAATACTCTGATCGACGATTTCGCCGCGAGCGGAAAAGGCGTAGCGCTCCCGACTTACGAGGGCAAGCGCGGACATCCGGTCATCATAGCCGCGAAATATTTCGACGACATCATGCGACTCGACGAGGACTCCCCGGAAGGTCTGCGCCAATACATAGACGGCCGCCGCGGCGACACGCTGGAAGTCCCGGTATCTACGCCTGCGGTGATAGAAGACATCGACTTGCCCGAAGATTACGAGCGGCTGAGCAAGCGCGTCAAACCCCTTTACGAATATCACAAGTGGCATCCTTGAATGCGGAATGCGGAATGCGGAATGTAGAGAGTTTCCACAAGTTCTCCGCATTTTGCGATTTTGGATCGCCGATTGGGATTCAAAAAATCCGTATTCCGTATTCCGTATTCCGCATTCCGTATTCATATGGCTTATTCAGACCTGCGCGAATTCATCAAGGTTTTAGAGAAGAACAAGGAACTCAAACGCGTCTCGGCTCCGGTTTCGAGCGATCAGGAGATCACCGAGATCACCGACCGCGTCTCCAAATCGAAAGAGAGCAACAAGGCTCTGTTGTTTGAAAACGTGGACGGCGGATCGATTTCCGTTCTGATCAACGCATTGGGGAGTCGCAGGCGGATGGAGTTGGCGCTCGAAGTCTCGAGCGTCGAAGACGTCGCCGCGCGTTTGACCGAATGGCTCGATTTCAAATCTCCCGAAGGCTTGCTCGAGAAGGTGAAGATGTTGCCGAAACTGGCCGAGTTGGGCAAATACTTTCCGCGCGAAGTGAAGTCGGGGCCGTGCCAGGAGGTGGTCAAACGCGAAGGCGAATTTTCGTTGTTCGACTTTCCGATCTTGAAATGCTGGGAAGCCGACGGGGGCCGCTTCATTACCTTCCCGATGGTCTTCACGCGCAACCCGCGCACTGGCAAGCGCAACTGCGGGATGTACCGGATGCAGGTTTACGACGAAAAAACCACCGGGATGCACTGGCAGATTCACAAACACGGCGCGGCGCACCACCGCGACGAGGAGAAGCGTGGCGCCGACCGGATGGAGGTCGCCGTGGCGATCGGCGCCGAGCCGATCACGAATTTCGCCGCGACCTTGCCTCTGCCCGACGACCTCGACGAGATGATCTTCGCCAGCTTCCTTCGCGAAAAGCCAATCGAGATGGTCAAATGCGTCTCGATCGACATGGAAGTTCCGGCGACCGCCGAGATCGTGCTCGAAGGTTACGTAGACCCGGCGGAGCGAAGGATAGAAGGGCCGTTCGGAGATCACACGGGCTTCTACACTCTCGAAGAGCCTTACCCGGTTTTCCACGTCACGGCAGTCACCCACCGCAAAAATCCGATCTATCAAACGACGATCGTGGGGCGCCCGCCGATGGAAGATTGCTGGATGGGCTGGACTATCATCCGCGTCACGATGCCTGTGCTCAAGCGCCAGTTCCCCGAGATAGTGGACATGAATCTGCCGTTCGAGGGCGTCTTCCACAACCTGATGCTGGTCTCGATCCGCAAACAGTACCCCGGCCATGCGCGCAAGATGATGAACGCGATCTGGGGATTGGGGCAGGCGATGTTCACTAAATGTATCGTCGTCGTCGACGAAGACGTGAACGTGCAAGACCCGGCGGAGGTCGTCTGGAAAGTTCTGAACAACATCGATCCCGAACGCGACATTCAATTCATGCTGGGGCCTGTAGACGTGCTCGACCACTCCGCGCGGCATATCGGCTTCGGATCGAAGATGGGCATCGACGGCACGCGCAAGTGGAAGGACGAAGGCTTCGACCGCCGCTGGCCCAAAGAGAACAGCACCAGCGCCGAAGTGAAGCGGATTGTGGATGAGAAATGGAAGAAATTGGGGCTTTAAGAGAGACGGTCGATTTCCTCCTCGCAATCCAACAACAACCACGCCGCGCTGCAAGATGAAATTCATTTCAAGAAATTCTTCTCTTTTTGCCGTAAAATAGGCGCGCTCCCGAACGCTAAACGCACAACGTTGGGACAGAGGCTTTACCACAGAGCCACAGAGCCACAGAGAAGATTGGGGAGAAAGGCTTTCCTCTTAATCTTTCTGGTTTTCCTCTGTGTCTCTGTGTCTCCGTGGCTACTATGCGATTCACCAGATATTCCAAATGGACGGGCCAGAGTTGGGACGACATCAGCCTGGAAGAGTTGATGGAGGCGCTCAGCGATTACCTTCTGCGCAGCGGCTTCGAGGACCAGTTCCGGCGGCATTACCAGCGGTGGTCCCAGGATTGGGGATACGACGATTTCGACGATCTCGACCCTGACGACGCGCTCGAACGGTTGCGGCAGGCGATCCGCGATGCTCTGCGCGATTCCGGCCTGCTCGACGAGGAGCAATACAACCAGCTCTTCGATGAAGAGGGCAATGCGCGCGACCATCGGCTGGAGGAGTTGATTGACCGGCTGATTCAGCGGCTGTTGCAGGAAGGCTATCTGAACGCCGTCGGCGACCAAGAGGAGCTTGAGGGACTCCTGGGCCAGGACGGCCAGGCGCGGCGCGCGCGTCATAACAACCAACAGCGGCCCGGCGAGACCGGGGACTACAAGAAGCCCAACATCAAATTCGAGATCACGGAGAAAGGGACCGACTTCCTCGGCTACAAGACGCTCAAGAACCTGATGGGCAGTTTCGGCAAGTCGTCGCTCGGACGCCACGACACCAAATATCTGGCGACGGGCGTCGAGGCTTATGAATCGTCGAAGCCCTACGAGTTCGGCGACGCGCTCAACCTGGACGTGACGGCGACGATGCTTAACGCCATAGCGCGCGACGGCCTTAAGCTCCCGCTCGACCTCGACTATAAGGATTTGATGGTATGGCAATCGGAGTATCAGTCGTCGTGCGCGACGGTGTTGATGCTCGATTGTTCGCATTCGATGATCCTGTACGGCGAAGACCGGTTCACGCCGGCCAAACGCGTCGCGCTGGCGCTCGCGCATCTGATCCGCACCCAATATCCCGGCGACAGTCTGCGGCTCGTGCTCTTTCACGACTCGGCGGAAGAGGTTCCGCTCGCCCAACTGGCCGGCGTGCAGGTCGGGCCTTATCACACGAACACCTGCGAGGGGTTGAAGCTGGCGCGGCGAATCCTGATGTCGCAGAAGAAGGACATGCGGCAGATCATTATGATCACCGACGGCAAACCCTCGGCGCTGTTCATCGACGGCGACCGCCAGCGCGAGCGCGGAGGCGACGGGGCCGGGCGCAGGCTTTATAAAAACTCGATGGGACTCGACTCTATGATAGTGGATGCGACGCTCAGCGAGGTCGCGTATTGTCGGCGCTCCGGCATCATCGTCAACACCTTCATGTTGACTGACGATTACTACCTGGTGGAGTTCGTCAAGCGAATGACCGAGATCGCCCAGGGCAAGGCGTATTTCACGACCAGCTTACGCCTCGGCGAATACGTGATGATGGATTTTATCAAGCGCAAAACGAGCAGGGTGAAGTGAGGCCTGATTTCTTGATGCCAAATCTCCTCGGAAAACCGCCACGCAGCGACGAATTTAGAGCGGTTTGCGATCGCGTGTATGGGATTGTGGCGCGAGTTGTTTACTCGCGCTTCTTTCATGGTAGGACAAAGCCGCAAACAGGGCGATTAAACAAATCTCCCCACACTGTAGACGCATTTGCAAACCGCTATAGTCGTTACGTGTCGGGACAACTAAAGTCGTTACTACGACTCGCATTTTCATTGTTCCAGGGCGTTGCGACGCGATATGTCGAACTCCTCAGAAAATTCATGGGCGCGCATCGCTTCTGGCGCGCGGGCTTCAAAAAAAAATCCACAATAGAGATCATCTGTGTCGCGCTATCGCTGTCGTTGCTCGTTTACGTCGCGCCGCTATTCTTCAAGCGCTCGAGTTCTCCGTCGGCGGCGCAAACGCTCCTGGATCGGCACGCGCGGTTGCGCGGGGCGCTGGATGGCAATGATCAGGCGGGGGCCGAATCGCTGCTGCGCGGGATGATGGCGAACGACCCCGACGCGTTCGCGCGAAACAATTATGATTATTTACTAGCGCGGTTGCTGCAGAACAGGCAGGCCGGGGCCGACGCCGGCGCGCTCTTTTTGCGCGTAGTCAACCGCAATTCACCGCTTGCGGGGTACGCGCTGTGGCATCTGGCCGAACTTGCGCGCGGCAGAGGCGCTTACACAGAAGAGCAGAAGCTGCTCGGGAAGTTCATTTCGCAGAGCGGCGACCATCTGCTGCGCGAACGGGCGATCGAGCGGCTCGCCGAGAGTTGTTTCAAGACCGCCCACTTCCAGAACGCGATTGACGCGCTGCAAATACTGCCTCGGCCCGATCGCGCCGCGCGGGCCGCGATCGGCGAGGCGCAACTCGCGATGGGGCGGACGACTGAGGCTCGCCGGACATTCGAAACCCTGCTCGCAAACGGCTCATTGGACGACGCCTCGCTGCGAGCATGCGCGGGGCTTGATCGGATTGATGCGACCACGCGGAACGCGCTGACCGAAGCCGAGGCGGTGCGCCGCGCCGGCGTTTACCAATTCAACCGCAGCTTCGCCGACGCGCGGCGGCACTACCTGACCCTGATCAGCAATTTCCCGGAGAGCGCGAAGCGCGCCGAGGCGCTGTTTCAAATTGGCCGCGGTTATTTCCTCGATAACGATTTCGTCGAATCGGCGAAATGGTACGAGCGCGCTTACGACGAGTTTCCGCGGACGGAAGAGGGCGAACAGGGCTTCTATTACGTTGGGCATTGCTACCAGTATCTCGGCGACACAGACCGCGCGATCGCCCGCTACGAAGCTTTTCTGAGAAAGTACCCAAAGAGCGACTATTTCGGCTACGCGCATCTGAACGCGATCGACACGCTGCGCTCGGCGGGACGGCTGGAAGATGCGCTCGCCTGGGCCGCGCGCGCGCAGGCCAACGGGAACGATCCTTTCACCGTCGTGAGCGGTCTGTTTCAGGAGGCTAAAATCAGACTGACGCAGGGCGATTACGCCCTTGCCCTCGCCCGTTTCACGGCGCTCAGGTCTCGCAACCTGAATGTGCGCGGATTGATCGCGACGACCAATGCGCCCGAAGTCGCGTTCATGCGCGCCTACTGCCTGGAAAAACTCGGAAGGTTCGATGAGGCGGTCAACGAATATCTGGCCTTGCCCGAATTGCGCGAAGGCGCCGCCGGCTATTACGGCCACCGCGCAAGCGAACGGATGCGCGACCTCAGCGCAGACCCTCGCGCCGGGGTCTCGCTGGCGGTCAGGCGCGACGGGTTCGTAACTCAGGCGCGCGAGGCCTGGGCGCAAGGCGCGGCCGAGGCTGCGAAATCGGCGGCCAATCAGGCGCTGCGATTCGCGATTGGCGCATCGACTCGCGACGAAATGCTGAAAATCCTTCGCGGAGCTTATTCGAAATTGCCCGGATACCAGCTTCTGAAAATACCGATTCAGGAAGCCGGGCGAACCGTTCCGATCGAATCCGGCGCGGCGACGCCATCGGAGGCCAGCCATCAGACGATTGCTGGAGAGTTGCTCTTCCTGGGACTGTATGACGAAGGCGCGCAGGAGTTGTTGCAAACTCCGGCCGCGAAATCCGATTACGCCGTCGCGCTTCCCTGCGCGCGCGGCGGTTGTGCGAGCCGCACGGTCAAATTTTCGGAGCCTTTGTTGAGAGCCTTGCCAGAAGATTATCGCCCGGAAATGCTGGCGCCTGACGTGGCCGAGATCTTCTATCCGTTCCCCTACCGCAATTCACTCGCCCGCCACGCCGTCACACGTGGCGTCGACCCGCGGTTCGCGCTCTCGATCGCCCGCCAGGAGACGCGCTACAACCCGCGTGAAAAAAGCTCTTCGGCGGCGCGCGGGCTGATGCAATTCATCTCTTCGACGGCCGATCAGATCGCGGTCCAGTTGGGGCTGCGCGACTTCGAACAAGACGATCTTTATAACCCCGACACGGCGATTCTTTTCGGCTCCCAGTATATGAAAAACCTGTTCGCGGAATTCGGGTCTCCGCAGGCGGTGGCCGCCTCATACAACGGCAGCGAAGATTCCGTGCGCCGATGGATCGCGCGGTCCGGAAGCGGCGACGTCGACAGGCTGGTAATCGAGATGGCCAAGCGTGAAACCAAAGACTACGTCTTCAAGGTGATCAATTTCTACAACGCTTATCAAGCGATCTACCCGTCTACCTGAACTCCCTATCTGGCGACCACTTCACGAAGCTCCGCGAACAACTTCGCAAGGTCGTCAAGCTGGTAGTTCGCGTTCAATCCGCTAGGGTTCGGCAGCGTCCAGATCAATGCGCCGCCTAGCCGCTCATCCTGCCGGCCAATTAAAGCTTTGGGACGCCCGAACGCGGCCCGGTACGCCCCGACGCCGAGGAAGGCCACACACTTCGGCTTGTAGCGAATGATTTTCTTCTCCAGAATTCGCGCCCCACGCGCATACTCTTCATTTGACAACTCCGATGCTGACGCCGTGGCGCGCGCGACCAGATTGGTGATGCCGTAGCCGCGCTTGAGCAACTCGCGTTCTTCAGAAGGCGCAAGCAGACGGTCGGTAAATCCGGCCTTGAACAAAGCGGGCCAGAACCGGTTGCCGGGCCGGGCGAAGTGATGCCCCACAGCCGCCGTATACAATCCCGGATTGATCCCGCAGAAGATCAGTTGCAATCCGTGCTCGATCACGTCCGGCACGGTCTTCCCGGCGGCGGCGAGCAGTTCCTCTTTCGATGGTTTGCGATCACCCATTGCGTGTCACATTGGCGGAGGAGCCTTCATGTTGCGTTGCGACGCCCTGAAAGAATGAAAACCGCGGCTCCAGGGTAGGGCGAGCTACCTGGGAGCGCAGGCATCCTTGCCTGCATGCTTCGGTCAGTCGGTCGTTGCCGGAAAACCCGCAGGCAAGGATGGGCGGCGCTCCCAGGTAACTAGCTGATCCGGAACGCGAACGCTTGCAGAGTTGGATCACGCAAGCGCAATACGCCGTGCCGCAACAACCCTTGTTCATCGGCGCTCGGTTGCGCGCCTTACAGGAAGAAATGTCGCGGATTGAAGCCGACCTAAGGCGCGCGCCCGATGAAGCCACGCTGGCGCCGATTCATGCTGAAATCATGCGCTTGCAAACCGAGATTGAACAACTACGCCAGCGACAAACTGAACTCAACGAACAGATCGGCGCCACGCAATTTCAATACGCCGAAGCCGACAGAAAGCCGAAGCGCGTCGACGAAAAGTCCGCCGCAGCCCAGGCGCGCCAGCGGCAGACGCGACTGGCTGAATGCAGCCAGAGAACCAATAACACAGGGTCAACGATGGCGAAACACATTCTGCTTGTGCCAAATCAAAGCTTCCAGATCGGGACAGAGTGATTGTTCTTCGGGGCAGATAATCGGGCGACTGTTCAGCGTGAGGACGTGTCCAGGAAGATTGTGATTGGAGGCTATTTGTGGAGACGTTAGCACGGTGTACTTAGCTGTAACAGTGATCATCCCTTCGTCAAATGTCCAGTGGCAAAGCTTGCAGAGAGCCACTCCGTTGCGCGGATTATCATTGAAGCTGATGCTCCATGGTTTGATATGAGCAGCGTCCACGATGGTATGCCCATCAGCCGTCATCATCCGTATACCGCAAACTGCGCAGCGGTGCTCGTAGGCCGTCACCACGGCGCGTCGAAATCCTTGATCGCGTGCAGCCGGTCGCATTGGTTGCCCAACAGAGAGGGCTTCTGAATCTTTTTGCTTTCTGGCTTGTTCAAGCAGATTCTGACTATATCTGTAGGCTTCAATATTGATGATGCCTTGTTCCAACAGTCCCGGATGCAATTCTGGCGAGAAGTACTTTTCGATCAGGAGCGCACGAAGTTGCTCGCGTGATCTATCGTTTTGCAGCAGTTGATAAAGTTCTTCATCCAACCTTGCGCCAAGTATCAACTCTCGAAGCCGATGAACTGATTTAATCTGATCACTTCCTTCGACAATGGTTTCCTTGCCCGGTTGCGGCATCAAATGCCAGAAGCCATCGCTTTTAAGGTGAAAGAAAGGCAAAGCCAGATTGCCGCGTTGGTCCGGCGGCATCACACGTGACCAATAGAGCGTGAACATTTCTCCCAAATCAGGAGTGACTTCGATGAGATTGGCGGAAACCGTTCCTTCTGCGATCAAGTCCATCACAGCAAGCAAAATCACCGGTTTGTGTGGGGCGCGATAGTGCGTTGTTGCAGGCCAACGGCTTCGGCTGGAATCAGAATGAAGTTTTGCAAAACGTTCAAGATAGCTTTCGAGCTTTTTCATCAATCACCTGCTTCAAGAAAACGATGTTGCGGTCTGCTGTCTCAAGAGAATAACGTGCGAAGATTCGCGGAAACAACAGACTTCCACCCCTCAATTTTGTTTTTGGTGCGGAAGCGGATTGATTCGACCGCCGCGTGAAACGCATGTACGCCGAAACCGAAACGGCCATTAACCTAGGTGATCCCTCGCTTCTTGGACTCGCCAACCTTCCCGACTATGCGCTCCAAGTCTTCACGCTTCATCCCACGGCAATTATCACGGACGGTAACGTAACGCTGATGGCGGTCAATGATGATTTCGATACACACCTCGAACGGGTAGGCCTCGGCGTTGTCGCGATAGAGGATTTCAGCGTCATCCAGAGCGTTATCAATGTATTCCATCAAGATGCGCTCGGATGAACCATAGCGGCGAGCGACTTCGTTGAGTAAAGATGCCGGGTCTGAAATCTGAAGATCGAAGGTCGGCTGGTCAGGGCTTTCGCCAGCCGCCTTAAGGGCAGGTGAAGTCATTAAATCTCTCCTTGTCTATGCTCTCACGTAGGACGTGGAAGCGGAGCTTTGTGAAAGCAGACGCATCAGCCTCTGCTGGTTACCGCAAGTGGGCAAAATAAAAAGCCCTGGCGGCGATTCCGCAGAGCTTCGACTGTGTAACGGAGTTGAGCAGCGCCCTTCACTGTCAAGACCAACCGCCTCAAGAGGGCGACAAACGCATTTCCAATTCCCGGTTGTCACGCAGTCAAACTCTGGAAGTCCAACTTGCGCGGCGCTAATATGGCGCGGCTTGATTTCTGGTAACTTTGTCTTTTGCTTTTTCGGTTATAGACCGAGTCATCATAAATCGTTCGGAAAGACATATGGCCACCATCAAACTTACCGACACCATCATCCGCGCGGGCGCAAACGAAAAGAGCTTCGCGCGCGGCCATGAGCTTTACCGCAGCGGCGCGATCTCGGACGCGGCGATTCAAGGTAATGTTCTGAAGGGCCATTGCGAAGGAATGCAGTCGCTTTTTTACAAAGTGCGCGTCGAACTTGACGCGGGCGGCGTTCGCTCGGCCTCGTGCGATTGCGAATATGATTTCGGCGGATACTGCAAACACATCGTCGCGCTGTTGTTGACTTACGCGCGCAAGCCGAATCAATTCGTCGTCCGCGAAGATATGGCGAAGCGGCTCGCGGCATTGAGCCGCGAACAATTGCTCGCGCTGTTGACTGAACTACTCGACGAAGTTCCTGACCTGAGCGATTGGTTGGAAGCAGCGCTCCCTGAGATTGCCACTTCTCGTCCCCGCAAAGCCGCGGCGCCGAAACGGAAGAAGAAGATCGACACGGAAGTCTACCGGCGGCGCGTGCGCGGCATTATGCACAGTCTCGATCATATGAGAATGTCAGAGGCTTATTGGCACGTCGGCGGATTGACCGACGAATTGCGCGACGTCGAGAAGACGGCGATGGAATTTCTCGACGCGGGCGACGCCGAAACCGCGTTTCGGATTCTGATGACGCTGCTCGAAGAGAGTCACGACGGGTTCGATTACATCGACGACTCGAACGGCGAATTGGGCGGTTATCTCGACGGCCTGGGCAATACGTTGGCCGAAGTGGTCCTGAGTCTCGACCTCGATGAAGACCGGCGCGAAGACGTACTCAGCGATATCGATGAGATACACGACAAGCTGAGCAACTACGGTGTGGATGGGTTGAAGGTCGCCATCGCCGCCGCTCAATATAGCTGGGGCGAACTGCCGCCTGAAGCTCATGGGCTGCGCGTGGAGGAAGACGATGAAGACAAGTGGCGCCGGCCTAAACCTCTCTCGCAAATCCTGACGGAAGCGAAGCTGAATGTGTTGGAGCGGCAGGGGCGGACTGACGAATATCTGGCGCTGTCTCTGAAGTCAGGCGAGTATCTGCGTTATGCGCTGAAGCTCGTTTCGCTTAAGCGTGTGGCGGAAGCCGTGAAGTATGCGCTCAAACATCTGGCTAAGGCTGACGACGCTTTGAAATTGGCGCAAGCTTTGCGCGAGTCACGGCGCCCCGACGAATCGCTCAAAATCGGCGAGCGCGGTTTGAAGCTTGGCGGGAGCAAGGCTTCGCTCGGCGAGTGGCTCGGGCCAATCGAGGAGGCGCAGGGGCGAACGGCTCAGGCGCTGGAAGCGTGGCAGGCAGCTTTTCACGATTCGCCATCGCTAACCTCGTGGAAGACGATCAAGCGGATGGCTGGCTCTCGCTGGAAGAGGTTGAAGCCGGAGTTGATGGCGTCGCTGGAGAAGGGATACAACCATCAAGCGCTGGCCGAAGTGTTGATTGAGGAACAGGAGTGGGACGCGGCGATCAATGTGGCGGACAAGCAGACATACAACTACCGCCTCGTCGCTATTGTGGCGGACGCCCTGATCGCGCATCGTCCCGATTGGGTGATTCGCGCGAGCGTCAAGCAGGCAGACGAGTTGATTGCAAAGACGCAGAGCAAGTATTACTCGCACGCAGCGAACTGGCTGCGGCGCGTCAAAGCCGCCTACGTGCAGTTGGGGCGAAACGGCGATTGGCAGAAATACCTGTCGGAGATCAAAGAGCAATACAAGCGGCGACCAGCTCTGATGGCAAAGTTGAACGGGTTATGAACGAGAGTCAAACGAGACCGAGGTTCTTCAATTGATGTCACTTCGCCTTAATCGCTTCGCTCAAAATCCGTCCGACGCTGTTGCTCGGAATTTCGATCTTGAGCAGCGCCGCAAGCGTCGGGTCGATGTCAGCCGGGCTGGTTTTGGTGATGTCACCCTGAGCTTACGTGAAATCAACGTCTGACAGCATCCTGACCTGTGTCAGGTTGAGTGATTTGAACACGTCGTCATTGGTAAGAAAGGAATCGCACTGGTGGCGTAAAGCGGTAGCCAGGTGAATCGCATCCGGTAGTTTCAGCTTTGTGGTAGCGCGTAATTGAGCAGCGTCTTCCAGAATGGCGCGACTGATCGGAGCGACTTCGAGGGCGGGCGTCGGCGTCAAAAAGATCTTGTATGCCTGTTGAAGGGCAGGTTGTTGATCTTTAAATGGCTTGACCAGCGTTTCGGCCAGTGTCAGTTCGCTGGTGACACCAATGATCTCGCAGGCATTGACGGCGGTCATTAGCGCGCGAATTTGGTCAATGTACGTGGGCAACCCCTCCACGGCGTAATAACGATGTTGGTATCCAGATAAACACGTTGCCCTAATTCCGCGCTTACTCGTCCCATGCGTCACGTTCCTCACGAATGAAGAGGTCAACCTCCTCTGGCGAAGAAAACACCCCTTTACCGGAACCGATCAGCGAAACGTAATCAACTTTCTTTTGGACTGAGTCAATTTGTTTCTGCTCAAGCAGTTCCGCCGCCTTTTTGATGAGTTTCACCAGTTCATCCGGTGAGAGCAGCCTGATTTGGTTGACGATCAATTCCAGTTGGCTAGCGGCCATAATCAATCTCCTTTCGTTATGGCTAATTCTAGTACTGAATCGCTGTCGGTCTCAATCAGGCGTGTGTCACTTTGCCTTGATCGCCTCGCTCAGAATACGTCCCATGCAGTTGCTCGGGATTTCGATCTTGAGCAGTGTCGCGAGGGTCGGGGCGATGTCCGCAGGGCTGGCGTCGGAGTGGTGCGTTCCGGGCGCGATCCCCGCGCCGTAAAGAATCACAGGCACGTGCGTGTCGTAGCTGTAAGGAGAGCCGTGTGTGGTCGTAATGCCTTCGGAGAGAAAGAAGAAGGGCTGCGCCACGATGATGAGGTTGCCGTTGCGGCGGGCTTGAAAGCCGTTGGCCACGCTGCGCGCGATCTTCGTTTGCGGCAATCGGCCTGAAAGAATCTGCGAGTTTGTGAAGCATTCGGCGACGCCGGCGATCTTCACGACGGCCTGGCTCGCCACGCGCTCGACCTCTTCGACGGCGAGTTTGTGGCGTTCGATTACGGCTTCGTCAAGATAGACGTTGTCGTAGACGAGAGCCTGAACCCACTTCTCATCGCCGAAGCTTTTATCCAGCGCGCTCTCGATGGCGTCGGTTACGGACTTCGGCTCGATAATCCCGCCGAGGCCGAACTGCTGAGCGTGCGCCGGCACGGGAGCGACGCCATGGTCAGCGGTCAGCGCAATGACGACCCGATCGAGGCCGATCTTCCGGTCGAGATAGTTGAAAAGTTCGGCCAGCGAGCGGTCCGTTCGGAGCGTCATGTCCTGTACTTCCTGGCTGTAGGGGCCGCAGGCATGCCCGAGCAGATCGTTCGCCGAAAAACTTACGGTCAGCAGGTCGGTCGTGTCGTCCGCGCCGAGTTGTTCGCCCTCGACCGCGGCTTTTGCGAAGTCGACCAGATAATCGTTGGCGAAGGGCGTGGATTGGAATTGGGTGTAGAACCGCTGCCCCGCAACTTCTTCGCCGCCGTTAATCACGTACGGGAATTTGTTTCCGGCGGAGAATTTTTCGTAAGGCGCGTCATCGGCGGTCGAGCGTTGATAAGCCGATTCGGGCAGGAGCTTTTCCCACCGCTTGCCGAAGAAGCGGTCGGGCCGCAATTCCTTATTGAACTTCTTCACCCATTCCGGCAGGTCGCTGAAATAGTAAGTGCTCGAAACCAGGTTGCCGGTGTTCAGGTCGAACCAGTAAGCGCCGTTCGGATGTTTGCCCGCAGGCAAAATGGCCGAGCGGTCCTTAAGAGAAACGCCGATGACCTTGGCCTGTCCCCCACTCGCCAACTTTAATTCATCGCCGATTGTCGAACCGATCATTCTTGAGGGAGACATTCCGGCGGCGCCGTCGCGTCCGCCTAGCAGTTTGGCTTTGCCGTCAGTGACGCTCGTAATGCGCTTCCCCGATTCGCGGTCGAACCACTCGTTGCCTATGATGCCGTTCATCGACGGAGTCGCGCCGCTCATAAACGTGGCGTGGCCGCAGGCTGTGTAGGTCGGCACGTGAATATAGTTAGCGTTCGTGAAAACCGCCCCGCCTTCCAACAGTCGTTCAAAACCGCCCGCGCCGAACTGATCCCGGAATCGCGACAGGTAATCATAGCGGAACTGGTCGATCACTATGCCGACCACCAGACGGACCGGCTTCGCGGCGGTAGACGAGTTGGCGGCGCGGCGGCGCTGTTGCGCGTCGGCGGAAGTGGAAAAGATGTTCGCAAGCGCGAGAATGAGACATAGCGCGGGCGCGAGGCGCGAGCGATTCAGCGAAGTTGTCGGCATGCTCTCTCCTTGAAGGTCTTGTTTGCGCAATTATGCGAGAACGGAGGCAAGCATAATCGCCGCGAAGATGGATGACAAGATGCTGGTCTATACAGAGGCGATGTTGGCGTCTTAATTTTGAGTTACGGATTCGGGGGGAATCATGGATATCAAGACGCGATCTCGAAGCAGGCCAGAAATTCGCGGTTGCCGTCCGCTCCTAGTATCGGAGAGTCGATGGCGCCCATCGGTCGCATCCCCAAGGCCGCGGCGAACGAGGTGATCTCTTCGACGACGCGACGTTGCGCCGCCTCGTCGCGCACTATCCCGCCCTTGCCGACCTCCTCGCGCCCGACCTCGAACTGAGGTTTGATGAGCGTGATCACGAAGGCAGGCTCGCGAACCAGCGGCGGGACGACCGGAAGAATTTTGGTCAGGGAGATGAATGAGACGTCGGCCGTGACGACGTCGAAGCGGTCGACGAAATCGTGCGGCGAGAGGTAGCGCGCATTGACGTTCTCGCGCAACTCGACGCGGTCGTCCTGTCGCAATTTCCAATCCAACTGGCCGCGCCCGACGTCAACGGCGACGACGCGCGCCGCGCCGCGCTGCAGAAGGCAATCGGTAAATCCGCCCGTCGAAGCGCCGATGTCGAGACAGACTCTACCCGTTACTTCGATCTTGAAATGGTCGAGCGCGGCGGCCAGCTTCAAACCGCCCCGGCCGACGAATGGCATCGGCTCGCGGATCGTCAAATCGACATCAATCGGAACCAATTGGCCGGCCTTTTCCAATCGTTGTTGGCCGCTGAAGACATGACCCGCGAGGATTAGCGCCTGCGCCTTCGCGCGGGTCTCGACGAGCCCGCGCGTAACGAGCAGCTTATCCAGGCGTTCCTTGTTGGTCTTCGGTTTCATCGCGATTTAGGGAGTGGGGAGTGGGACAAGGAGACAAAGGGAAGAAGAGACAAGGGAAAAAGGATTTTCCTTCTCCTTGTCCCCTTGTCTCCTTGTCTCCTTGTCCTTCCTCCTCCCCATTCTCTTTCTGCGCTTACGACTTTCTTTCAATTATAAAGCGCGCTATCGAGTCCAGTCTTGACGTGTCGCGATGCGTTCGTCGCGCCGCGCCGATGGCTTCGCGGCAGAGGCGATGGGCCATTTGTCTGGCGCCGCCGATTCCGTAGAGCGCGGTGTAGGTGGCCTTCTGACTCGCAGCGTCCTTGCCTGCGGTCTTGCCCAGTTCCTCGCTGGTGGAGGTTTCGTCCAGCAGATCGTCGGCGACCTGAAAGGCCAAGCCGGCCTTCTCTCCGTATTCGGTTATCGCGCTCAATTCATCCTCGTTCGCGCCGCCGATGATCGCGCCGATGCGGACGGCGCAGCGGATCAAGGCCCCGGTCTTGGCGCGATGAATCTCTTCGAGCTGCGCGCCGGTGACCGGTTGGCCTTCGAATTCAATGTCCAACACCTGGCCGCCGATCAAAGCGCCCGTCGTCGCGGACGCGTGGGCTACTTCTGAAATCACGCGCGCTTTGGTCTCGGAGCTTTGCGCTTCATAATCGGCGAGCGTCAGGAAGGCCTGGGTCAACAGCGCGTCTCCGGCGAGGATCGCCATCGCTTCGCCGAATTTGACGTGACATGTGGGCATCCCCCGGCGCAGGTCGTCGTTGTCCATCGACGGCAGATCGTCGTGAATCAACGAGTACGTATGAATCATTTCGAGCGAGCAGGCGGCGGGAAGCAGCGCCTGCTCGCCGGCGCCGAAGACTTCGCCCGTCGCAATAGTCAGGATCGGGCGCAATCGCTTGCCGCCGGCGAAGACGCTGTACCGCATCGCCTGGTGAATGATCGAAGGGCCCTCCGATTCGGACGGGAGCAGGCGATCGAGCCATTGATCAACCCGCTCGGCCTTTTGCTGGAAATATTTGGTGATGTCCACGACTGGTTCGGTTTTATTGAATTTAGAAGGGGACTGAATCATCGGTCTTGCTTTCGTCTCGGGGAGTTTCTCTGGATTTGATTTGCGGGGTGATCGAAGCGACGTTGGCCGCTGAAAGGGCCTCACGCGTCTCAGCGGCAGGCGCGTCTTTAGAGGGTTCAAAAGGCGCGACTTTGATCTCGCCCCGCTCCCTCAAAAGCATCTCGACTTTGCGTTCGGCGTCCCCCAATTGCGACTGGCAGCGGCGGGCGAGCGCCACCCCTTCTTCGAAAAGCTCCAGCGCGCGTTCGAGCGGCAGGTCGCCCGATTCGAGATGCGCGACTATTCGCTCCAGTGAGGCCAATGAGGATTCAAAGCTTTGTTCCTGCCCCTTATTTTTGTTCATAAGTTTCTTCGTTTTTAGCCACAGAGCCACAGAGCCACAGAGAAAAGAGAGAAGGGGGAAAGAGAGATAGAGAGAAAACCGCGCCTGGCTCTTCCGTCTCACCATCCCTCTTTCGCTCAATCTCTGTGCCTCTGTGTCTCTGTGGCATAAGTAAATCAATCCGCACGGCAGTCGACCTCACCGTCTTCAAAACGCAACGCCAGTTTCTGTCCCGTCTTAACCATCGCCGCGCGCGGGATCAGATTGCCGGCCTCATCCTTCACCAGAGCGTATCCGCGCCCCAACACCGCCAGTGGCGAGAGCATGTCGAGCTTGCTTGCGGCCACGGCCAGGTTGGCGCCTTTGGCTTCCAGGCTCCGCTGAGCCGCGCGAATCAGGCGCTGATCGAGCGCGTCCAGCCGGCCGGATTTAACCGCGATCAGGGAGCGGAAATCGGTCGCTTCGAGGCGCCGTCTAGCGTCCTGGAGCTTCGAGCCGGAATTTCTCACGCGCGCCCGAAGCGCTTCGGCGGCGCGCCTTTCAATCTCGCGGCATTTCGCCGAAAGCGACAAGACCGTCTTCGCCGCCTCTGCGAACCCGCGACTCTCGATCAGATCGCGCAGTTGCGATTTGCGCATAAGCAGAGAGTGATTCATCGCGCGCGCCAACGAGTTTTGCAGATACTCGATCCGGGCCGCCAGGTCGCCAGACTCCGCCGCGACTATCTCGGCGGCGACCGAAGGCGTCGGAGCACGATAGTCGGCGACGAAATCCGCGATCGTATAATCTGTCTCGTGGCCGACGGCGGAGACCACCGGGATTTCGGATTCATAAATCGCGCGCGCGACCGGCTCCTCATTGAAGGCCCAGAGGTCTTCTATCGAGCCGCCGCCGCGCCCGACGATGATCACGTCAATCTCATTGCCGGGCTTCTTGGCATGTTTATTGAGCAAACGAATCGCGTCCACGATTTCGCGCGCCGCGCCGGTTCCCTGCACTTTGACGGGCGTGATTATGACGTCGATCCCCCGGTTGCGCCGTTCGAGCACATGGAGCATGTCGCGCAGCGCGGCGCCGGCCGGCGAGGTCACGATCCCAACGCGTCGCGGCAGGAGCGGCAGCTTTCTCTTGCGCGCCTCGTCGAAAAGTCCCTCGGCGGCGAGCCTTCTGACCTGCTGCTCGAACGCGAGTTGCAGCGCGCCGACGCCCAGCGGCTCCATGACCTCGACGACTATCTGATATTCGCCGCGAGGCTCATAAACGGTCAGGCGACCTCGCAACCGGACTTCAAGCCCGTTCTCAGGCTCGAAGCGCATCAGCCGGTTCCATTGCCTGTAGAAGACCGCGCGCAATTGCGAATGCGAGTCCTTCAGCGTGAAATACCAGTGGCCCGACTGATGCCGCTTATAATTCGAGACCTCGCCCTGCACGTGCAGGGCGAAAAATTCCGACTCCAGCGCATCCTTGATCTGTTCAGTCGCCTCGGTGACCGTAAGCACGCGACGCTCGGCGAAGAGCGCGGCGAGCAATTTCGAACTGGAATCACTCATAAAAAAAACTTCAGCGTTCAGGAAAAAGAAATTCAGCCACGAATGAACACGAATTGGCGCCAATAGGAACAAAGTGATAGAAGGGGATCAGATCTCCAAATATAAATAAAGATTCGCGTTCATTCGCGTTCATTCGTGGGCGAATTTCTTTCCATGGACATCTATCGTCCGATTTCGTCGCCATAAGCCCCATGCTATATTTACCAACCTGACGGGCAGGACAATTTACTATGCCTCATTTATCAATTGTCATACCGGCGTATAATGAAGAGAATCGCATTGGCCGGACTCTCACTGAAACTTTCGATTATTTGGACCGACAGAATTATTCGAGCGAAGTAATTGTAGTCAATGACGGTTCATCAGACCATACTGTCGAGGCGGTTCGCAAATTCAAGAGTCGAGCGGGCGGCAGGCTGCGGTTGGTCGAGAATCCGGGGAATCGGGGGAAAGGCTATTCCGTGCGAAACGGAATGCTCAAGGCTGAGGGCGAGATCGCTCTTTTTTTCGACGCCGACCTGGCGACCCCGACGAGCGAGATCGTCAAAGTAGTCGGGCCGATTGCCGAGGGTCGCTACGACGTCGTCTTCGGCTCGCGCGCGCTCGACCGCAGTCTGATCGGGACGCATCAATCGCTTTTTCGTGAAACCCTCGGGCGAGGGGCCAATTGGGTCCAGTTCGCATTCACCAGCTTGAGATTCAAAGACACGCAGTGCGGATTCAAAGCCTTTCGACGGGAGGCCGCGCAATCGGTCTTCAGGTTGCAGCGGATTGACGGTTTCGGTTTCGACCCCGAAATACTCTTCATCGCTAAAAAGCAGGGCTGGCGGCTGTTGGAGGTTCCCGTCCGTTGGAATCACATCGAAGGCTCGAAATTAAATCCGATGACCGCGTATATCAATGTGCTGATGGAAGTCTCGACCATCAGGTGGAATAATCTCCTGGGTAAATACGATGAGCAGGCTGAACGTCAACATTGATCATATAGCGACCATCCGTCAGGCCCGTCACACCAACGAGCCGAACCCGGTTTCCGCCGCCGTAATTTGTGAACTGGCCGGCGCCGACGGGATCACTACCCACCTCCGGAGCGACCGGCGCCACATTCAGGATTACGACCTGATCGCGCTCAAACAGGTCGTCATCACGCATCTCAACGTCGAGATGGCCGCGACCGACGAGATGGTCGAGATCGCCGCGCGCATCAAACCGGACGTCGTAACGCTGGTGCCCGAACGCCCTCAGGAGATCACCACCGAAGGCGGACTCGACGTCGTATCGAACCAGAAGGCGATCCGCCTGGGCGTCAAGAAATTGAATGACTCCGGCGTCTTCGTCAGTCTCTTCATCGATCCCGACATCGAGCAGATCAAGGCGGCGGCGAAGCTGGGCGCTTATCAAATCGAGATATGCACGGCCAGTTACGCGCAGTTGAACGAGCACCCGGGAGACGCGACCGTGCGCAGAACCGGCGAGATCGAGAAAGAACTGGCGCGCATCGGGGGCGCCGCGCGCTCGGCGTCGAAGGCCGGGTTGAAGGTCTCGGCCGGACACGGGCTGACCTACCGCAACGTCGGCGCGGTCGCCCGCATACCCGAGGTCGAAGAATTCAACATCGGACACAACATCATCGCGCGCGCAGCCCTCGTCGGACTCGACCGCGCGGTGCGAGAGATGATCGAAGCGATCCGCATCGCGCAGAGGATAGAAGATTGAGGATCGAGGATAGAAGATTGAAGATCGAGGATAGAAGATTGAGGATCGAAGATAAAAGATCGAGGATCGCCCCACCGTGCGTAAGGCGATCTTCGATCCTCTATCCTCTATCCTCGATCCTCTATCTTCTTCAGCGTGTTCCGCGTTTACTGTTTCTGATTTCGGCCTTCTGCCTGCTCGCCGCCCCCGCGCGGCAGGCGCAACAACAAGATCCCCAGGAACGGGAGGGAAAGGCGAAAACGCCGCCGATCAGCTCTCACGTCATCCTGATCACGATCAGCGGCCTGAGGTCGGATTTCGTCACGGGCGCGGAATCGCAGAGCCTGAAGCTTCCCACCATTCAAGCGCTGCGGGCGCGGGGATCGTACGCGGTGGGAATCGAGAGCGTCTTTCCGTCGCAGACTCTTCCCGCTCACGCGAGTATGATCACCGGATCGCCGCCGGCGGACCACACAGTCACTTCCGATTATTCTTTCGACCAGGAGAGCGCTTTGCAGTCGAAGGATCCGCGCAAGTCGGCCAGGGAGATCAAAGCAGAGACCGTCTTCGACGTGGCGCGGCGCGCCGGGCTGGTCGTGGCGGCCGTCGGCTTTCCTCTCACAACCGGAGCCGCGATCACTTTCAACCAGCCTGACGCGACCGACGATTTCGTCAAGGCGTTGTCGGCGGCCGACATCATAGAGAAGCATCGCCCGAATCTGTTGCTGGTCAATTTCACTTCGTTCGATGCGGCGCAGCGGCGCCACGGGGCGCTCTCGGCCGAATCCCTCAGGACGATGGAGGCGATTGACGGACTGATCAAAAAGATCGTTGACGCGACTGAAAGCTCTCGAATATCCGAAGAGACAACCTTCATCCTGGTTTCCGATTCCGGCGCGTCGAAGGTCGAAAAGGAGTTCAACCCGAATGCTCTGCTGGCGAAAAAAGGCTGGCTTGCTTCGGACGGCGCCGGGCGGATCACGTCATGGCGGGCCGTCGCGCAGTCCTTCGGCGGTTCCGCAGCCGTCTTCGTCAAAGATCCGAAAGACGAAGACTTCATCCGCGAAGTCGAGACCTTCTTCACTCAACAGGCAGAGAAGCCGGACAGTCCCATCTGGAGAATCATCAACAGGCGCGAGGCGACCAAACTCGGCGCCGACCCTCGCGCCGCGCTATATCTCGACGCGGCGCCGTTTTACACAATCACGTCCAGAACTACCGGCTCGTCCATAACCAATTTATCCAAGGGCTCGGACCGCGCGGCGCATGGCTACGCGCCCTCGCGGGTAGAGATGCGGGCGCTGTTCGTCATTGCGGGGAAAGGAATAAAATCGGGCACGCAGACGCCATACGCGCGGTTGGTCGACATCGCGCCGACGGTGGCGAGACTCCTCGGTTTGGAAATGAAAACCGCGCGAGGTAGAGTAATTTCTGAGGTAATCAAGTAACCATTCCGCCGGCTAAAGCAATGCTTTATTCGGCAGAATTAGCCCGACCGAAGGGTGGGCTTTAGCGGCGGATTACGGCGCCGCATCCGTGAAAGGCACGCCGATCACGGACATTGCAACTCTTTAGATTTTACGTATGTCGAGTATTAGGACAGACAACCTCGTATCTAAACTTCAAAGAGCGAAACTGTTTCTCTCGAAGAGAG